>SXGT01786488.1_pt1 | contig 28584 bp, 23 predicted proteins | sample 3176221 | NCBI WGS metagenome assembly SXGT01 (sample SAMN11356862, study PRJNA531348) | freshwater metagenome | isolation source: freshwater sample F1-120 | place: China: Fuxian Lake, Yuxi | collected 2017-12-25 | reverse complement strand
TTGGTTCGTGCGCGTGAACGAGATCGCCAATCTCTTTGAGGGTCTTTATGCTGCCGGTCGCTGGCCTGTGGATATCTACCCCAACTGGCTGCGCTACGGTCTGACCTTTCTCGTCCCCGTTGCCTTTGCTGTTACCGTTCCCGCCTCCGCCATTACAGGACGCCTGACTCTGGAAACCTGGCTGGGTGCCCTCGCCCTGACTTTGGTTCTGTTCATCATCGCCCGAACAATATGGTTGATCGGGGTACGGAATTATTCTGGCGCTTCTGCGTAAAAAAACAGGCGGTCACTCCAAAGTGACCGCCTGTTTTTTTACGCCTACCCACATGGAACTGCCTGAGTTGTATCGCTTCAACACATACTGTATAAATTTTGTAGTCGTGTTGAAAAAGGAATTCCGGTTTGAATAATTCTCGCGTGGGAAAGCCAAGCCCTGCACATCATATAGGTTTTCTGAAGTTGGTGTGGAGTAATAGATGTTATGATTTTGTAAAATAGAAAAATTGGATTTCATAGTATTATAGCGGGATGAGACATTCAATGCGAAAGAAATTTATTTTAGCATTCATGGCATTGCTGTTCACTGCCTGCTCCATGGCAGACCTGGTTCCATCCACACGTGCACCGGAACCAACATCCACGCCTCCTTTTACATTCACCCCGATTGATACACCAACAAGCACAGATACAGCAACTCCACGCCCTTCTGCAACTATTGTGCGTATCGCCACTTGGGATCCAAATCAGCCAACCTTCACGCCTCTTGCGCTTTTTGTGAATGGGAAAACCATTACCCCATTTTATACACCCACCTCAAATCGCCCTGGTGTGGGGTTTGCTTCGGTAACCTACTCACCGAAGAAGATCTACTGGGGTGGTTGTAAACCTAATTCGGTCACCATCACCGCTGAGGTGGATGACCCCGAAGAAGTCTTTAGCGTTATTATTTTTATCCGTGTAAAAGACCTCAAAGAAGAAGATTACACCCCATGGACCAATGGCGATGTGATGTTGAACCGTGGTCAGGGAGTTTTCACAACCACACTTGTTGGAAGCAAAATTAATGGGCACGATCATTATTTGCGTTCGTGGGTCTACTTCCAACTCGTGGCAACCAATATTGAAGGCGAAGAGATCGGACGCACAAAAATATATGAAAAGGCATTTGATATGTATCCTTGCCCATGCCTGACGCCGCTGACTGGCTGCCCGATCAACACACCAAAACCCAAAACCACGCCTACTGTAAAACCATAATGATCATGAAAAAAATCTTACCTCTTTCCCTTCTCCTTTTGTTCTCAATTTCCTGTTCGATCGGATCGCTTATCCCAGCCGCGGCGACACCAACCCTCGAACCTACTCAACCAGATACAGCAACGCCTCTTCCCACATCCACGCCTGTCTTGCCTACCTCAACTTTTACTTTAACTCCAACCTTGGTTGGCTATAAAACTCATACCCCCACTTCCTTGCCTACAGAAACACTTGCACCTTCTCCAACCCCTTTGGTGCTTCCTACCAATACTTTCATGCCGCCAGTAAAGATGGAAGGATTTGTTTCGGTGAACACCTCCCTCACTGAAATATACAAAGATAAAGGGTGTTTCCCATCAGTCGTTCGAATCACAGCTCAGGTGAGCAGTACGGTAAATGTAGAGCATGTTCTTTTATTTGTGCGCTTCAAAAGTCTCAAGGCTGAACGCGCTGCCAAGTGGACGACTATAGAAATGCAACCCATTGGTGCTGGCACCTACATTCATGATCTGGCAACCAGTCAGATGCTTGAAGATGCATATTTTGAAACTTCCTGGATCGAATATCAAGTTGTCTCTGCCACAAAATCTGGTGGTGAGATTGGGCGTACAGATATATTTAAAGAACGCCTCAAGATGTTAGAGTGTGTTCCCCCTACCGCTACACTCAAACCCTAATGGACTTCCCTGCTGATCTGATCCGCTTTTTGACATCCGCCGCACGAGTTGTTGTCCTCACAGGGGCAGGAGCCTCCCAAGAAAGCGGACTCCGCACCTTTCGCGATGCTCAAACCGGACTTTGGGCGCAATACAAACCAGAAGATTTAGCCTCGCCTGAAGCTTTCGCCCGCGACCCCAAACTTGTTTGGGATTGGTATGCATGGCGTCGTGAAGCTATCAAAGGTGTCCGTCCAAACCCCGGTCATTATGCTTTGGTCGAAATGGAAAAGCGTGTTTCCCAATTTACCCTCATCACCCAAAACGTAGACGGGCTGCATCGTTTTGCAGGCAGTAAAAATGTACTGGAACTGCACGGCAATATTCAACGTGTACGTTGTTCAGAATGTGGCTTGTTCACGGAAACTTGGGGAGACGATACAGAATCTGTACCGACGTGTGCTGCTTGTGGTGGGCTTCTCCGTCCAGATGTTGTCTGGTTCGGTGAATCGTTACCGCGTACCGAACTCGAAGCCGCCGTCAACGCCTCGCGGACAGCTCATGTCTATTTTTCAATTGGCACATCGGGTGTTGTGCAGCCTGCAGCTTCGCTCGCATATGCGGCGCGAAATAACGGCTCAGTCGTAATTGAGATCAACGCCGAGCCAACACGTCTTACTCCCAAAGCAGACTTCGCTTTTCATGGAAAGTCTGGCGAGATATTGCCCGAACTTCTTAAATCAGTGTGGGGATAAGTTCTCTGAGTTATTTTTCAACATCAAAGACTGAATCAGGAAGGGTAATTCCTGATTTCTTGAACTTTTCCATGAAGTGGGGGCGAAGTCCGGTAGATATCAATTTGCCAATGATCCGCCCATTTTTGATATCTGTCTGATGAAAATGAAAGATATCAAGCAAAACGAATGTGTCGCCTTCCAATCCTTGAACTTCGGTGATATTCACCACGCGTCTAGTGCCATCGCGCATTCTTTCCATATGGACGATCAGATCGATGGCTGAAGATACTTGTTCTCGGATGGCTTTTAATGGAAGGTCCATGCTTGCCATTAGGACCATGGTTTCAATTCTTCGCAATGTATCTCGCGGGCTGTTGGAGTGGACGGTTGTTAACGACCCATCATGACCTGTGTTCATGGCTTGGAGCATGTCCAATGCTTCTCCGCTGCGCACCTCTCCCACAACGATCCTGTCAGGCCGCATACGCAGTGCGTTGACGACCAATTGTCGAATGGTAATTTCCCCTTTTCCTTCCAGGTTGGCAGGACGTTTTTCAAGGCGGAGTACATGTTTCAGGTTTAGTTGGAGTTCAGCAATATCTTCGATCGTGATAACTCGTTCATTATCTGGAATGAATCCAGAGATGACGTTTAACAGCGTTGTTTTTCCACTGCCGGTTCCGCCTGAAACCACGATATTAACGCGTGCTTCAACACATCCTTTTAGGAATGCGATTAGGTTAGGGTTCAAGGTGCCATTAGAAATTAGATCTTGAGCCGTGAATGGGGTTTGAGCGAATTTTCTGATCGTGAGTAACGAACCATCGAGTGACAGAGGCGGGATCGTCACGTTCACTCTGAATCCGCTAGGTAAACGTGCATCCACCATTGGTGAGGATTCGTCAACCCTTCGACCCATGGGGGCAACTATACGGTCAATGATGCGACGGAGATGGTTGTCGTCTTCAAATGCGGCATTGGTATTTTCGATCTTTCCGAATTTTTCTACAAAGATGGTCTTAGGTCCATTGACCATGATTTCGGTCACTTCTGGATCGCTCAAAAAAGGATCAAGGGGACCATAACTAACAATGTCAGCATATACCCATTCGAGCATACGAACTTTGTTTGAACTTGAAACGAGCAGACCTTCTTCGATCAAGACCTGGTTAAAAATATCTTCGATCATTTTTCGTAGTTGTGGAGTGTTGTCGATCGTCACCTCGCCATCAAATTCAACAAGAAGACGCTTCTGAACCTCGTCACGAATGTGAAATAGATTCTCCTTCATTAATTGAACAGTATCGGGAGATAAGTTGTCTAATTGCTTCTTTTGATTTAGTGCAGGGCGATTTGAAAACATGATTATTTTCCTCGTCGAATGTGATTATTGGTCAGTTCCTTGAAGGAAGTGCACCACAAGCTCCTGGTCTGTACTAATGATCAAGGACTCCCCAATATTGTTTACAGATTGAAGCTTTTCAAGGGTTGAACCATTTAAAAAGGCGATGTTAGCGAGTGTGTCATCCTGCTTCACCGAAACGGTCGTCTCGTCAAAGATTAATCCCTGTTGTTTCATTGCTGACTCATATAAATTAATCGCTTCTACAGCATCGCCTTGTTGATAGGATTTATTTGCCTCAATGAGCGTTGTTAACAATTCCTGTTCATTTGGATCTAGTAATTTTCTTTCGTACCCTAAACTTTCAAAGGCGTAATTGTAGTATTCAGCAGCCTCGTCGATCTCGCCCAATGAATTCAAAACTGCAGCGATGCGTATTTGGATCTGGAACAGACGTAATGGATTCTCCTTATCACTCCATGCAATCAGTTCAGCTTTCTGAAAGTCTATGAATGCACCCTCAAAATCTGCATACAATAACAATTCGTCGCCGCGAGCTGAATAAGCTTCGTAAAGGAAATACTTGGCTCTGCCATCGGCATAATTCTCATCTTTGTGAATAAGGGTTTCAAGTTTGCTGATCGCTCCGTCCCAATTGTATTGAAGGAGATCGTCATAGGAAGTTAGGAATAACTGAGCTTTATCTATCTCCGCCATGATAATGGGGGAGTCGGATCCAATGTTATCTGCTTTTTTGAGGATCCGAACTGACTCCTTTAACCCTTTGTACGAGTAATCTGAACTCTCTATTAGGCTGAGAGCATAAAGATAGTATTTGTTAGCCAGGCGTTCAATGGCTATTTTTTTTAATTCCTCGCGTTCCTCAGCATAGTCTTTATCTTGGGGGACTAACGCTATTGCTTTACGGTAGTAATCATCTGCGATCTCGATCTCTTCAAGGGTTAGATCAGTACGGCTGGCGAGAGCGATAATTAAATTTCTATAACTGGTGAATAATATGTCCTTCAGTTCCGGGAGCTCAATAAATGGGTCAATTGCCTGAATGGCTTCATAATTTGATATGACACTTTCCCAATCCTCGTTGTCGTAGGCTTTTTTTATCTCCATTTTCAAACGGGCGATTTCTTTATCCCCTTTGATTTTTTGGATCAGTGCTGGTGCGTCTTTGTAATCCGGATAGAGTTGTTCCACCAACGAAAAGGTCTCCAATGCTTTGTTAAAATCGCCAGCATTCATAAATTGGACACCTTCTTCATACAGCAACATGGCTTCTATGTATTGTTCCGCTGTCTCTATTTTTTGATCAATATCTTTATAGGATGGGTCGATCTTTTTGATTTCTTTGTACAGGAGCAATGCTTCTTCTGGTTTTCCTGTAAGAATAAGGTTTTCGGCATTTTGATATTTTTTGGCTAATGCTTCTGCCGTAAGGGAAGCGGCAATTTCTTGTTGGCGTTCCTCAAGCACAATCCATACCCGAATAGTAACAAAGGTCATGAACAAGCATAGGAGTAATGTGATGGAAAAACCAAATATCAGATTTCGCCGATTTTTGATTTTTTCTTTGGCTCTTCGTTCTTCACTGGCTTTTTCAAATTTAAGACGGATTTCTTCAGGATTAAATGGAACTACCGCCTCTTCCTCGACTTCAGGTGCGGTGAGGTTTTCTTTAAGACCGTCTTTAATTTCTTTCTCGGTTTCTTTTTTCATTTCACCATCAATTTAATAAATATGAGAATAGAATTGTTTATCTAAGAAGGTCCATTAAGTTCGGTAGCGTTGGACCCAGAATCACTGCCCATAATGCAGGGAAGATGAACAATACAAGTGGCACCATCATCTTGGCTGGTAATAGTTGGGCAACCTCTTTTGCCAAATACTGTCTGTAAATGCGCATTTGTCCAGCTTGTGATTGCAAAACACTTGCAATACTCATACCTAATGTTTCTGCCTGAAGGATGACCGCAACAAAACTTGAAAGTTCTGTGATATCCACCCGGGCTTGTAAATTCCGTAAAGCCTGTCTACGAGACACTCCAACCTCGATCTCAGACACAACTCTGGCAAATTCAATGCCAATCGATGTTTTGAAGGTTTGCCCGACACGCAAGAGAGCTTGATCGAAGCTGAGCCCGGCAGACACGCATACAGAAAGCATATCAAGCGCATCAGGTAGACTTCTTCGAATATCCTCCTGACGTTGTCTCATCATGGCTTTTAACCAGGTTCCAGGTCCGATGATGAAGGTAACTAATAAAAGCAGAGATAATAGCAAAAACAATGGTGAAGGTTTTGATTGAAAAATTGATAGTGCTATCAAGGCTCCAACGATCATAAACAGCACCTGGAACCCATAGAATTGCGTTACTCGAAGATTGAATGGATTCCCGGCAATAGTGAGACGGCGTTGTGTTTCCTGAACCGTCTGTTGTGGGGTAAATCGTCCTAGAAAATCAATAATTGAACCCAACCAGGATATGACAGTTCTCTGAAAGAGATTTCCTGTGATTCCACGGCTTTCAAGAGTAATCAAGTTCCGCTCTTGTTGGGTTTCATATGGATCAACGACAAAAGATTGAATGCGTTGTTGGGTCTCGTTACCACCGAAATAACGAAAACCTACATAAATGATCGCTAAACCGATCAAGGTTGTTACGAGGGTTGCAATCAATAGAAGGATAATACTAAGATCCATCGTGTTGTGTCCTTGTGCAGTAGCTAAACTTTCACTTTGGCTATTCTTCTTAAGACAATATTTCCAACTGCCAGACTGCATGCTGCATAAACTAATATGTATCTTGTAATTCCAGGCTCAAGTAATTGTTCCCAGTACATTGGGCTCAGGATCGAAAGGGTTGCAATGGTTATGATCGGTAATAATGTTAGTAAATACCCTGCAAAGTTAGCATAGGCAGTCAAAGAACGGACTTCACCTAAAAAGTACATTCGCTGGCGGATGGTTTCAATGACTACATTAAGAATGGTTGATAGGCTTCCACCTACCTGCATATTGATGTTGACCACACTGACAACAATATTGAAATCGTCACTTTCCATTCTACTCGCCATGTTGCTAAGGGCACGGTTAAGTGGTAGCCCCAACCTGATTTCCCTGCGCACCTGGCGAAACTCTTCTGATGTAGGGGGAGCCATTTCCTGAATAACAACATTCAGAGATTGTTCGAACGAAAGCCCTGCTTCTACGGCTCCGCGAATCAAAGTAAGCGCATCGATCAACTGGCTTTGAAAAAGCTTTTGGCGTGCTTGGACGCTTCGAAAAAGCAAATACCCTGGAATTGCATAAGCAAGAATTGCAAGCCCTGCCCCAGGAAACACGCTTCTGAAGATTAATAATCCAAGAAGAAATGATAGGATGGTCGCTCCGGCTTGCAAGAATAGATATTCGCTAACAGTTACGGGCCAATTCCCAGCAATTAGTTTCCGCTGCATCTCCCCCGAATTCAGGACAGAAAATAACAAATTGAATTGACGTCGGAAGCGGCTGACCCAGTCGTCGCTCTCAACCTCAGATAGGGTTGTAGAGGATGCCGAAGCTATTGATGGCTTTCCAATGAATTGTTCGATGCGGTCATTTACATCGTTGTTTCCTCTTAAAACAATATAGGAACCGATCGCCAATCCAATAATTCCGACACCTAAAGCAAGGATAATGAGGGGCATGTGGTTTTTCTGCCTGTTATCTAAAATCAACCCAAGCGTGAAGATTTCGAAAGCACATCAGGAATGCCTTTCTTTTTCTTGGAGAGGTCCTCTGCTTTTCCATGGCCGATCAAAGCAGCAATGTTTTTTGCCATGGTTTCGAATGATTTTCGAAGCGGAGTTTTTGGACCTTGCGTAAAGATCGGTACGCCTCGGTTAATACTTTGCAATGGCGTTCGTTGATCCCAGGGTAACGCAGAAAACACCTTCATTTGCAAGGTACGTTCTATGTCATTAATACTGATACCATCACGTTGATCATATTGATTGACAACGATCAGAATCTTGTCCTTAGAGATCGATAGAGTCGAGTTGCATAACTCAATGAAGCGGCTGGCATCCCGGAGACTGGCAATTTCAGGATTGATGATCAAGAGTATCTTGTGACTCGCGTCCATCAATGTGACTGTGTTCTCGTTTAGGTAATTTCCGCCATCGATCACAATTGTTTGATATGTATTCTGGGCGGCAGAAATGATTCGGTGGATCTCTTCTGGACGTATTCCCTGGGCTGCAATTGGGTTTAATGGTGCGGGAAGGACTTTGATTCCTGAAGAATGTTCCGAGATGACATCATGTAGTAGTTCATCATCAAGTACATCGATATGAGGGATAAGCTCAGAGATCGAATTCAATGTCTTTAGATTCAACATGATATCCAGATCACCAAAAAATAATTTACCATCCATGAGTAATACTTCCTGTTTCAGCTCCTCTTTTAAGGCAACTGCCAGGTTGATGGCGATCGTTGAACATCCGGCTCCCCCTTTGGGGCTAAAAACCGAGAATGTTCCCCGGGTCTCCATAAAATGCTCAGCGGATGGATCCACTTTTCCCTGGTGACTTCGTTTATAAAGCTCCTTGATCCGCTTTAATGTATCCAACAGGTCTTTTTGATCAAAAGGTTGGACCATGAAGGCGCGTGCACCTGCCAGAATGGCGCGGTTGGCCTCAGTTATCTTATCCTGAGGTAGTATGATCACAACGATCACTTCTGGAAATTGCAGCGAAATCTTGTCTATCAAATCCAAAGGATTTCCTCCCTGGTAGAGGTAATCCAATAAAATGCAGTTTGGCTGCGTTTGTTCTATACCCTCCATCAAATTACCTCCCAATTTTTGGTATTCGATAAAGTAATAGTTATTCTCTTTATCGAGGGAAGTTTTGATGAGTTCCAACATCAATTCGTTTGACGAAATGGCAAGCACACGAATTTGGTCTTGAATGTTCGTCATATTTAGCCTTTTCCGATCATAATTTAAGGAAGTAAATCCAAACCATAAAGCTCTTTGATGAACTCAGAGGTTACTGGCGTGAGATCAAATTGTCCCGTTGAAGTGGGAGCGCGAATCACAAATTCAAAAATGCCGCCTATATCTTTTAAGTACTTTACTACAAGGGCATCCTGTGGATTCAATGCGATTAGATAAGCCTGTACAACCACTTGACTTTGGTCTGGTTTTTCTTGCGGTGTCTCTGTATTCGGATCTTCCACGATATCCACAATGATTGCGGATATGCCCAATCTTTGTGAAACTGTAAATGTGACCTGTTGGGGCTTGGTTTCCTCAGGCTGGGTTTCACCCTCAGTTGTTTCCCCTTCGGCGTTTACCGTCTCAAGAGTCTCCTGGATAGACACCATCATATCCACAATATCGCCGCGTTTGATTACGGCCTCACGACTCATCAGGTCTGTGGCAGGCATTGCCATGAGGACATGGTTGTCATCCAGGATGTAGGCAACATCATACGCTGATACATTTGTTGGGTCAACCAAGTTATGTCCAAGTAATAATTCGCCTTCAACCAAGTCCATTTTTGAGATTTTCCCGACCGCTCCTTCGGGACTCGTGATCACATCCTGCGGCGCAAATCTTATGGGGAATTCCGCAACTTTTATATCTTCAGCAGAAATAACAGTACCCATGGGCACATCTCTAACCGCAAAGATAGCCTGCATCATTACCTCTGGTTCCGGGGTGGGAGGTGCTTCGGATGTGATTCCTATGACGTTAGGTCCAATAATCCGCAATGCAAAATACACTCCTCCCGCAAGCAGAAAGAAACCCCCAATAATGATCAATAATCCTGTTCGAACTCGCGAATTCAAAATAAGCCTCCTTAGTTCGTGGATTTGATAATAGTAACAATTTGGTAATTGTCTATTTTATTAAAGAAACTATGTAAACTCCCAGATAAAACCCGTCAGGGTCGATGCTATTTCCACCAGTATATCCACTAACAAAATACCCTTCAATCGTCCGAACATTTTTGTCTAAATTCACAAAAGATTTTACGGGGCATTTTTCATTTGGTTTTGACGAAACACAGGTCACAATAAAGGGGGCAAAACTGGCGACCCTAAAGTAAGTATTTGAGCCGGTGTCTACTGAGATCAGATCAGGTGGACTGGACACATAACCAGGCACAGGCGGTGTTTGATTAGATTTATCCGGACAATTTGTAGGAATTCCAGCGCCATCTGTGCTTAAACAATACGCGTTATATACTGGTACAAAGGCTGTTTTACCTTCAACCAGCCCTTTGGCCTTATCAAACACAGAGGCGGTTACGCCTGTTTTATAGGGGAACCATTGTGGAACAGTAATTATGCCGGGGAACCCATTAACAATAAGGTCTGACAAACCACTGGCTCCTTTAGCGTCCAGCTCAAGCCAACCGCGGTCGCCTCCACCCGATAGTTCCGCAATGCCATCTCCATTGAAATCACAAATAACACCGCCAACTGTTGTTCCAATAGGTGGGGCACACATAGCAGTTGTAGGACCGGAACTGTCCATGATCAGGTATGGCATTTTTTCCCCTGTACCATCCATATAGGTACTAAATGCGTTTTCGTCTCCCGCATCAAGGATGAGGGGCGTGATTCCACCACCCGTTTCACCAAGTCTATCCTTGTAAGCGGGGTAGTTCTGAGTAAATAAATCCCACGGAATGGAATGAATAACGCATTTCTCTACTGATGTTCCGGTCGTGCCAGCAGGGGGTTGGCATGCCCAGGAAATTGGGAGTACATACTGACCGGAAGCCGGCGGAAAACAGCCCGCTGATGCTTCTGCCCGAGCTGTATTATTTTCAAAACCGATCAATTGCGCAAAAAAGGAGGTTGTTTCTATTCTTGTTATCACGGTAACAGTATGGTTGTCCTCATCAATAACTAAGCCGTCGACTGCGGTAGCTCCATTCTCGGTGATTGCATAATTATTGACGACATTCTCTACATCACTTATGCTGCCATTGTTCACACACAATTCATGTGCGCCAGCCATAGCGGCAGCGTCCGCTGCGGTTTGAGCATTTCGACGGTTTAAGTAAAGAACCCCTCCATCAATTGCTAAAGCTGCAATGGCAACCAAACCAAAGAAAGCGAATGCAATGATAACAAGGCTTTGCCCTTTTTCATTGATCGTTCTTTTCATGGTAGTCTCCTATTCACTATATGACCCATAGGGGGTCATTTGCATGGTGGCTTCTGCTTTGAGATTGAAAGTGTCTTCACCACCAAGTGCCCAAGCGAGAAAGAAAATCACAGGTTGGATTTCTGTCTCAGCAGATACGGTCACAAATTCACTACAAGGATTTTCAGTGGTATTTGTAGGATCTCCATCGCACCAAATGGAGACATCGCTGGCGCTGATGGGAACAGCGATCGAATAGCCAACCACTTTTTGTTGAATATTAGTTTCTCTTTGTGTGCTGTCTGAAAATTGTGAGACAACCGCATATCTGGCGCCTTCTCGAACAGCGTTATAAAGTGCCGAATGAAAATACACAAGTCGCCCCATGTCAATGAACAAGAGAAATATGAGGAGGATCAGTGGCAGGACGAGTGCAAATTCCACAGCAGATTGACCAAATGAGTTGCGCTGGTTTCTATTCATGGAATTCGCATCCGTGCATCACTGCTCAATTCCAATGGACCATTACCAAAGATATCTACAGCCAATGGCATTTGGTGCCGAACCGTCACGATCACGGTTGAATTACTAGGACAGGTATTATCTACCACTGTTCCAACCATGCAAACTACATCAATATCTGATAATGAGATCGTAATGCCAGCATTTCCACCCTCGAGCTGGACCCTGTTTTTGGCTTCATCAAAAGCCCCTGGTTCATTTGAGTTATAAACCATATAAAATGCCCCCTCTCGCGCCGAATTTTCGAGCTCTACCTTCATGAAAAAGGCAAACCCATAATCGAGCGCTCCGATGATGAGTAATAACAAAATCGGGAGCACCAATGCAAATTCTATTAAACCTTGTCCGTTGTCTTGATCGTTTTTGTGCATTCGATCTACTTTCATTCGATGGCAATCGATCATATAAAACGTATTCAATAGTTGCTATTCGGATATAACCACTCTAATTTTTCGTGTTTTCGACCCAAAAGTATTATAATGAAATTCAGTGGATGGCACAAGTTTAGAAACCATTTTGTTGTGTAATAGTAATTATTAAAAGATAAGAATTTGTGGTAAATTCTTGTTGATACGTTAGGGATACGCATGAAAATACTTTTCTCGGCAACGAGTTTTTTGGGACTGTTACTGATTACAGTAACTTCTTCTTTTAGTTCCAACCCTCTGCTTGAGATCTCAAATGCTCAGGGGAGATATATACCTCCAGTAGCTGTTTCGCCGATATGTCTTGATCGACGGAACATCCCAAAAGAGGAAATGTATTGGCTCGCTATACCTGAAGATGCTAGCGAACTTGCCACAGATGAATATTATGGGTACTTATCTGGTCAGTTGATCTTATCAGGAGCTGTAGATGCATCTGATTGTCCCTTAAATGGTTTGTGGGCTAACGGATATGCCAATGCATGCGGATTCGAAAAAACTCGTGAGGCATCTCTTTATCTTCAAAATGTTTATGATGATGAGATCTTGAATGCGGGGAGAGGGATAGGAGTCCCCCCAGTATTATTAAAACAATTGATCAGATACGAAAGCCAATTTTGGCCAAACCAAATGGATAGATATCACTACGGTTTGGGACACCTTACTTACCCAGGTGCTTTCACAGGAATTAGCTGGAGTCGTCAACTTTTTTCGGAAATGGGGGGGAAAGTAGCTACTGGTGGACTAACATCACCTGACATACTTGCGAGTGAATTGTTATCCACTATGAATGCTTCCTGTCCAACTTGTCCCTTGAAAATAGATGTGGTAAAAGCCGAGGGAAGCATTTTTTATCTTGCTGAAGTTCTAATGGCTTATTGTAAACAAACTTCACAGGTGGTCTACAATGCTACGAAAAAAAATGCAGGGGAAGTTGTAGATTACGCTACCATTTGGCAGTTGACCTTGCTTAACTACAATGTAGGACCTAGTTGTGTGTATGATGGGGTACAGGCATCGTTTAGTTCTAAAAAGATTAATTGGAGCACGATATCTGAGAACATTGAGGATAAATACTGCACGAGGGGTGTTGATTATGTTGAAAAGATCACAGCTCCGTATTATGACTTTAAATAAGCTTTTTGATCGAAACTCTTAGATCCAAATAACCTGTAGAATCAAATAATAGTATTAATTTTTCATTACTATTTATGTAAGTGCATAAGACAAAATAATAAAAACTCCCGAGATTCATGGTCGGGAGTTTTTATTATTCGAGAACAATCAGTTTTGCATTCGTAAAACGGCGTGGAACTCTTCAAACTTTTCCGCAAATATTGAAACTAATCTAGGGTCAAAGAGAGACCCGGCGGATTGTTTAATTAGGTTCAATGCCTCGGTGGGTTGAATCTCACTTTTGTAAGGTCGTTTCGTGCTTAAGGCATCGAATACATCTGCCAAGGCTACGATCCGACCACTGAGTGGAATCGCATCGCCTTTCAAACCTTCCGGGTATCCTGAACCATCCCATCTTTCATGATGTGTCCGGGCTATGATAGCGCCTGTCTGTAGTATTGGAGACCCAGACCCACTTAATAGACGGAATCCTTCAAGTGTATGTTGTTCGGTTACCTTGTATTCCTCAGGATCAAGATTCGCGGTCTTGTGAAGGATGGAGACTGGAATCGTTATTTTTCCTATGTCATGCAAGATCGAGGAGAATGAAATAAGATTCGCTTCCTTGTGGTCAACATTTGCTCCACTAGCCAGAATAAAGGCGTATCGGCGAATCCGTTCCAGGTGAGAGCGGTTATCCCATTCTGCAATCTCTGCTATATGAGCGGTCAATATAAGATGATCCAACTCATCTTGCTGGTTTAATTCTAGAAAACTCTTGAACACTTCATACCTCCTCTTTCCACAACCATTATCCGACAAAAGATGTTTGTTGTTTTATGGGTCAATTAATGATATTACACCCATTTTGTGACGTCAAGCACAATATCATTGCGATATTATATGGATTGGCAGGATTGGCAGTTACCGAACAGAGAAGATTTCAAGCTCCCTTGGATGCTTGAAACAAGGTGATCTGCATTCCGTCCGGATCTTGCAACCGGACGTTGAAATCACCCCAGGGTGTCATTACCGGCTCGTGGACGAGGGTTGCGCCATTGGCAAGCATTCTCTCCATGGCAGCTTTCAAATCAGGAACTTGCAATGCAAAACGGATCTGCCCACTGACGCGTTTGCCGACTTCGAGACCGTCGATCACTTCAGCTTGGCGCGCATCGAAAATTTCAAGAGTGGCTCGTCCCATTTCGAGCATCATTGCTTTTCCGCCATCATTATTCCAAACCGCAGCAGGTTCAATACCCAACCCAAGACAATAGAATTTGACAAGGCGTTCATAATCTTGGCTGGTAACAGCAACGCGCAATTCAAAAATATTTGGAGTGGTCATCAGATCTGGTTCCTATATTGTTTTATGCTTTCCAGTCACTTAGTTTTTCACCAAGTTTGGCAATACGTTCACGCATTAAGACAGCGGTGACTCCAAGCATAAGCAGAAGAATTCCCGTACAACCGATCACAAAGATCGTACCAATATCTTTCAAGGCACTATACACAACGGTAATAACGCCAAGTGTTACAAAGCCAATGGGGAAGAAGGTCAGGCTGCGAGAGCGGATGACAAGGCCATAAACCAAAATCACAATTGATTGGACAAATAACAGGAAGAAATAACCGAGTTCATTCTTGTTCACCATTTCGATATAAGTTGTTCCCAGCAATACGAATTGCGAGAACATGCCCATGATGAAGGTGCCGGTTTTGCTCTCGGCACGTGTCAACAGGTAGTGTTGGATCAAGCCGAATAAGGCAGTTCCGATTGAGAAGAACTGCGGTTCGTCCACATCCAATTCGAAGAGGATGATGAAATATGCCAGCAGGTATAAAGCATTTGCAGGGAATGCCAGCCACGCATTGCGTTTTGAGAAAGCTTCGAATGCCCATAAAGTAGCAGCGATTGCCACCGGAATGGACGCATCCAACCCGCCGAGAATGGGTGCGCCAAATGACACCACAACGCCTACGCCGAGACCACTAAACAATAGGGTTTGGTCCCAGTCTTTGGCGCGGTTTGTGATGCGTAGCAATGTCCCGGCTGCGTAATACAGAATTGCCACTACGATGACGGGGTGGATCCATTGCGTCACATCGAAGGCACGGAAAAAGAAGGCGACAAAAAGTGGCAGGGTCAAAGTGAAGGCGTAGAGTAAGTTCGGTTTGCGATAGACCAAACTAATGATCAGGAAGAGAAGCGTGTAGATCCCAAATCCAAGGACAGGAATCCAGGCATCCTGTTCGGTGAAGAGGAAAATAAAATTGAAGGCAGCAAATACTGCTCCAAAAATGCGAACAACGATGCTCAATGGTCTTGGATTTGGAAAGGTCAAGTGGGCGAGCATATCAGTGAGGAGCCAAACAAGCGAGTACACCAGCAGGTGATATGGGATTTGGTCCACATCGAAATCATTCAGAATGAGAAGGATGCCCACGGTAAAGAGAATGGGCGCGCCGACCTCAAACCATCCACTTTTCCGCAGATACATTTCAGCAATGAAGAGCAAACCCATGCCAAGGGCGTACCAACCGCCGGTTTCTTTGCTGAGTATCAATGCGGAGAATGAAAGCACTGTGCCAAGAATTAATCCACTATAACGGAGCATATTGCCCCAAGTTTCATTTTTGCGAATGGCAAACCCTGCTAGATAGTACAGAATGGAAAGCGCAGCAAGGGCGGGAAGCCAGGCATCCAAGTTGAAAGCATCCAGGGCATAGACGGTGGCAAGCGGAAGATAGGCAGCCGGAAGATAGGCAATATAGGAATTGCGATAGGCAAGTGCGTATGCTGTACAAAACAAAGCGAGGAGGAAATAGCTAATGGCGACATGCCCGGATTCATTTTGCGTCAAGAGAACAATGCTGGCAACAAATAGGAATGCAGCACCAAAGATGCGAAGGGGCAACCGCCATTGTGGGCTGAGTTTCCAATCCTTTTTGAGGAGCAGGTCTGGAAGCAGGAACAGAATGGCGATTCCCACCAGTTCGTACCCGAAGAAGATATCCAACTTCTGGATGAACTCAAGTTCAAAGAATGCAAAGTAGGCGATGATGCTGTTGAGCAATGCAAGTACCCATAGCCACCAGCGGGTTTGCAAGATGTGAAGCGCTGCGAAAATAAGTGCTGTTCCAAGGGCTATCACCATGCCGAGCCAGGTTTCGTGAACGAAGCCGGTGAAGATCCCCAATGCCAGACTGGGCATGGATGCCAAAAGGATCGGCAAACCGTATTTCTTAATCCGTTCGAACCGGAATATCGGTTCACTGACTATGGATAGGATCGCGCCCCAAATGAAAAGCACGATGGCAGAGCCAAGGCTTTCAAGGTCGAAGGCGGTGGCGATGAACCACGGCATGGGGATCAGGGTTGCAGCTGCCAGCCATGGGAAGGCGAAGAAGGTGTACAACCCATTTGAGAGTGTAAAGAAGCCCGTAGCCAGAACCCATGTGGCAAGGGTGACAAGGTTAAACAGGTTGTTGCCTGACGGCTCGAAGGTATTTACCCCAAAGATGCCTAGCGATACAGCCATGTTTATAACTTGCAATGCTTGCGAAGCCATGAAAAGTGGCACGGCGAATTTATCATCTTTCCATTTTTTGAGCAGCCAGGTCCCTGCCAAGCCTGTAATGGCGGTAATACTCATGAGCAGGGTGTAGTAGACAGCATCTGCTTCAAACAAGTTGCCAAGGCGGAAGGATGCAAGGATTAGTGAGCCAAATGCTGTTAGCGAGAATAGACGGGACTCGTACAGCCAGGTGCTGCCAACCCAAATGATCGCCATGAAAACAAAAATGATGGACCAGTATGCATCGGTGAAGTCTGTGGTGAGGTTGAATGAATCGCGCAAGGTTTCTTCGAGGCTGTTGGCAGTGATGACGAGCAGGAAAGAAAAGACGATGAATAGAGCGAAACTTGGTTGGGGAAGTCGCTTTTTGATCGCAACGGCTAACCCGCCGAAGATGAGAGTACCGATCATGAGAATGGGAAGACGAAGTTCAGGCACTACGGCACCCAGAATGGCTGCCGCAGCAATAACGAAGAACGCGCCAAGATAAAGATATATCTTGATGCTGGCTTCGCTGGTTAAAGTTTGCAAAAGGGAGGGGCGCGGTTCGGGCGGCGCGGACGGTGTAGCGGGGGCGGTTGGAGGAGGCACCGTCTGTGTAGTTGTGGCAGATTTAGCAGGAGCAGTTTCGGGCAGGGATTGAGGCGCAGCCTGTTTTGCAGGGGCGGCAGTGAAATCGAAGTCGTATCGGCGTCGTATGACATTCGCGCTTTGTTTGTCGAGCAGGCTGGATTTTTCCCAGTCGTTGATCTCTTGTAAGAGGGTGTAACGAGCGCCACGTTCCAACTTGTTGGCGATTAAGCGTTTTTGGACGGCACGGTTGGATGGCGAATCGATCAAAGCAAGGGCTGTGCTGCGAATATCCTTGTTATTGCTGTTGACAGCAATCCACTCAAGCCTACGGCGAATAGCTTCACTGCTGTAATTCAAATTTGATAATGCTGATAAGGCTTGGAGAACCACAACATCATCTTCGCTGTGCAGGTCTTCATAAAGTTCGGTTAAGATTTCTTCGGGTTTGCGAGGATCGGTATCATTCATATTGGCATTATCCATATGGATCAATTCATTTGAAATTGTGTTTTCTGGTTGGAAATCGGTGAGATGTAATTCTGGTTCGGCAGGAAAATCAGGATCTTTTTCAACCCAATTTTTGTACTGCGTTATATTGACCACCCATATGATCAGCAGAGCAATAATAGCAGCGCAGACGAACCCGCCATTTGCATTGAATGACCAATCTAAAGCAATACCAATGATGGCAATTCCGGTGCGGATACCTGCCTGGGTAAGCGCTCTTTGACCATGCGAGCGGACAAATTCGCTGTTTTTATTGCTAACATATTGAAGGAGAATCAGGTGCCATAAGGCAGATACGATTATGCCAATAGCACTGCTTAGGTAAGTACCTGTATCGTAATCACAAATGATCGCGCCATCACTACAGATTGCCTCTCCCGGGCCCATGGAGGTTATAAAAAAAAGGGTACCAATGGTGAGGATCGGCGATATGCCCAGCCAGTTATAGGGGGCTTTGGCTAGCCGTATTTCGGTTTGTCTGTCCATGCAGTTGAGCTTGCCCTTTCGATGTCCAATAAAGATTTTTTAGCCGAACTCAGGACTTGCCATGCTAAACAACCCAATCGTTTTGTGTTGTTTAGTATCGGACATATTATTGCATAAAATTTGAAAAAATACCCCCAACTTTGAGACCACCATTTGTCCTATTTAGTTTAAGAAAAAGACGTTGATACCTGCTGGGACCGGCGCTCTTCAAACTCCTTGCCGCGTCCTGGCAGTTATCAACGTCTTAAATTGAGGTTTAGACCGTACTTATTTGAGCACAACACCGCTGCGCGCTGGGATAGTAATTTGCTGCCCAGAGACTTCAGGCTTGCCAAATAACACGCGAGGATTCTTCTCGAACTTGTATTCGAACGATTTTGTGGTCGTAGAAGCATTGAACGCCACGATCACTGTTTCATCTTTCAATGTGCGGGCGAACGCCATCATATCGTCCTCCGCGTATATGCGTTTGTAATCACCACGGCGCAGAGGTTTTTGTGCATTGCGCAAAGCAATACAGGCTTTGGCATATTCGAACAAGTCCATATCCCATTGTGATTTATCCCAAGGGAAGGATTTGCGGCAATCAGGGTCATGACCACCCTCCCCGCCGACTTCATCGCCGTAATAGCTGCATGGCGCACCAGGCATGGTGAAGAGGAATAACCACGCCAATTTGAGCGAAGCCTTGTCCCCGCTGGCGCAGGAAAGGAAGCGCGGCATGTCATGGCTATCCAGCAAGTTGAGCTGGGCATAAGTGATGTCCTGCGGGTAGAGGTGGAGAATACGTTCCACTTCATCGGCAAATGTTTTTGCATGCATACGGTGAACACGGTCTTTGATTCCGCCCGCGTGTTGGATCACATCAAAGTTCAAGTGCCCTCCAGCGAAGAAGTTCAAAGATGCTGCCGTGAACAAATAGTTCATCACTGCGTCAAATTGATCGCCCTGCAGCCAGCGTTGAGCTTCATGCCAGATCTCACCGACGATGTACGCATCCGGGTTTACAGCGCGTACACGGCGGCGGAACTCACGCCAGAATTCATCATCGTCGATCTCACCAGGGACGTCCAAGCGCCAACCATCAATGCCGAATTTGACCCAATACTCACCAACCTCAAACAGAAATTCACGCACAGCAGGTGTGTTCGTGTTGAACTTCGGCAGGGCGGGTAAATTCCACCAGGCGCGATACCCAATTGCGGTCAGGCTGTCTTCATGGTGCAATAATTTTTGTTCATGCTGTGAAGGATACGCTCCCCAGTGTTTATGTCCGTTCAAACGTTCATTGTCGAAATGGAACCAATCCTTGTATGGCGAAGCAGAACCGGTTTCAAGCACATGATGAAATTGCCAAAATCCACGTGAGGCATGGTTGAACACGCCATCCAATACCACACGCATATCGCGTTTGTGCGCTGCCTTTAATAATTTTTTCATTGCTTCATTGCCGCCCAACAGCGGGTCCACTTGATAATAGTCAAATGTGTGATACCGATGATTGGAAGCTGAAGCAAAGACCGGGTTGAAATAGATCGCGTTGATTCCCAGGTCTTGTAAATAATCGAGTTTGTCGATCACGCCGTACAAGTCGCCGCCTTTGAAACCAAAAGTGGTTGGCGGGCTATCCCATGGCTCAAAGCCAATATCAGGCAGTTGGTTGCCCTTCGCAAAACGGTCTGGGAAGATTTGATAAAAGACAGCGTCTTTCACCCAGGATGGTGTTGTCATGTGTTTCCTCGTTGTTATGGATTTAATTCAATGATGTACATCGCGTATGGATGCAGACTTTCAAAGGGTTTAAACGGATCAAAACCATCAACGCCTCTTACTGGAACCTGGGCTTGTTCTGCTCCAAAAACCGTATTCACACTGGAAATGGATTCTGCCAACTTCGCCTGATTGAGGTCTAGTGTGTAATCGCTGATCTGGTTTTCAGTGAGATTTGCAATGACAAGATAAGTGCCGTTGGCATCTGCACGCAGGGTGACAAAGATACCAGAATTTCCTGCATCCAACAGGGTGATGTCAGCGGTTTGTAAAGTTGAATGTGTTTTCCGGATTTGAATGAGCGTTCGATAATGTTCCAAAAGGGAGGTGGTGTCGCCAGTTTGAGCGACTACGTTGGTTTGCGTATAGTCAACAGATGGCGCTCTCCACGGTTGGACACTGGAAAATCCTGCAAACTCATCTGCACTCCATTGCATGGGCAGGCGAATATCTTCATCCGGCTTCTTGCCTTGCATTCCGATCTCTTCGCCATAATAGATATATGGCGTGCCCGGAGAGGTGAGCATCAAGAATGCTGCCAGTTTGGCTTTGTTCAGATCGCCATTGAAAACGGACATGACGCGGTTTTGGTCGTGGTTGGTGAGGAAGACCGAATAATCGTAATCAGGCATGTCCATTTGTGCGAACTTGACCGCGCTGGTAATACCAGAATTAGCACCGCCGCTTACGCTGTTCATAATTCCGCTTGCCATCTCGAAGTTGAAGATATGGTCCATTTCTTCATTCGTATATAGCTTTACTACAGAAGAGCCTGCGCCGAAAACCTCTCCGACCGTATATGCCTGAGGGTTCTGAGCTTTATATGCCTTGTAGAATTCCTTGAGCCAGGCATGGGTGGCGGGTGTATTTTCCACCTTACCATCTTCTTCAATTAGATGCTTTACGGCGTCGATTCGGAAACCATCTATGCCAACATCGTTGAGCCAATAATCTGTCACTTTCAACATCGCGTCGGTCACTGCTGGGTTGTTGTAATTCAGGTCAGGCATGCCTTCCCAGAAATAGCCGTAGTAATAACCATTCTGTCCCTGATGCCAACTGCCAACGCCGGGTTCATTCGACCAGAGGTAAAAATTGCGATATTCTGACTCAGGGTTTGAGTTCGCGTCCACGAACCATGGGTGCTGACTTGAGGTGTGGTTGATCACCAGGTCGATGATGATGTGCATATCGTGCTTGTGTGCTTCGATAAGGAGATTTTTGAAATCATCCATCGTTCCGTAATCGGGGTTGACGTCGTAATAGTCAAGCACATCATACCCGTGATATGAGGGGGAGGGGTGGATGGGCATAAGCCAGATGGCATTGACACCAAGTGCTTCAAGATAATCCAATTTGGCGGTAATGCCGTTGAAGTCGCCGATACCATCGCCATTTGTGTCATAAAAAGAACGGACGAATATCTCATAAAAAACGGCGGTACGCCACCAGTCAAGATTGGAGGGAGGCGCGGCTGGTGGCGTTGAATCAACTACCGGGGCGGGTGAAGCGCATGCCGATAGAACAGATAAAAGCAACAGGGTGTAAATAATTTTTTTGAGCATGAAAAATCTGGGTAAAAAATTTCCTCTTCCTTCAAATTTAGGAAGAGGAAATAAAGAGGCGAAAAGTGAGTCTAGCCTTTGACACTACCTGTGGTGAGACCGCCGACGATCTGCTTTTGGAGGGCGATGTAAACTACTGCAACAGGAAGTGCCACAATAACCGCCATGGCTGCAAAACGATTCCACGGAATGCTGTTGGCATATTGACCGGTCATGTTGTAGAGGGTCATGGCAAGGGTGTAATCTTTGGGCTGCGATAAAAAGAGCCAGGTGAGTACAAATTCCTGCCAGTGACCAATGAACCCAAGGAAAAAGGTGACCGCCAGTTGCGGCATGGCAAGTGGAATGACGATCTGCCAGAAGGTTTGATTGGCATCTGCGCCATCAATCGCAGCGGCTTCTTCGAGCTCGCGTGGAATGGTATCGAGATAGCCTTTGAGATTCCACACGGCGAATGGCAGAGCCGAGGCAGTCATCGCGATGCCGACACCAAGGAGAGAATCGCGCAGGTTGAATTGGAGCCTGCCTTTGCTGCCGTCACTGCATTCTGTGAAAGGTTGTACCGCCACAACGCCATCTTTACAGGTCTTCACTTGTACTTGGTTTAATAACAAGTAAAGCGGTGTACTAAGACCCACTGCAGGCATTAGGAGAGGAATGAAAACCAGAACCATCAGCACTTCGCGCATTTTGAATTTGAAGCGTGAGAAGGCATATGCAGCGGTAACAGCAATACCCAAAGCAACCACACCAACTCCCATTGAGAGTACGAAGCTGTTGCGGAGTAGTTCGACGAATGTCACCGGGTTGCCTGTGGGTTTATCCAAAACTTGCTGATAGGCAACGAAGGAAATTTCTTGTGGAATGAGCTCTAACTTCGATGGGCGGGTCGTCTTTGAACTAAACGACAAGGTTACGATGTACATGATCGGGAACATTACCGAAGCAAGAATGGCAAGAGCCATCAATTGAAGCAGCAGTTGTCTCCAAAGCGGAAGATTGCGTCCGCCGGTCTGTCCGGAAGTGTTCATGGTCAGGAAGCGAACGATCGGGTTCTTTGCTTTTTGTGTGGTCATGTTATGCCTCCTGATAGTTCTGGGTGGCGCGGGTAATGCGGTTGGTGATCAAGAATACGACCAAGGCCACACCGAAAATGATGACGGCGAAAGCTGCAGCCACCCCATACCAGCGTAAATTACGGACGAGGGTGTAGGCAAATGTTACAAGAAGTTCAGTGGAGCGTGCCGGACCTCCACCCGTCATAAAGAAGACGAAGTTGAACAAGTTGAATGAAAGAGTGAAACCGTATACTGCTGCAGGTATCATAGCTGGTCGCAGCAAAGGAACAGTGATGCCCCAAAATTGCTGGCTGCCTGTCGCTCCATCAATGGAGGCGGCTTCGTATAAGTCTTTGGGGATGGACTGCAATGCCCCTGTTGCCACGACAGACATGAACGGCCAGCCCAGCCAGAAATTGGCGATCATCATGGCGTAGTATGCGAGGGTGAGCGGTGCGCCAGGCAGAAAGCCCGGGATCGGCGGTTTGACATCCTCGAACCAGCGAATGAAAACGGGATCGGTACCACCGAACCAACTCATGGAGAGCGTTGTCAATAACTGGTTCATGGCACCGTAGCGTTCATCGAAGATATTTGTCCATACTGTGGCAACGACCAATGGTGGAACAACAACAGGCAGAATATATGCAGCACGATAAAGACGTTTGAACCAAAGTCCTTCAGTATTGAGCAGGGTGGCGATCAACACCCCGGTGGGAACATGCAGGATCACATTGCTAAGCGCCCACCAGAAGTTGAATTCGAGTACGCGGAAAAAATTGAAATTTTCAACGGGTAATGCCGCTGTGAAAATATCAATATAATTTTTGAGACCAATGAATTCCAATTCAGGAGATTGAAGCCCAAGCAACAGATGTTTGGACTCAAAGTTGGTGAAGGAAATGATGACCTGATAGATCAAAGGGTAGAAAGTGATCACCCCCATGACCAAGAACGCCGGTAATAAATATATGTATGGCAGAACTGTGTTCTTTTGTTTTGATTTCTTGAGGGAAGATTTTGCAACTGCCATGGCTGGGTCTCCTCGGAAAATTTGTGCCTAATGAGGGAGAGCGGGCAAGTTCCCTTGCCCGCTCCCTTATTTCAAATCGTAAAAAGCTTACTTGGTTGCGTTTTCAAATGCAGTCGCGACCCAGTCAGCAGCCGGAGTTCCGGCATCGAAGACCTGATCGGTACCGCAGAAGTTACTCCAATAGTTGCCCATGGCTTCCACCTGCGGGCGGAAGTAGGCAGTGGAGAACGCATCGAGCAGTCCCTGGATGAGGGGGTCGGTCACTTCAACGGTGGTGTTAGCGGGAACGTGACCAGCTTCGTTCATCATCATTTCCTGAGCGGTTTTGTTGGTCAGGTAAAGAGCGACTTCGATCGCAGCTTCGGTGTTCTCGCTGTTCGGGTTGAAGTAGAAGCCGTCCACACCGAGAAGCGGGTTGGAAGCGCCACCAGGACCAGCAGGGATCGGAGCTACACCGAGTTTGTCGCCGAGCGCATTGCGGTAATCGCCCATTGCCCAGTTACCATTGGTGATAGCAGCCACGGTGCCTTCGGTGAAGGGAGCGAGACCATCGCTATCGTTGCGAGGCCAGCCGTTTTCAACGGAGATCTGATAGAGGTCGTTGAGGTAGGAAACGGCTTCAGTAACCTTGGCCTGATTGGCGTCATCGGCAACAAAGCTGAACTGATCATCGAAGATCTGAGCGCCGTAGGAGCCGAAGAAGCCCCAGTGGTGGTAGCAGCCAAAGCTGACGGCGACGGGGGTACCGCCTTCCATCAACGCCTTGAGGTCGTCGGTGGTGGCGGGAGCTTCAGGGAGCATATCCTTGTTGTACCAGAAGACAACAGCCTTCATGGATTCAGGAATACCATACATCTTGCCGTCGTACATCATGCCGCCCTGGGAAAGTTCGCTGTAGTCACCAAGTTTGCCTTCAACGAGGCTGGTGATGTCCATGATCGTGCCGGAGCGGACCTGTCCACCAAGGTTGTCGTTCGGGGCGATGAACATATCAGGACCACCGCCAGCAGCAACATCGGTGTCATACTTGTTGAAGATGTCATTGAAGGGGACCTGGAGAACATTGATGGTAATGTTCGGGAGGTCGGTCTTGGCTTGTTCAAGAAGCTTGGTCAATGCGGCTTCTTCAGCGGAGCCGGTTCCATAGGCATGCCAGAATGTCACTTCACCCTGGGTGGAGGAAGGACCACTGCTGCCGCCACCGCATGCAGAAAGCACGAGGGAGGCGATCATCAAAGCGCTCAGCAAAAAGAGCAAATTCTTTTTCATTCTCTAATTCTCCTTAGAATATATTGGAACTCTTGCAATTCACAAATACAGTACCAAAGCTTATGCGCGGTATGAAATCACCTCCTTTCACGTGACTATCGAACAGCTTCCTCAGTTTCTACATCGAAGATATGGAATTTATCCATATCAAAAATAACTTCCACATCATGTCCCACGCGTTTGTGAGAGCGAGGATCTACGCGGGCAATAAAGGTATTTTTACCGGTGACAAGATAAAGGAATGTTTCGTTACCCATCAACTCGGTCACATCCACCTTGGCGGAAACTTTTTCACCATGAATGTTGACTGGCGCAAAATCTGGGTCATGAATATTTTCCGGGCGTATGCCGAAGACGATCTTCTTTCCATTCATGTTCTTGTATGGACCTGCCAAAGCATCTGGAATGGTAACTGTGAAGGTATCCATATCCACGGTCACCTTACCGCCATTGACGGAGATCTTGCCGGGGAAGAAGTTCATTGAAGGTGAACCGATGAAGCCGGCAACGAAAAGGTTGGCGGGGCGGTCGTAAAGGACTTGCGGCGTATCCAACTGTTGAAGCAGACCTTTGTTGATCACCGCAATGCGGCTTGCCATGGTCATGGCTTCGGTCTGATCGTGGGTTACATAAATGAAGGTGGTCTGCAGGCGTTGGTGAAGCTTGCTAATCTCGGCGCGCATCTGCACACGGAGTTTTGCATCAAGGTTTGAAAGTGGTTCATCGAAGAGGAAGACTTTTGGCTCACGCACGATAGCACGTCCAACTGCCACACGCTGGCGCTGACCACCAGAAAGTTGGCGGGGTTTGCGGTCCAACAGGTGGGTGATATCAAGAATTTCAGCGGCTTCCTGCACACGTTTCTTGATCTCATCTTTAGGCGTCTTGCGTAGCTTCAAGCCGAATGCCATATTGTCATACACCGACATATGCGGGTACAAGGCATAGGATTGGAATACCATGGCAATGTCGCGGTCTTTCGGAGCGACATCGTTCACCACGCGATCACCGATCATGATCTCCCCTGAGGTGATCTCTTCCAAGCCAGCCAGCATGCGCAGAGCAGTCGTCTTGCCGCAGCCAGAGGGTCCAACGAGAACGAGAAATTCCTTATCCTCAACTTTGAAGTCGAGTTGCTTGATGACATTTACATCACCGAAGCTCTTTATTACATTGTTATATGTAACACTTGCCATGGTAGTGCCTCCATTCCGAACGAGTATAGTGGCATTATTATAATCACATGAGCATATTTGCCCTATAATTTTGCGGCTTGATTTAGTTGTGGGGCTAAACAAAGTTACCCGATTTGGAGAGGTTTTCCCTCCTGAGAAGCCTCAAGTAACTTTAGAATCGCTGCAATATTTCCCCGGCTGTCCATCAACGAAACCCGCGGTGATTTACCGTTTAGAACCGCATCACACATATCTTCAACTTCACCAAGATAAAGTTCCTGCCCTTTGATCTTTATCGTTTCGTGATTATCCCCGCGTGTTACATATACTTCGTTTTTTAAGCCAGGCTTGAATGGGAATGGAATGTGCATCGAGCCTTCTGTGCCAACGATCTCAACAAAAGAACGAAAATGGGATTTGAAACCACAGTCGAATTGCATGTGGACTCCATTCCCAAAACGCATTTGCCCATAGAAAGACTCATCGCTTCCTCCCGGACCCGGAACCTGCCAGCCAAACACTTCAGCTGGTTCTTCGCCGACGATCATCCGTGCGAAGGAGATCGGGTAGCAGCCCACGTCCCATATACTGCCTCCGCCATATTCTTTAATGAAGCGATAATTTCCTTCGCGGGTAAGCATGAAAGTGAACGCCCCGCGAATAAGCTGAACTTGTCCGATTATCCCTTCATCCACCAATTCTTTGACCTTTAATGTCTGGGCATGGTGACGATACATGAAAGCTTCAGTTGCAATGTTACCGGTCTCTTTTGAAACCGCGATGATGCTGTCCACTTCATCCAAAGTGAGGGCAAGTGGTTTTTCGCAGAGAACATGTTTACCGGACTGCAACGCGTTGATCGTCCATTCCGCGTGCAGGTGATTGGGCAATGAGTTGTAGACAACATTGATTTCGGGATCGGCAAGCATGGCTTCGTAACTGCCATAAGCCCGCGGAATCGACCACTCGCGGGCATAGGCATCAGCGGAGGCTTGGCTCCTCGAAGCGACACCCAGCAATCGGGTCCGTTTGGAGGCGTTGAGAGGTTTTATCAAGGCGCGGTTGATCTTGGCGGTCGAGAGTAATCCCCAATTAAGTACTTTGTCCATGTCCATTCCTTTGGTTGAGTATGAATGCAAAAATAACGGTCAGCGTGCAAAGCAAAATAGTTGAGATGAAACCGATCTGTAAACCAAGAAGTTCACTACTCCATGCCACCAGCCATGGACCAATTACTCCGCCGATGCCAGAGAACGTGAAAAGTACACCGAGAATGGTGTTGGTATTTTCGTGCTCCACGTCTGAAACAGCTGCGGTGAGGGTGGGGAAGATGATGGAAAAGAAAAATCCGGTGAGCGGAATGAAAATAGCGAACTCGCTAAATATGCCAAATGAAACGCTCAAGGTTGCCATCAGCGATGCAATGAGAATGGCGCGCAAGTAGCCAACCCGTTTCACAATGAAACCGCCCAGGAAGCGGCCGAGCATTAGCATTCCAAAGAAGATCGCTAAATAATTGTTACTGATGACTTCATTCAAACCGCGAGCTTGTTGCAAATAGACGACCATCCATGAGGCAAGACCGATCTCTGCTGCAACATAGAACAGCATGGCGCCATAGTAGTACGGCATGGAATGTTTGAATGCAACCTTGGGGATCGCGCAAAAATCGAGAGATGCCTTATCTTCAGACTTTGGAAAACGTAAGAGAAGACTGGCAGTGAGAAAGATGGCAATAAGCACCAAATCCCATCGGTAGACCGCACGCCAACTGACATCCATGCTGAATAAGAGACCCACGAAAAGCGGTGCGATCATGGATCCGAGACCATGCATGACCGCCATTAAGTTTAGATATAGTCCCTTTTGTTCATGATACAAACTAACGATTACCGCATTGGGACCAAGTTCGAATGCACCCAGCCCAAGACCAACGATAAAAAGTGAAATTGAAAGCAATAAAGGGGTGCCAAAATAGCTATAACCGCCAGCACCAATCACAAGCGCTACCCCTGCCAGAACAAAAACAAGTTTTAGCCCAAAACGGTCTGCGAGTATGCCAGTGATAAGGGTTGCGAACAATAAGCCCACATATTCACTGAAAAAGATATTACCGCCTGTGCCGTAATCAATATTCAATTCTGCCAGCATGGCGGGCAGTGTAGGACCTTTAAGATTATCTGTCACCCCAAAGATAAAGAATGCGAAAAAACAAATGGAAGTTAATAGGATGGTGGTTGTTCTATTTTGCATATTATTGTAAAAACAGGATCTGAATATCAGACCCAGTTTTTTTTTCCCTAAAAAGCCTAGTATAGAGTTCAATTTATCTTCCCGAATTACGAACCGGGTCAT
>SXGT01513914.1_pt1 | contig 28588 bp, 21 predicted proteins | sample 3176221 | NCBI WGS metagenome assembly SXGT01 (sample SAMN11356862, study PRJNA531348) | freshwater metagenome | isolation source: freshwater sample F1-120 | place: China: Fuxian Lake, Yuxi | collected 2017-12-25 | reverse complement strand
GATGTTCATGAGTTGTTCGCGTTCTGGCGGTGACAAACGGATGCGATACTTAATTGGCATCTACTCCAATTAGACACGCTTATCCAAAGTACAAGCTCAATTTGTTTGACCCATCAACTCACGACTGACGGAGTACTAGGCGTTGTTGCTACCGTGGTCGCCGCCATTGCGTGGGTGCTCGCCCCTCGCTTCTACTCTTCACCTGTTCTACCTCTCCTCGCCGTGCTGCCCTTCGACGAGGAACGCGCGGCGGTGGGCGACGACCTGGCGGCGCGGCTGACGGAGGAAATTCGCTCCGGGCTGGCCCGCGTGCCGGGACTCGGTGTCATCGGGCGGGCGAGTTCGGAAGCCTTGAAAAAGAGCGGCCACGCCATCGCCTTGGCCCGGAGCAATCAGATCGGCGCTGTTCTGGAGGGGCGCTTGCGCCGACAGGGCGACAAGGTCCGCCTTTCGCTGGAACTGAGCAACACGGCGAGCGGCCGGATGCTCTGGACCGAATCCTTGGAGAGTCCGGTGGCCGATCCGTTCGCGTTGCAGATCGACGTCGTGGAGCGGGTGCCTGCGGCGCTGGGCATCCCGCTTACCGAAACGCAACGGCTGCGGCTGGTCACGCGCCCGACCAGCAGCCTCGAAGCCTACCGCGCCTACTTGGAAGGCCGGCACGCTCATTGGGTTCGGGCCGACTTCAAAACTGCGGTGGAGCAACTGCGGATGGCCGTTGAGCTCGATCCCGGCTTCGCGCCCGCGTGGGCGGAGCTTGCCAACGCCTATGGCGGCTTCGCCGAGGCCCCCAACGAATCCGCGAAGGAATTCCTGCAACTCGCGAAGGCAGCAGGGCAGAAGTCCCTCGAATTGGCGCCGAACCTCGCCGAGGTCCAGGTCGCATCGGCTTCAATCAAGGAGAGTGAATACGATTGGCCCGGCGCCGAAGCGGCCTACCGCCGCGCGCTGGAGATCGATCCCAATCACATCCGGGCGCACCACTGGTATGGCTTCTTCCTGCAACGGCTCGCACGATCCGCCGAGGCGCGTCCGCACCGGGAACGCGCGCTCGAACTCGATCCATTCTCGCCAGGGAACATTGCCCACCTGGGCAACCAGCTCCTCAGCGAAGGCCGGCTGGCTGAGGCGTTGGAAAAATATCGCGAGTCGGACAAACAGGTCCCGCATTGGTCCGTGCCGTTCAGCATCGGCGAAGTGTCGCGCGCGCTGGGCCGGGACGCCGAAGCGCTGGACGCCTATGAGGAACACTACCGGCTCCTTGGGGAACCCCGCGCCACCTTGGACGAACTGCGGGCCGCTCATGCCACCGGCGGCTGGCCGGCCTACTGGCGGACCCGGCTCAAGCAAATCGAGAGGCCGACTTCGCCCTATGTGCAATGGCACTTCAGAGGCCATCTTCACGCTCTGGCCGGGAACGCCGACGAGGTGTTCGCCTGCATGGCCCGCAGCATCGAGGATCATGAATTCGGGGCGATGAATCTCAGAGCCGACGATGCCTACAAACCCTACCGCTCGGACCCACGCTTCAAGGAACTGCTGCGGAGGATGAATCTGGAGCCGTAGCTGTCGCCGAAATGCTCACGGCACAACCGCGCGGCAGAACCGTCGAGATTCGTCGTAGTCCGGTTTGTTGGATCGCACCACCCTCAATCGTGACTCCTCGCGCCGCATTCCCGCACCGGCCATTTTTTTCACGGCACAGGTTCTGCGGAGCGGGAAACGCGATAGAATCGACGATGTGCGTCGCCAGCAGCGTCCGTGAACGTGGTCAACAAGTCGGTGCCAGCCACACCTGTCGAAGTCGTCCAATTCTCCAAGTCGTGCGATGTCTCGACACGGTAGCTCCAGCTGGCCTCACCGCCGATGCTGAGGGTAAGCTGGCCGTCGGCGAATCTTGTGTTGCGAATGACCGGCGTGGGCCGCAGTCGCGCGAGGCTTGCAACTATGCCCTGATAATCAAAACGTCGATTGATGAGTAGATCGCCATTTTGCAATTCGTTGATCATCGAAACATAGGCGCCCGTGCCTTGATGCGAGGAACCGATATCCAGCGAGTCGCCGAGTGTGCCGTCCTGGTTCAACCAAGCGAACCCTCTTCGCTCGTGGCCGTTCACCCGGTAGAACATTCCCCCTACGAAGATCCTTCCAGCGGAACCCGCGAGAACCCTCCATACCTCAGCGTTGCCGTTGTCGCCGCCTTCAAACTCAACGGAGAACTGATTGTCCTGACTCCCATCTCCATTAAAGCGCAACAGTGCGGATTTTCCGACTCCGTTGTAGAAGCCGGCGACGAGAATCTTGCCATCCGATTGTGCGGCGACAATGGGCCGCACGAAGTTCTGTGGTAATTGAATGCGGAGCGACAAGTCCACGGCACCATCCTTGGTCAACTGCACGATGCGGCTTCGCGCCACGCCGTTTACGGTTTCAAAGTTCCCGCCGATGAGCAGCCTGTCGTCCTGTCTTTCCGCAAAGCTATCCAAGGAGTAATTGCTAATTCCTGATGATCGGAACTCCGGGTTGTAGCCAGCATCCAACGTCCCATCCTGGTTCAAGCGCGCGAGACCAGTTCGTGGTATACCGTTGACCCGATCAAACCCACTCCCAATGACCATCTTCCCCTCACTCTGAACGAAGATTCGGAACTTGTCCCAAACGCGGACATCAACGCGCGCGAAACCCTGGTCGAGAGTTCCGTCCTGATTCAACTTCACCATTCCCTGCATGCCGCTAGGCCATCCGCCGACCACGACTTTACCGTCCGGCATCATGCCTACGGCTGAAATCATCCCCGCACTCGATGGCTGAAATGTGGGGTCCAATGTTCCATCCGAGTTCAGGCGGGCGAGCCCTTCCCGCGCAAAACCATTAACCTCTTGGAACCGGCCGGCGACGATCACTTTGCCTCCCGGCTGTTGGGCCGCAGCGCTGACGCCGACGTGTTCGATTCCAATCGTCGAACGAAAGCCCTCATCCAAAGTTCCATCGCTCCCAAGGCGGACAATGCAGCTCGGGTTTGAGTTGGAAGCCCACAAACGTCCACCGAGCAGGATTTGGCCGGAAGGCTCGATGGCAACGTTCGCGATCCACGAATCTCTTGAGATCAAGGGGCCGCCGGTCATCCGTTTCTCGAACTCGCGATCAACGGAACCAGCGGAAGTGAGTCGAATGACTCCATAAAGGAACCATCCATCACCTTTTTCGTCCCAGCGGAAGGAAATCAGGACTCCCCCGTCGGCTTGCGGAGCAAGCGCATTTACCTCCACCGCTTGTTGCACCCCGACCCCGTCGGTGGAATTGAAACTTCGATCCACGGTGCCATCATTGTTCAATCTGGCGACAGTGCGGCGAGCGATGCCACCAACGTGAGAAAAATTGCCGCCAATCAATATCCTGCCGTCTGGAGCGGCTACCATCACCCCCACGCCTGCCGATGCACCGCCGGGAGCACGGATATTCACGGTGAATCGCGAAGTAAGATCCCCACCCGCACCAAGGCGGAGCACTTCAAGCCGATCATCTCCCCCCTCGACCTCCCGATCGAGCATTCTTCCCCAGAGAATGGTTCCGGCCACTTCTGGAACAACGAGCATCGGTGAAGTGACAGGGAGGTCGATCGCCGGATGGAACCCGGTGTCCACAGAGCCGTCGAGATTTAGGCGAACAAGGGCCGGAGAAGCCGCCGGATCGAGGATCAGTATTTTCCCATCCATTTGGAGCGCCTGGCCAATAATTGGCAGAGATCCAGGCCCCGACGACTGGTAGCGCTTGAAATCAGGGTCCATCCGGCCATCTGGCAACATCCTGTCAATCGAGAGCCTGAATCCGGAACCTCCCAACGCGGCCCAAGTCTCGAAAACCCCGACAAGGATTCGTCCAGTTGGCTGAACTCCAAGAATTGTTCCTCTTGCGGCGGCCTCGAAGGTTGGGTCCAAGGATCCGTTTGAGTTCAACCGGACGGGTGCATACTTGGCGGAACCATCCTCTAGAACTGTGAACTCTCCAGCGACGAGCATCTGGCCGTCAACCAGAGGGACGATCTGGTCAATGTATCAGCCCAGCAAGGTGAGGGCGGAGGGAGAATTCGGCATCGAGCCCGATTGTGGACTGTGCCCGACTGTCCAGGGTTGCGATTGCAGAAAGACAAGCAAGTAGCACCGCAACATGCGGCAAGTGTTTATTCTTCTTCATGTGAACCTTAAATGGATCGATGGATCGGTGCCGGTCATTTGATCCTCCTCGTCGCATGCTCCTGCATCCACAGGATGTCCCGGTTGTGCGGCGACGGAACCCACGGCGGGCTGGATGGGCCATCCATGAGTCTTCCTCGGACCAGCGGCGGTGTTGTGCGCTTGTCGAGCCAGCGGCGCACTTCGGAATGGCCATCGGCAAAAGAGAACCCACCGGACCCGCCGTGGTAGCTCGCGGGATACTGGGCGAAGCTGAGCTTGGCCGGTTGATCCGGGAAACCGGCCGTTTCCAGATAGAAACCGCCGCGCCAGATGGAGTCCTCGCGTTCATCGAGGAAGATGAAGGTCTGCGACGGCCCCGGATCGACCATGTCGTTGAGGCTGCGATAGACCCGGAAGCTGGCGTCCAGATCGGCGGGCGCGAGCCCGGACCAGCCGCCGACCCACACGTTCATGCTCATGCTGCGGACGCGCTGCAGAATCTTCCCGCCGACCTTCACCACGGAACGGTCGCCGGGACACTTGAAGATGCCGGGGCTGTTGCCCGCGTAGGACCACATCGGACTGCGCTTGATGTCCTGCTCCAAATCCCAGTTCGAGCGGTTGTTCGGGTTGTAGTCCAGGTTGCCATCCATCCACACCGCATAAGCCGAACCGGGCACGCGCACCGGGTCGTAACCGGCGTAGAGGATCTGGTCGCGGTTGTCCTCGGCATACATGCGCCAGGCGATCAGAAGCTGGCGATGATTGCTCAGGCACTGGATGCCCTGCGCCTTCTGCTTCGCCCTGCCCAGCGCGGGCAGGAGCATACCCGCCAGGATCGCGATGATGGCGATGACGACGAGCAGCTCGATGAGGGTGAAGGCGGCCATTCTCCCGGCTTTGCCTTGCGTTGAGTTCATAAATTGGTTCCGACAACTACGGCTTGCTTCAACGAATGTAGCGCAAGTGTGGTGCGAGCCGTGATCGCCACAGCAGAACCACCCGCAGCGCTGAAGCGCCAAGTTAAATCAGCCCTGCTGGAAATCCTCAGCGAGCGCCCCGAATTGTTGCGTGAGGCAGTGGAAGATATCGGCCTGGGCCGCGCTATCCAGGAAGGACTGAAGAGCAGCGCGGCGACCCGGGCGGAAGTGTTCGCCCGACTCCGGCGGAAGCGGTCATGATCGTCGGGTTTCGAAGCTCGTTCGCGTAAGATCTGGAAACGATTCAAGATGTGCGACTGCTCCGCCGTGTCGAGAAAATCATCCGCACGCTGGAGCGCGCGGAATCGATGAGAGAGGTTCCCCAACTGAAGCGCCTGCAAGAATGCCCTCAATTTTTTCGAGTTCGCATCGGTGACTATCGACTGGGGTTGCGAGTGGAGGGCAATCAGGTTGAATGCGTGCGTATCCTGCATCGGCGCGAGATTTACCGCTACTTCCCTTGAATCACGGGTGAGAATCCGCAGGTTCAAATCGCGCCGTGCGATCCTGAACTGGTACGAGGCAGGGCGAGATGTCCCCACCGGGCCGCAGTGTTGCAGATGATGCGGCAATCCGTTCGACGTTCGCGGCGGGCTGAGGACAGCCAGCCCTACCGGGAGGTTCCGGGGCAGAGTCATCTGTTTCTTTCGGCTTGGTGACATGGTCTCGATTTGTGGACAGACGGGCCTTCCTCACTTGCCTCTTCATTCGTCTCGTTGGCTTCTGTCGCTTGGCTCCGGGATCATTAGTTGCCGGATCGCTCCACGAACCCTGGCCAGGGGCTCCTAAGGCAGCGACGCGGAACGGAATTGTCCGGTCGTTTGTCTTTGGGTTGCAAGTAACGGCACTCGGCTGCCACGTCATGTCTAAAGCTCGGTTTCATGCTTACGAAGAGAAACCGCTCCGAGCTGCTCCATTCTTGCAAGGAAGTGAAAAAACTTTCTGGCGAGGCACTTTCAAGGCTGTCCCGGTGCATCCGCAGGTTGTCGATGGAGCGCGACTGTGCTGAAAGCCAGTCGCAGCAGTATCGCTTGCTCGTCCTCATGCCAAATCTGCTGCGGCTGGTGCTGCGCACACAACCGCGCTCCTGGCCGACAGCCAAGTTCACCGACAACTTGTGGATGCACTGGGCTGTCCGCGTCCTGATGTGAAAGCTGGCAGGCAAGACCACGCTACCTTAGAGTAAGCACCCATGGGCTTGGAACTTGATCGCTTGACGATTCTCACGGCACTCCGACGATTGAGCGAACGGCTCGCTGAAAAGGGGGTGAAGGGTGAGTTGTGCCTGCTTGACGGCACCGTCATGGTGCTGGCGTTCCAATCGCGCGCGAGCACCAAGGACGTGGACGCAATTTTCCAGCCATCGACCGTGATTCGCGAAGAGGCGGGGCAAGTTGGCGAGGAATTGAATCTTCCAGTAGATTGGCTCAACGACAGCGCAAAAGTATTCATATCCACGCGCCATGAGGTAGAGACGGGAGATTTGCCGCAGTTTGATTCGCTGCGAGTGACGGCCCCGACGCCGGAATACATGCTGGCCATGAAATGTCTTGCCGCGCGCCTTCCGGCGGGTCCGGATGAGAAAGGCGACGAAGTGGACATCCGCTTTCTGGTCAAGCACCTCGGCCTTACTTCTGCCAGTCAAGCGAGTGAGATTGTGTATCGCTCTTGCGCGAGAGATTCACGCCGTGCCACCCGCCTGGGCCTGGACCGAAGATCGCAAGCTCAAGCGTCCGTGGTTCGCCAGTCCTGGTCCGGCGATTCGCGCCATGTTGCTTTGGGAAAGCCCCGGACCATTCCGGGAACGGAATTTGTTTGTCAGCGAAAACGCGCTGTCGAGAGCGTAGATGCCGAATTACAGAAGTCCTCAATCTCGATGATTTTTGAAAGAATTTGCTCAGGGCAGGCGGTTTCTCATTGAACAAATGCGTGAATTTAGCGCCGCCGTGAACGACACCGACTCCATCCCAACGCGCCAAAGCCTGCTCGCTCGGATCAAAGACTGGGGAGACCAGGAGAGCTGGCGCGAATTCTTCGAGACCTATTGGCGGCTGATCCATGCCACGGCGCTCAAATCCGGACTGGCAGAAACCGAGGCGCAGGAGGTCGTTCAGGAAGTGATGATTGCCGTGGCGAAGAAGATGCCCGGTTTCAGTTATGATCCCGCAAAGGATTCGTTGAAGGGCTGGCTGCTCTCGGTGACACGCTGGAAGATCAACGACCAGTTTCGCAAGCGCTGGCGTGGACTGGGACCAACGGTGGCCGCAACACCTCCATCACTTGTCGGACGCGGCCTGCTCTCATCGGGAGATGAAGAGACGGGAACCGCCACGGTCGAGCGCGTGGCCGACCCACAGGAATTTGATCTGGAAGCGATCTGGGATTCAGAGTGGCGTGAGCACCTCCTGCAAACAGCTCTCGACCGCACGAAACGACAGGTAAACCCGGCACATTACGAGATGTATCACCTGCACGTGATCCAAGGACTCCCGGCGAAGGAAACAGCACGAGCCCTCAACGTGAGCATCCCGGCTGTGCATCTCGCGAAATTCCGGGTTGGTCGGCGATTAAGGGCGGAGATCGCCTGCTTGGAATCTGGAAAACGCGACCGGTAGATGCTGATCTTGAAATGGATCCTTGTGTCTCGGTTGATCGACTGACTGCCAGCGCCGTCTCCTCCTTTTGCTTCCCCTTTTCCCTCTTGCGTCAGAGTCGCCGAAGGCTAGCCTCTCGCCCACTTTGCTTATGAACTATAAGATCTCGAAGCGCGCCGCCTCTCTCGCCCCATCACTCACACTGGCCATTGACTCCAAGGCCAAACAGATGAAGGCGGAGGGTATGGACGTCGTCGGCTTCGGTGCTGGCGAGCCGGACTTCGACACTCCGCAACACATCAAGGACGCCGCGATCAAAGCCTTGAATGACGGTTTCACAAAGTACACGCCGAGCAGCGGCATCCCCGAATTGCGCCAGGCAATCGCGGATAAATTCAAACGCGAGAACGGACTCGCCTACAAACCAAGCCAGATCATCGTCTCGTGCGGAGGCAAGCACTCCTGCTACAATGTCATTCTCGCCACGTGCGAGGAAGGCGACGAGGTGATCATTCCTTCACCCTACTGGTTGAGCTATCCGGAAATGGTGAAGCTCGCGGGAGCCACGCCGGTCATCATTGCCACCACAGACAGGACCGAATTCAAAATCACGCCGGAGCAGCTTCGCGCCGCCATCACGCCGCGCACGCGTCTCTTCGTGCTGAATTCCCCGAGCAACCCGACAGGCACGGTCTATTCGCCGGCGGAGATCAAAGCGCTCGGAGACATCTGCGTGGAAAAGGGCGTGCTCATCATGAGCGATGAGATTTACGAACACCTGCTTTACGACGGCGCCGAGCACAAGAGCGTCGCGAGCCTCTCTCAGGCGCATTACGACCACACCATCGTGGTTCACGGATTCGCCAAAGCCTGGAGCATGACGGGCTGGCGGCTTGGTTTTCTCGCGGCACCCGAACCCATCGCCAAGGCGATTGACGCGGTTCAAAGCCACAGCACGAGCAACCCAACCAGCTTTGCGCAGAAGGGCGCGGTCGCGGCGGTGACCGGCCCTCAAGATCATCTCAAAGGCTGGCTCGTCGAATACGCGCGCCGGCGCACGCGCGCCTGGCAGATGTTGAACGCAATTCCCGGCGTGACTTGCGTGAATTCCAAAGGCGCATTCTACCTCTTCCCGAACATCTCAGCCACCGGCCTCAAGTCCTCGGAGTTTTGCGCACGACTGCTCGAACAGGAAAAAGTCGCAGCTGTTCCAGGAATTGCATTTGGCGCGGACGATTATCTTCGGATCAGTTACGCCACCAGCCTTGCGAACATCGAGAAGGGGCTTGATCGGATGGACAAATTTGTGCGCGGCTTCAAGAAATAGGCCGGAGTTCTTCACAACTCTGGCTCTAACGAAGGTGAGATTGCGAAGAGGCATTCGCATCAGGAAGAGGCACGCAATTGCCGCAGTCCCCGGCATCGCTCCGTTCGTGCCCAAAGAGCTGTGGTTCCCACAGCAGTCCCATAGCCTCCGACATACACTACCGGGTGCATTCTATAATCGCCGCAAGCTCTGGGACTGCGCGGAGAATCACCGCTCTCTTCGTATTCCTCACAGATGAAACCACCGAAGCACAATCATTGTTTGAACGTTTCGACGCGGATAGACTCGAATGAAATGAAGATCATCACAATGCTCTCACCTAACAAACGAACGTCCGCATGCCCCAGGCAACATTCCTGGCAGCTCGTTCTCCTGAGCGTGCTCCTGGTTCCGCGCCTGGCGCTCGGGGCGGAATCTCGGCCCGCACCGACAGACATTGCGCGTCAGTTGAACCAGGCGTTCATCGATGTTGCCGAGAAGATTTCGCCGTCGGTCGTCGTCGTCGAAGTCGCCCGTGCGCCGGAAGGCATGGACATTGATGAGAACCATCCGCTCCTGGAGATGATGCCTCCCGAGACCCGCAAGAAGTGGCTGGACGGCCGCAAGCGCGAACTGGAGCGGCGTCAGAAGCAACTCGATGACGGCGAACCTGAGTACGACGGTAGCGGCTCTGGCGTGGCCATTCGCAAGGAAGGCTATGTGCTCACCAACACTCATGTGGTCGAGGGCGCGCAAGCCATCCGGGTGCGACTCCGGGACGGCAGGAAGCTCAAAGCAACCATTCGCGGCATTGATCCTCAATCAGACATAGCGGTTTTGAAAATCGAGGGAGCGGAATTGACACCTGCTCAACTGGGCGATTCCTCCAAGACGCGTGTTGGAGAATTTGCCATCGCCATCGGAGCGCCCTTTGAACTGGACTACAGCATCACTTTCGGACACGTCAGCGCAAAGGGACGAAATCACGTTGTCCGCAGCTTCATGACGCCGCTGGGATCATCGATGGACCAGGATTTCATCCAGACCGATGCCAGCATCAACCCCGGCAACAGCGGGGGCCCGCTCGTGAACATCGAGGGCGAAGTGATCGGCATCAACACCATGATCCGCGGGCTCAATACCGGGATCGGATTTGCCGTCCCGATCAACCTAGCGCGCACCGTCGCGGAACAATTGATCTCCGATGGCCGGTTCAAGCGCGCGTGGCTGGGGATCGGCGTCGTGCCTCTGAAGGATTATCCTGATTTCCGGGCCTTCGCTGAAGGGCTGGAGGATGGAGTGGTCGTCGATCGCATCGACCCACGCGGACCGGCCTACAAATCCGAACTCAAACCGGCGGACATCATCACCAGCGTCGAAGGCGTCAAGGTCACCAACGCCCAGGAACTGCGAAACGCAGTGCGCTCAAAGAGTGTGGGCTCGCAACTGACCCTGGATGTCGTCCGCAACAACAAACCCATCAAGGTCCAGATCAAGTCCGACGAATGGCCCGAAGAGAGCCTTACCGTTCCCGCAAAGATGAGGGCGATACCCGAAGAGCCGCAACCTCGCCTGCTTGGACTGAAAGTGGAAACAGCCACCAGGGAGCTGGCGAAGAAGTTCAACATCGAGCCGCAGGAAGGAGTCATCGTGATCGAAGTCGAACCCGGAACACCAGCGGCTCGCGCCGGCATCCAGCCTGGCGATCTCATCAGCGAGGCAAATCACAAAACGGTGAAGACGGTCCGCCAATTCAGCGACGCGATCAAGAATGTCGGCAACAAAGGCGCGCTCCTGAGCCTGGTCCGGGCGAAGGATGGAGCATCCGAGTTCAAGATTCTCAAGGACAAGGTGGAATAGCCTCCCACGCCTGTTCTACGAGAGTGCGCCAGCGAGCAATCGCTGGCGTATTTTTTCTGCCGGGCTTGGGGCTCGCGGAAAAACAAATTCCGGACATGAGGCGGAATTCCAAAAAACAACCCTCACCCTGACCCTCTCCCGTCCGACGGGAGAGGGAACCACCAAGGCCGTCGCTCGCCGTTGCCAACGCGGGTGGAAACCCCGACGGCGGACGATGTCTCTCCCTCTCCCATCGGATGGGAGAGGGGCGGGGTGAGGGCACATCCGCACAAAAAACCGAAGTTATTTTTGCACGGACACTTAGTGTTTCCACACGTAGCGAAACATCAGTACCCGCAGCGCGGCAGTCAGGGGGATCGCAAGTATCCCACCCAGCAAGCCGCCCAGAAGGGTCGTTCCCGCCATGACAGCAATGATGATGGTCAATGGGTGAAGTCCGACCCGGTCACCGATGATCTTGGGCTGGATGACGAGGCCTTCAACCGACTGCACGATGGCAAAGACGCCGAGCACCAACGCAGGATGCAACCAATCGCCATATTGAATTACCGCAAGCACCAGCGCGGTGGCGCAGGTAACGATCGCCCCAAGGAATGGGATCATCGTCAGTGGCACGGCGAGAGCGCCGAGCAACAAGGCATAAGGCAATCCGATGGCGAGGAATCCGAGGCCGTAGAGAATGCCATCGCACAAAGCCACCAGCACCTGTCCACGGAAGAAGACGATCAAATAGTCGTTGATTGAACGGAGGACGAAGACCAGCTCGTCCTTGAAACCGGACTGGGACACTGGAAGGTAATCCGGCCATTTGCTCTGAATGCCCCGTTTCTCGAGCAGCAGATAAAACGCATACACTGGCACCAGAGCCAGCCCCGCGATCACTCCAAAGAACGAAGCCACGAGATTGAACTGGCCAAACAGCCATTTCGCCGCCCGTCCGAGAGCCTTGGTCAGCCATTCGGCGGCCGATTTCGCTGAATCTCCTCCCAAAAGCGCCGACCAGTCGATGGCTGATAACGGGCTTACAGGACGGACCTCGGTGGCAGTCGTCACCGTATTGGTGGCCGGTGGCGCATTCGTTCCGTCGGGCTGAGGTTTGACCGGATCGAAGAAGCGGCGCACGAATGTTGGAGGATTGTTTACCCATGTTTCGACGCGCTCCTGAAGCTTGACGGAGTAAACCGGAACATTTCTCACCAAGTCGCCTGTTTCTCGAACCAGGTGCGGAACCACGCTGGCCACCACTCCGCCTACGATGACCACGGCGAGGGCGAAGACGCACAGGATCGCACGCGACCGGGGCATACGCCGACGCTCCAAAAGGTCCACCACCGGATCAAGAAGGTAAGCAACGATCCCGGCGACGGCGATGGGCCAGAGCACTGGGGCGAGGGTGTTCAGCACCTTCCCGAGGCCCCATATTGTTCCAATGAGGAGCGCAAGGATCAATGCAAGTGCCAGGCCTGTCAGCGCCGCCCATAGTATCCGGGCTTGCCCTGTGGTGGGTGGAGGAAATGTCATGTGCTGATTTCAAGTTACCGGGCCGCGTGGCCGGGAGATCACCACGTCTCCGGAGTTCGCCTTCTGTTAGCGCTGGCCAAGCTTCTTCGATTTCTCAGCCGCCGCGCGCACCGCATTCATCATTGCTGCGCGAAGCCCGCCCTTCTCCAGTTCGTGCAATCCCTCTATGGTCGTACCACCGGGGCTGGTCACCATGTCCTTCAACACGCCGGGATGGAGCCCGGTTTCAAGAACCATCTTCGCGGAGCCGAGCAGCGTTTGCGCGGCTAGTTTCGTCGCGACCTCCCGTGGCAGCCCCGCGGCCACTCCACCATCGCTCAGTGCCTCGATGATCAGGCAGGCGTAAGCAGGTCCGCTCCCGCTCAATCCCGTCACGGCGTCGAGCAACGATTCCTTCGTCTGAAAGGCGATGCCCACCGCAGTGAAGAGGCGAAGGACCAATTGCCCATCCTCGGCCTTTGCAGCCTTTCCTGTCGCGAAGGCTGCAGCGCATGCTCCCACAAGCGCCGGTGTATTTGGCATCACGCGGACCACTCTGGCGCGGTCGCCCAGTCCCGACTCCAGTCTTGCCAGGGTGACTCCGGCGGCGATCGAAATGAGCAGATGATTGGAAGTAAAGTGAGGCTTGATCTCGGCCAGCAGGTCGTCCACCTGATCCGGCTTCACCGCGAGAATGAGGGTATTCGCAGCTTTGAGCACATCCAGATTCGATGCGGCGGCTTTCCCTCTGGTGGATTTAACAAAGCTTTGTCTCGCCGCATTCACGACGTCACTCGCGACGAGGCGACGAGCGGACACGAGCCCGGACTGGACAAAACCTTTGGCGAGCGCGGACGCCATTTTCCCAGCGCCAAGAAAACCTATGCTTAATTCAGACGGCATGGGCGAACTTGTATCAGCTCACCCGCACCGGCGAAAGGCGAAACAAGGAGCAGTTCGAGAACTCTGTTCTCAGGGATTCCAAGAAGGCAGCATTTTCCAACCCTTGGTACACGGCGCGTCATAATAAATGGCCCCATTTTCCGAGTAGAGTTTGCCCTGCTCGTCCGCGTCCGGGTACTTGTGGAGAGGAGGATAGGAATTCTTGGATGTGTAATGTGTGACGTAGGATTTCCTTGTCCTCGTGGCATCGTTGATCGTCGTTCCCGCGTGGGCGAGATATCCGTGCCAGATGAGCAGGTCTCCCTTTTTTGGAAGGAAGACCCGGGGTTTGATCCCGAGCTTCTGAACACGGTCCGCAAGATAGTTCGAGAACTCCTGAGGCTCCCGCGTGGAGTCGCTCTCCATCAGGATGCTGCCGTTGCCCCAATCGAAAAACGGCATCTTCTCCGGGGCATGGCTCCCGCAATAATACTCGAGGGGACCGCTGTCCTCATGAACATCCTCTAGCGCCACCCAGGATGCCGCAAGGTTGGCGATGTGCTGCTGGCATCGGACGTAAGGGTAATCGAGGTGAATCGGTTGCTGGCTGCCTTTCACAAAGAACAGCGACTGCAGGATGCACGGGTTGTCCTTGAACACGTGCTGGAGGAAGGAGCCAATGTAGCGATTCAACGCGCAGCGCAGCGCAGCCTTGGAAATGAAGTGCAGATTGTTGATCTTTAGACGGTCCCGTTCGAGAAGTTCGGTAGTGGTCAGTTCCTTGATCGGCCGATGAAGCTCCCCCCGGGTCTCGACCGTGATTTCAAACTCCGTCGGATGGTGAACCAGATGATCGATGTCACTGAGCAGCGCATCAATCGTGGCCGCGTCCACCGCTTTTTCAAAGATGACGATTCCGTGGTCGCGCCAGTGCTCGAGCTGTTTCTTGAGGTCGTAATCTTTGCAAGGGGCCGCCTTTGCGACGTAGTCATCAATGGAAGCGTAAGGGTCATCGATCCACGGCCTTTTCTTGAACCAGTCTCTCGCGGTGATCTTCGTCATGTGGAGTTCAGTTGAGATTTTGATGAAAAGTAGCAGGCAAATCAGGACGCGCAATGCTTCAAAAATTCTGAATTCTGATTTGGAAAGACGACGCGTGACCGCTGGAGGTCACGCTCGATGGCAGGTTCAGCCGACACTTCATGAAACCCATGCATCGATTCTTCGTTCGCATGGGCACTTCAGACTCCAGCACCAGCAAACGCCACCTCGAGAACTCGCTGTTTGTGATCGGCTGAAGCATCTGTATCCACCGTTCTCAAGGCGGGCGTGTTTGAATCTTCGCTTGAACCACGTGCATGAAGAACTCACCGAATCATTCAACACATGCGCATGAGGAAATTTCCTCCACCGAGAAGGGAACATTGTCCACGATCAATTGGAGTGAGGCTTCACGCTCCTTGGGAACGAACAGCAACTCTTCGCGCAACCGCAGGATTCCGGTCAGCCGGATTTCACCTCGCAGCCAGACCTCCACCTTCCGCCCAAGAGGCAGCCCCAACCTGACGGCCAACAGCCGCGCGGCGGCACGCCGCTGTTCCTGCCAGTCGCGATAACCTTGTGCGCTCCCATTTGAATCGAAACTGAATTCGGTTTGTCCGCTGGTGGTCACGAGCGCGATGCTGACAGACCTTCCTGGACCAGCAAATGGATTCTGGCCTCCTTCAACAGTCCCGGGGCATCCACATGTTGTTGGTGAACTTGGCTGGCATCCTGGAGCGCGGTTGTGTGCGAAGCACCAGCCGCAGCAGGTTTGGCGTGACAGCGATCTCACGACGCTGCTGCGACTGGCTTTCAGCACAGTCGCGCTCCACCGACAACTTGTGAATGAACGGCAGGAGTCCGCTCGACGCCCCTCAACCTCGTGAGAGCGGATGTCAATCCCCCTGGGTCGGATCAGGGCGTGACCTCTCTTTGCTCCGGCGCAGCCCGCACAAGCCGGAACCTCCGCCCGGCGAACTGTTGCGTTACGGCAAGATGAAAATGATGGGTCAGGTTCCGCCGGGCTGAGGTTGCGAAGTAAAAATCCATTCCCAGGCCGAGCAGAATCCAGATTCCGGCCATGAAAGAAATCGATTCGATCGAGTTCCCACCGGCTGGTGACAAAAAGACAATGGTGATCATTCCAAGAATATAAAACACCCAAGGGAGCACGAGAACGCGAACAAGAGCCGCCGAAGCAGCTCGATGCGGACTCCTGGACACCAGCCCGAACCACATCCCAAGCCATGACAGGGTGTAAAGATCCGCCGCAAACATCACCGTGAGCGACAGGAAACTCAGTGCCCAATCGCCCGAGCCACCTGCGAAACGGTCCCTCGTCTTGGTGACGAGGATCAGGAGGTCAATGATCAGCACGGTTCCGACAACGGGAGAAAAATGGCGATTCAAGGCCAGCATCTGGCCACGAAGAATTCCTGGAACGTTCAACGGCGTGGACAACAACAGTTCCAACGCACCCGAGCGGCGATCTTCGCAGAATCGCCGGCACGCTTCGGTCGCCAGCCAGCACTTGAGGGCGGTATGCACGATGATGACAAAAATCGTCAAAGCAGATTCCTCCACCATTTCGCCGGGAAACTTGAACCAAAGCGCCAGCCATCCCAACGCGACAAGCGCAACAAGGGCGATTCCATGGAGGGGCTTCCTAAGATCACGGCTGGCCAGCCAGAAGAACGGATTGATTTCCAGCAACCTTGCTCGAAAGGAGGCTCGCTTTGCAACCGTGCCCAGACTCCAAGCCCGCAGCCGTTCCCGCCACGTTTGCCTTGTCGCGACAGACGGCTGATCGTGCCAGGTCCGTGGAAGAACGACACTGGCGATGATTAGAAACAGCCACGCCAGAAAATGTGTGGCGCACATCGCAATCCAGAATTGTTTTTCATGCAATCGAAACGCCGCCGAAGGAGTGTCGAATGCCAGGCCGAATCCGTGGAACGGACTTGCGTTGGCCAGCAGCCAGAAATATTGCGAGCCGCTGATCCTGGAAAAAATCAACGCGAGCAAAGGCATTCCCCCGGAAAGAAACGTCATCCAGCCAAGAGCGGCAACGACGGATCGTTGCGACTGCCGGCTCATTGCCGAAGCGAGCATCCCGGCGCTCAAGGAAAGCATCAGCGTGTTCAGCAGAACAATTGCGACGCGCCAGAATTCGCCGAGAGTCACCGAACCCATGAGAATCGGGATCGCAAGAATTGGCATCACTGCCGCCAACCGGTAGGCCGTGGAAAGCGAGCTGGCCGCCAGTTTCCCGAGGACAACGTCATAGCCACGAAGGTCGGTCAGGAAGAGCAATCCGAGAGTTCCTTCCCGCTTCTCCTCGCTCAACGAGTCTGCGGTGGCACCGGCGCCTGCCAGGAGGCTGTATCCAAATGCAAGTCCCGCCAGCGTGTAGAAGATCTCCCGTCCGCGCTCCTGCGGCAGAGTAGTGCCGCTGCCCACCATCCAAATAAATCCGCACAGGCCCGTGGCGATCAGCCCGGCCACCGTGCGGCGCCAGAAGGTCTGGGACCGCCGCGATGCCGCGCGCAGCTCCCGCTCGACAACTGGCAGAAATGTCATGGCGCATGAGGATGAGCAGCCTGATGGCAGAGCGCAAGTATCGGGGCGATTCGGTGGTGTGCTAATCTTAATCTTGTTCATTCTCTTAATCCTTTTCCCTGAGAGAGTAGGATTAAGATGATGAGTAGGATCAAGATTAAGACACTACCGGCGATTCTGACAGAATCTCGAAACTTTCCTCTCGATACGGCGGTGAGTTCCCTTTTCTCTATCGTCGCATGTCAGGTCATGTTCATGGAGCGGGAGACAACGATCCAAGTTTGAGCGCGAGATCCCGCTCGACCTGGGAGATCGTCCGCCGCGTGGCCGTGTACCTGCGGCCTTACAAGTTGATGGCGCTCGGCACGATGGTCTGCGCCATCTGTTCGCTGGCATTCTCCTTCGCCTATCCAAAGCTGACTCAAGTGGTGGTGGACGACATCATTGGCAAAGGCCGTGCGGATCTGCTCGCGCCAGCCATGCTTGGACTTCTCGGCGCATTTCTTTTACGAGATCTCTTCAATAGCCTGCGCATCCGGATCAACAACGCGTTCGAGCAAAACGTCATCTACGACATGCGGCGCGCGGTTTACTCACGACTTCAGCGTCTCCCGGTCAATTACTTCGACCAGCGCGCCTCCGGCGACCTGATGACCCGCGTGCTCGAAGATGTGAATTCTGTGGAACGAGTTTTGATCGACGGCACGGAACAGGGAACGGTGTCCGTCCTCAGCATCGTGGGCGTGCTGATCCTGCTGTTCTACACGGATGCCACGCTCGCCTGGGTGGCGCTTGTGCCGCTGCCATTGCTGGCGGGAGGCGCGCTTCTCTACACGCTGACCGCGCACAAACGATACCGTGCCCAGCGAGAAGCATCCAGCGCCATGGGATCGCTGCTGATGGACAACCTTCAGGGCATTCGCCAGATCAAGGCGTTCGGCCGTCACGATCATGAAGATTCACGCTTCGCCCGGCGAGCCGACGAACTTCGCCAGGGAACACTCGGCGTCATGCGAGTGTGGGCGACTTACTCGCCTGCGATGACCTTCGCGAGCTCCCTGGGCATCGGGCTGGTGTTGTGGGTTGGAGGCAGCTTCGTGATGAATGGGCGAATGACACTGGGCGAACTCTTCGCCTTCATCGTGTACCTTGGACTCTTCTACGAGCCGGTCGGCCGGCTGCATGGCCTGAATCAGATGTTGCAGGCGGCGCGCGCCTCGGGGGAACGGGTTTTTGACATCATGGACGCCGCTGAAGAACGCCCCGGCACGTCGCGCCTCGATAGCCTGCCGGATCGAGTACGTGGAGAAGTAATTTACGAGCGCGTGGGGTTCTCTTACGCGGCTGACCGCACCGTGCTCAATGGCGTCTCGCTCCAGGCGCGACCTGGCGAGATGATCGCACTGGTCGGCCCCACAGGCGCCGGGAAATCCACCTTCGTCAATTTATTGCCGGCCTTCTATGAACTCACTTCGGGTCGCATCACCATTGATGGGTACGACATCAGCCGTGTATCGTTGGAATCGCTCCGTTCCCAAATCAGCGTGGTCAGCCAGGAAGCGTTTCTCTTCAACGGCACCATCCGAGAAAACATTCTTTATGGCCGATTGGATGCCTCCGAGGATGAGTTGATCGCGGCCGCCAGGGCAGCCAACTGCCACGAATTCATCGCCCGCCTTCCCGAAAGTTACGACTCACGCGTCGGGGAGCGGGGCGTGAAGTTAAGCGTCGGAGAAAAACAACGCGTGAGCATCGCCCGCGCGCTTCTGAAAAACACACCGATCCTCATACTCGACGAGGCCACGGCAAGCGTGGACACGAACACGGAGAAGTTGATCCAAGAGGCTCTGGAACGGCTTATGTCGGGTCGCACCAGCTTTGTCATCGCGCATCGCCTGAGCACGATCCGCAACGCCGACCAGATACTCGTGATGCAGCATGGCCAGATCATCGAGCGCGGGACGCATGAAGAATTGATCACACAGAACGGCCTCTACGCCCGGCTGGCGCGCATTCAGAACACGACGTTCATCGAAGAGGGTTTCGAGAAGCTGGCAAACGTGTGAACTCTGCCCTCGTGGGGTGCGAGTTTGAAAGATCCCACACCAATTTGGACGACACCAGAAGAGCGAGACGACGGTAGCAGTGATAAGCTCACTCTTTTCCAAACTGTGGGTGGCCCGGGTGAATTGCCTGTATCCGTTTAGCGCCAAAGGCGCGGTGCCATACCAGCCTGGGGCAACGCCCCAGGAAACGTGTCGGGTACAGTTCCGAGCGCTGAAGGCGCGACACACCGTCCACAGAATGCGATCCCTCCTCCGATGGATGGGACGAGCTTTCAGCCCTGAATCGTTGGGCTGATGGTATTCCTGGGGCGTCGCCCCAGGCTGGAATAAGAACGCGGCCTCGTCGCTAAACACGTAAATCCGCCCGCGCCGTCCGGGACAGAATCTTCAAACGATCATCAGTTTCCTCACTTGCGGAATGTGGCGTGGTCCAGCATCAGCGGATCGGATGTCCGAGTTTTTCATAGTCTCGAATGCCCGGGCACAATCGCTGGTATCCGAAACAATCTGCGGACTGGAAAATCCGTGCTTCCGCCGCCGCGCCAAAGGCTGTGGCCCGCGTGTTCATGGCGCAACCGCCCGGTAGTAGCGCGTGGGTGAGTTTCCGGCGGCAGGATCGGTGAACAGGACAGGGTCCACCGCGCCTGTCAGAATGGTTAACAGTGTCCACACGCGCAGGTCACTGGAACTCTCAATGGTGTAAGATTTCCCGATGTCGCCGGTTAGGGTCAGGCGCGTGCTGCCATTATCAACTGAGGCAGCAAGGCGCGGAGGGCCACCCGGCTCCGTGATCGTGAGGAGTTGTTTCACCGGCACATTCTTCAACTCGGTGACCTGGCCGCTGGGCCATTCGATGCGGACTTCATCGGCTTGCGTGGCATCGCCGAGGCCGAAGTGGGCGCGAAGGTCGCTTTGCTGCGCGGCAGCCACGCCTCCGTTGAGTTCGCGAAGCTGGCTGACGGTCTGCCCTTTGATGGTGGCATGAAGCCTGACTTTCGCCCCGATGGCGGCGCGATTGGATTTGGTACCGACGAGCCGGAACATGAGCCAGGCCTGGCTGTTTCCATTGTTGTGATAAAAGACGTTCTTGCCCGACTGGCCGACGACGAGGTCGAGGAAACCGTCGTTGTTGTAGTCGCCCCAGGCCGCCCCCCAACTTTGGTCCTTGTCGCTGGCCGGGCTGCCGCGTTCGAAGCGAGTGAAGGTGCCATCACCATTGTTATGCCAGAGCTGGTTCAGGTGATCGCCGTCTTGTGAATAAAGGGATATGCGCGGCAGGAAAAGATCCAGCCAGCCGTCATTGTCGTAATCACCCCAAGCCGCCCCACCGCTCCGCGCGGGCGTTGATGTGAGTTCCCCATCATCCACTCGCTCCAGATTCCCCACACCATCGTTCTTCATCAGGATCAGGGAACTGCTCCAATAGTAATAGACCAACACGTCGAGATCGCCATCGTTGTCAAAGTCCGCCCAGGCCGGGCCGCCAATGTAGCCGCCGGAGGTGCCGGAGGTGAGAAAGCGCTCGAAGCTTTTGCCTTCCTGATTCTCGAAGACCGCCAATTTCCCGCCTGGATTCACGCCCTCGCTGATGTCCGGCCAGCCGTCTCCATTGACATCGACAAATGCGGAATCGAAATGCCGCGCCAGCGCGGTGTCGAAAGGATCAGTCATGATTCGCTCGAATTTGCCGCCACCCAGATTGTGCCACAAAAAAGGAAGCCGGTCGGTTTGCGGCGAGCCATTGCCGAAGTTGCCAACGAACAAATCAACCCACCCGTCGCGGTCGTAATCGCCCCAGGTGGCTGAGAAACTGGCGGCAGTTGTATTCACGATCCGTTCTGTCGTGATCCGGGTGAATTTGCCCTGGCCGTCGTTGCGAAATAGCAGGTCGTTCTCCTCACCGCCGCCGCCACCGGTTGGAACGAACAAGTCCAGGTCACCATCGTTGTCATAGTCCGCCCAAATGCCGCCATTGACGTTGTTGCTCTGGAAGCTGGCGCCGACGATGGCGTTACTGGTGGGTACACGGGAAAACGTTCCATTCCCGTCGTTGTGATAGAGGTTCAGCCGGCTGGCATTGGCGATCAGCAAATCGATCCAGCCATCGCCATCGTAATCCGCCCACGAGGGCCAGTAGCCGAAATCAGACACGACGGGGCCGGTGGTGATCTTGGTGAATGTGGAGTCCACATCGAGCGCGGCAGGATCGCTCGTCACGCTGCCGGCGGGGTTGGACACCACCACGGTGTAACTGCCCGCGTCCGCGAGCGTGAGGTTGGTCAGGGCAAACGTGGCATTGGTGGCGTTGAGCAAGTCCTTGCCAGCCAGTTTCCATTGGTACGAGAGCGGCGAATCGCCCCTGACTGAGACTCGAAAAGGGTGCCGATCCCCCAGACTGCGGGAGATGCTGTCGGGCTGCTGGATGATGGTGGGCGGAATTTGGGCGAGGGCGGGCAAAGCGAGCAGGAGAAAAAGTATCGCAAAGGCGGGTTGGACGAATCGCGCACCCTGGTGCGCGGAGGCAGGGACGACTTCCACGTCGTTCCTGACTAAATCTTTGTGCTTTGGATCCTGCTCGGCGCCTCGTTGGCAGCCCACACTTCGCATGGACTGGAACGCTTTGAGACCAAGCGCCTGATGGGCTGCCAATGCCGCCGCCTTCTCTTCCAATCGCGCAATGGTCTGATCAGGGACGCGGTGGAGCGCGTGCTTACCAGGGAAGCTCTCAGGCCGTTGCGGTTGAATCGGTGGAATGGTTTTTGGCATCGTTGTGTTCATATCGGTACAGTTTTCTTGCGTTGCACTTGATGACTTCCCCGGCGGGGATTCGCCGTGGGTCAAAGGTTGTGAAGGAGCAGTCCTCGGCTCGCTCCGGTTCGTGGCTTATTTCCTCTCGGTCGTTCGTTCTTGCAGCCAGCGGATGTCCTTGTTGTCGGGCTGGAGTTTCTCGACCGCGAAATTGCGCTTGCGGTCAATGGGCGGCTTGGTCCGTGGATCTTTCCATTGTTTGATTTCCGCGTGACCGTCGGCAAAGGCGAACCCGCACGCGCCGTTGTGGTAAGCTGCCGGGGTGTTGGCCAGGACCTCGCGAACCATCGAGACCACGCCGCAGTGGCCGTTGTCGATGCTGTCCTCGCGCTCATCGACGAAAACCCAGAAACGTGTCGGAGAGGAGAAATCCCCAAGGCGAACAAATTTCTTAAACCCGGACACCGTCCAGTCAGGCCAGGAACCCTGGGTGTTTTCACGGTCGCCCACCCAGCCGTTCATGGCCACGCTGCGCACCCGCGGATAGGTAACCTTGCGAATGACGGCGGTGCTCTTGTCGCCGGGGCATTTGTAAAAGCCGGTGCTCTTGAGGTAACGGCCCAGGTGGCCGTCGAGCAGGAAGAGGATGTTTGTGTTGTCCGGGTTGTTAATGTCGAACGTGAGCCAGCCCTTAACCCAGGGATCCAGCCCGCCCATGGGCGCGAGTTGATCGCTGTGATCGTCAGCATACAGATACCAGGCCAGGCTCATCTGCTTGTTGTTGCTCAAGCACGCGATGCCCTGCGCCTTCTGCTTCGCCCGGCCCAGCGCGGGCAGGAGCATCCCCGCCAGGATCGCGATGATGGCGATGACGACGAGCAATTCGATGAGGGTGAACGCTCGCCGCTCGAACCACAGCTTCACAGAGGAACCGATGGTCATACTTTTCATGGAGTTTGTTTTTTGCCGGTAGTGCGGGCTTGAAGCCAGGGAACGTCGCGCCGGGAGTCCTTCTTTCCGTTGTGCGCGATGTAGGCACCCTTCAGCAGTGGGGGCAGCGCATCGGCATCCTGCCACTTCTTGATCTCGGCGTGGCCATCGACGAACGAAAGACCGCCCGCGCTGCCGTGGTATTGAGCGGGCGGATCACGGAAATGATTCTCCTTCATTGAAACCAGGAAATAGGCGTCGTTGATCCAGTCCTCCCGCTCGTCGATGAAAACCCAGGACATCGATGGCGGCGGGTCTGTCAGGTCCGACAGTTTGAAATTCATGCGGAAGCCCTGCGGAATCTCATTGAGGAAATCGGTGCCCGCCATCCAACTGTTCATCGAAATGCTGCGCACGCGCGGGTGGGTCACTTTGCGGATGATCGCGAGGCTGCGATCTCCTGGACATTTGAAGATGCGAGGCGTGCCGACATACGGCCCGAGTTTCGCCTTGGCGGGATCAGTCAATTGGGTGGTGTTGGTGTTGTCGGGATTGTTGACATCAAAGGTCATGGTGCCGCTGACCCAACTGAAACCCTGCGGCGACCCTGCTGGATTGGGTGGCAACTGATCGTTGTGGTCGTCGGTGTAGAGTTTCCAGGAGAGCTGAAGCTGGCGAAGGTTGTTCATGCAGTAGATGCCCTGCGCCTTCTGCTTCGCCCGTCCCAGCGCCGGCAGAAGCATCCCTGCCAGGATCGCGATGATGGCGATGACTACGAGCAGTTCGATGAGGGTGAAGCCACGACTGTAGCGGTGCCTTGTGAGAATGCCGCACTCAGAAACTTGGAGCCCCGCGGCGCTATCACAAGGCACCGCTACAAGGGGGAGCCAACACTTGTTCGTCTTCATGGTCTTTGTTTCTGTTGGGCTTCTTGAACTTCATCGACGCCGGTCGAAGACACCGAGCGCCACACGCGCAGGCGTTCGGCGCTGGCTGAGAGCAGCGTGTGACCATCGGCACTGAAGGCGAGGTGATAGACCGTGTCGGAATGGCCGGTGAGCGTGGCGACTTCCTGCCACGAGGCGGTGTCCCATATCGTGATCACGCCGCTGCCGGAGCCGGCGGCCAAACGGCGGCCGTCGGGAGAGAGTGCCAGGTTGAAAAACATTCCAGGCCGGGGCGAGAGTTGAAAGAGTTCCCGTCCTTCCACGATGTCCCACACCCGCAACTCCGTGCTCGCGCTGATCAAGGTGCGGTCGTCCGGCAGCAGGGCTAGACCTCGGACTTGAGAATCATGACCGCGCAAGACGATCTCGCGTCCGCCTTCGGCCAGCGGGTGAACGCGAACGGAGCCATCAAAATAACCGGCCATGACATGCCGGCCGTTGAAGGAGAAGGCTAGGGACATCACTTGTGGAGAGGTCGCCCAGTTGAAATTGAGAGTTTGAAAAGTGTGCATGGGGCGCTGCCCGGCCACGCTCCACACCGCGACGGTGCGTGAATTGGCGACGGCAAGCCACGCGCCGTCAGCAGAAAACGTCATGCGATTGGCGCTGCCGTTGCCGCCTTGCTTGAAGGAACGCGTCGTGCCGGTAAGCGCATCCCAAAACTCGACGCTCTCATCGCCGGCGGCGAACGCGACAATTCGTCCGCCGGGCGCGACGGCGGCAACGGAGCCGAGGTCGGAGTCCAATCTTCCAAATTCGGGAACCGGCAGATCGAAGCGTCTAGCGGACGCGGCTGCGCGCGTCGCGGGGGAGATCTCGGGAGTTGCAACAGAAACTCCGGCAACCGGACTGCCGGATGGAGAAATCGGCTCGCCGCTCGCGCTCCCCGCGAAAGACGGAATTCCAAATGTTGTGTCCGTGCGCCAGAATCCAAACTGCTGAAAATTTGTGAAGACACAGATCGCGGCGGTGGCGTCAGGGGCAAGCGCAATGGCTGGTCCGTAGCTCACCCATTGGGTGGCAACATCGGTGGGCAAGGCCAGCCCAAGCTTCGTGTCTATACGATTTTGCCGATGTTCACCCATTGGGTGGCAACATCGGTGGGCAAGGCCAGCCAGTTTTCGTCGCGCGATGGCGGCGGCACATTCCACACGCGCACACTGCCATCCTCGCTGGTGGAGATGAGCTGGCGGCTGTCCGTGGTGAACCCGAGCTGTTTTGCCCCGCGCAAATGCCCGCGCAACTCAGCCACACGCCCACCGGTGGCCGCGTTCAGCAGCCAGATTTCCGTGCTGCCACTGGCGCTCGCGAGCCAGCGTCCGTCGGGTGAAAATGCCAGTGCTTCCATCCAGCGTCCACGCCCCACATGGCTGGCGCGCTCTTGCAACGAAGCCAAATCCCAAAGCTTGAGCGAACCATCCTTGCCACTGCTTGCCAGGGTTTTGCCATCGGGCGAGAACGCCAGGGCTTGCACGCTCGCCCGGTGTGGTTGCCAGCGCTGGTCGATCACCATTGTGTCAACATCAAGGAGAGCGACAGTCCCGCGATCATTCTCCGCGAATGCCAGCCAGCGTCCATTGGGAGAAAAGGCGGCTCCCAGCGTGCCGATGCTCGGATCGAACGCTGGGAAATTCGCCACGTCAATTTGATCCTCCACATCCCAAACTTGCAGGCTGCCGGTGATGTGAAAGAACGCGATCCGCCGATTGTCGGGAGAGAATACGAACGTGGCTCGGGGCCAGTAATTCGAGGTCAACACCGCCGTTTCGGTGCGAGTTGCAAGATCCCAAAGGCGGATCGGTTGGCCGTTGTCCAGATTCCGCGTCGCAGTCACGAGCCAGCTCCCATCAGGCGATGCGACCGCTCCGTGGACTGCTTCAGGATGGCGCAGCACGCCCAGCTCACGCCCGGTCGCGAGATCAAGAAGGCGCAGCGTCTTGTCCTTGGCGCCGACGAAGATCGTCTTACCGTCGGGCAGCACGCCGAGCGGGCCGGTGGGTTTGTCGAGTTGCAACAGCACGCGATGCGGATCGCCATGCGTTTCGCCCCAGAGGTAATGCCATTCCCAGCCGCGCAGATCCGCCCGAGGCGGGGCAGATCGGAGATCGGAGATGGAAGCTGGGAGAGTTTGGAGTTCCGCCTTCAAGCGGTCGGCTGGGAACTTCCCGGGAACGCCGGCATCCGTGCCGACGGGTCTTGCATCGTCTCCTTTCGCGCCGGCAAGGATGCCGGCGCTCCCAGGGCCGCCTGAAGGCAGCACTCCGAGCGTAGGACGGTGGCGTTCGAGCAACTGCCGGGCGCGGAAGAAGTCGCCGTCCTGCACGGCCTGGTGCGCGAGGTTCATGTCTGAGGCGTACTGGGCGCGGTGCGCTGTGAGTGCGCTGGCTTCGGCGGCATTGCGCGCGGCGTTGATGCGGAGGGCGGCGATGGGGGAGCCGATGAGGACGATTAAGATTAGGATTACGATTAAGAGGAAGGAACCGGCCAGAGCGGGCTTTCTCCGGCACCAGCGCCAGCCGCGTTCGATGCGGGTGACGGGCCGGGCGAGAATAGGTTCGTTTTGTTGGAAGCAGTGGAGTTCGTCGGCGAGTTCCTGCGCTGTCTGGTAGCGTTTGTTCGGTTCTTTTTCGAGGCACTTGAGACAAATGGTTTCCAGATCACTTGGCAGACTGGGATTCAACAGGCACGGGGCGACGGGATCGGAGTGCAACACCTGATGCACGGTTTGCTCGATGGACTCGGACTGAAACGGCGCTCGCGCAGTAATCAGATAATAAAGAATCGCCCCGAGCCCGAAGACATCACTACGGACGCTGACTTTGCCATGCGCGGCTCCTGCCTGTTCCGGTGGCATGAAGTTCGGCGAGCCGAGCAACTGTCCGCTGACGGTCAGGCTGGAGTCGCCATCCAACCGCTTGGCCAGTCCGAAGTCGGTGAGGCGCGGCTGATCCGTTGCGGCGTCGATCAGGACGTTCGAGGGCTTGAGGTCACGATGGAGGACGCCTTGTTGATGCGCGTAGTGAACAGCCCCGGCGAGGAGCGCCATGTAACGTGCCGCCTGCTTCGGCACCAATGGGCGGATGCCGACGAACCGCGCGAGGTTCTGCCCGGCCACGAAATCCATCGAGAAGAAGAGCTGGCCGTCGTGCATTCCTATCTCGTGAATGGCGACGATGTTCGGGTGCTGGAGCACGGCGGCAGCCGCTGCTTCACCACGAAAACGTTGGGTCACCTGTTTGCCGGCAAACTGGGCGGCCAGGATCATCTTCACCGCCACCGTTCGATTCAGAGAGATCTGCCGAGCCTTGTACACCACGCCCATCCCGCCGCGCGCGATTTCTTCCAAAAGCTCGTAGTCGCCGAATGTATTTAACGAAGCCCGGGGTTGAGCTGTGTCGGCTCCTAATTCCTTGCCGACGATTGTGGCGGCCTGTGTTTCGGCCTGAGTTGGCCGATTCAGCAAACCCATCAAACAACCGGGACAAGTGCCGCCGACGGCGTCGAGTGGAAGCGTCCGGCCGCAGCCGGAGCACGTGGCGTTGGGTGTGGTCATAAGGGCATTTGCCGTCACACTGATGTTCTACGGCGAACTGAGGCCGACATAACAAGGGAATGTGGAGTGAACTGGGTGCATCCCGTATCAGTTGGTGGTGGTTTCTCCCTCCCTCTCCTCCCTCGGAGGGAGGAGAGCGGTCGGGGAGAGGAGGGCCGTTCAGATTGCTTGGAAGCCCCTCTCCCCCACCCTCTCCCCGTCCGACGGGGCGAGGGAGCAGACGCTTGCGGACGACGCTCCAACCAGCAACTGATACGGTTTCCAAAGTTATCCATCCGCGGGCGAGGCGAGCCAGGAGAAGCTTCGGGATGCACGAGAATGAACTCCACGTTTCTATCGCATTGACGCCATTTAGCCTGCGAACTTTGACCCCGTAGCGGCGGCTCGTGAGACGCCGCTGCAGAGTGGTGGCGATTCATGCGAAGTGTGAAATTTCCGGCTCAGTCCCGCAGCGCGGCCATCAGTGAACGGAATTCTTCCTCGGCATCCTGCGCAGTGGCGACTGTCTGGAGTATTTCCTCGCGCAATACCTCGCCGTAGCGCTCTCGCAACCGGGAAACGGCCATGCGCGCGGCAGTCACGGTCATGCCCGTTCGATCAGCGAATTCCGCATAGTTCGCGGAATTGCTGTCCACCGCCAGGAACGCGCGCAAGCTCTCGAACTGCTCGCGGCGGCCAGGCCCGGTGTGCTCCGCCTCAAGCTGGCGCATGGCGCGGTCGAGCAGCGTTGTGGCCCAGCGCCGGTCGAAAAGACGAGCGGCATCGAACGAATCAGCAGGCTCGATCTGGTAACGATCCTCGGCGGTGAGGGCGTCGAAGGAAACCGCCGCAACCCCTCCGCCGCGTTTGAGCCGCCTGGTTCGATCCCATTCATCCGCGAGGAACCGTTCCAGTGAAGTCAGGAGAAACGTGCGAAACTTGCCGCGCCGGGCATCCGCAAGCCGGACATAATTCTTCTCAAGCAGCCGTGCGAAGAAACTCTGAGTCAAATCCTGGGCGTCCTCGGGAGTGTAACCACGCCGCCGTACGTAGGCATACAGCGGATACCAGTAGCCCTGCGCCAGAGTGTTCAACGCGGCCATCGCTTCGGGAGAAGTGGTTCCTCCGGCGGCTTGCACCAGGCTCCAGTGCGTGGTGGAAAACACAGCCCGGGCCTCCGGCAAATCACCTGCGTGATGTGGCGCGCTCATAAACGAGACGTTAAGGGAGGCCGGAGTGTTTGGCGAGTCTGCGCCCGTTCCCATAGAAAACTTCCATTTACTGAGCTGTAGGAGCCGTGATTTCCAGCACGCCTATGGGATGGCAATGTGTCGCGGTAGGGACGCCGGTTGCCCGGCGCCCCCCGCACAGATCCCGGCGGGCGGTTTTCCCGCACCGGGCTCTTCAGATCAACTCGCTCTCGCATGGGCCAGAGGGGACTTCGGGGGGAACAGGAATCCCATGATTC
>SXGT01099421.1_pt1 | contig 28590 bp, 23 predicted proteins | sample 3176221 | NCBI WGS metagenome assembly SXGT01 (sample SAMN11356862, study PRJNA531348) | freshwater metagenome | isolation source: freshwater sample F1-120 | place: China: Fuxian Lake, Yuxi | collected 2017-12-25 | reverse complement strand
GCGCATTGGCCGCAATCCGCTGAACGACCTGCAGATCGCCGAGGGCTTCGTCTCCCAGTTCCACGCGGTGATCGAGCTCCACGGCAATGCGTTGATGCTCCGGGATCTCGGGAGCCGCAACGGGACGCGGATGGGCGGAGCGCGAGCCCCCGCGCACGAGCCTGTCCAGCTGCCCCCGTCCAACACGATGTTCTCGATCGGGCCGCTCTCGTTCGTGGCCGCCCTCGCCAATGTCGCGTCCCAGCCGCCGAAGCGCCCGCCCGTGCCCGGGGGCGGCGATGCCCTGCTCCAGACGAGGGTGCTCCAGGAGCCCGCCGAGCAGGCGGAGCGGACGATCGCGTTCAACATCCCCGATCTCCTCGCGGGGAGAGCGAGGCTCCCTGACGGGAGGCCTGCGCCTCAGCCTCCCATCCCTCGCGACGAGCCCAACGACGACCAGCCCGAGCAGACGGTGATCTTGCCCGTGACCGGCTCTTCGCCGATGGGCGGCCCCAAGGCCCACCCACAGGCCAAGGCGGCGCTGGATCAGGTGATGAGGGAGCGGCAGCTCGAGGCCGTCGCCCTCCAGGGGGTCCGGGAGCTCGCTCAGTTCTACCTGCCCGGCCGCGCCAGGCTGGAGAGCCCCGAGGACATCGCCCGCTTCCTGTCGCGCGTCCGCGACACCCTGGACGTGTTCCTGCGCTGCTTCATCCCTCTCCGGGACGGGTATCGCCAGTTCGCCTCCGAGATGGATATTCGCAAGGCGAGCGGGCGGGGCGATCGGCCTTCGGTCGGCCTGAGCGTCGAGTCCGCGCAGAACGAGCGCGATCTGGCCGCGCGCCTCCTCGATCTCAACGACGAGGAGGGGGCCTCGCAGCGCGCGGTCGAGGGCACCTTCGCCGATCTGATGATCCACCAGCTGGCCCTGCTCAACGCCATCATGCGGGGGGTGAAGTCGCTCCTCCACGAGCTCTCCCCCGCCTCGATCGATCAGACGCTGGGCGAGCTGGCCAAGCAGGGCAGGACCGGGTGGACCTGGGGCCCTTACCGCTTCAAGGAGCTGTGGCACGTCTACAGCGCCAAGTACGGCGACGTGGACGACGGCGACAAGCGCACCTTCGCCGCCCTCTTCGGCCGTGATTTCGCCGAGGCCTACAGCCAGTACCGCGCACCGGATGGAAGCGAATGACCGGCGAGAACGAGAAGAGCAAGATCGCGTCCTTCGACGTGGGCTTCGGACCGGGCGCCTCCGGTCGAGGGGCGGCCCCTCCGGAAGATCCTTCCCGAGGCGCGTTCCGCATCGGCGTCGTGAGCGGCCTCTCGCCGCGCCCCGAGTTCGCCACCTCCCCGCGTGATCCAGGTGGTAGCCAGGCGGCCAGGCCGGTGGGGGTGGACCGGGCCAGCTTCGACGAGATCATGGCGGAGCTCGCGCCCGAGCTGGCGATCGACGTGACCGATCCTCACGACGTGAGGGGCAAGCCTGTCCGCGTCGATCTTCGCTTCGCGAAGATGCGCGATTTCCGCCCCGAGATCCTGGCCGAGCAGGTCCATCTCCTTCGCTCGCTGCGGGCCGAGCGGAGCGCGGCTCCTCGGGTCTCCGGGGGCCGGGCTTCGGAGGGGCCCGCCGGGGGCAAGAGCCTCCTCGACTCCTTGCTCGACGGGGACGATCCGGTGCCCGGGGAGGCCAGCGCGACCCCGAGCGCGGGCCCCCACCTGGCCTTTACCAGGCTGCTGGGCGAGGTGCTCCACCACCCCGAGGTTCGTCGCCTCGAGAGCGCATGGCGCGGCCTCAAGTGGCTCGTGGATCGCGCCGGCGCCTGCGAGGGCGTATCGATCCAGGTGGTCGCCGCCCGCGTCGAGGACGTCGAGCCTGCGCTCGACGCGCTGGCCCTGGGCGACGAGCCGCTCGGGCTCATCCTGGTGGATCACGAGCTGGGGGCGACCCCTCGCGATCTGGATCGCATGGATCGATGGGCGCAGCGCGCCGAGGCGATCGGCGCTCCCCTCGTCGTCAACGCCCGCCCGGAGCTCCTGGGCTTCGACGATCTGGGGGCCCTCTCCCGTACGCAGCGGCGCGTCCGCAGCTCCGAGGATCCCAGGGCCGCGGCGCTGCGCAACGTGGCGGCCCGTGACTGGGCTCGCTGGATCTCGCTCGCGGCCAACGGCCTGGTCGCTCGCCCCAGGCACACGACCGAGAGCGCCAGGCTGGGCGGGATCCCCTTCGAGGAGGGCTCGGATCTGTTCATCGGCGCGGTGTGGGCGGTCGGGGCGCTCGCCTCCGCCAGCTTTGCTCGATGCGGCTGGCCCTGCGCCCTCACCGGAACGAGTGACGGGCGCCTCGAGAGCTTGAACGTCCGATCGGGCGACGATCGCGGCGAGCAGGTCTCCCTCCCCCTGGAGGCACTGGTCCGGGAGGACGTGGCCGCCGAGGCTGCAGGGGCGGGGGTGTGCTTGCTCTCCTGCGCGCCCAACCGGGATCTGGCCTTCTTGCTGCATGCGCCCGTGCTCTTCCGGGGTCCGGTCGGCGCCTCGGGCACGAGCGCCGCGGCCAGCTCCACGCTCGCCGAACAGCTCTTCGTGGCCAGGGTGGGGCAGGCGGTCCTCCAGCTGGCCGCCGCGATCCCTCGCGACACCCCGCCCTCCGTGGCCCTCGAGGTGGCGCGCGTCACGCTCGCCGAGCTCTTCTCGGGCTCTCCCGGGAAGGTTCCGGCGCTGGATCTCGCCATCAGCGGCGATCCTCCCGTCCTCGAGCTCACGGTCCGCCCTCGGGGCTTCCTCGGCCTTCGCCTCGAAGAGGCGACGCTCGCTGCTCGCCTCGCCTGACCCAGGCAGGAGGCTCAGAGGGACCGGCCTTGCCGTCTCGCAGTGGGACACCTTCGGGCGTCTCCTCCACGGAGGACATGGTTCGATTCACAGTTTCCACCGGCGTTCCGCCGACCCTGACGCACGAAACGGTGGCAGCTGTAGCCTGAGCGTAAGCGTTCACGGCCCTTGAGAGCCGCGCTCTCGAGGCCGTGAACGGGCACATGGATGGTATCTTAAACTATTGAAATCATTGTAGATGATGGTTTTTGCGTGCATGTCCGGATCCCTGCTTAGCGCGCAGGCAACGTCCTCGCTAAAGACGGGCGAGGGTCAAATCACGGGGAGCAGCCTCGCAGCAACGTCCTCGCAAGAGACGGGCAAGGGGCAAATCACAGGGAGTCTGTGAGCAGGCAACGTCCTCGCTAAAGACATGCGAGGTTCTCTCTGCCAGGAGGGCGAGGAGGGAACCTCCTCGCAATTAAAAATCTCGGGGGGGGGTGAGGCTCAGGAGCGTCACCGAACGGAGGGGGGCGTGCCTCTCAGCTTCTTGAGCGCGTTGGGCGCGGCGGTGATCTCGAGGAGCATGCCGGCCTTCAGGGCCGTGGTCGAGACCAGCCTGGTCTGGGCGAGGAGCTCGGGGACGCTCAGGCCGAAGGTGTGCGCGATCGAGGCCACCGTGTCGTTGTGTGTGACGCGGTAGAAGACAATCGGAGAGGGCGCGGCCCGCTTGGGCTGCGCTCGATGAGGAGGCTCTGCGTGGCCGCGAGAGGCCTCGCCATGGGCCTTGTCGGCGGGAGGAGCGCCGGGTTTGTGATCGGGCGCCGTGGGCAGCTCGCTATGAACCTTCTCGGCCAGCGGGACGCTCCTGGCTTCGGGCTTTCGCTCGGGAGGCGTGGGGATCTCTCCGCGGGCCTTCTCGGCCAGAGGAGCGCTCCTGGCCTCGGGTCTCCTCTCCATGGCCGACTCCTCCGCGCGGAGCTCCTGCTTGGTCTTGGCCGAAGAGAGCTCCTCGTCTCGCTCGCTCCGTTCACCACGCAGAGGTCGGCGCCCTCTCGCCCTCTCGAGCCAGGGCGCGACCGAGCCAAAGGCGTCGCCGTGCGAGGCATCGAAGAAGGTCGTGCTCCGGCGGGTGCGCTCCAGCCGCGATCTCCCGTCGGAGAGCTCGTCCTTGCCCCAGTCGAAATCGGCCGAGACCTCCTTGTCGCGCGCGCCGTCCTCGGCCTCGCCGATCAGCCGGGGCAGCATCACGCGGGCCCGGGACAGCCCGCCCCTGGGCACGTGCATCACCACGACCGCTCCCCGGTCGGGGACCTGCTCCGTCAAGAACTCCGGGTTGAGCTCGCGGAGCGCCCTGAGGCTGGTCCCCGACGCCCTGGCCACCAGGGAGAGGCGAGTCCCCGACGGCACCTCGAGCTCGCTCGCCTCCACGGGCGGCGCGCGCTCCACGTCCGTGAAGCCGAACTCCGCGAGGTTGTTGAGCAGCAGCGCGATGGCCAGCACCTTGGGCACGTAGTGCGCGGTCTCCCTGGGCATGGCGCCAGGGACGTCGGCGAGCGTCCAGAAATCGTCGGAGCCCAGCTCCTCGATGCGGCGGGTGAGGCCGTCGTAGCCCAGGTTGTACGCGGCGAGCGCGAGATCCCACGAGCGGAAGCGCTCGTAAAGATCGGCCAGGTGGCGGGCGGCCGCGTCGGTCGCGTGCCAGAGGCTGGCCCGCTCGTCGTAGGTGCGCTCCACGACCAGCCCGTAGGCCCGCCCCGTCTGCGGCATGAACTGCCAGATTCCCATCGCGCCGGCCGACGAGATCGCCGAGGGAGAGAAGCCGCTCTCCACGAAGGCCACCGCGACGAGCTCCTGCGGCAAGCCCGCCTCGCGGAGGCTCTTGGCGATCAGCTCCTGGACCCGCCCGCTCCTCCGGAGCGCCGAGACGAAGAACTTTCGCCCCTCGTGGCTCTCCGAGAAGTAGCGCAGGTACTTCATCACCCTGGGGTGGCGACGCACGGGGATCTCGGGCATGCGTAGCCCCGCGAGCACGTCGTCAGGATCGTCGCTCCGGTGATCGCGCGAGCCGCTGGCGCTCCGGCCGTCCGAGAGGTGGCCGGACGGCGCAGGGCAGCTCGCCCTGATCCCCCACTCCGGAGGCTGGATGTCGTCGCGTTCGGCGCCGAAGCCGTGCTTGGCCGCCGCCCGCAGCGCTCGCAGCGCCGCGGACTCGGTGCCCTTGACCAGGGCCGCTCCCTCTTGCCTGGAATCGTGCCCCTCGGCTACTGGCGAGGGCGCCGCCTGGGCGGCGGGTATAGGACGCGACGACGGTAGCGAGCCCACGACGAGCCCGCCCAGAAACAGGCAAGCGGCCACCACCGACCGGCGCGAGTTGGACTCCATATTCGCCCTACAATGTCACACCTCATTGGCAACTCAAAAAAATCCTGCGTCGCATTCTGCGGTAGCGGGTAGCCTCGCGTTTATTCACTCACGATGACTGCCGAGACGCCCATCGCCACGAGCCAAGCCGGCGCGCCCATCCTCTACGGAGCGCTCGGCGCGATGCTCCACCTCGAGGCCCTCGTCCCCGAAGACGGCGAGCGCCTCGGGCGCGCCTGCGACCGCATCTTCGACTGGATAGGCCCTTCGCTGCGCTGGACGTGGAGCTCGGTGCACTCGTCGGTCGAGCCCTTCGCTCCCGACGATCTCCAGCTGGTCTCTGCCTATCCTGGCCAGCTGGTGGACACCGAGAGCCACGCCGAGCCCAGGGCGCAGCGTGGAGCCAGCGCGATGGCCGCCGCCCAGTACGATCGCTTCGGCGTCTCTTGCCACGGAGGCGTCGATCGCAACGTGGCGTCCCCCTCCTCGTTCCGTTTCTACGCGACCGCCTCGCCGCCCAAGGAAGATCGCATCTTCGTGACCAGGGCGATGCTGGCGTTCACCGTCCCCAGGACCTGCAAGCCCGCCGAGTTCCAGGAGCGGGTGATCGACATCGCCTCGGAGCTCCGCCTGCGCTGGGGCGCGGCGGGGCTCACCTACGGCGCCTGGGAGCACGATCGCTACGGCGAGACGAGGGACGCGATCTACGCCCACGCGAGGCGGTATCCCGGCTACGACACGGGCCAGCACGCCACCCTGATGAACACCTGGCACGAGCGGGTGCGCACGGTGAGCTGGCTCACCCTGCTGGGGCCGGCCATGGAGGACAGGATCCGCGAGGGAGGCGAGCTCCTCGAGGGCGACGATCAGCTCGAGATCACCAGGGCGGGCGAGGCCCTCGTGCTGCGCGCCGGGGAGAGGCCCGAGCCGGGGGACTCCAACCGGCTCGAGGTCCCCGAGGCCTACGCCGCGGTCGATCGGAAGATCCGTCCCGTCCGCGCGGCGAGCGGGGTCCACTTCCTGGCTCCCTGGTCCGAGAGGACGACGGAGGCCTGGCTGGCACGCTTCGAGAGCACCCCGGGCCAGCGATGAACGTCGCCAACCGGACACCGGCCAAACACCTCGCCGTGCCCATCAAGGACAGGGACGGGCGTGATCAGATCGTCGTTATTGTAAAGTACACCTATCACGCCGATGCCTACGGCGTGGTGGAGCGCGACGACGAGGGCAGGGAGCCCTGTCCGGTGGACGTGCCCAACGGCGAGGATCCGGCCACCTCCAGCATCAAACGGCCCTCGGACATGTTCGACCACAAGCCGGGCACCGACGTACTCTTGATCGGCGAGGCCCACCCCCGGGGCAACGCGACGCAGGTCGACGTCTCGCTTCGCATGGGGCCCATTGCCAAGATCGTGAGGGCGCACGGCTTTCGCGTCTGGCAAAAGGGGGTGTTCGGCGGGCTCAGGCCAGGGCCGGCGATGCCCATCCGCGCCCCGGTCCCGCTCATCTACGAGCTGGCGTGGGGAGGCCTGGATCTGTCGGCGCCCGACAAGCCTGTGGGCGAGCCTCGCAACTACGTGGGCCGCGGGGTCGCTCGCAACATCGCCGCCCTGGTCGACAAACCGGCCGCGCTGCTCGAACTCCCGGCGAGCCCGGTGGGGGAGCGTGGCAACGTCCCTGCGTCCTTCGGGGCGCTCCACCGCCACTGGCAGCCCAGGGTCTCCTTCGGGGGGACCTACGACGCGGCCTGGGAAGAAGCCAGGATGCCCCTCTTGCCTCGCGATTTCGACCCCCGCTTCAACGTGTGCGCCCCGCCCGATCAATGGAGCGAGGTGCCCCTCTCGGGCGACGAGCCGATCGAGGTCCTCGGGGCGACGCCCGAAGGCATATGGCGCTTCCGCCTCCCGAGGGAGACCCCGCGCTTCTCGAGCCTCCAGGGAGGGAGCCGCCGGGAGCACAGGACCCACCTCGACACCGTGCTCATCGACGCGATCGAAATGCGTGTAGAGCTCACCTTCCGGGCGGCCATCCCCGTCCCCTCGAAGCTCGAGCTGCTCGACGAGGTGAGGATCACGAGGGGGGGGCCTGGCCCATGACGGACGTCCTCCCCCGGGGCGAGGTGGCGATCGTCGGCGTGGGCGCCCGCTGCGCGACGGGCCTCACCGCCCTCCAGGTCGCGATGACTGTTCGCGCGGGCAAGTCGCAGCCGCGGGAGTCGCACATCGTCGATCGCGCGGGCGAGCCGGTGGCCGTGTGCCGCCTGGGATCGATAGCCGACGATCTGCTGGGGACGGCCCGCTTCGTGGAGCTCGGGGGCTCCGCGCTGGCGGAGGCCGTGGGGCCCTGGTCCGTGGCCAGGAACGCCCCGAGGCTCCCTGTCGTCCTCGCCGTGCCCGAGGCCATGTCCAAAAAGGAGATGAGAGATCTCTTCTCGGATCTGGCCGAGCATGCCGAGATCGACCTGGACATCGAGCGCTCCAAGCTGGTGGTGCAGGGGCGCGCCGGGGGGATCACGGCCGTCGAGCTGGCCATGGCCAGGCTGGCCCGGGGCGAGGACGAGGCCGTCGTGGTGGGCGGGATCGACAGCTGGTTCGATCCCGACAGGCTCGAGGATCTCGATCAGGCGTTCCGCCTCAATGGCCCCTCCTGCGAGAACGGCTTCATCCCCGGGGAGGCCGCGTCCTTCCTCGTGCTCACCCGGCGGCGGAGCGCGGGGGTGAGGTCGTGCGGCCAGATCCTCGGGATCGCCACCGAGCTCGAGCCTCGCCCCTACGGCTCGGACGAGCCATGCCACGGGCTGGGCATGACCATGGCCGTCAAGCGCGCGACCGCGCCGCTGGGCAGGACGAAGGTGGCGTGGGCGCTCACCGACGTGGTCGGAGAGCGGCACCGCGTCGAGGAGTGGCTCTACGTGGCCGGCCGCCTCCACTGGCGCTTCACCGGAGACGTGAAGCACGATCAGCCCCTGCTCAAGACGGGCGATCTGGGCGCCGCGAGCGCGACGACCCTGATCGTCCTGGCGTGCGTGGCCTGGGAGACGGGATCGGCCCCCGCTCCCTGCGCCGTCGTGGCCGCGCACGCCGACGGTCCCGAGCGCGGCGCCCTCGTGGTGGCGGAGGACATGAGCCAGTGAGCACCGTCATGCTCCACATCAGCCCTGCCCAGGCCCCTGCCCGCTCGGCACGCTCCTCCATCGACTCCTTGCGAGATCTGATAAGGGAGATCCCGCTCCGCCTGGATCGGCCCGCGATCAAGGAGAGGCTGGCCCACGCCCTCCGCTCCCTCTACGCCGTGCTCGACACCAGCATCGACGCGCCGGTGCACCACGAGGGGCTCGTGGAGTGTGGCTACGCGCTGGCCGAGGTGCGCGCCCTGCTCGACGGGAGCGGTGATCCTGCGGGCATTCCGCCCCTGGCGGAGGCCCTGGCCCTGCTCGACCGGGTGAGCCAGAGCATCCTGGTGGCCGAGCAGGAGGTGGCCGATATCCAGCTCTCTCGCCGGGCCCAGCTCCGCGGAGGGCTGGTCGATTCCGCTCCGCTCCCTGTCCGTCCCCTCAGGGCCAGCGTCGGCCTGCCCCGCCTCCACGCGCCTCCCCGCAACGCGCTGGTGCCAAGGATGTCGCTCGAGCCCCTGGTCGAGATCCCCGAGGAGAGGAAGCCCCGCGGGCCTCGTCCTCCCCTGCCGACCACGCTCGAGGAGCTCCGCCAGGCAGCCGATGCGGCCAGGGAGCCTCCTCCCGAGGAGGAGGCCCCCCCCGAGGCCGAACCCATCGTCCCGGCGTACATCCCCGCGATCAACGAGCGCGAGATGGTCCGGCGGATCGCCAGGGACTGCCTCGAGGACATCGCGATCCTGAGCACGCTCAGGAAGCCCATCCCGACGGAGAACTGGCTCGATCAGGCCCCCTTCGAGCAGAGGCTCCTCGACAACCTGGACGCCTTCGTCTCCCTGGGCGAGGCAGCGCTGCCGGCCGTCATGTTCTTCCACGCCGAGGCGTCCTCACCGGACCCGACGCGAGGGTTCACGGTGGCCTTCGCCCTGGGCTGCCTGGAGGGGGCCGACGCGGCGGACGTCGCGGTGGCCACGCTCAAGGAGAGCGATCCTGCCGAGCACCCTGGCTGGTTCGAGGGTTTCGTCCTGGCTCCCAGCCCTGCCATCGACACGGCGATGGCGGATCTCCTGGACTCTCCCAGTCCGGCGCTGGCCGGGTTCGCGGTCGACGTGCTCTCCGAGCGAGGGGCCCTTCCCGTTCGCCTGCTGGATGCTCTCCTGGCCCGCCGCGATCTGCTTCTCACGGTCCGCGTGGCGCGAGCGCTGGGGCGCACGGCGCCTCGCCAGCATGCACTGGACCGCCTGGCCTTGCTGGCCTCGCTCGACGCACCGGACGTCCTCTTCGCCGCCGCGCTGGAGTCGCTCCTTCGCCGGGGCGATGGCAACGCCAGGCAGCTCCTCCGGGATGCGATCACGATGAGCCCTGGAGGCCCCAGGCTGGAGACCGCCTCCTCCCTCCTGGCCCTGAGCGGCCGCTCGGCCGATCTGGAGCTCTTGCTCCTCGCCCTGCGCAAGGCCCCGTCGGTCGCTGTGGTCCGTGGGTTGGGGCGCTTCGGGCACGTGGGCGCCATAGGCCCCCTGATCGAGCTCCTACGCCTGGAGGACGAGGCCCTGGTCCTCGCGGCCTCCGAGGCGCTGGACAGGATCACGGGCGCTGGCCTGCGCGAGACCGTGAAGGTCCCCTGGGCCGAGGGCGCCGAGCCCTCTCCCGACGCCCCCATGCGCGAGGTGGAGAAGGTCGTCGTCGATCCTGCGCGCTGGGAGGACTGGCGCAAGCGCGTAGGCTCTCGCCTGGATCCCAGGGTCAAGCTGAGGGCGGGCCTCCCTTTCCATCCCATGATGATCGTGGAGGAGCTCACCCTCGTGGGGACTCCTCCCGCTCGCCGCCCCGAGGTGGCGCTGGAGCTCGCCCTCTCCACGGGGCTCCAGAGCCGCTTCTCTCCCACCGACTGGGTCGTCCGCCAGCACGAGCACCTGGCCGATCTCAGGACGCGCACCGGCGCTCTCGCGGGGGAGCGGGGCGCCTGGTGGTTCGGCGGCGCCTCCTCCTCCCGCTGACACCGGGCCTTCGCTGCGCTCTCCGGCGCTTCGGCCCGAACCGCGGTCGAGGAGGCGAGCGGGCGTCGGGGCCCCGAGCTCGACGACGACTCGGTGACGACGAGGACGCCAAGGCCACGGTCACCCGTATGCTCGACGCGTTTGGCTTCGACGCGGTCGACGCGGGGCCGCTCAGGGAAGGCTGGCGCATCCAGCGAGGCACGCCCGGCTACGGGCCGAGGCGCAACGCCGAGGAGTTGAGGAAGGACCTCGCGGCGGCCAAGCGGTACCGGGACATGGGATAAATGAGGAGTGGATAGGGTCGGGGAGGGGGGATTTGAACCCCCGACGACGAGCACCCAAAGCTCGTGCACTACCGGGCTGTGCGACTCCCCGAAGGAGCCCGGTTCATCTACCACACCGCGAAGGTCCCGTCGCCAGGCATCGCCGGCTCCCCGGCCCAGGGCGCTCCTCGGGCCGCGCCCCGTAGTTTTTCTCGTGGAGGATGCTAGACGAACCCTCCGATGCGCCTCACCCTCCTGCTCGTCCCGCTCCTCGCCCTGGCCTGTAGCTCCACCACCGCCACCCCCACCGACGCCGGAACTACGACCGACGGCTCCGTCCCTGCCGAGGCGGGCGGCCCTGACGCCAAGGTCTCCCTCGTCCCTTCCGACCGCACCTACACGGTCACAACGCCCGATGCTCCCTCGGGGAAGGAGCTCCCCCTCGTGCTCCTGCTCCACGGCTACGGGGTGAGCGGGCTGCTCGAGGACATTTATCTGGGGGCCAGCCAGCTCGCCAGAAAGAGAGGGTTTATCCTGGTCTTGCCCGACGGCAAGGTCGACGCCAGCGGGCGGCGCTACTGGAACGCCACCCCCGAGTGCTGCGACCTCGGGCGCGTGGGGACGGACGACGTGGCCTTTCTCCGCGCCTTGCTGGACGAGGTGCAGGCCAACCACAAGGTCGACAAGAAGCGTGTCTTCATCGTCGGCCACTCCAACGGAGGGTTCATGGGGTACCGCCTCGCCTGCGAGCTGTCCGACAGGATCGCCGGGGTCGCCAGCCTGGCTGGGGCTCAGGGGGGAGGAGGGGGCTGCAAGCCAAAGGAGCCCGTGGCCATCCTCCAGGTCCATGGGACGAAGGACGACACCGTACCTTACGAGGGCGGGCCCCTCGCGGGGGGCGGAGCTCCGGTCCTGAGCGCCAAGGCCACCGTGGCCGCGTGGGCGACCCTCAACGGCTGCGGAGGGGCCCTCACGAGCGCGGGCCCCGCTCGTGACTTCGAGTCGACGATCGCGGGGCCGGAGACCCTGCTCGAGCGGCACGCGTGCACCAAGGGAGCGGCGGAGCTCTGGACCCTCCAGGAGGGCTCTCACATCCCCAGCTTCAACGACCAGTGGCTGCCCGCGGTGATGGATTTTCTCGAGGCCCACCCCAGGCCCTGAGAGATGTCCGCCAAGAAGAAGAGCAAGCGCGCCAGGGCGCAGGACGAGCCCTCGCCAAGGAGCGCTCCTCCCCCGCTGCCTCCCAGGCAGGAGGCCACGGGGCGAGCGTGGATCGACGATCCGATGGTGCTCGCCATCGTCCTGGCCGTGGTCTTCGCGGGGCTGGTGGCGCTGACCTGGAAGAGTCCGACGAGAGGAGGGGGGCCTCTCTCGGCCGTGCCCAGGGAGAGCTTCCTCGTCGCTCGCGTGGACGCGGCTGCGCTCAGGCGCTCGCCGATCTTCGCGGCGGTGGCGGGGGAGGGGGACGCGTCCAGGATGTTGGGCCTCTCGGGGCTCTCCGAGCTCGCCCAGAGCTGCGGCTTCGATCCGCTCACCCGGGTCCGGGAGCTGGCGGTCACCGTACCCGAGGGAGAGAGCCGGGGGACCTTCGGGATCGCCGCCCAGGTGGACCTCACCGAGAGCGAGCTGGCCACCTGCTCCCAGCGCCTGATCGAGCGCCGAGGGGGCGAGACCAAGCCCAAGGAAGTCGGGCATTTCCATGTGCTCGAGGAGCAGAAAGGTAGCCATCCGGGGCTTGCCTTTCGCGAGGGCGGCCTCCTGCTCGTCGCCGAGGGAGCGTGGCTCGCGGCGATGATGGCGACCGCCGAGGGGGCGCGCCCGGCCGCGGGCGAGAGCGAGGACCACGGCAAGCTGGGGGCGGCCCTCACCGAAGGGCCCGGGTGGTCGCAGCCCACCGTGCTCGTGACCGCGCTCCTGCCCAAGCCCCTCCGGGATCGATTGAAGGGCGAGCTCGAGGGCGAGCTCGCGGCCGCGACCAGGGCGCCTGGAGGGGAGGATCCACCTGCGGCCGTGATGGCAGCCGTCCTCTCGGTGTCCCGCGCCGGCCTGGCGCTCAAGGCGGGCGCCCCTGGCGAGGACTTGGAGGCGCGCGTCGAGCTCGGCTGCGAGACCGAGCAGGGGTGTGTGGTCGTCCAGCGCCTGATCGAGCGAAAGCGCCTGGGGTGGTCGAAGGACATCGGGTATCGCCTGGTGGGGCTCGGCCCCCTCATCGACTCGCTCACGGCGGACGCTCACGGCGCGGCGCTCACCGCCAGGGCCAAGGCTCCCTCGGACGATCTGGGGCGCGCCCTCCGCCGGGTGCTCGACGTCTCGCGCTCGAGGCGCCAGGAGCCAGGCTCCGCCTCGCCCTCGCCCGCTCGCTCCCCGCCCTCTCTGTCACCCAGGCCGGACGAGATCGTGGGCGGCCAGCGCGCCAGGGACGGTGGCGCCGCGCCTCGCGACCCTTGAGGTCCAAGGGCGATCCTGGAGAGTGCCCGAAAGGGACCCGGGTAATTGTCGAGCGTCCGGTAGATTTTCGAGCCATCGTTGCTTACGTTGGGCGGGCTCTCTGGCAGCGGACTCCGTTGCCCTTCCCTCCCCGTATTCGGCGAAACAGGAGACTTCATGGCCAGAAATAACGTGATCGAGCTTACCGATGAGAACTTCGATGCGGAGGTGACGGAGTCCACCCTCCCCGTGTTGGTCGACTTCACGGCAACCTGGTGTGGCCCCTGCAAGATGCTCTCTCCCATCGTCGAGAAGATCGCCGACCAGAACGTCGGAAAGTACAAGGTCGCCAAGCTCGACATCGACGACGCCCCGAAGGTCATGCAGCGCTTCGGCATCAAGAGCGTGCCCACGGTCGTGGTGTTCAAGGGGGGCCAGAAGAAGGACCAGCACGTGGGGCTCACCAACTACGAGACCCTCGTCAAGATGCTCGAGGCCAGCGCCAGGACGCTCGAGAACTGAAGGTCGCGCCGCGGTCCGGCGAGATATCGCGTATCCTGGGGGTATGTCCGTCCGGGCAGAACCCAAGCTCACGACCCTCCGCGACTCACTCGTGGGGCAAGTGCTCGTAGGCACGGGGCAGGCGCAGTACCACCTCCGCGAGTGCATCGGCGAAGGAGGCCAGGGCTGGGTCTTCCGCGCACACTGGAGCGATCCGCGGGGCATGACGGTGATCGTGAAGGTGCTCCGCCCGGACACGGTGAGCGCCGAGTCGCTGCGCCGCTTCCAGCAGGAGGCGGAGGTGCTGAGGATGCTCTCGGCCCAGCCCAACCCGCACATCGTGCGCTTCTACGATCACGCGACGGCGCAGATCCCCAGCCCCTTCGGCGGCGAACCCTACCGCATCCCCTTCACGGTGCTGGAGTTCATCAACGGACCCACCCTCGAGCAGGTGCTCAAGAGCCGATCCAAGGTCGGCCTCCCGGTGAAGCAGGTAAGGCGGATCTTGCGGCACGTGTCGCTGGGGCTGGAGGTCGTGCACCAGCAAAAGGTCGTCCACCGCGATCTCAAGCCCTCCAATATTCTCCTCGCGGTGGACGGGGGCCAGGAGGTCGCGAAAGTGACCGATTTCGGGCTCGTGAAGTTGGTCGAGCTCAACCTGGTCCGTACGGCCACGCTGGCCGGCGCGTCGCTCGGTTATGCACCCCCCGAGCAGTACGAGCGAGGTAACCAGCGGATCTCGCCCAGGACCGACGTGTTCTCCCTGGCAGCGGTCACCTACGAGATGCTGGCGGGGCGGCCGGCGTTCCCCTTCAGTGAGGGCGAGAACCCCCTCCTCATCGTCTCCCGCATCCTGAACAGCCCTCGCCCTTCGCTCGTCAGGGCGCAGACCGTCCTCTCCAGCGAGCTCCTGCGGCGCCCCGACCTGCTGGCGTCCGTCGATCACGCGCTGACACGCGGCCTCTCCGCCGATCCTGCCCACCGCCACGAGTCGATCCGCGCCTTCGCCGACGAGATCGACGCCGCCCTGGCTCCGCTCGAGGACAGCGAGCAGGCGGTGGTCGCTCCGGTGTCTCCCTTCGAGAGCACCGCGCTCGGCGAGTCGCCGTCTTCGCCTCCCGCGAGGGAGCCCGGGTCCTCCCCGGTGAGCGCTCCTCGCAGCTCGTCCCGCGTGCCCGAGAGCACGCTGGCGCAGCCCACCGCCTGGCGCTTCGCCCTGGTCTCGCGCTCGCTCAGGCCAGGGACCGTGAGGGCCGTCGCCTTTGCCCGGCGCGGCGAGCTTGCGATCGGCGTGGGTTCCCAGGGGGTTGCCCGGTGGGAGCGCGGGCAGTGGACACCAATGGCGATCCCCTCGAGCCTCGATCCCCGTCTCCTCCGCGGGGTGGCGTGGATCGACGATGGGGAGTCCGTGCTGGTCTACGGCGAGGCGTCCACGGTCGCCCTGCTCTCGCTGAGGGGAGGGACGACGCTCCTGCAAGTGGACGAGCCCGACGTCACCTTCCTGGGCGGTACGGTGGACGAGCGAGGCGCGGTGATGCTCGTGGGAGCGCACCCCTTCGATGGCTCGTTTACCCGCACCCTCGTCGGGACCACGGCGGGCGTCGTCGCCCGGGTCGGCCCGGCGGGGAAGCTGGAGATCTTCGCCGAGGCCGCGGCCACCACGCGCCTCAACGGCGCCGCCCGGGTCTCGCCCAGGATCGTGCTCGCCTGCGGGGATCGAGGAGCCCTCGTCAAGATCGAGGATGACAAGGCCGAGCTCGTGGCCAACCTATGCCGCGGAGATCTTGCCGCGATCGCCGCCCTTGCCGACGGCTCTGCTCTCACCGTGGGCGCCGGGGGGCATGCGCTCCACGTCTCCCAGCGGCTGGAGAGCTCGCTGGAGGCCGTCCAGACCACGCGTGATCTCCTGGCGCTCGCCGTGGCTCCGGACGGAGCGGCCTGGGCGGGCGCGGCCCAGGCTCGGCTCCTCCGCCGCTCGGGCGGGAGCTGGATCCGCATGTCCGGGGAGCTTCCCACCCAGGCCAAGGTGCTGACCGTCCACGCCGGTGAGGGTCGGGTCCGCGCGGTGAGCGACGACGGCGCGATCATCGAGGGCCGACTCGGCTGAGCCTGGCTTTCATGCCAGGATCGGGGCTCTCTCGTACTAAAGCACCCATCGATGACCGGCATCGCTCGCCTCGGGCTCTCTCGTTTTGCCCTGGCTTTGCTCGGCGCCACGGCGGCGGCGCACCTTGGCTTCTTCGGCGCGGCGCACGAGCTCTTCTCGCGTCTGGGCGTGGGTTGGCCCTCCCTCCCGGCCGCCGGTCTGGCGCTCCTGGGCGTGGCGCTCTTTGCCTTCCGCCTGCTCGAGGGGCTCGAGGATCGCAGGCGAAGCCCGGTGAGGCTCGCCCTCTTCGACATCCCCTACTTCGTCCACTGGTGCGCCTGCGTCTTCACGCTGATCCCGGATCTGCTCTACGTGATCGTGCGCCCGCTCGTGGGCCTGGCCTCCGGGGGGGCGCTCCTCCCCGGAGGCTTCTTCCTCGGGCTCCACGCCTTCGCGCTCGTGGTCTGCGGCTACGGGGTGCTCGTCCGCCGGCGCTTCTTCCAGGTCGAGGACGTGGAGGTCCGGATCGAGGGGCTCCCGGACTCCTTCGAGGGCTTTACCATCGCCCACCTGTCGGATCTGCACATCGGCCCCTTCACCCCGGAGAGCTGGGGCCACAGGTGGGCGCGGGCCGCGAACGCGCTGCGTCCGGATCTCACCGTGCTCACCGGGGACTACGTCACGAGCGGCACCGCGTTCCACGAGGACATCGCCCGCGTGGTGGGGGCGCTACGCGCCAGGGAGGGCGTCGTGGTGTCGATGGGCAACCACGACTATTTCGGGAGCGGCGAGCCACTCATGACCCTCATGAAGGACGCCGGCGCCGACGTGATGCGCAACCGGGGTCGGGTCCTGTCGCGCGGGGGCAAAAGCGTGTATCTTGCAGCTATCGACGACTCCTGGACGCGACGCGCCGATCTGGGGGCGGCGCTCTCGGAGCGCCCGGAGGGCATGCCCTGCGTGCTCCTGGCTCACGATCCCAAGGCCGTCCCCGCTGCAGCCGAGCGGGGGGTGGATCTGGTGCTCTCCGGACACACCCACGGAGGCCAGATCGCCTTCCCCTTCCTGGCTCGCAGGCTCTCGTTAGGATCGCTCGCCCACCCCTTCAACCTGGGCGTCTACCGCGACGGGAAGTCCACGCTCTACGTGCACCCCGGCCTCGGCACCACGGGGCCGCCCATGCGCCTGGGCGCGGCGCCCGCCGTGGTGAGGATCACCCTGCGAGCTGCATAGAGGGGGACGCTACCGGCTCTCCTTGGGGGAGCGCTTGAGGATGGAGAGCTGGTCCAGCAGGTGGGTCGCCAGCAGGGAGACGCGGCGGGGAAGGAGGCGCGCCGAGGGATAGACCAGGTGGCCGTCCATGGCTGGCCGGACATACCGAGGGAGCACGTGCACCAGGGCCCCGCTCTCCACGTGGTCGGCGACCAGGAACCAGGGCATGAGCGCGATGCCCGCGCCGTCGAGCACGGCCTGGCGCACGAAGATCAGATCGTCGCCGACCAGGCGCCCCTTCACCTCGACGCTCTCCTTCCCCTTGGGGCCCTCGAGCTCCCAGTGCTGGCGCCCGCTCGTCCCCCGGAAGAACACCGCCTCGTGCGACCCCAGATCGACCAGGCGTCGGGGCGCGCCTCGCGAGGCGAGGTAGGCGGGGCTGGCGACCAGGGCCCCGCTGCCGGTGACGATCTTGCGGGCGACCAGGGTGGAGTCGGCCAGCGGGCCAAAGCGCAGCGCGAGATCGACCCCCTCGGCCACCAGATCGACCCGGCGAGCGACCAGGATGACCTCCACCCGGATCTCGTGGTGCGCCGCCATGAAGCGCACCAGCACCGGAGCCAGCACCGAGCCCAGATCGACAGGGGCAGTGAGGCGCACAGTGCCCCGGGTGGCGTCTTGGAGATCACGCGCGGCGTCGTTGGCCTCGGACAGGGACTCGAGGGCCCTCGCCGCCCTCGCGGCGTAGGCCGAGCCCGCCTCGCTGAGCTGGAGCCTGCGGGTCGTCCTGTGGAGGAGCCGCACGCCCAGCCCGTCCTCCAGATCGCGCACCCGGCGGCTCACGGCGGACTTGGCGAGGCCCAGGCGCTCGGCGGCTTTGGTGAAGCTTTGCGTCTCGACCACCGCGAGGAAGGCGCTCACATCGTTGACGTTTATTGTTCTCTGCACAAGAACAGTTATTTATCATTTCACTATCTTTTGCAACAGAGATCGGCGCCTCACCATGGAGTCCACAAGAAAGGATCTCGCCATGAGCTCTCTCTCCTCCAAGGTTTCCACCGCCTCGCGGATCTTCCTCGGCCTCGCGTTCCTGGTGTTCGGCCTGAATGGTTTCCTTCACTTCTTGCCCATGCCTCCGGCGCCGGAGCGGGCGGGCGCCTTCCTGGGGGCGCTCGCGGCCACCGGGTACATGTTCCCGCTCATCAAGGGCACCGAGGTGCTGGCCGGGGTGCTCCTGCTCTCGGGCCGCTTCGTGCCGCTGGCGCTCGCCCTCCTGGCTCCGGTGCTCGTGAACATCGTGGCCTACCACCTGGTGCTCGCCCCGGCCGGAGCGGCGCTGCCCCTCGTCCTCACGGCCACAGAGCTCTACCTCGCCTACGCCTACAGGGGCGCGTTCAAGCCCATGCTCGGGGCCTCCGCGCAACCCTCCACGAGGATCGCGGCGCGCCTGGACGAGAGCGCGTCCGCCGCGGAGTGAACGCCCGCGGCGCGCGGAGAGCGACGAGAGCTCCACGGGCGCTGCCGCCCCTGAATGGCCGTCACGGGCCGTGCCACTACCCGTGAGCCAGGCCCCCGGTGGATATCGCGCCTTGCGGCAGGGCCTGTAGACTTCACAATGGAGCCCCAATGAAGACCGGTATCCTCGCTTTCTCCGGCCTCGCCGTCCTCCTCGCCGTCCTCCCGGCGTGCAGCGACTCGAGCTCTTCGACGAACCCTTCGACCACGAAGCGCGGCGCGGCTGCCCTGTCCGGGAGCTACGAGCTCTCCCTGACGGTCACCTCGGCCACGGGCTCCGGCGACAAATCGCGGACGATCCGCCTCGATCTCCTCCCGAGCGAGAGGGCGCCAGGGCTCATCGCCTGGACCCAGGCGACCGGGCAGGCCATCAAGCGTAACGCGCTGACGGTCAAGGACGAGGCGATCGATCTGGAGTGGACCGACGCGTCCACCTCCACCTACCAGCGCCTCAACATCACCCGCACGAGCGACGGTCGCCTGGACGCCGTGTCCGGCAAGCTGGGAGGCGCTGCGGTCGAGGAGGTGATCGGCAAGGTGGGGCGGGACGGTACGGCGCCGACGCTCCTTCAGGCCCCGGCGACCCTCCCCTGGGAGACTGGCACCGTCGGCTTCTCGGAGGCCCTCCTCCTCGCCAAGATCACCCTTCCCAAGAACGACCAGCTGGGCCTGGATCTGATCCCGGTGCCGGAGTCTCCCTGGATCTCTGGGATCTCGATCACGTCCAGGTCCTGGGAGAGCTGGCCCCTGTCCCTCCCCCTGGCGGCGAAGGACGCGGCGGGCAACGCCCTGACCGGCGAGATCACGGTCCCCTTCGTGAAGGTGGGGCCCGCCGTCTCGAGCTACGATTTCGCCCGGGACGAGCCTGCGTGGAGGAGCGAAGGCGCCAAGCTCGGGCCCGAGGACTGCCAGCGAGGCAGGTGCCTCCACCTGGCCTCTGGCCCCGACAAGATCGCGCTCCACATCGTCTCCGCAAAGATCGTGCCCGAGATGATCAGGGTCATGAGCCTCCACGTTCGGGCGTTCACCTCGGGCGCTGGAGGCGCTCCCCCCGATGAGATCATGCCTCTCCTGCTCCTCGTGGTACCCAGGAGCGGTGCAAAGCCGGTGGTGCTCGGCAATCCCAAGATGGCCTGGGAGGCGAGCGGCTCCGCCGGAGTCAAGGCATTCACGACAGAATTTACCGATATCGACGTGCCTCTCCCCGAGGTCGAATCGGAGATCGGCGTGACCCTCTCTCTGGGCACGCTCTCCAAGAGCCCCGGACAGTCCTTTGCTCTGGTGCTCGAGAAGGTCTCCCTCGACCTCAAGCCCAAGCCCAAGCCCTAGCGAGGCTCCGGGCGTCAGCGCCTGGTCAAGGCACACGATGACACATATGTTCTTCATGAGTTCCGGTAAATTAGGATTGGCGCCAAAGATGCAAATCCACCTTCGAATGCGCCTCGCTCTCCTCCCGCTCCTCGCCCTATCGTTCGCGCTGCCGGCGTGCAGCGGCGCCACCACGACCTCCCCAGGAGGGAGCGGGGCGAGCTCGGGGAGCGGAGTGCCGCTGGATCCGGATCCCGGGCCTCCTCTCTCCAGCGCCCCCAAGATCCTGGGCAGCTACCAGATCACCTTCAAACCGGACAGCTCGGCCAGGTATTACCTGCCCAGCCAGCGCCTCGATCTGTTGGGCAACGCGCAGGACGGCATCGACGCGTACACCTTCGACGGCAAGCTCCGCAAGAACAAGCTGACCGTGTTCGAGGACCGGATCGAGCTCGCCTGGGCCGACTCGACGACCAACTTCCAGAAGGTCACGATCAGGCGCTCGGGCGAGGCCAAGCTGACCACGCTGAGCGCGGAGGTCGCGTTCGACAAGCTGGTCGGCCAGGGGCTCAGCGGGACCCTCTCGGTCACGGGCGAGATCGACGTCGACAAGCAGTCCCCGTCGCTCTCTTACTTCGGCCAGCAGGGGCCGCCCTGGGAGCCCCTCGAGGTCGCGTTCAGCGAGCCCCTCCTGGCCAGGGACATCACCCTGCCCTCCCGCCCAGGGTACATCTTTGCCCTCGCGCCTTACCCAGGCACCCCCTGGATGGCGGGCTTCACCATCCGCTCCGACTCCTGGGATAGTGCTCCCAACAACGGCGTCACCGTCCCCTTTCCGGAGTTCTCGGATCCGTCGGGCAACCCGTCGCGAGCGGGAGGGGGCCAGCTCTCCATCTCGTTCTTGCCGGTCGGGCCTGCCGTGGCCGGCTACGATTTCGATCGCGACGAGCCGGCCTGGAAGGGCTCGGGGACCGTGAGGGGCACCTCGGACTGCGAGGCCGAGAGCTGCCTGCGCCTCAGGAACCGCGGAGCGAGCGCGGGTTTTCGCCTCGCCGCGGGCAAGCGCAAGGTCACGCTCAGGCTGCGCTCTCTCTCGACCGTGAGCGGGCCGTCCAAGGTTCCCCTCTCGCTGACCCTCGTCTCCCGCGGCGGAAAGAGCTCGGAGAGCGCCGAGCCCGAGATGACCTTCACCCCGCTCGCCGCGCCGACCGCCGGCTTCACGCACGGCACCCCCTGGGTCGATCTCCCGGTCGACCTCCCCGAGAGCGGGGTGGAGACAGGCATCTCCCTGCGCGTCTCCTACCCCCCTCCTCGGGTCAACCCCTCCGCCCCCCCCGGGATCCCCTACGCGGTGCTGGTCGAGCGCGTCACGGCGGAGTGAAGTCCAGGCGGAGGTGGAAGAGCTTCTGGCTCTTCGGGCCTGTTCGCTTGGCGCGCGAGGTTGGATTGAATAGAGTCGCGCGGCATGTGGGTCGAGACGAAGAGCCCGTGGATCGCGATTGTCCTCTTCGGGGGCCGCGTGCTCCCGCGCATCTGGTCACGCGTGATCGTGGTCACCGTCGTCGCGGTGATCACGACCTTCATGTACAAGGAAGTGCCGCTGATGCACTTCTCGCTGACGACGGCGCCCTTCGCCCTCATCGGCCTCCCGCTAGGCATCTTCCTCGGCTTCCGTAACACAGCGAGCTATGACCGCTTCTGGGAGGGCAGGAAGCTCTGGGGCTCGCTGGTCAACACGACGAGGAGCTTCGCCCGTCAGATCACGACCTTCATCGAGCCCGTGGACGGCGAGAGCGCCTCGGAGAAGGAGGCGGTCGTGGTCGAGCAGAGGCAGCTGGTGCGCATGGTCGTCGGCTACGTCCACGCGTTCCGCCACCACCTGCGCGATCAGAAGCCGCCCGAGGAGCTCTCGGAGGTGCTCTCGCCGTCCGAGCTGGCGAGCATCCAGGGCCAGGAGAACGTTCCCATCGCCCTCCTGGGGCTGATCGGCGATCGCCTTCGGCTGGAGCGCAAGCGGGGGCGTATCCACGTGCTGCACGCCCCCATGCTCGAGCAGAACCTGGTGTCGCTCACCGACATCCAGGGCGCGTGCGAGCGTATCAAGAGCACGCCGATCACCTTCTCGTACACGGTGCTCCTGCACCGTATCGTCGCCTTGTATTGCTTTCTCCTGCCCTGGGGCGTTACGGACACCGTGGGTTGGCTGGCCCCCGTGGTGGTGCTCTTCGTGTCGTACGCCCTCTTCGGCCTGGACGCGATAGGTGAGGAGATCGAGCAGCCCTTCGGCATCGATCCCAACGATCTGGCCCTCTTCACCATCTCGCGCATGATCGAGGTGAACCTCCTCCGCCGTATAGGCGCGACCGAGGTCCCTCCGCTCGCAAAGCCTCAGAACGGCATCCTCTCCTAGGAGCGTCGGTAGCGAGCGAGGCGGCGGCCAGCGCCGGTCATCGGCCAGGCGTACTCGAGCTCTTCTATCAGGGTTAGCCCGGAGAGCGAGGGAGCGGCGCTCTTGGCGAGCAGGAGGTGGACCTCGGGCGCCAGCTCCGCCCCGAGCGCGAGCCAGGCCTCGGGGGCCAGCGTGGCCCTCGAGATCGCCACGTCCAGGCCTCCCTCGGTGCTCTCGCCCTTGCCCCGCTCGACGCGCACGTTCGAGAGCCTTCGCTCGCCCACCACGGTGACCAGGAACGACACCCGCTTGGCTAGCGGCTCCACCAGTCGGAGCTGGAGATCCGGCCTGAGGATCGCCAGGGGCAAGCCGGGGGCCCCTGCGCCGCTGCCCACGTCGACCACCCTCGCGTCGCGAGCGATGGAGGAGGCCAGGACGAAGGCGTCGGCCAGCATGAGATCGAGGAGCTCGTCCGCGCCCCTGGCCGCGGTGAGATCGATCCTGGCGTTCCAGAGGAGGAGCTTGTCGAGCCAGCCTGCCAGATGGGCCCTCGCCTCGCCCGTGAGAGGCTTAGCCATGGCATGGGCGACGGCGTCGACGCCGGCCACGACGGCGGCCTGCGAGAGCGAGAGGGCGGGCATGATCTGGAGCCGAGCCTGGGGCGTCCGCCGGCTCCGTGAACCGCCGGGTGCCGAAAAGAGTGGAAGAAGGCGGTGCTGAAGCGAGAGGATACCCCATGGATCTCGATTTCGTGCCCCTCGACGTCATGTGCGCGCGGGTATGGCCAGGCGCTCGGTACGAGGTGACCTCGATGCCCGGCGGGGCCTCTACACGCCGCTATTTCCGTGTGGAGCTGGAGGCGGGCCACAGCGCGGTCGGGATGTTCGTCCCCGACGGCCCCAAGCCCGAGGAGATCCAGAAGAACCACGGCGGCAGCCGCTGGCCCTTCCTCGAGGTGCGCGATCTCCTGGCCGAGCACGGGGTCGACGTGCCCGCGCTCTACGCCGAGGACACGGCCAACGGCTGGCTGCTCATCGAGGATCTGGGCGAGGACACCCTGGCCAACTACCTCGCTCGTCGCCGCGCCGAGCAGGCGGCCCTCTACACCTGCGCCGGGCGCGATCTCGCCCGCGCCCAGCGCCGCCTCACAGCCCTGCCCGAGGGCTCGGTCGTCATGGGGCGCTGCTTTGACGAGGATCTCCTCCGCTGGGAAATCGAGCATTTTCGTGAGTGGGGCCTCGACGCCCGAGGCAAATCGCTCCCCGCGGCGCAGCGAGCGCGCTTCGACGACATCGCGGTCCGCCTGGCCCGTCGGATCTCGGCCCTGGAGCGGGGCTTCACCCACCGCGACTACCAGTCCCGGAACCTGATGGTGCGCATGCCGCCGCGCTCCCCGGATCGTAGCCACGGCCTCGTCTGGATCGATTTTCAGGACGCCCTCCTGGGCCCCCGCGTCTACGATCTGGTGGCCCTCCTGAACGACAGCTACCAGACCTTCGATCGCGCCTTCGTCGAGGCGCGCCTCGCGGACTACGCGGAGGAGGCCGGCCTGGGCGAGGGCAGCCGGGAGAACCTCCTCTTCGAGTTCGATCTGGTGACGGTCCAGCGCAAGTTGAAGGACGCGGGCCGCTTCGTCTTCATCGATCGCCAGAAGGGCAACCCCTCCTTCCTCAAGTTCGTGGTCCCCACCATCGCCAAGGTCGGCACGGCTCTGGGCCGGCTCTCGGACCGCGATCCCGACATGGCGGAGCTACGCTCCATCCTCGAGGGCGCGGTGGGCGACGAGCTCCGCGCGGGGTGAGCGGTGCCTGTGCGTCCGTGGGCGCTCATTTTCCGATGCGCTCCAGGATCGCCCTGGCCGTGGTCGACAGGCCCTCGGGATCCACCGCGCTCTCCACGGCCCGCTGGGCCAGGGTCTCCTCGTAGGCCTCCCTCCGCCCTCCCTCGTCCAGGTCGAAGAAGGCCCGGTGCCACCTCACCTCGCCCAGGGGGGTGCGCTCCCGATGAGCCGTGGTGACGGCGGCGATCAGGGAGCCTCGCTCCTCGGGGGTCATGGGAGCTCCCGGATGGCGATGCCCTTGCCCTCGAGGCACTCGGCCAGGGCACGCCGGGCCCGGGTGAAGTTCTGGAGGAACGTGTTGGTGCGCATGGAGAGGCCGGCTGCGAGCTGCTCGTCAGGCTCGGAGCCAGAGCTCCGGGTGCGAGCCAGGAGGGCCTCGCGAGGCTTCTCGGGGAGCTGCTCGATGCAGTCGAGGGTGGCCGTGCGAAGGAGAGGATCGGGCGAGGCAGGGGCCTCCTGGAGCGAGTGATCGTCCACGGCCCGCTCCAGCGCCTCGGGATCCATCCCGGGGGCTCGCCTCCGCCGGAGCTCGGTGAGCGCGGCGTTCCTCGCGGTCCGGAGCGCGAAGCGGAGGAGCGCGGTGGGCCGTCCGTCCGGCTCCACGCGCCCCGCCACCTGCCACACCCTGAGGAGGGCCTCCTGGAGGACCGCCTCGGTGTCCGTGTGCGCCGCGAAGGAGCGCAGCGACAGGCGCACCGGGCGCTCCGCGGAGGCGAGCCACCGCCCGAAGGCCGCGGCGTCGCCCCTGGCTATATCTGCAAGATACATGTCCAGATCCACGGAGCGCCGCTTCCTCTCGCTCAGGCCCCGAGGGCCACGACCAGTGTACCGAAAGGGCCGTCGATGGAGAGCGAGACCGGGCCACCCGAGGGCTTGCCGGCCACCTGGATGACCAGCCGGAGAGTCATGCCCGCGCCATAGGTGCCAGGGGCTGTGCTGCGGGTCCCATCGACGGTCCCGGGGAGCTCCGCGCCCCCTTCAAAGGAAACACGGAGCTGGCCAAGGAGCCACTCGATCTCGTCATCGAGGGTGATCTCCACGGTGAGCTCGCCCCTGGCCCAGCGGACGATCCGACCCGCGAGGGCGCGGCGCGCGGTCTTTCTGGCCCGGGCGCTCTTCTTGTCGGCCAGAGCTGCCTTCTCCTTGGCGGGTGCCTTCTCCCGGTCGGCCGGAGCCGCCCTCTCCACCGCGGACTCGGCAGAGTCCTCGTCGCGCTTGGGACCGAACAGGGCGGTGCGGGCTCGCTCCAGCAAGCTGGGGCGTGGGGGCTCCGGAGGAGCGCCGGGCGGGGCCGCCGCAGGAGCGGGCGCTGGGGCCTTGGGAGGTGGGGGAGGCCCCATGATCTCCATCTTGGCTCGCCTCGCCGGACCAGGAGCCGCTTCGGACATGGGGCGTTTGGCAGCCTGAGCCGGGGGTGGGACAGGGCGCGCCATGACGGGCATCGGCTTGTCCTCGGCGCGCGTCCGATCGTCCGTGGCGTACTCATCGGCTTCTTCCGTGGCTTCCTCGGCCTCCACTTCTTCGTCGAGGAACCCTTCCATGGGCATGTGTGCCAGGACCGGGCTGTGGGAGGCCGGAGAGGGCGCTCGCAGACCGAGGCCCTCGGCGCTCATCCCGTGGGGGAGGGCCTGGGGGATCGCCTCCCGGCGGGTCGGCCGGGTGGGATCGACCGAGATCACCCGGTCCACGGCGACCCACGAGGTCTTGCGGGTGGCGATGCGGTAGGCGATGCCCACCCGCTCGATCTCGGCGTCAATCACCCCTCGGCTCTCTCCTGCGGCCAGGCGAAGCTCGAGATCCTCCACGGCCTCTCGACCGAAGAGCACAGGGACGGCGCCGTGCTCGGGGGTCGGGTTGCGTGCAATATGCATACGATGGATCCACGGGCCCTCGGACGTGCGGCCCCTGACGACGAGCTCGCCGCCCTCCGCGCGGGCGCGGACCAGGGCGAGGGCGGGCGATCCTGCGAAGAGATCCGGCATCTTGCGGGGGGCGACCTCCAGGACCGCGCTGCCCGAGATCTCCACCTCGGTGACGAGCGGAGCGAGGGTGCGCGCGGTGAGCCTGGCGACGGCGCGCTCCACGTCCTCGCCCAGGCCGACGAGCACCTCGATGCCCCGGCCCGCCCTGGCCGCGGGGGTCATGAGGGAGCGGTTCACCGCCGAGCCCACGCCAACCGTATGGACGCGAGCGGCGTCGGGCAGGTGCCCCAGGATGGCCGAGACGATCTCGGATTCGAAGCCGATGAGCCCGTCGCTCAGCAGCACCACCTGCTTCTGGCTCCCGGCGCGCAGGGGGGCGAGCGCGGCGAGGATGCCGTCCTTCATCTCGGTGCCGCCCGAGGCCCGAAGATCACGGATCCAGGCGAGCGCCTCCTTCTTGCTCGCGGCGGTGGCGGCCTGCGCCGAGCGCCTGAAGGCGCGGGGCGCGTTGGAGAACTCGATGAGCTCGAAGGCGTCCGCTGGGGCCAGGCTCTCGACCAGGGCGCTCGCGACCCTCTTGGCGTGGGTGAGCGGCTCGCCTCCCATGGAGCCGCTGGTGTCGAGCAGGATCGTGAGATCGCGAGGCAGGGGCAATGTCCTCGCACCCTTGCGAGGCGGCACGAGGGTGAGCAGGAGGTGGGTGTCGCGGTGCGACGCGCCGGTCACTGTGGAGGGGCCGCAGATCGAGGCGCTCACCCCGACCTCGAGCCCCGCGGCGTCCCAGCGCACCACCGCGTCGCGATCCAGCGGCGCCGCCCCAGAGCCGCCGAAGCCCACTCTGAACCCGCCCACGACCTGGGCGCACTGGAGGGGGTGAGAGGGCGACTCGGGCGAGCGCCCCGGGGGCAGCGCGTCGCTCACCAGGAGCTCGAGGGACGCGCGCACCGGGAGCTCCTCGGCCACGCCGAAGGACACCCGAGGGGCGTCCACCACCCGGCCTGGAGCCCCCAGGTAGCGAGGGGCCGCGGCCAGGGGAAAGCGCCACTCCCACTGCCCTTCCTCCAGCCAGACCAGCCGCTGATCCAGGGTGATCCTGGCGATGACCTCGGCGCCGGGGGGGACGTTGCCGATCTCCTGGGTGAAGAGGCTCCCGCGCTCCTCCTCGAGCAGCGCCGCGGTGCGCCCGGTGGCGACGGCCTCCTCGAAACGCTCCCTGGCCCGGCGCTTCACGTCGATCTCGCCCTCGATCGTGCGCTCGCCCACGGTGAAGGAGAAGCCGCTGACCGCGGCGTCGTGGGGCAAGGGGAGCGTGTAGACTACATGGAGCGCCACCGGGTTGGGGTTGGCGAAGCGCTGCTCCAGCACGACGCGCGCCAGCCCGCCCCTTGCCTCGACGCCCAGCGCGGCCCCCTTGAGCGGGAGCGTTGCGGCGTCGGGGGTGACGAGGGCGGGGGTCATGGACGTAGGGGGGCGCAGGGGCGAGGCGGGCATCATGGCAGGGGAGACTCCTTCTTCGAGGGCCTCGCGGCGAAGGGCGGCGCGGCGCTCTCGAGAGGGTCAATGCGGCGGGGGGCCCGCCGGTGACAGTGCCCGGATCGATTTTCGATCTTTCACGTCATCCGCTTGGCAAGCTCTCGGATGGCCTCGGGCCGGGCGGCGTCCTCGAAGAGCTGGGGGAGGAACGAGGGGCTCTTGGGGAGCTCGCTGGCCAGGCGGGCCAGGCACTCGGCCTGGACGCGCTCCCTCGCGGCGCGGCGCTGGGCCACGAGGAGCGCGTTCTCGGCCGGCGAGCTGGCTCCCCGCAGATCCAGGGCCTCGAGCGCCTGGCGCTCGGCCTTGGAGAACAGCGGAGGGAGCACGTTGTTCACGACGATCTTGCCTATGGTGAGGTTTAGCTCGGTGGTGAGCGAGCGGGCGAGCTCTATGGTCTCCTGGGTGGGCATCTCCTCGGGGAGCGTGACGAGGACGACGGCGCAGAGCCTGGGGTTCTGGAAGAGGGTCCAGGCGCGCTCGGCCTCGCGGCGGAGGAGTCCCGGGGGCGCCACGTCCAGGATGACCCTGGGCACGCGCAGCATGTCCAGCCCGTGCCCGGTGGCGGGCGCGTCCAGCAGGACGACGTCGTACTTGTGGCGGCCGTCGTCGCGGGTCTCGGTGGTGTGCCACCAGGCCTTGCCGAGCATGGCCCACTCGTGCATGCCCGGGATCGCCGCGAAGAACGAGCGCACGTATTTGTTGTCGAAGAGCAGCGAGTAGAGAGTCTTGGAGGCGAGGACCATCATCCCGTACTCCTCCATGGCCTTCTCGGGCTCCATGTTCACGGCCCAGATATTGGGCGCCACGGGCACGACCTCGTTGCCGATGAGGTCCGAGCCGAACATCGTGGAGAGGCGCTCCTTGGCGTGGCACATGGCGACCAGGACGCGCTTGCCCTTGTGGGCCAGGGCCAGGGCCTCGGCGGCGCATACCGTCGTCTTGCCGACGCCGCCCTTGCCCGTGACGATGAGGAAGCGGCGAGTATGGAGGCCGGCCATGCGAAGGAGGGACCTTTCCGGAGAAGGAGCTAAGGGCAAGACGAGGCGCTCGGGCCTACCTCGGCTCGCTTTCTAGAGGACGGGAAGAAGGCCCGCAAGCGCCGAAGGCCTGCTATTAGGCCACCATGGCAGACGAGAGCCGTGTACGCGTCGCGCCGCTCGGGGGGCTGGGCGAGATCGGGATGAACTGCATGGTCCTCGAGCAGGGCGGCCGGTCCATCGTGGTCGACTGCGGGGTCACCTTCGACGAGCGGGCCCTGGGCATCGACGTGGTGCACCCTGACTTCTCGTTCCTCGACCACACGAGCCTGGCCGCGGTGGTGCTCACCCACGGGCACGAGG
>SXGT01268778.1_pt1 | contig 28592 bp, 13 predicted proteins | sample 3176221 | NCBI WGS metagenome assembly SXGT01 (sample SAMN11356862, study PRJNA531348) | freshwater metagenome | isolation source: freshwater sample F1-120 | place: China: Fuxian Lake, Yuxi | collected 2017-12-25 | reverse complement strand
GCCAGCGACCAGATCCTCGATGGCCTGGTGGATGCGGGCCCGCTGGTCCATGCCGGTGGGGGCCAGCACCTCGGTCACGGAGCCGGCGTAGGTGCACAGCGCCACCGTGTCGCCGGGCTTGAGCTGGTTGACGAGCAGGTGAAGGGCCTGCTGGGCCAGCGGCAGCTTGTCGGGCGACTGCATCGAGCCGGAGGTGTCGACCAGGAAGACGAGGTGGGCGGCCTTGCGCTCCTGCTCGGACAGCGCCCGGCCCTGCACGCCGACCCGCAGCAGCACGGTGTCGGTCTTGAAGGGCGAGGGGGCGGCCTCGAAGTCGACGTTGAAGGGCAGGGTGCCGTCGGGCTGCTTGTAGTTGTAGCGGAAGAAGTTGACGAACTCCTCGACCCGCACGGCTGCGGCCGGCGGCAGCCCGCCGCTCTGGAGCTTGCGCCGCGCGATGGTGTAGGCCCCCGTGTCCACGTCGATCGAGAAGGTCGACAGCTTGTCCTTGGCCGGGTCCACGAAGGGGTTGACGCCGTAGTCCTTGAAGTCCTCGGCGCTGGAGGGGTCAGGTGCGACGGCGCCCATATCGCCGCCTTTATTGCCGATGGGGGCCTGATCCGCGGGCTTGGGCGCAGGGATCAGCCCGGGCTGCCCGCTCGACTCCTTCCTGGCCGCCTCGACGGGCGCCGCGCTGGGGTCCTGGGCGGGGGCGTCCGCCTTTGCTCCGGCCTCGGCCTCGTCGGCCTCCTCCTGGACGGGCTGGGGAGGGAGGTTCTGGGGCGGCTCGTTGGCCTGGGGTTTGCCCTCCGGCTTTTCGGAGGGGGCTTCGGCGTTCGTGGTGGCGGGGGCCTGCTCGGTCTTTGCGTCGCGGGCCGCATCGCAGCCGAGGGCGGTGGCGATGATGAGGCCGATGAGGCAGAGGGCCTTGAGGGCGTGTCGGTTTTTTCGGGAGGTCATGGCGTCTCTCCGTGCTGTGGGGCGTGCGTTGGTCATGGTCTGGACGTCGTACTGACGGGCATCGAACTTGCCTCGGTGGGTGACAGGGCGCCGCTGGGTGCCTGATGGTTGTGGCCTAACGCAGCCCAGGAAGCAACGATCTAAAGGGTCGGCGTGTTTGTCGCGGGGAGGGCTTGTGGGGAGCGGGAGGGGGCGGAAGAGGCTTCAATTCCCCTTGACAGGGAGGGGGGGATGAGTTAGTTCATGCGTCCCCGCCGGGGTGTGGCGCAGCCTGGTAGCGCACGTGCATGGGGTGCAAGTGGTCGCTGGTTCGAATCCAGTCACCCCGATCCGGTCACGACGGCCTTCAAGCAATTGAAGGCCGTTCGCGCTTGGGCTCCAGATTCCAAGTGGACCCATCACCCCTCTTTGAGCCTTCATCATCTCCAATACTGTCCTGGTCCCCTGGTCGTGATGCAGGATGCAGGGCGCCGAACACAGCGACAAGGGGAGCAGGAGATGGAGCGCGAGGGCGCAGCCCCGGACAGGGCGTCGACAAGTTCCACGAGATCGAGGCCTTCAGGGCCACTTTTGCGATGGAGATGACATGGCGATGAACTTCGAGCGCTCGACGGTGGCGATCAGCGGGCGTTTCGCGGACTGGTCCAAGGCGGATCTGGAGATCCTCCTCAAGTCTCGAGGTGCGTGGCGCGTGGCCGGGGCACCCAGCAAGGGGGTCCTGGCGCTGTTGAGCGCGGAGGTCGAGGGCAAGAATGTGGACAAGGCCAGCGCGCTGGGCATCCCGGTGATCCTGGCCGATGGGGTGCGCGAGGCGCTTGGTCCGGCCCTGGGCGGCTTCCGACAGCGCCTGGAGAGGCTCCAGGCCGACCCCACCCGCAACACCCACGACCACACCTTCGTCATGGGGGCGCCGGTGGCGCCCGAGGTGCTGGCGAGGGTCGAGGAGCGGATCGGCTTCGCCCTGCCCGAGGAGGCGCGCACCCTCTGGTCCCAGCTCGACGGCCTCTCGTGGCTCTGGGCCAACCGCCCCATCGCCCCCGGCTGCCGCGACACGCCGCTGGCGTGGAGCCAGGCCTGCCATGGGGACGGCCCGCTGTGGGGGGCGATCCACGCCTGCAAGGAGAAGGGCGACTGGTTCCACATGGGCATGGTCGCCATCCCCCCGGTGGAGACCATCTTCTTCACGAAGTGGGACGGGATGATGTTCAGCAGCGATGCCTTCGGGGCGCGAGACAAGATCAAGCTGGGCAGGCGGTCGGTCAACGCCCGGAAGTTCTTCGCCAACCTCTTCCTCTTCGACCTCTTCCACCCCTATTACCAGGCTGGCCTTTGGGCCGACGAGGAGTCGGGCCAGCTCAGCGTGGTCTACGCCAGCGATCACGGCGCCGACTGGGGCATGGCCGCGGCCGTCCCGCTGGAGATCTACATGGAGAGCATCCTGGTCGAGAAGGGGGCGGAGCGCCCCATCGCGCTGACCAGCAAGCTGGGCGCGACGCGCGCCATCGTCAACTACGCCCACAAGCCCTATGTGGTGCTGTCGCCCTACCGGGACATGTAGAACCCGGCCGAGCCGACGGGAGCGCCTGGGGACTGGTCATGGCTCCAGGGCGAGGCTCGGGTTCGCTGGCGCGTTTGGGCTTGCCGGCGGTCTGCGGCCCTGATATGCCTTGCGCCGGCGAGGTCCCAAGGGGAGATCCCAGGCTGTGCGCGTCCGAGAAGGACGACCTGGGAAGGTCCAGGCGGTTGATCTTGCTGGCGTCGACATCGACGCCATGATTTCGGGTGGGGTGGCTTGCGGAGGGGGAGCAAGCGGTCGCTGGGCTGGACCCGGCGACCCCGATGGCTCAAGAAGCCACTCGAAGTGCGGGTGGCTTTTTTCGTTCTTTCCGGGGACACTGGTTTCATGCGCTACGATCCCCTCGCCATCACCCAGAACCTCATCCGAAACACCCTCAGCTACGCCGTGGGCGCTAAAGGTGCGGAGTATCGAGATTTTTTTGGAGAGGGCGGGTACAGGCGGCCGGAGGATTACGCCCGCGAGATCGCGCAGATGCAGGCCGAGCGGCCGGAGCTTGTCAGCGTCCACGGGCTCTGGCCCAGGACGATCGGGGGCCGGCACCTGCAGGTCGTGCGGCTGCGGCGGCCGGGCTTGCCGGAGGGCGCGCCGAGGGTCTTGCTCACGGCGCTGCTGCACGCCCGCGAGTTCATCGGCGGCGAGTCGGCCATGGACTTCCTGGGGTCGCTGGTCGAGGGCCGGGGGGAGCAGGCCGCCGCGCTGCTGGAGCGCTGCGAGGTGGACGTGATCCCGGTGGCCAACCCCGACGGCGTGGCGCTCAACATGCGGCGGATCGAGGGTCGAGGCGCCCGCTTCGGGGCCCTGCACCGGGGCAACGCGCGCGGGGTGGATCTGAACCGGAACTTCGAGGCGAGGTACAGCAACCTGGAGCGGACCTACCGGTGGCGCTTCAGCGACGAGTTCTCGGGCAGGCGGGCCTTCTCCGAGGCCGAGAGCCAGGCGCTCAAGAAGCTGGTCGAGGCCCGCGGCTACACCGCGGCGATCAACCTGCACAGCTACTCGTCGGTCTTCATCGTGCCGCGCTTCGGCTCCGACGAGGTTGACGCGCTCTCCGAGGCCGTGGCCAGGACCCTGCCGGCGCTCCAGCCCCACGAGCCCTACGAGGTCGTGCGCGGCTCCGTCTTCTTCCGGCAGAACCGGGCCATGGCGCTCTTGTTCACCGCGGCGCGCGGCACCCGCTGGGTCAACGGGACCTTCGACGACTGGTTGATGGACCAGGGCGCCCACGCGCTCTTGATCGAGATCGCCAAGCCGGGCTTCTTGCCCGAGCACGTCGGCGAGATGGCCCTGAGCCACCTGCGGGCCTTCAACCCCTCGCCTCAGGACCGGGCCCGGGCGGTCGAGAACGTCCTGCCAGCGATGTTTGCCTTCTACCACGGGATCCTGGACGGCGTTCAGGCCAAGGAGAGCCGATGAGCGAGCGCGAGAGCGAGATCGAGCCGGAGAGCGCAGGCGAGGGCGAGGGCGAGGGCGAGCGGTCGCCCGGCGACATCGTCAGGCTCGAGATCGACGGCCGGGAGATCGTCCTGGTGGGGACGGCCCACATCTCCCAGGAGTCGGTCGAGACGGTGCGCCGGATCGTCGTCGAGGAGCACCCCGACACCGTGTGCGTCGAGCTCGATGAGCAGCGCCACAAGGCTCTGAGGGACGCCCGCTGGTGGGAGTCGCTCAACCTCTTCGAGGTCATCCGCAAGGGTCAGGCGCCCTTCTTGATCGCCAACCTCGTGCTCTCCTCCTACCAGAAGCGCCTCGGCCTCCAGACCGGGGTCAAGCCCGGCAGCGAACTGGCCGAGGCCGCCCAGGTGGCCGAGAGCATGGGGATAGGGGTCGCGCTCATCGACCGCAACATCCGCACGACGCTGCTGCGCGCGTGGCGCAAGACGGGCTTCTTCAAGAAGGTGATGCTGGCCTCGGAGCTGATGGCCAGCGCCATGATGCCGGCTGGCTCCGACGTGGCCGAGTTGAGCGAGGAGGACCTCAGGCGCCTGCGCCAGGGCGACACCCTGTCGGTCATGCTCGAAGAGATGGGCGAGCGCATGCCGACGATCAAGCAGGTGCTCGTCGACGAGCGGGACACCTTCATGGCCGAGGGGATCCGCAAGGCGCCGGGCCAGAAGATCGTCGCCGTCGTCGGCGCCGCCCACCTGCCCGGCATCCAGCGGCGCCTGGCAGGTGCGCCGACCGCCCAGGCCACCCTCGACGAGATCGGCACCATCCCGGAGAAGAGCCTCGTCTCGCGCTCGGTGCCCTGGCTCATCCCGGCCATCGTCATGGTCCTCTTCGTCGTGGGCTTCTTCTTCGGAGACACGGCGAAGTTTCAGGAGGCGGCCTTGGCCTGGGTGCTGTCCACCGGCCTGCTGGCGGCCGCTGGGACGATCCTGGCCCTGGGCCACCCGCTGACGATCGTGGTGGCCTTCCTCGCGGCCCCCATCACCACCCTGAACCCGACCATCGGCGTCGGCTTCTTCACCGGGCTTGTGCAGGCCTACATCTGCCCCCCGAGCGTGCGCGACATGGAGCGGATCGGCGACGACCTCGTCCACTGGAAGGGCTGGTGGACCAACCGCCTGGGCCGCGTCCTGACTGTCTTTTTTCTCTCTTCTCTTGGTGGCAGCATCGGGGTCTTTGCTGCCTTCGGGTGGCTCAAGGATCTCATCTAAACTCCTCAAGGAGGTACCATGCTCTCGACCGCGATGCAGGCCGCCCTGCTCAAGCAGCTCAACCACGAGTTCTTCTCCTCCTACGTCTACCTCGCCATGGCCGCCTGGTGCGAAGACAAGGGCGTGCGCGGCTTCGGCCGCTGGATGCGCATCCAGGCCCAGGAGGAGATGGCCCACGCCATGATCATCTACCGATACCTCGGCGACAGGGACTGCCGCGTCATCCTGGACACCATCCAGAAGCCCGAGGCCGACTTCGGCTCCATCATGGAGGTCTTCCGGGCCGCGCTGGAGCACGAGCGGCAGGTCTCGCGCAGCTTCGCCTCGATCGCCGCGCTGGCCCAGGACGAGCGCGACTTCGCCACCGGCAACTTCGTCCAGTTCTTCATCGACGAGCAGGTCGAGGAGGAGGCCTCCTTCCGCGATCTTATCGACCAGCTCAAGCTCGTCGGGGACCACGGGCACGCGATCTTCATGCTCGATAGAGAGTTCGGCCAGCGTCAGTTCGTCCTGCCCGCCCAGCTCCAGAACTTCTAGCCGCGCCGACGCAGCGTCGGGGGTCGCGCAGCGCTCAAGCTGCGCTCAGAGGCGCCGACGCTGCGTCAGGGGGCTCGAAGCGCCCAATGGCGCCGACGCAGCGTCGGGGAGCGCGCAGCGCTCAGCGGCGCCGACGCAGCGTCAAGACGACCGCGGCGCCCAGAGCGGCGAGCAGCGCGCCGATGGGCAGGCTGCGGGCAGGCGCGGCGGGGGTCGCGCAGGTGCAGTTGTCGCCGCCGCCCCGCACAACGTCGGGGTTGTCGGGGATCTCGGGCTCGCCCTCCGGCTCGCCCTCCGGCTCGGGCTCGACGCTCGTCGGGAGGATCGTGAGCAGGAGGTTGGCGCTGGCCGTCGCCAGGAAGGTGTTGCTGGCCGTCAGCAAGACGTCGTAATCGCCCGGCTCAACCGCGGCCCCCGAGATGTCCCGACCATCCCAGGTCAACTCCAGCGCGAAGGAGCCAGCGTCGGGAGAGAAGGCGCGCTGGAAGGCGACGCCGCCGTCGGGCGCCGTGATCGTCAGCTCGATGTCGTCGATGCTGCCGCCATTGCCGGCGTTGATGGACGCGGTCAGCGTGGTCTCGCCCTTTCCGACCTCGAAGGCGTCCGGGGCAGCGCTGAAGTCCTCGATCGTAATGGCGCCTGGCGCCACCACGGTAATCGTGAGCGAGTCCTCGGCGGTGTCGCCAAAGACGTCGGTGGCGATCAGCTCGGCGCTGTACTGGCCCGGCGCGACCAGCACCCCGCGATCTCGACCGTCCCAGATGACCTGGAGGCTGAAGGTGCTGGCGTTGGGCGTGAAGTCCTGCACGAAGACCGCGGCGTTGTCCGGACCTCGGATGGTCAGCGAGGTGGACTCGATGGCCCCGGCGGCGTTGATGGAGGCCGTCAGCCGCGTGGTCTGGCCCGCGGCCGGGTCGAAGGTGTCCGGCTCGGCGGTGAAGCCGCTGATGACCGGCGCCCCCGGCTCGACGACGGTGATCGTGAGCGAGTCCGCGATGGTGTTGCCGAAGACGTCGGTGGCGATCAGCTCGGCGCTGTACTGGCCCGGCGAGACCAGCGCCCCGAGATTCTGGCCATCCCAGACGGCCTGGAGGTTGAAGGTGCTGGCGTTGGGCGCGAAGATCTGCTCGAAGACCAGGGTGTCGTCGGAAGCCCGGATGGTCAGCGAGGCGGCCTCGATGGCCCCGCTGGCGTTGATGGAGGCCGTCAGCTGCGTGGTCTGGCCTGCGGCCGGGTCGAAGGTGTCCGGCTCGGCGGTGAAGCCGCTGATGACCGGCGCCCCCGGCTCGACGACGGTGATCGTGAGCAAGCCCTGGGTGGTGTTGCCGAAGATGTCGGTGGCGAGCAGCTCGGCGCTGTACTGGCCCGGCGCGACCAGCACCCCGCGATCTCGACCGTCCCAGACGGCCTGGAGGCTGAAGGTGCTGACGTCGGGGGCGAAGATCTGCTCAAAGACCGTGGCGTTGTCGAGGCCCCGGATGGTCAGCGAGGCGGCCGCGATGGCCCCGGTGGCGTTGATGGAGGCCGTCAGGCGCGTGGTCTGGCCCGCGGCCGGGTCGAAGGTGTCCGGCTCGGCGATGAAGCCGCTGATCGTCGGGGCGTCGGGCGGGATGACGGTCAGAGTGAGCGTGGCCGAGGTGCGGTTATCGAGCGCGTCGGTGGCCGAGAGCTGGGCGTCGTACTGACCCGCGTCGACAAGCTCGCCGCCGAGGTCGGTGCCGTCCCAGATCGTGCGCGTGCGGAAGCTGGCCGCGTCGAGCGCCGTGACCTCCTCGAAGACCAGGTTGTCGTCGCGGTCGGTGATCCGGATGGCGACCTCGGTCAGCTCCAGAGAGTTGTCGGCGCGGACGGAGGCGCTCAAGATCGTGCTCTGGCCTGCGGCCGGGTTGAAGGACAGGGGAGCGGCCTCGAAGAGGTCGATGATGGGATCGCCGGGCTCGCGGACGGTCAGGCTGATCTGGTCCGAGCCGCTCAAGCCGAGATCGTCGGTGGCGACGACCTCGACGGTGTACTCCCCGACGGCGACGGGCTGGCTGGCGCCGTCGGTGCCGTCCCAGTTGAAGATGACGTTGAAGTTGCTCAGGCCGGGAGCGAAGTTGCGCTCGACGACGACGGCGCTCTGGGCGTCGAGGATGCGCAGGCGGGCCGAGGTCAGCAAGGTGACGCCGGAGGCCGAGGCCAGGGCGGAGATCCGGGTGGTCTGTCCGATGGACAGCGTCAGCGGGTTGGGGTCTGCGCCAAGGCCGATGACGCGCGGGGGGCCGCCGACGGCCAGGATGCCGTTGGAGAAGGTCTCCGGCGCGGCGCCGAGGGAGTCGCTGACGGCCACGACGCTAACCTTGTAGGTGGTCCCCGGGACCAGCGCGATGCCGCTAAAGACGTGCTCGGTGACGTTGCCGACGTTGACGCGGTTGACCACGACGGTGTTGTTGCTCGTCAAGAGCGACACGAGGTAGGAGTCGGCCCTCGGGGCGGCATCCCAGGCCGCGCCCAGCGCGCCCAGCCGCGTGGTCCTGTCGAGGTCCACGGCGGGCTCGACGACCTGGAGCTGGTCGTCCAGGGCGACCTCCCGGACCGCGTCGGGCGCGGTGATCTCGGCGTGGACGACGAGGACCAGCTCCGAGCGCGCGTTCGTGAAGGCGATGTCGAGCAGGCCGTCCCCGTTGAAGTCGGCCAGCGCCGGGAAGCGGGACCGCGAGGTCAGATCCGCCGACCAGCTCACCGAGCCGTCCTCGACGTTGAGCGCGTAGAGCCACCCCTCGGCGTCGCCCACCACGAACTCCTCGCCGCCGTCCCCGTCGATGTCCGCGGTGGCGACCGCCGACACGGGCGCGATGGGCTGGCAGGTGTCCAGCGTCGCCGGGGCGTCCAGCGCGCGGACGGCGCCGCTGACCAGGCACATCCGCCACACCACGGCGCCGGTGGCCCCGTCGTGGAGCGTCAGGTCGCCCAGGAAGCCCGGCACCGCGATCTCCATGCGCCCGTCGCCGTTGACGTCGGCGAAGCCCGAGAAGTTGGCCGCGTAGGAGTTCGTCGAGGTCGTCAGCCCCTGAGTCCACAGGACCGAGCCGGCCCCGACGTCCATGGCGAAGAGCTGGGAGCTGAAGGGCTTGACGTAGACGTCGAGCCGGCCGTCCAGGGCGACCATGCTGGTGTTGATCGGGTTGGCGTTGTTGCGCGGGTAGGCGGCCACGGTGCCGATCCGGCTCAGGTTCGCGCCGCTGAGCCGCTCGAAGGTCGTAAAGTGCAACAGGAGCAGATCGTCGATCTGGTCGCCGTTGCGATCCCCGGTGACGAAGAGATCCCGGTTGGGGTTGGCGTTGACCTCGCTCGGCAGGGCGACGTGGCTGGAGATGATCTCGCCGTCGACGCCGTCGAAGGTCCAGGTGATGGCCGTGTTGTCCTGCAGGAAGGTGAGCGCGGCCACGTCGATCGCGCTGCCCTGGCCGCCGAACTGGCCGTAGACCAGCGCGAAGGGCGCGAAGCGGGCCGTGTCGACGTTCTTGCGCCAGCGCACCTGCCCCTGGCTGTCGAGCATCTCCACGTAGGGGACGCCGTTCTCGCCCGTGCCCCCGAAGACGACCTCGTAGAGACCGTCGCCATCGGCGTCGAAGGAGATGAAGTCGCCGCTGTTGGCGGGGCGAGACCAGAGCTGGGTGGGGGCCCGCAGCGGGTTGGCGTTCGTGGGGTCGATCGCCACGATGGCGCCGTCGGCCGCCCGGTAGACCGCCTGCATGGCGGCGCCCTGCCGCAGCTTGACGGCCAGGATGGCCGAGACGGAGCCGGCGAGCTGGAGCGTGTCGACGGCCGTCAGCTGGCGGTTGTAGACCCGCAGGCGCCCCAGGGTCGAGCGCAGGACCGCGTGGGGGCCATCGTCGAGCAGGCCCGCGCCGGCCTGGATGAGGGTGACGCCGTTGCCGCCTTCGATCTGGACCTCCGCGTCGACCGTCGCCGCGCCCTGCGCGAAGCTCAAGGCCTGGACCGTGGTGACCTCCCCGTTGCCGCCGCGCGCCACGAGCAGCTTCGGCCGCCCGTCGCTGTTGAGGTCAAAGAGCCCCGGGATGGCGTTGTAATCGCGCGAGGTGACCGCGGGGCTGACCGGCAGCGTCTGCAAGACCGGCCCGACGCCATCGACCTGGAAGCGCAGCGACGGGGCGCGGCCCCCGTCCAGGGTCCAGATCTCGATCGTGCCGGTGGCCGGCAGGGCCAGCGAGCCCAGCGTGGCGCTGCGCGTGATCAGATCGACCACGCCGTCGTGGTCGACGTCGGCCAGGCCGACGATGCTCCGGTTCTCCAGCCCCCCGAGGGTGTCGCCGCTGGCGGCGTCGTAGATCGCCACGCTCCACTGGTTGGCGAAGGTCAGCCCGTCGTTGGCCGCGCCCGACTCGGCGCCGTTGTTGTAGACGGCGGTGAAGACCTCGGCCTGACCGTCGCCGTCGATGTCGGCCACCGCCCCGGCGGGCGTCAGCGTCGACAAGTTGTTGTTGTTGTTGGCATATTCGTACTGCCACTGGGCCGCGTTGTCGACGAAGTCGTAGACGTTGATGCCCACGGAGCCGCGGCTGGCGCCGATGTTGCCCGTGAAGATCAGCTCCTGCTGGGGGTCGCTGTCGACGTTGACCGCCTGGGTCAGCCCGTAGCAGAAGAGCCCCGCGGTCAGCGAGGCCGTCACGCGCAAGGTCGCCCCCGTGTTCATGTCGATGAAGACGATCTGGCAGAAGGACTGGTTGACGATCGCCGCCTCCAGCCTGGAGGGGTCGCCGTCGAAGTCCCCGATCACGGGCCTCATCACCGGGCCGGGCAAGGCCGCGTCGGTGTTGACCCACTGCGGCGGGGCGTCAAAGCCCTGCGAGAAGTCGTAGAGCTCGACGAGCTTGTCGCCCGTGGCGAAGAAGAGCTCCAGCTCAGGGTCGGCGTCGTTGTTGACCGCCACGGCCGTCGGCGCCCGGAAGGTCAAGGTCGTCGGGTTGTCCGGCACCCGCCTGAAGACGACCTGGCCGGTCTCCCCGTCCAGCACGACGAGCAGCTGGCCGATGAGCAGGATCTCCGGCCGATCGTCGCCGTCCATGTCGGCCACCTGCACGAAGCCCGTCACCCCCAGCGGCGGCGTGTCCCAGAGCAAGACGTCGTCGAAGCTCCTGGCCACCACCGCCCCATCGACCATCGACAGGTACTCCAGCTCCCCGTCGCCCGTGACGTCCTCGACGAGCACCCGCGCGCCGGGCGCCTCGCTGCCGATCGAGATCTGCCACGAGACCGCCGGCCGCGTGATCTGACCCACGCCCTGGGCTCGCCCTGTCCGCCCCGAGTCGCCGTGGCGGCCCGCCCAGTCGCCCTGAGCAGAGGCGCTCGCAGCGGTCATCGCGCCCATCATCAGGATCAACGCCGCCGCGCCGCGTCGCCCCCAGCTCCCATTCATCATCTGCATGTTGTCTTCCCTTGAATGCGCCATCAATCGGGTCTGAGCCCGACGCCCCGTAGCCCCCACAGGGTAGTGCCAAAGCCCAAGAATCTCCAGTCCCCCTGAGCGGGCCTTTTTCTCTTGACTCCCGAGGGTCGGTTTCAACGTTCTCGCCCGCGACACGCGCGCGCTGATTTTTGGGACGCCGGGGCGTCGATGAGCCGTCGGCGTCATGACGCGATCGGCGTGGACTTGATCTCAGTACTTCACGATGCATGGAGCTCGATGATGCCATGACAGACACCGCCCAGACCACCACCCATAAGTTTCAAGCCGAGGTCAACCAGGTCCTGAGCCTGGTCATCAACTCGCTCTACAGCAACAAGGAGATCTTCCTGCGGGAGCTGATCTCCAACGCCTCCGACGCCCTCGACAAGCTGCGCTTCAAGGTCATCACCGAGCCCGTGCTCATGGCCGAAGGCGAGAAGCTCACCGTGCGGCTCCTGACGGACAAGGCCGCCGGTACATTGACGATCTGTGACAACGGCATCGGCATGACCGACGCCGAGATGATCGAGAACCTCGGTACGATCGCCCACTCCGGCTCCAAGAGCTTCCTGTCCCAGATCCAGGACAAGGACGCCCGCCTCATCGGCGAGTTCGGCGTCGGCTTCTACAGCGCCTACCTCGTGGCCGACACCGTCGAGGTCATCTCCCAGGGCGCCGGTCAGGACCGCGCCTTCCGCTGGACCTCCGACGCCAAGGGCGAGTTCACCGTCGAGCCCGCCGAGCGCCCCGAGGGCCGCGGCACCTCCGTCATCCTCCACCTCAAGAGCGACCAGCGGGACTACGCCGACGACTGGAAGCTGCGCTCGCTCGTCACCCGCTACTCCGACTACGTCAACCACCCCATCGAGCTGCGCGTCGAGCGCCCCGTCCACGCCGACCCGGACGACGACGACGACAGCGACGAGGCCGCCGAGGTCGAGGTCGCCTTCGAAACCGTCAACCAGGCCCGCGCCCTCTGGCAGCGCCCCAGCCACGAGATCGAAGACGAGCAGTACGCCGAGTTCTACCGCCACCTGACCCACGACTGGGAGCCCCCGCTGGGCCAGACCCACTTCAAGATCGAGGGCACCCAGCTCTTCACCGGCCTGCTCTTCATCCCCAAGCGCCCGCCCTTTGACCTCTTCGACCAGGACAAGCGCCACGGCGTGCGCCTCTACGTCAAGCGCGTCTTCATCCTGGCCGACTGCGAGGAGCTCCTGCCCCGCTGGCTGCGCTTCATGCGCGGCGTCATCGACTCCGACGACCTGCCCCTGAACGTCTCCCGGGAGCTGCTCCAGGACTCCTCCACCGTCCGCACCATCCGCAAGCAGGTCGTCCGCAAGGCCCTCGACCTGCTCGACTCCATCGCCCAGGACCGCCCCGACGACTACAAGGAGTTCTGGCTCAAGTTCGGCGCCGTCCTCAAGGAGGGCCTCCACTTCGAGCCGAAGGACAAGACCCGGATCGCCGATCTGCTCCGCTACGACTCCTCCGCCGATGAGGGCATGACCAGCCTCAAGACCTACACCGAGCGCATGCCCTTCAAGCAGAAGGACATCTACTACGCCATGGGCCCCAACCGCCGCACCGTCGAGTCCAGCCCCCACATGGAGGCCCTGCGCAAGAACGGCTTCGAAGTCCTCTTCATGACCGACGCCATCGACCAGTGGGTCGTCCAGAGCCTCGACGAGTACGAGGGCAAGAAGCTCGTCTCCATCATGTCCAAGGACCTCGACCTCGGCGAGGTCGACCCCTCGGAGAAGCCCGCGGAGGCCCCCTCCCTCGACGGCCTCACCGAGCGCTTCAAGGCCGTCCTCGACGGCAAGGTCAGCCAGGTCCGCGTCTCCAAGCGCCTGACCAGCTCGCCCGTCTGCCTCGTCATCCCCGAGGGCGGCCTGCCCTCGCACATCGAGCGCCTCCTGCGGCTCAACCACCAGGAGGTCCCCAACACCCGGCGCGTCATGGAGGTCAACCCCGACCACGCCCTGATCGTCCACCTCAAGGCCGTCCTCGAAGACTCCCCCGAGTCTCCCCGGGCCGCCGAGTGGATCGAGATGCTCTACGATCAAGCCCTCCTGGCCGAAGGCAGCCCCATCGACGATCCCGCCCGCTTCGCCTCTCGCCTCACCCACCTCATGGAGTCCGCCATCACCTCGACCGCCCCCGCGCCCCCCTCCCTCTGAGCCCCCCTGCCTCCTTCGAAGCCTCGGCTCGTTGGAGGCTCCTGAAGCCTCTCCCCCTCGCCAGCTTCACCGACCCGACCCCCCATCCAGGCCGAGCCCGTCTCGCGCCGCGGCCCGGCGCGGCCTCGATGGCCGAGGGGATCGAGCCGAGCCCTGCCCGTCGCGCGCACGCGCCTCATCTGCGCGTAAGTTATTGAATTGTATGTTGAATTTATAGATCGTCTGGAGGGGCAGGGGATCGTGCGGAACCACGTTTGAAACACTGTCATCTTGGGCATCCTGGTGGCCCAAAGTGTAAGTGGCTTGAGCGTGGTTCCGTATCAGGGGCAGTCGCTGGAGTTGTTCTCGATGAGGGTGAGGGCGGAGACGAGGACGCGGCGGGCGAGCGCCTCGGCGAGGCAGTTGGGGAGGGTGGCGTTGTTCTGGATGATGAGGTCGCCGTCGACGCGGGTGAGGTTGTTGAGGGCGCGCAGGTCCGTCAGGGCGTTGTTGTCCAGGAGCCAGAGGTTGTTGCCGACGGTGCGCAGGTTGTCGAGGCCGTCGAGGGAGGTCAGGGCGTTGTTGCGTCGGATGTCGAGGTCGCCGCCGAGGGTGCGCAGGTTGTCGAGGCCGTCGAGGGAGGTCAGGGCGTTGTTGTCGTAGATGCGCAGGAGGTTGTCGAGGCTGGTGAGGTTTTCAAGGCCCGCCAGCGAGGTGAGGCCTTCGTTGGCGGAGATGCGCAGGGAGGTGCCGACGCTCTGGAGGGTTTCGAGGCCGTCGAGGGTGGTGATCAGCGGGTTGCCGGCGATCTCGACGGCGTCGCCGACGCGGACGAGGCCCCTCAGAGGGCTCAGGGAGCTCAGGGAGAGGTTGTCGACGATGAGGAGGCTGCCGCCGACGTCGGAGAGCGCGCCGAGGCCGTCGAGGGTGATCAGCAGGTGAGTGAGGCGGACCTCGAAGTTGCCGCCGACGCTTTCGAGCGCGCCGAGGCCGCGCAGGTTGACCAGGGCGCCGTTGTCGTTGATCAGCACGTCGCGGCCGACTTGGGTCAGGCCGTCGAGGCCGTCGAGGGTGAAGAGGACCCAGTTGCGGTGCATGATCAGGCTGCCGCCGAGGGTGCGCAGGCTGTCGAGGCCGTCGAGGGAGATCAGGGCGGTGTTGTCCTCCAGGAAGAGGTCGGCGCCGATGTCGGTCAGGGCGTCGAGGCCGCGCAGATCCCTCATGGCGTCGTTCTCGACGAGCCGGAGGCTGCCGCCGACGCTTTCGAGCGCGCCGAGGCCGCCGAGGGTGTTCAGCGCGCTGTTGAAGGCGACGGTGAGCTCGCCGCCGACGCTTTCGAGCGCGCCGAGGCCGTCGAGCGCGGCGAGGTTGAGGTTGTCGGAGACGTTGAGGGCGCCGAGGCGCGTGAGGCTGTCGAGCCCGTCCAGCGAGGCCAGCGCGGCGCTGCCGCGGATGAGGGCCTCGCCGTCGACGCGGGCGAGGTTGTCGAGGCCGCGCAGGTCGACCAGGGCGTCGTTGTCGAAGAGCCGCAGGGGGCCCTCGACGGCCTCGACGGCCTCCAGGCCGCCGAGGCTCCGGAGCGCGGGGTTGCGCTGGACGGTGAGGCGCTCAAGGGCCCCCCGCGGCGGCGACCCGAAGGCCGCCAGGCGCTCAAGGGCTGGGTTGTTCTCGATCGTCAGGCCCCTCGCCTGGAGCCCATCCAGCGGCCCAAGGTCAACGAGCCGGCCGTTGCCCGAGATCACCACCTCGCCGCCGACTCGGGCGATGTTGTGCAGCCCGACCAGCGCCCCCAACGCCGAATTCCCCTCGATGATGAGGTCGCCCTCCACCACCTCCAGCGCCTCCAGCGCCTCCAGCGAGGTCAAGCGCCCCTCGCCGTGAATCCATAAATCACCCGTTATTCTTGTCTTGCCGGCCGCCTCGGCCGCCCCGGCGTCGTCCACGATCTCCAGATCCGCGTCCCACACCGTCGAGGGCAAGCACCCCGTGGCCCCCGCGCCCTCGTAGCCCGGCGGGCAATCGCCGCAGGCGATCCCCTGTCGCGTGTTGAAGCACGTCGTCAAGGGATCGCAACCCCCGTTGTCCGTCGCGCAGGCGCCAAAGTCGCACCCCGCCACGCCGTCGCCCAGCGCCCCCTCCGGGCACGGGCCGCAGCCTCGCCCCCCGTCCGTGTTCAGGCAGGCCGTCAAGGGGTCGCAGCCGCCGTTGTCCACCGCGCACTCGTCGACATCCACGCAGCCCGTCGCGCCCTCGCCCGTGAAGCCCGCAGGGCACGGGCCGCAGGCGCGATCCTCGCCCGTGTTCGTACACTCGACGCGCGGATCACAGCCCCCGTTGTCCACCCCGCACAGGTTGCGGACGCAGGCCCGATCCCCGATGCCGACGTAGCCCAGCGGGCAAGGGCCGCAGCGGCGCGCCCCGATGGTGTTCGTGCACTCGACGCGCGGATCGCAGCCCCCGTTGTCCACCGCGCACTCGTCGGTGTCCGCGCAGCCCGACGCGCCGTCCCCCGAGAAGCCCTCCGGGCACGGGCCGCACTGCGCCACGCCCCTGTCCGAGGTGCACTCGGTGGTGGGGTGGCACCCCCCGTTGTCCACCGCGCAGGCGTCGGAGAACACCTCGGGGCCCGGGCAGCCAGGCAGCGCCAGAGCGAGCAGCAGGAGAATCGGAGCGCGCTTGATCATGTCATGTCACAACCCGAAGGACAGAAGGGAACAGATCGCAGGCCCAGACCCAGGCCGCGCAGTGTAGTCGAGCGCCGCAATTTTTGGAATCCAGCCCGGCCCGCACACTCCACCCCCTGTCCCCCTGACTCCACCCCCTGTCCCCCTCCTCCCTCCGGAAGGAGGGGGGACGCTCGTCGTACGGACACGGGTGGATCGCACTCCACCCCCTGTCCCCCTCCTCGCTGCGCAAGGAGGGGGGACGCTTGAATTACGGGCAAGGTGGGACGGGGGTTGGCTCGTTGGGTGGACACGTTGTTTCGGGGGTGGGTGGGCCGCAGGAGCCATTGTCGGGATCACTGGCCGTCTGGGGCGGGTGGCGAGGTCGCCGGGGCGGGACCCGATCCACCCAGCCCGTCCTTCGAGCGTCCCCGAACCACCCAGCCCGTCCTTCGAGCGTCCCCGAACCACCTTGCCTGTAATACGAGCGTTCCCCCTCCTTGCGCAGCGAGGAGGGGGACAGGGGGTGGAGTGCCGATCCACCGACACCCGTAATTCAAGCGTCCCCCCTTCCGGAGGGAGGGAGGCAGTGCCTCTCGGGGGACAGGGGGTGGAGTGCGATCCGCCCGTGTCCGTACGACGAGCGTCCCCTCTCCTTGCGCGTGGGGCGATCGGCTCAGCGCGCGACATTGCGGTAGACCACGACCGAGGCCTTGCGATCCACCCCCACGACGACGCCGCCCTTCGAATACCACGCCGAGACGCCTCGCCTGTCGATGCCGGCGGGCAGCGTCTCCGTCCAGCGCGTGTCGATCGCGCCGGGGCTGGCGCCCTCGGGGATCCAGGCGTCGAGGTCGGACTCAGGGACGAGCGCGACGAGGCGGACATCCCACTCGGACGGGCCTGGTGCGAGGCCCTCGCCTCCGTGAAACTCGATGTCGAAGTCCAGGGCGAGGTATTGGCGACGGAAGGTGACGTAGCGCTCGACGAAGCGGATCTTCTCGTCGAGGGACCAGCCCGCGTCGCTCCGGGTCTGGGTCGAAGGCGGCCCGGTCGCGTCGTCGGCGCAGCATCCACCCAGGATCAGCGCGGCCAGCGCGGCCAGCGCGCAAGCGGCCGCCAACCTGTCGAGGGCGGTGAGGGCGGAGCGCGGGCGCGATCCGAGGAGGGCAAGGGGCATGGGCGAGCCTCCCTCTGTGGGCGTGGACAGGGGCGAGCGCGCCGCCTTGGATGGTCTGGTGATCGGCGGGCGGGCCTGGGGTCGCTCGGCGGAGCAGTGTAGCAGACCCTGGACGGGGCCGCTCGTCTGTGGTGTCGTCAAGGGCGAAGGCGCCCGGCGGCGCAGGGCGTGTCGAAGGGGGTGGCATGAAGTCATTGATCTTGTTGGTGATCTTGTCCGCTTTGGCGCTGGTCGTCGGGTGCGGCGACGAGCCGAGCGTCGCGGCGGGCGGGGTGTGCGATTTTTCGGGGGGCGACGGGTCGCTGGCGACGCCGAGGCTGGTGACGGCGCTGGCCTTGTCGCCGGGGGGGGAGTCGTTGTGGATCGGCGATCAGGAGGGGGTGACGCGGGTGGACAGGGGGGCGGGCGCGGTTCAGTCCTGGGGGGCGGGGGAGTCGGGCCTTGCCAGCGACACGATCGCGGCGCTGGCGGTCACGAGGGCAGGGGAGGTGTGGGCGGCGCACGACAGGGCGACCTGCGCGGGGACGCCGCAGGGCTTCTGCGGGTTGAGCCGGCTGGAGGCTTCGGGGCAGGCGTGGAGCGCGGTCAACTCGGCCAACAGCGAGCTGATCGACGACAGGGTGGCGGCGGTGGGGCAGGCTCCCGACGGGGTGATCTGGGCGGGGACGGCCTCGGGGGCTGCGTTCAGTGAGGACGGGCGGAGCTGGAGGGCCTATTTCGACTGGCAGGACTGCGCGCGGCCGGGGTCGCAGTGCGCGCCGCTTTTTTCGTTCACGGTCGCGGATCTGGCCTTTGACGGCGTGGGGGCGACGTGGCTGGCGATCGAGCAGCAGGCGCTTGGGGTCAGCCCGAAGCCGGGCGGGGTTGCCAGGAGGTCTGCGGGGGGGCTGACGGACACCTGGGATCGGGCTCAGGGGCTTCCCTCGAACCGGGCCGGGAGGGTGGTGATCGACGGCGAGGGGCGGGCGTGGGCTGCGGGTGTGTACGGGGCGGCAGTGTTGGATGAAGGCGAGGGGCGCTTTGAGGTGGAGTTCGAGGAGGCGGTGCTGGACATGGTGGTGGACGGGCAGGGGCGGGTGTGGCTGGGGACGGAGCGGGGGGCGCGGGTCCGGCAGGGGCCGGGGGCGTGGATCGCGATTACGACCGCGGAGGGCTTGCCCGATGATCGGGTCGAGGCGCTGGCCTCGGAGGGGGCGCTGGTCTGTCTGGGGACGTCGGGGGGGGCGGCGTGCTACGACACGGCGCGGTGCGCCTGGAGCTACGAGTGAGGCTGGGGGTTAGCGGACGTTGAGGTTGAGGGTGTAGCCGTTGGCGGTCAGGGCGCTGTTGCCGAAGACGCGCAGGCAATAGTCGCCGGCGGGGAGGTCGGAGCCGGTGACGGTCTCGTTGTCGCTGGTGCCGAAGCCCAGGTCGATGACGGTGGTGCCGTCGGGGCCGAAGAGCAGGACGTCGAGGTTGCCCTGGAAGTGGAAGAACTCGGCGGTGACGGTGATGGTCTGGCCCTGGCGGACGGCGATGCGGAAGAAGTCCTCGTCGCTGGCGGCGCCGCACCAGTGGCCGGGGACGTCCTCGAAGGGGGGCAGGGGGGCGGCGCCGCCGCAGGACTCGTTGGGCTCGTTGACGTCGACGACGCCGCACATCTCGACCTGGGGCCGCTCGATCTGGAGGTTGACGCTGTACTCCAGGCCCTCGGGGCCGTTGGAGAGCTCCAGCATCCACTCGCCGGCCTGATCGATGAGGAGCTCGACGGTGCTCAGGCGGTCGTTGTTGGTGTTGCCCTCGCGCACGAGGAAGTCGCGCATGTCGTTGAAGCCGCCGGGGCCGTAGAGGACGCCGCCGATGGGGTTGATGCCCTGGTGATCGTAGGTGACGGTGATGTTGAGGCGCTCGCCCTGCTGAAGGGCGAAGCGGTAGAGATCGACGTCGTCCGCGGGGCAGAAGGTGCCCTGGTGGGTGCCCCGGCTGATGAGGCTGGCGGTGTTGTTGTTGGGCTCGAAGCCGTCGGGCTGGCAGGCGACGGGCTCGAAGAGGCCGACCTCCAGATCGTAGGCGATGCCGGTCAGCGGGATGTTCCCGGCGGCGCTGACGCGGATGAAGTAGGTGCCGGCGGCGTCGGCGACGGCCTCGACGGTGCGCGAGGCGCCCGAGCGCTCGTCCGAGGCCAGGACGGCGACGCCGTCCGTGTCGCGCAGCTCGATCCGGAGCCCGGCGTCGTTGGCGTTCTGCTCGATGTCGACGCGCAAGGTGTCGCCGGCGTCGTCGATCTGGATGGAGAACCAGTCCTCGTCGTCGGGGCAGAGGGTCATGTCGTCGGCCCGGACCTCCTCGCCGCGGCTCGGGGCGATGGCCGTGGCGGCGTTCTTGTCGTCGTTCGGCTCGATGATCTGGTCGTTGATCTCATCGGCGAGGCACCCCGGCGGGGCGTCGCCGATGTCGACGCGCAGCTCGTAGTCGCCGGCGTCGCCGTCGGGGCTGGCGAAGACGCGCAGCGCGTAGGTCCCGGTCTCGGGCACCTCGAAGGTCAGCCCTCGGTTGTCGTCGCTGGACAGGATGGCCTCGCCGCAGTTGATCCCGAGCAGTTCGAAGGCGATGTCGTCGCTCTGGCTGGCCAGCGACACCGACAGGACCTGACCCTCGACCAGGCTGAGGCCGAAGTGATCCTCGTCGCCGACGCAGATCGCGCCCTGGATCCGCTCCTGCTCACCGATCTCGATGTCCTCGGGGCTGCCCAGGACGTCCAGGCAGGAGTCGTTGTTGATGCCGATGGCGTCGTCCATGCAAACCGGCGGATCCGGCTCGGCCTCGGGCTCCGGCTCCGCTTCAGGCTCCGGCTCGGCCTCGGGCGCCGGCTCGGCTTCGGGTTCCGGCTCGGCTTCGGGCTCCGGCTCGGCCACGGGCTCCGGCTCCGGCTCGCCGTCCTGGGCGCAGACGTTGAGGATGCACTTGTCCACCGGACAGAGCCCGCCGCAGGGCGCCGGGGTGACTTCGGGTGTCACCTCGTCGCCGCACGCCGCGCCCATGGTCAAGAGAAGGAGAGCGCCGGCAAGCGCCACCTGCGCGCGCCAGATTTGAGGGACCTTGATCATGTCCAAGCCTCCGAGTGGTCTGTCTGCCTCCATCAAAGGGCCTCGCGCGGTTGAAGTCAACCGCAAAGGCACCCAGGCCCTCCGTCAGAAGATCGCTGGCCGATCGACGCAGGGCGCCCGAAGGGGTCGGCGCAGGACAATTCGACGGCGGGGTCTGCAATCAGGACGTGTCCGCTCGGCTACTTGCGGAAGCTGCCCGTCCAGGCGGGGGTGTCGACCTTGTTGCCGTAAACGCGCGCGGCCCAGGTCTCGTCGTTGAGGCGCTCGAAGCCCTCCGTGAGCTGCTGGTGGTAGGTCGACACCGGCCCGACGTAGGCGTGGCTCGTGTCGCCGTGGCCGACCGTCAACACCATCATCCTCACGAAGCCCGTCCCCCCGTGCAGCACCCAGCCCACCGGGTTGCCCTCGGCGTCGGTCGGCGCCGTGTGGACGTCGGCGATCACCGGCTTGAAGTTGGCCACGTCCGACTTGTCGAAGAAGAGCTCCGTGTACCACCCGTCGTAATGCACCTCGCCGCAGCCGACCATCTCGCGCTCGATCGTCCCCTTGAGGAAGTCCTCCTCGTCGCCCGTCAGCGAGGCCCCCGTCAGCTCCTTGCCCGCGATCCCCTTGAGCGTCCCCATGATCCGCCTCATCCCGCCGAACCAGACCCCCACCGCGCCCGCGTCGATCCCGTCTGCGCTCAGCGTCGCCGCCATGTCCTCGCCTTGACCCGCGAGCACCTCAAGCTGCTCGTAGAAGTAGGGGTAGGGCTCGACGTAGGCCTCGGGGAACTCGCACGCGATGGAGGCCGAGTAGGACTGCTTGGCGTAGAGCAGCGTGTCGTGCCTGAGCTCCGCCCACGAGGCCAGCTGCGTGTTGAGCATCTTGTGATCCCAGGCCTCGGTCCTCAGCGCCTCCGGCAGCCGCTCGCGCAGCGTCCCGTCGTTGAGCACCCGCAGCGCCCCGAGCCAGCCGTTGTAGAGGTTCTGCGTCCAGAAGGCCGCCGGGTAGGCGTCGACCAGCACCCGGACCTCGTGCAGCACCGGCTCGTAGGGCCAGGTCGAGAACTGCGCCGAGAGCAGCTCCCCGGCCGCGTTGGACCCCAGCGCGAACTGCACGTCCAGCGGGTCCGGCAACATCCGAGGCACCTTCTCCCCCGTCCTCGGGTCCAGCACCCGATCGTAGCTGACGTTCTGGAAGATATAACTGTCGAGCACGAAGCGCTGCCCCATCAACAGGAAGACCCTCGGCAGCTTGAGCTGCGGATCCCACGGGTCGCTCTTGAGGATCTGCGACTGGATGCGCTGCGCCCCGTAATCGCTCGACAGCAAGGCCCCCATCAAGGCCCCGTCGTCCGCCCCGGCCAGCGCCCCCGGCTCCCGCAATGCTTGACCCCGCATCAGCGCCTGCATCTGGGTCGGGTCCATGCTGTCCTTGTCGCCGACCATGCGCTCGATCACCCGATCGATCCGCGCCCAGTGTGCCTGCGCGCCGCTGTCCTCCAGCAAGGTCGTCATCAAGAAGGCCCCCTCGAAGGCCCGCCGGTTGAACTTCGCCGGCTCCCTCGGCGGCCAGCTCACCAGCACCATCTCCGTGCGGCCGAGCCACATCATCGCCTGGAAGTAGCGCGTCAGCTCCTCCGACTCCGTGTAATGCCCCCTCGGCGTCATCTGGCTGTAATCGCAATCCACCTCGGCGCCAAAGAGGGTCAGCTTGGACGGCTGCAAGTTGTTGACGTTGTTGATTATTTTCTCGACCTCTTCGAGGCCCCCGGCCATCAGCGGGGCCGCGTCGGCCTGGCCCAGCAGCCGGCGGGCCACGGTCAGGTAGATGTCCACGTCCCGCGCCGCGTTGAGCTGGCCGTCTCCGGCGTCGATCGTGCCGACGGCGTTGATCGTGCCGACGGCGTCGATCGTGCCGACGGCGTCGATCGTGCCGACGGCGTCGATCGTGCCGACGGCGTCTCGCGTCAGCATCCCGGCCAGGTGCCGGTGCATCTTGTCGAGCATGGTGGCCAGATCGGGCTTGAGGGCCGTGATCTCAAGTCGCTTGAGGATCGAGTCGTAGGAGCGGTGCAGGGCGTAGAGCATGCTGTCGGTGGTGATCGCCACCGGCAGGTGTCCGGCGTAGATGTGGCCGTAGGCCTCTTCGAAGGTCCCGGCCCTGGCGTTGTCGAGCACCACGAAGCCGTTCTTCGCCAGCAGCCCCTCCTGGTCGCCGTCGAGCTTGTACTTCTCGACGATGTCGTCGAGGTTGTCGGCCTCGGTGGGGTCGTAGGAGAGCTTCTCGACGCGGGCCGGCGGCGGGTAGGTCTCTTCGAAATCCTCGCGGGACATCTCTCGGGCCGCCGCGACCACCCCCTTGTAGCGATCCATGAAGTCCGCGTCCGAGGCCGACACCTCCACCGCCGGGCGCTCTGGCAGCGGCCCGCTCGGGCCGGCCTTTGACGCGCCCGATCCCCCGCAGCCTGTCATCGTCAGCGACAGGGCGGCGCCCGCGATCCACATCCAATGCTTCGTCATGGGCTCGATCCTCCGTCCAGAGCGCATATTGTCCGTCCTCCCCCCCATGCTCGCGCATGGGGCTACAATTTGTCCAGGCACGCCCCTGCGAGGCTGGCGACAGGGTGTCAGCCAGTGTGGGGCGCGTCCCTCGTCTCCGAGGCCCGTGTTGAGGATGCCGGTTGTTGTCTGGGACACGACGCAGGCAGGTTGAGGCCCCGTCGAGAGCCCCAAAGGGGCGTCCCTGGGTTTGTAGCCCTGGGCGCGAGCCCGGGGCGAGCGCGAGGGGTGGGGCAAGCCCCGAGTTTGTCATTGAGTGCCAGCTTTGGGGTTGGGGGATACCTCTGAGGGGGGGGTGAACTGAACAGGTGTTCGTTTCGGCATACCCCCCAAAAGGGGTCGACCCTCAGCTTTGGGGTTGGGGGATACCTCTGAGGGGAGGGGTGAACTGAACGGGTGTTCGTTGCGACATACCTCCAGAAAGGGGTCGACCTCCAGCTTTGGGGTTGGGGGATACCTCTGAGGGGGGTGTGGACTGAACGGGTGTTTGTTGCGGTATGCCTTGGGGGGATGGTCGGCGGTGGCGTCGGAGGGGGGAGAGGGGGGCGCGATGGCTTGTCTTCGGGATCAGGGGAGGGTGTGGGCTTGTCGGGGTCGGGGGTGAGGGGTTCAGGCGGTGGGAGCGGGCGCGGGGTCTTTGGCGGGGTCGAGCTCGTCGCCGGTCCTGGGATCGACGTCGGGGGGAGTGCGGTTCTGGCGCAGGTAGGCGCCGATCTTCTCGTTCTGTTCCAGGATGGGGTCAAGGAGGCGAGCGCGGGCCTCGTCGGCTTCGGGGTTGATGTCGGCGTGATCGCCGAGGATCCGGGCGAGGATCCGCAGGAGGCGCTCTTGTCCGAGGGCGTTGGCGGCCCTGACCTCATCGTAGGTCGTGGCCGGCGAGGTCTCCGTCTTGAGGGCGGCGCGAAAGCGGGAGTTGGCGGTGACGAGGCCGTCGGTGAAGTCGTCCAGCCCCATGCGGGCGCGGGCGGCGCTGCGGGCCGGGTCGGTCAGTATGGCGATGACGCGGTCGTTGCTGGCGAGCTGATCGATGTGCTTCTGGTGGATGTGGTTGAGCAGGCCGCCAGGGAAGAGCTCCGTGCGGAAGGCGAAGGCCGTCGAAGCCAGCTCGGGCTTGTCCTTCTTCAAGGAGCGGTGGCGGTCCTTGAGGGCGTTGTCGATGGAGCTCAGCAGCCGATCGATGTCCTGATCGAAGGCGTTGGCGGTGGCCTCGGCGTTGGCCTCGCTGGCCGATTGGCTGCGCTTGAACGCGAGCCATGAGCGCTCGGTGAGCTGGGTCTGGGTGTCGTGGGCGATGGCGGCGTCGACCATGGGGATGAAGGTGTCGATGCGGGCCACAAGCTCAACCCGCCTGCCCTCGGCGATGGCCTCATCGGCCTTGGTCTTCTCTCGCAGTGTCTCGGCGCGGGTCTTGATCACTTCGAAGACGAAGAGCCGCCGTCCCGAGCTGAAGTTGTAGAGGTTGAAGAGAGAGTTGAATGACACCGACATGAGAACACCCAATGGCGCGATTTTTCTCGTAACGCTGATGGGGGCAGAGTACAGCCTTCGGTCAACATGTCAATTCATTTTCCCTCTGTGCGAGACGATCTCAAGATCGGAATCGGGCGCGGTGCTTCGTCGCAGGTGGGCTCTGGAGCTATCCCAGAGCGAGCCGGCTTCGGGCGACCGGCGCCGTGGTTTGCGCCCTCCATCGATTCTTTGTATTGTTCTTTCATATTCGCTGCCTGGAGCGACACATCGCAACTTGTGAGGTCGAGCATGTCCAGCCCATCGTCAGTCTGGTTCCGAGGGCTCTTGTGGTCGCTTGTCCTGGGCCTGGCTGCGATCGGCTGCGGTGGAGAAGATCTGGATGATGTTGATGATGATGATGACGATGGGGTTCCCAACGACATCGATTTTGACGGCCAAGACCTGGCCGGGGCTGATTTCAGGGGAGACGACCTTTCAGGTGCCAGCTTCAGGGGGGCGGATCTGAGCGGTGCCAACCTCAGCGATGCCGACCTCAGTGGTGCGGATCTCACCAGGGCAAACCTCGGTTGGGCCTTTCTCTTTTTTGCCAACCTCACTGGGGCTGACCTCAGCGGTGCCGACCTCAGCGGGGTCTACCTCATTGGAGCAAGGACAGGTGGACTTGTGGGTTGTCCATTGGTGTTGCCGCAGGGCTATCTGTGCCGTGAGCAGCCCGCTGTGAGCCGCTTTGTCATCCTGGGCCCTTCTGTGGACCTCAGCGGTGCCAACCTCAGCGGTGCCGACCTTCGTGGTGCGGATCTCAGGGGAGCAAGGACGGATGGGCTTGTGGGTTGTCCGTCGGTGTTGCCACCAGTCTATCTGTGCCGTGAGCAGCCTGCTGTGGGACTCTTTGTCATCCTGGGCCCTGCCCTAAGCCTCAGCGGGACCAACCTCAGCGGTGCCAACCTTAGCGGGACCAACCTCAGCGGGACCAACCTTGGCGATGCCAACCTCAGCGGTGCCAACCTCAACGGTGCCAACCTCAGCGGTGCCGATATAAGTGGTGCCAATCTGAGCGGTGCCAACCTCAACGGTGCCAACCTCAGGGTTACCAACCTCAGCGGTGCCAACCTCATTCGTGCCGACCTTGGCGGTGCCGACCTTGGCGGTGCCGACCTTGGTGGTGTCGACCTCACTGGGGCGGATCTGAGCGGTGCCAACCTCAGCATTGCCAACCTCAACGGAGCCGATCTGAGCGATGCCAACCTCAACGAGGCGGATCTCAGGCGTGCCGATCTGACAGGCGCCGATCTCAGCGGTGCCAACTTCAGCGGGGCCAACCTCAGCGAAGCAGATTTCATGGGCGCGATTCTCATCGGCGCCAACCTGACAAGAGCCAACTTGACAAAAGCCAACCTCAGTGGGGCGGATCTCAGTGAGGCCGACTTCATTGGAGCCAACCTTAGTCGAGCAAGGACAGACAGGCTTGCTGATTGTCCATCAGCGTTGCCCCAGGGCCATCTGTGCCGCGAGCAGCCCGCGGTGGGAGGCTTCGTCATCCTCGGCCCTGCTGTGGACCTTGGCGGTGCTGACCTCAGCGGTGCCGACCTCAGCGGTGCCGACCTCAGCGGTACCAACCTCAGAAGTGCCGACCTCAGCGGTAACAACCTCAGAAGTGCCAACCTCAGAAGTGCCAACCTCAGCGGTGCCAACCTCAGCGGTGCCGATCTGGGCGGTGCCAACCTCAGCGGTGCCAACCTCATCGGATCAAGGACAGATGGGCTTGTAGGTTGTCCGTCGGTGTTGCGACAGGGCCATCAGTGCCGAGAGCAGCCCGCCGTCAGCGGCTTCGTCATCCTGGGCCCTTCTGTGGATCTCAGGAGAGCCAACCTCAGTGGTGCGGATCTCAGTGATGCCGACCTCAGCGGTGCCGACCTCAGCGGTGCCGACCTCAGCGAAGCCAACCTCAGCGGTGCCGACCTCATCCGTGCCGACTTCAGTGGTTCCGACCTCAGCGGGGTGGACCTGACAGGAGCAAGGACAGGTGGACTTGTGGGTTGTCCGTCCGTGTTGCCACAGGGCCTTCTGTGCCGAGAGCAGCCCGCAGAAAGAGGCTTCGTCATCTTGAGCCCTGCTGTGGACCTCAGCGCTGCCAACCTCAGCGGTGCCGACCTCAGCGAAGCCAACCTCATCCGTGCCGACCTCAGCGGTGCCAACCTTGGCGGTACCAACCTTGGCGGTGCCAACCTTGGCGATGCCAACTTCAGCGGTGCCAACCTCAACGGTGCCAACCTCAGGAGTGCCAACCTCAGAAGTGCCAACCTCAGGGTGGCAGACCTGACGGGGGTCAACCTCAGGGGGGCAGACCTGACGGGGGCCGAATTCACCGGAGCGGACCTCAGGGGAGCAAGGACAGATGGGCTTGTGGGTTGTCCGTCGCTGTTGCCACAAGGCTATCTGTGCCGTGAGCAGCCCGCTGTGAGAGGCTTCGTCATCCTCGGCCCTGCTGTGGATCTCAGGGGTGCCGACCTCAGGGGTGCCGACCTCAGTGGAGCCGATCTGAGCGGTGCGGTGTTCTCAGAAGAGACGATCTGCCCTGATGGTCAAACTGCGGCCCAGCATCCCCGCTGTGGCTTTCCCTGAGCGGTCGCTCCTGGTCCTGTCTCCCCGTTGATTGCCCTTCCTTGCCCCTCATCACCATTGGCGCGCGATCCCGGTCAACATCGTTGACGCCAAGCTGCGCGCTTGTCCAACAAGTCGATGGCGACGGGGCGCCGTCGATGTCGGGCGCGTCGGGATCGTGGAATCAGCAGAGATGACGGATACTTCGAGATCGGCGAGTCGACTTCGTTGACGGGCACAAGACCCCGTCGAGAACAATCGAGATCATCACGTCGACTCGACGATCTCGCCGTATCCCCCATCAACGCTGCCGATCGATCCCTCCGTCGGGATGAGCGCACGCCCATCCAACGGGCGGTCAGGAGGGCTCGTAGCCGAGGGAGGGGGAGAGCCAGCGCTCGATCTCGGCGACGGTCATGTCCTTGCGGCGGGCGTAATCTTCGATCTGATCGCGGCCGACGGGGCCGAGGTTGAAGTAGCGGGCTCGGGGGTGGCCGAAGTAGAGGCCGCAGACGGAGGCGGCCGGGGTCATCGCGAGGCTGTCGGTGAGCTGGATGCCGGTGGCGCGCTCGACGTCCAGGAGGGCGAAGAGCTTGCGCTTCTCGGTGTGGTCGGGGCAGGCGGGGTAGCCGGGGGCGGGCCGGATGCCCCGGTAGCGCTCGCGGATCAGGGCCTCGTGGTCGAGGGCCTCGTCGTGGCCGTAGCCCATGTCAAGGCGAGCCTGGAGGTGGAGGCGCTCGGCGACGGCCTCGGCGAGCCGGTCGGCCAGGGCCTTGGCCATGATGGCGCTGTAATCGTCGTGGTCGGCTTCGAAGCGGGCGACGATCGCGTCCAGGCCCTCGCCGGCCGTCACGGCGAAGGCGCCGATCCAGTCGGGGGGGCCGCCGAGGGGGGCGAGGTTGTCGGCGAGGCAGAGGTGGGGCTTGTCGCTTTGCTTGTCGCGCTGCTGGCGCAGGAAGCAGAGGCGGGTGCGGGGGTGGTCGCGATCCGCGTCGGTTGGGATGAGGACGTCGTCGCCGTCGGCGTTGGCGGGGAAGAAGCCGTAGACGCCGTGGGCCTTGAGGGCGCCGCCGTCGATGAGGGCGTCGAGCATGTGGCGGGCGTTGTCGTAGAGCTCGCGGGCGGGGGGGCCGAGGGTGGCGTGGTTGAGGATGTCGGGGTATCGCCCCCGCAGCTCCCAGGTGCCGAAGAAGGGGGTCCAGTCGATGAAGGGGACCAGCTCGGCCAGCGGGAAGTCGCGCAGGATCTTCGCGCCGGTGAAGGCCGGCGCGGGGATGGAGCCGGCGTCGGCGGGCCCGAAGAGGGCGGGGGCCTTGGCGCGGGCTCGATCGAGGGGCAGCAGGGGGGTGGCGCGGCGGCGCTTGTGGAGCTCGCGGTCCTGGCCCTGCAGGCGCCTGTTGTCGCGGTCGAAGGCGGCGCGGCGCTCGGGGTTGATGAGGTCGCTGGCGACGGTGGCGGCCCGCGAGGCGTCCAGGACGTGGGCCGTGATGTTGGGGTAGGCCGGGGCGATCTTGACGGAGGTGTGGCGGCGGCTGCTGGTGGCGCCGCCGATGAGCAGGGGCTGGGTCATGCCAAGGCGAGCCATCTCGGCGGCGACGTGGACCATCTCGTCCAGATGGCGCACCAGGGCCAGCTTTAACGCCCGTGGGACGCCGAGCGCGGCGGGGATCGAGTGCAGCTTGGCGCGGCGGTCGAAGTCGGCATCCTGGCAAGCGTAAATGATGTC
>SXGT01104698.1_pt1 | contig 28597 bp, 15 predicted proteins | sample 3176221 | NCBI WGS metagenome assembly SXGT01 (sample SAMN11356862, study PRJNA531348) | freshwater metagenome | isolation source: freshwater sample F1-120 | place: China: Fuxian Lake, Yuxi | collected 2017-12-25 | reverse complement strand
CAGGCTCGAGTCACGCGCGCGCCGAACGGAGCGTGGATCACCAGTTGCTGTCCGCCGCCTTCGTCGAAGAAGCGCTCCGCCACGACCGCCGTTTGCGATGGCAGGGCGCCGAGCGCCGCGGCTCCGGCACGCACGTACTCGACCGCTTGCCGCGCGCCGGCGGAATCGAGCCCGCACTCCGACATCAGCAGATCGACGGCGCCGTCGTCCAGCAGGCGCTCGCGCAAACGCGAGACTTCCACCGAGAGTTCGCCCGAACGTCCGGGCGCCTCGCCGAGCCAGAACGGCATGTTCGGCGGCGCGCCTCCCGCGTCCTCCACGCGCACGCGGCCCGATTCGACGCGCTTGATCCGCCAGGAATGATTGCCGAGCAGGAATATGTCGCCGGCCAGGCTCTCGATCGCGAAGTCCTCGTCGAGCGTGCCGATCGTGCGTCCGTCGGGCTCGGCGACCACGGCGTAGGCGCCGGTCTCCGGGATCGCTCCGCCGGAAGTGATCGCGGCCAGACGCGCGCCGCGGCGGCCCTTCAGGGTTCCGTTCACGCAGTCCCGGTGCAGGAATGCGCCGCTGCGTCCGCGCTGCGTGACGATGCCGCTGGAGACGATCTCCACGATCGAGTCGAACGCGCTGCGTTCCAGCGTGGCGAACGGATAGGCGCCGCGCACCGCCGCGAACAGATCGTCCTCGTTCCACGTTCGCGCCGCGCAATCGGCGACGATCTGCTGCGCCAGAATGTCGAGCGGATTGCGTGGGATCTCGATGCTCTCGAGCGCGCCGCCGCGAATGCCGCGAACGAGCGCCGCGCATTCCACCAGGTCGTCGCGCGTGTGCGGAAAGACATGGCACCGCGGCCGCGCGCCCACCCAATGTCCGGAACGGCCGGCGCGTTGCAGCAACACCGCCAGCGAGCGCGGCGAACCCACCTGGCAAACCAGATCCACCGTGCCGATGTCGATGCCGAGTTCGAGCGACGCGGTGGCCACCACGGCTCGCAGCGCGCCGGACTTCAGCCGTTCCTCCGCTTCGAACCGCGTCGCGCGCGACAGGCTTCCGTGGTGCGGCAGCACGGAGCCCGGCTCCAGCCGTTCGGCGAGCGCGTGCGCCACGCGTTCCGAAAGCCGCCGCGTGTTGACGAACACCAGCGTGGTGCGGTTCGCCCGGATATGCGCGGCAAGGCGGTCGTAGGTTTCCGCCCACATCTCGTTGCTCGCCACCGCGCCCAGTTCGTCGTTGGGAACCTCCACCGCCAGGTCCATGTCGCGCCGGTGTCCCACGTCGACGATGCTCGTCTCCGGCCCTAGGAATCGAGCGATCTCCTCGATCGGCCGGACCGTCGCCGACAGTCCGATGCGTTGCGCGCGGCCCGCCAGCGCGTCCAGTCTCGCCAACGACAGCGCCAGATGCGACCCGCGCTTGTCGTCCGCGATCGCGTGGATCTCGTCGACGATCACCCATCGCACGCGTTGCATCATCTTGCGTGGACCCTCCGCGGTCAGCAGGATGTACAGCGACTCCGGGGTGGTCACCAGGATGTGGGGCGGCTTGCGGCCCATCCGCGCCCGCTCGGAAGCCGGCGTGTCGCCCGTGCGGACCGCCGTGCGCACCGGCGCCAGTTCGATGCCTCGTTCCGCGGCCAACGCCGCGATCCCGGCGAGCGGAATCTCGAGGTTCTTTCGCACATCGTTCGAAAGCGCCTTGAGCGGCGACACGTAGACGCACGCGACCTCGTCCGCCAGCGTTCCGGCGCGCGCCTCCCGCACCAGCTTGTCGATCGTGATCAGGAACGCGGCAAGAGTCTTTCCAGACCCGGTGGGAGCGGAAATGAGCGTGTCGCGGCGCGCCGCGATCTCCGGCCATCCGAGCCGTTGCGGTTCGGTGGGCTTGCCGAAGCGCGCGGCGAACCAATCCTGGATGAGCTGGTCGAACACCTACCGCCAGGGTAGACGTTTCGCCGCTAGCCCGCACTCCTCACAGAGGTTTGAGGCGAATCGCGTGAGAAGGCCGTGAATACGAGGCGCGCGCCGCTCAGCGCGCGGAGGCATACTTGACGGTATGGTGAGCACGGTGAGCAAGCGCAACGAAGTAGGCACGGCCTTATCGCGCGATTCGTCCGAACCCCTGTGAGAAGTGCGGGCTAAAAGCGCCAGTCGAGCCCGATCAGCGGGAAGCTGCCCAACTGGGTGTCGAACTTCGGCTGGTTCGCGCGGCGGTTCCATTGCAGAGCCTGGAAGTTGTCGCGGTTGAAGGCGTTCTGCAGACCCACGAACACGTTGAGCGGGCCCCATCGCGTTTGGAACGTGCGGTCCACGCGGAAGTCGAAACGCGAGTAATACGGAGCGCGGACGCCATTCACGCGGTCGAGATCGAAGACGCCGCGCCGGTACAGGCGCGACAGCGCCTCGTTGAAGGGAGTGTAGGGGCGGCCCGAGAGCGCGACGAACCGCATACCCGCTTCCCACTTCTCGTTGAACTTGTAGCCGCCCACCAGGTTGAAGATGCGCGGATAGTCGAAACTGCCGGGCCGGAGCACTCCGTCGAGCCCCGCGTGGCGCGTGCGCGTGATCGCGAAGTTCGACTGGCCGTACAGCTTGCGGGTGAACTTCTTTTCGACGAAGAACTCGACGCCCCGCGCCTCGCCGCGTCCTCCGCTCGCCATGGGGAACAGCAGGTTTCGGACCGCGAACGTGTCGCCGGCGTTGGCCAGCGAGAATTGCGGATACTCGATCGCGGCCGGATACGCGCGATACCGTTTGCGGTAGGTTTCCACGGTGAATCGCATCGTGGAGGTCAGCGTCACCGCCACGCCGCCCACCAGATGATCCGCGCGAATGGGCGAGAGCCCGCGATTGACGGGATCGGCGGCGAGGACCAGGAAGAACGGCTGCTGATAGTAGATGCCCCACGATCCCCGGAGCATCACGCGCGGCGCCGCCCGGAAATTCAGCCCGGCGCGAGGACTGAATCGCGTGGCCCCGATGTACTGATAGTTGTCGGCGCGGCCGCCATAGCTGATGCTCAAACGCGGCGTGATGTCGCGGCTCGCCTGGACGTAGCCGCTGCTCTGAGAGGCATTGAACCGCTGCCGGATGCCGAAGACATTCACGCGCCCGGGAGCGGTGGAGAAGGGATTGTCGTTGCCGAGCGGCTGATCCGCGCGGTAGTTCAATTGGAAGATCTTGAAGTTGCCCCCCAGGCGGATCTTGTCGAGAACGGGCGCGTGGAGCGTGAGATCGTACTTGAGCGTGGTCTCGTGCTCGCGGGAATTCTCGCCATAAACCCTGGCGTTGGCCAGGAGTTGGTCGCCGACGTTCGCGGAGACATTGGCCACCGAGTGCGTCAGCCCGAACAGGCCCACGCCGCGCGATCCGAACAGGCGCTGCCAGTTGAAGCCGGTGGCCGAACGCCAGCCGTCGTAGTCGATGTTGAAGGTATTGGTCTGCTGCTCCTCCTTGACGCCATCGGGACGGATGCGAATGTTGTCGAAGCCGGTGATGTTCACCACCCAGACGCGGTTGCGCGAGTTTAGATCGTACAGCGCCTTCGAGTTGAAGCTGTTGTTGACGGGCACGCCGCCGAACCCGATGTCGTCGGTGAACAGGTCGAGGAAGCTACGCCGCGCCGACACGATCCATGAGCCTTTCGGCGTCAAGGGGCCTTCCACGATTCCTCCCGCGCCCGCGAATCCCACGGTGGCGCGCTTGCGGATCTTCTCCCGGCTGCCTTCCCGCGTGGCGATCTGCATGACGCTCGAAAGGCGATTGACGTAGGGCGCGGGGAATCCGCCCGTGAGGAACGTCACGTCCTCGATGAGTTCGCTGTCGATCATGCTCACCGGCCCGCCGGCCGAGGCGAAATTGGCGAAGTTGTTGATGTTCGGGATCTCGACGTTGTCCACGATGAACAGATTTTCGAGCGGACTGCCGCCGCGCACGATGATGTCGTTGCGGAAATCGAGTCCGCCGATCACCACTCCTGGCAGAGTCTGCACGTAGCGCGAGACATCCTGCAACGAGCCGGCGGTTTTCAGCACTTCGCGCGGCGTCACCAGGTAGCTGCTGGTCTTGACTTCCTCAGGAGCGACGAACGCCGGAGCGGTCACGGTGACTTCCTGGCGCTGTTCGTCCAGGGCCGGCAGCACGATGTCGAACTCGGACGTAATCCCGGCGCGGACCTCGACCTTCTCCCTGCGCGATGGATCGTTCGCGCGGCGGACTTCCATTTCGTACGCACCCGGGCGAAGGTCGTTGACGCGGAACCGGCCGGCGGAGTCCGAAACGGCGCAACGATCGCCGGGGTTGACGCACACGGTGGTTCCGGCGATCGCTTCGCCGGCGCCGCCGCGGATCGATCCGGCGATGGATCCGACTCCGGCGGTGTCCTGGCAGAGCAACGGAAGAGAAACGAGGAAGAGAGAGGAAAGGCGTATCACGAACTTCCCTCGATCAGATGCCGGCGGCGCGCGGTGGCTGCTATTTTTCGCTCAGCGGCAACGCGATGGTGAACCGCGAGCCCTTGCCCGGCTCGCTGGCGACGTCCATCCGGCCGCCATGCAGCATCACGATCTGATCCACGATCGAAAGGCCGATGCCCGTTCCGGCCTCGCCAGTGGCTTCCGCCCGCTTGGTGCGGTAGAACTTGCGGAAGATGTTCTTCAGTTCCTTCTCGTCCATTCCGATACCCTGATCGGCGACCGAGATTCGATAGCGGCCCGCTTCCGGCGCCGCGGAAACGGTGACCGCGGTGTCCGAGGGCGAGTACTTGATGGCGTTGTTGACCAGATTGTAGACCGCGTACTCGAGCAGTTCGCGATCGCCGCGAAGCAAGGCGGGCTCGATTCCGGCGGCGCGCAGTTCGATTCCCTTGCGCTCGGCGAGCGGGGCCGCTCGCGCCATGCTCGTCTCCACCACTTCGCGAGCCTCGAACGGTTCGCGCTTCATCTCGATCTGTCCCTCGCTCAGCCGCTCCACGTCGAGGAAGGTGCGAATCAGACTGCCCAGCCTCTTCGACTCGGAGTTGATCATCCGCGCCATCTCCGCGCGCTTCTCCTCGGTGAGCTTGTAGCGGCCCATCAGTTCGCTCGATCCCTGGATGGCCGTGAGCGGCGTCTTCATCTCGTGCGCGACGAAGTGGATCGCGCGCTGATAGCGGTCCTTCTCGGCTTCCGAACGCACCAGGTTCCGCCGCACGACGAAGTGTTGGAAGCTGGCGGCGGCGACGATCGACAACCAGGCGGCCGAAAGCAAGGGGGCGTATGGCAGGATCCAGCCTTGGCTCCAGGCGATGGCGGGCGCGGCGTGCACGAAGATCAGCACCAGCCCGGCCAACAACCAGGCGGCCCAGCCCGACGTCAGCGCGAAGATCGCGCCCGCCGCGGCGGCCAGGACGAAACACGACGCCAGTTCCACCGAGGGCCGCACCGGCTGGATGAACCGGCCCCCGGCGAGCGTCTCATACGCGTTCGCGTTGATCTCCACTCCAGCCATCGTTTGTCCGAACGAGTAGGGCGTCATGTGGCGGTCCTGCGTCGCCGACTGTGCCGTCACGCCGATGAACACGACCTTGCCGGCCAATTTGGCCGCGGCCGCCGGATCGCGCGCCAGTTCGGCGAATCCGACGTGCGGCACGGGCGAATCCGGAGGCCGGTAGCGGATCCACAGCGGCCGCCACGTCTCGCGCGGCGCGTGAATGGACACCGGACCCACTTCCAGGGTGGACGGCGACTCGGTGATCGCGCCGCCCGACGCCAAGCGGTAGGCCTCGAGCGCGAGCGCGAAACGGCGCTGCCCACCCGCGATCCGCTCGAGCGAGATCTTGCGCACTACGTTGTCGTAGGGATCGGGAATGGGATGCACGTGGCCGATCGCGGCGGCCGTCGCGCGCAGCACCGGGATCGGATCTTCCCAGCCTTGGCGGGTGATGTCGGTGGATAGCACCAGGTTCGGAAGCTTCGCCAGCGCGGCCGCCAGAGCGGCGTCGGCCTCGTCGTCGTGCTTGTCGGCCAAGATGATGTCCACCACCACCGCCGCGGGCTTCGCCTCCGCCAGGCGTCCAGCGCCTTTTGCCAGGATCCCGCGGATCGCCGTGACGCCACCGCGCGTTTGGCGCAACGTCTCCTCGTCGATGCCGAGCAACACCGACGACGGCGCGCCGGCCGGTGGATTGCTAGCGCGAAACAGGAAATCGTAAACGTCGTTGTCGAACTGCAGGCCGAGCGTCGTCCAACCCGCCGCCACCGAAACGAGGAAGACCGCCGTCAGCAGCGCGGCGTACGCTCCCCAAAGCGCCTTCATTCGAGCATTTTCGCGGCGCGTTCCTTCTTGCGGGCCGCCGCGTGGAGCGGCTCATTGAGGAATCGCAGCACGGGGACCATCGCCAACAGCCGCTTCTCGATCTCGGGCTGGAGCTTCGGAGTCAACGCCAGTTCGGACTCCAGCGTCACGAAGAAGTACCACTGCTTGTGCTTCAGCAGATCGATCGCCGGATGATCCGGCGCGAAACCCTTCGGCGGACGCGACAGCTTCTCGCCCTGCACTTCGCCGGCGAGTTCGCGGAACCGCTTCTCCCCGGTCAGATCGCGGAACTCCTCGTGCCGTTCCGCGAGCAGGTTCCGAATGAGGAGGATCCGCTCCGGATCGATCATGTAGAGGCCTCCGCCGATCTCCACCTGCTTGTCCCCGAGCCCGAAATACAGCCCGGCGCCGGCGTGCCGTCCGAACGCGCGCGGCTCGAACGACGCGGCGATGTGATCCTTGTACGGCGTCTTGTCCTTACTGAAGCGCGTATCGCGATAGATGCGATAGATGGCGTGCTTGGGATCGGTGACGAACTCGGGCGCGGACTTGGCAAGCGTCGCGTTGACGGCGTTCACCAGTTCGACCATCGGCGCCTTGACCTTCTCCTCGAACGTTTCCTTGCGCGCCTGGAACCAGTCGCGGTCGTTGTTCTTCCTCAAGCCCCGGAAGAACGCCGCCATCTCCTTCGGGAATCCAGGGAATCCGGCCATGCGCGATGCTCCTTCTATAATCGAGAGAGTTGACGTCCGACGCTTCATTTTATCCGCTGGCCGCGCGGCTGCAAGCCTTACCCCACGTGTCGGTGGAGCGCAAGGTCCCGTTGAGCCGCCTCACCAGATTCGCCGTCGGCGGGCCGGCGGAGATCCTCGCCGCGACGCGCGACCCGGACTCTTTCGTTCGCATGAGGCGCTTGACGGACCAATCGGGGATGCCGTGGATGGTGCTCGGCGACGGCACCAACGTGATCGCGGCGGACGAGGGATATCGCGGCGTGGTGCTTCGATACACGGGCTCGCGGATCTCGTTGGCCGGGTCCACCGTGACGGTGGAAGTGGGCGCTTCGTTGCAGTCGATGGTCGACTTCACGATCCGCCGCGGGCTTGCCGGCATCCACACGATGACTGGAATCCCCGGGGGCGTGGGCGCGGCGATTTACGGCAACGCGGGCGCCTACGGCAACTCGATCTCGGGCTGCGTGGAGAAGGTGCGCTGCTTCGACGGCGCGGCGATTCGCGATTTCGACCGCGCGGCGTGCCACTTCGCGTACCGGGAGAGCGTGTTCAAAGTCCGCAAGGAGTGGACGATCCTCTCCGCCGAACTCCGCTTCGAACCAGGCAACCCGGTGGAGATGGCCCAACAGGCGGCATCGATCCGCGAGATTCGGGACTCGAAGTATCCGCCTTCGATGCGCTGCGCCGGGAGCATCTTCAAGAATCTGTTGTTCGCGGAGTTGCCGGACGCGGCGGCGGCCCGCGTTCCAGCCAGCGTGGTGCGGGAGGGCAAGGTTCCCTCGGCGTGGTTCCTCGAGCAGGTGGGAGCGAAGGGGATGCGGGTGGGCGGCATCCAGGTGGCGGCGTATCACGCGAACCTGATCTACAACGACGGTGGCGGAACGGCCCGCGATCTGCGCGCCGTCGCGGCGGAACTGAAGCGCCGCGTCCGGGAGGAGTTCGAGTTCGAACTCGAGGAAGAGGTTCAGTACGTCGGGTTCGGCTGAGGCCGGCCGCTACTTCGGACCCATTCGCAACGCCGCGTCCAGGCGGATGGTCTCGCCGTTCAAATAGGAATTTTCCACGATGTGGAGGGCCAACCGGGCGAACTGCTTCGGGTCGCCGAGCCGCGCCGGAAATGGGACCGCGGCCGCCAGCGACACCCGCGCCTCTTCCGGCAGACCGGCCATGAGCGGAGTATCGAACAGACCGGGCGCGATCGTCATCACCCGAATCCCATGCCGCGCCAGATCCCGGGCCATCGGCAGCGTCAGCCCCACGACTCCGGCTTTCGACGCCGCGTACGCGCACTGTCCGATTTGCCCGTCGAATGCCGCCACCGACGCCGTGTTGATGAGCACTCCCCGCTCGCCGTCCTCTCCGGGCGGGTTCGACGACATCGCGGCGGCGGCCAGCCGGCACACGTTGAACGTTCCCATCAGATTCACACGCACCACGCGCTCGAACTCCTCCAGCGGCATCGGGCCATCCTTGCCCACGATCCGCCGCGGGGGCGCGATACCAGCGCAGTTGACCGCGATGTTAACCCGGCCCCAGGTCTCGCGCGCCATGTCGATCGCCGCCCGCACCATGGCCGCGTCCGCCGCGTCGGTGCGAAGGAACCGCACGCGCTCACCCAGCCGCTCCGCCAACGCGGCGCCTCGCGCGGCGTCCAGATCCGCGATCAAGGCATGGCCGCCGGCGCCCGCGAACTCCTCCACCACCGCGGCGCCGAGGCCGCTCGCGCCCCCCGACACCACGGCGACGCTGCTGTCGATCTTCACGTTGGCTCCTCAGGACGCTCGAATCTCACCCGTCCGTTTGCCACCGATATCCGCCGCAAGCAGGCACAGCGTGCTGGCGGGAATCGCGACGCTAAGGAGGTGGGACATCGATTTGGCTCCCCCTCGATTCTACTCCCACGCCCGCGACGCTATACTGGCATCGCAAGGACCCCGGCCACCGAGGAGGACCCGCGCCACCAGGCCGGGCTCGCGGCCGCGATGGAAGTCCGCTCCGGAGCTTATCGATGCAAGTTTCTCGTTCCCTACAGCGAAAGCTGTTGGCCCTGGCCACCGCCCTGGCGGTGGTTCCCGTTGTCGCGCAACAGGACGAAAGCCGCGTGTTCTTCTCTCTGTCAAGCGACAAAACGTTCGCGCCGGCCGAGACGCCGCGAGTGCAACTGTGGGGACAAGGCGTGAAGTCGTTGAAGTTCCGGCTGTACCGGGTCAACGATCCGGTGGCGTTCTTCCGCAACCTCCGCGACGACCACCAGTTCGGGGGCCGCGTGGCGCCGCAGTCCCGCTCCCGCTCGCGCATCGAACGGTTCCGCCGCTGGAAGCTCGAACTGCGCGCCAACGCAAAGCGTCTGGTGAAAGCGCAGTTCCATGGGGACTCGCGAAACCAACTCCGCCAATCGTTGGCGAAGACGGAACCCGCGCCGTCGAACAAGCCTGCGGTGACCGATTACGCCGAACTGCCGGTGCTGAACGAGCAACAACTGGTGTCGAGCTGGGACCAGCCATTCAATCCGAAGAATCGCTGGGAGTCGGTGCAGGTGCCGGTACCCACGAAGGGCAAGGGACTGTACCTGTTGGAAGCCGCCAACGGACCGCTGTTCGCCTATACGATCGTGTCGGTCACCGACCTCGGCATCGTCACCAAGTCGAGCCCCGGGAGGCTGCTCACCCGCGTCGTGAATCGCGCGACCGGAGCCCCGTCCGCGGGCGTCCCCGTGATCGTGTTCGCCAACGACAAACAGACCAGGTACGCCGACGCCAAAACGGACAAGGACGGATTCCTCGACACCAGAATCCCCGAGGAAAAGCCCGAATCCGCGTTGGTGTTGGCGCGAGACGGAGCCGACTTCGCCGCCGTATCCATGTATGGCGGCAATCTCGGAAGCGATCCCGACGAAAGCGTCACCGCCTATGTCTACACGGACCGTCCCGTCTACCGGCCCGGCCACAAGGTCCACTATCGCGCCGTGGTGCGGTCGCGCGTGGCGGAAGGATACCGCGTGCCGTCGAAAGACGTGCGCGTCGAGATCGAGGACTCCGAAGGCAAGAACGTCCACAAAGCCACGCCGCGCCTCTCGTCGATGGGCACGGTGAGCGGATCGCTGGACCTGCCGGCGGACGCCTCGCTCGGCCGCTACTCGATCCAGATCCGGGTGGGGGAGTCGTTTCAAAGCGGCGGCTTCGAAGTGCAGGAGTACAAGAAGCCGGAGTACGAGGTCCGCGTGATTCCCGCCAAACGCCGCGTCCTCCAGGGCGACGCGCTTCAGGCCGAGATCGATTCGCGGTACTTCTTCGGCGAGCCCGTGGCGGGCGCTTCGGTCAAGTACGTCGCGCACCGGTCGCGCCACTGGTCCGCTTATTGGGACGCCGGCGACGAGGAGGCCACGCCGGACGATTCGCCTTTCGCCGAACGCGAGCAGGTGCTCGAACAAGAAGGAAAGTTGGACGCGAACGGCAAGCTGACGGTGACAATCCCCACCGACCGCGCCGCCTTCGACCTGAGCTACCGCATCGAAGCTCGGGTGACGGATGCCGCCGGCCGCGAGATCGCCGGCGCGGGTTTCGCCTATGCCACGGTGGGACCGTATCTGGTGAACATCCAGCCGGAGCGCTACGTCTACGAACCCGGCGCGATGGCCACGCTGAAGCTCGAGGCTCGCGACTACGACGGCAAGCCCGTGCCTAACGCCAAGTTCGACGTGGATCTCTCCAACTACGACTGGCGCAACAAGGCCGAGACCGCCGTGGAGCGCGTCTCCGCGGTTTCGGGTCCGGACGGCCAGGCATCGGTGAAGATGCGCGTGCAGAGCGGATCGATGCGCGCCACCGTGCGATCCAGAGTGGGCGAACGTACCATGCAGGATTACGCGCACTTGTGGGTCACCGGGGGCGTTTCCTGGTGGGGCCGCGACGAGGAGGAAATGAAGATCGTCGCCGACAAGAAGTCGTACGCGGCGGGCGAGACGGCGCGCGTGATGATCGCGGCCGGACCCGGCGTCCACTTGTGGGTCACCGCGGAGGGACAGGCCGTCTATCACCAGAGCTTCGTCACCACCAAGGAAGGCACGGTCACCGTCGACATCCCCGTGCAAAAGACATTTGCGCCCAACTTCCACGTGGCAGCCGTCGCGATGAAGGACCACAAGCTGCTGAACGGCAGCCTGATGGTGAAGGTCCCACCGGTGGAGAAGAAGCTCGACGTTCAGATCACGCCTTCCAAGAAGGAGTTCAAGCCGGGAGAGCCGGCAGTCTACACGATCGAGGCGAAGGATTCGTCCGGCAAGCCGGTGGAAGGCGAGTTCAGCCTGGGCATCGTCGACGAGGCGATCTATTCCGTGGAACCGGAAACCGTCAAGGATCCGCTGCAGGTCTTCTTCGGACGCGAATGGAATCGCGTGGATACCAGTTCCTCTTTGAACTACTCGTTCCACGGCGAGGCGGGCCGCCGCCGGATGCAGTTGGCCAGGATCCGGCCGTTCACCGCGCGCGCGCAACTGAAGCCGGAAAGCCTGGTGCAGCCGAAGGTCCGCAAGGCCTTCCCCGATACCGCGTTCTGGTCGGCGGCGGTCAACACCGGCGCGAATGGCCGCGCGGAGGTGAAGCTCGAATTCCCCGACGCGCTGACGACATGGCGCGCCACGGCCCGCGGCGTCACGCTCGACACCAAGGTGGGCGCGGCGGTGAACAAGACGATCGTCCGCAAGAACCTGATGGTGCGGCTCGGCGCGCCGCGGTTCTTCCGCCAAGGCGACGAGATCGTGGTGCCGGTGATCGCGCAGAACTACCTCGCGAACGAAAAGAAGGTGCGCGTGTCGCTGGAAGCCAAGGGGCTCGACCTCGGCGGCGCCGCCGCGCAGGACATTTCCGTTCCCAGCAAAGGCACCGCGTCGGTGGACTACCGCGTCAAGGTCCCCGCCGGTAAGGAAGCCGTGCTGCTCGCGAAAGCGCTGACCGATGAGGAATCCGACGCGCTGGAGCTGACCATCCCCGTGATTCCGTTCGGTGTGAAGATGAGCGTGTCCAAAGGAGGCGCGATGACCGACAACTCAGAAGCCTCCGCCGAGATCGACTTCCCCGCCGACGCCGATCCTTCCACCCGCTCCATCGACATCACCGCGGCTCCCTCGGTGGCCGGCGCGATGTTCGACGCGCTCGACTACCTGACCGCGTTCCCCTACGGTTGCACGGAGCAGACCATGTCCAGCTTCCTGCCGAACGTGATCGTGTCGCAGGCGGTGAAGAGCCTGAATCTGAAATCGCGCGTGAACGCCGCCGACCTCGCCAAGAAGACCAAGGCCGGGCTGCTGCGCCTTTACGACTACCAGCATGACGACGGTGGCTGGGGCTGGTGGAAGGAGGACGACAGCGACTACTTCATGACGTCGTACGTGGTCGCCGGGTTGGCGCGCGCCCGTTCCGCCGGAACCAACGTCGAAGGCGAGCGCATCGCCAACGCGGTGAAGTGGCTGCGCGCTTCCAAGGATCGCGCCTCGGCCCCGCCCGATCGCAACGCGTATGCCGCCTACGCCATGGCGCTGGCCGGCAATCCCGACAAGGAGTTGATGGACCGCCTGTACGCCGATCGCGGCAACCTGTCGCCCTACGCGCTGGCTCTGGCCGGCTTGGCTCTGCACCAGTCGAAGGATTCGCGCGCGGAGCAGGCGGCCTCGGAACTCGAGTCCCGCGCCAAGACCACCGGCACGCTGGCGTGGTGGGAGGCCGAGCGCGATTATCTGCTCGACATCTCCGAGGATGCGTCGCCGGAGGCCACCGCGTTCGCGGTGAAATTGCTGTCGCAACTACGGCCGTCCAGCCCGCTGCTGCCGAAGGCGGCGTTGTGGCTGGTCAACAGCCGGCGCGGAGGCTACTACTGGAACTCCACCAAGCAAACGGCCCTGGTGATCGACGGGCTGACCGGCTATCTGGCGATGAGCGGCGAATTGAAGCCCGACGTGGCGTTCCTGGTCTACGTCAATGACCGTCAGGTGCTGTCGCGCAAATTCACCTCCGAAGAGCCGCTCGCGCCGGCGTCGCTGAAGTTGACGGGCAACGAACTGGCGCCCGGAAAGAATCGGGTCAAGGTTGTGCGAAGCGGAAACGGACGGCTGTACTGGTCGGCCACCGGCGGCTACTATTCCACCTCCGGCCGGCTGGCGTCGCGCGGAACCCACCAGTTGAACATCGAGCGCCAGTACGTCCGGATGGCCCCAGCCGATCGCGGCGGAAAGATCGTGTACGACCTCAACGCGCTGGATGGGCCCGTCAAGCAGGGCGACCTGCTGGCGGTGAAGCTGAGCGTCACCGGAAACGAATGGCGTTACCTGCTCATCGAGGATCCGATCCCCTCGGGAACCGAGATCGTTCCGCGCGACGATCTGTACGAGTTCCGCGCCAAGCCTTCGTGGTGGAGCTATTGGTTCACGCGCCGCGAGTATCGCGATGACCGCGCGGCGTTCTTCCAGTCGTACTTCACTCCCGGCCACGGCGACTATTTCTACTTGTTGAAGGTGATCAATCCCGGCCAGTTCCGCGTCAGTCCGGCGCGCGTGGAACCGATGTACCAACCTCAATACTTCGCCACGAGCGATGGGCTGAAGATGGAGGTGGGCAAGTGAGTTCGCGGATTTTCCTCGAGCAGTCGGTTGGGACCGCGGTGGTTCTCGCGCTGCTCTACTGGTGGACCGGCCTGCCAGAGGGCAGCGTGGGCGAATTGGCGCTTTCTTCCTTGCTGCTGGTGGCGTCGGTGGGCGCGTTCTTCTGGCTGGCGTTGCGGGCCGTACGCAGCATGAGCGCCAGCGAGGCGCCCGGCGCGATGGGCATCGCGATCCGCGCGGTGGGCTTCGCTCTCGCCCTGGTGTTCGCCTATTGGATCGTCTGGTGGGTGCCGGCGTTCGACAGTCTGGCGGCGCAGGCGGCGAGCATGGTGACCCGCTTCACGCTGGGCTACCTGGCGGCGGTGGCCGGCTGGCTGGGACTGCTGCGCGCAATCCCGGCGGGCAGGCCGCGTTCGAGCCAGGTGAGCACCGCCGGACGTCCGTAGCGGTCCACCAGGCGCTTCACGCGGGATCGGGCGGCTTCATAGGCGCGGCGCATCGACGCCTCGTCCGGCGGGCGGCTCACGTGCGCCTCGATCAGCGCGCCGTTCGAAGCCGCGCGGCCCGGATCGGCCAGATACAGCACCAGACCCTCTTCGAACCATGCGGGCGGCGCCACGCGGGCGCGGGCGAGGATCGTGAGATGCAGCATCTCGTGCAGCAGCGTCGATTCCAAGGCTCCCCGCGCGGCCAGCGCTTCCACCGGCTGCAGCCGGATCGTGCCGCCCAGTGTGCTCGCCGCGATCCATCCCGGCTCTCCGGTGGCATCCCGGTACGCAGCCACGCTGGGATAGAGCCGCAATCGAACCGGCTCGCGCATCGTGTGACCCGATCGCGACTCCGCCTCCCGTAGCGCGCGCGCGGCGGGCTCCATCAGCGCGTTGGCGGGACCGGCCGCCTGGACCTCGAGCTTCGGCGAGCCGTAGCGGGTCCAGCGGAGCCCCTGCGCGCCCAGCCCCGCGCGCGTTCCGGGAAAGTAGAAATCGAGGATGCGGCGGTAGTCATGGCCCTGTTCGGCGCGAACCTGGGCGCCGGTCTGGCAAAGTCCCACCCCATGGCCCTCGCCCCGCCCGCTGACCACGAATCCCGATCCTGTCCGCGCGACCTGGAACAGCGGACTCTTCACCGCGTTGCCCGTGGCGCGTTGGAAATCCTCGTAGCCGAACAACCGGCCGTCCACGCGGACCCGCGACACGCGGCCCGACGAGGTGCGACCCACCACCGCCAACTCGCGAGCCTCCACCGGGGCCCGCCACTCCGCCCGTCCGTTGCGCGCGCAGAATGGATCTTGCAACTGCCGCAAGTACGGCACGCGGATGTTCGACCAGACCTCGCCAGCCGCCTCCGTGACGCCGCCGCAATCCTTGTGATAGAAAATCCGCGCGGGCGAGCCCTGATACCAAAGCGCCTCTCCGGACGTGCCGTCCACCGCGTCCCGCGTCTTCGCCGAGCGTCCGCCCAGCCGCAGATCCTGGCAGTGGGTCGACTCGCAGAAGTCGTAACCCTCGGCCCGGTGGCGTCCGCGATTGGCGGTGGCGTAGGATCGCGCGGCCACCGCCATCGCCTTCATCGCCTCGGGATGCATGCCGGAGGCTTCGCCGCCGAGTACTCCATCGACGTAGTCCTCCATCTCCATCGAAGCGATTCTCGAATCGCGGAAAAGCTTCACCGTGACGTGATTGGCGGGCATCGGCGCGCGCCGCGGCCGTAACGTGGCGAACACGCGAGCGGCGATGGGAGCGGCGGAAGCGCCCCCGCTTCCCTGCTCGACGAACACGGCAAGGGCGATCTCCGGCGCCTCCGCGGGCGCCCAGCCGGCGAACCACGCGTGCGTCGAGGCGCGGCCGGGCATGGCGGCGGTGCCTGTCTTTCCGGCAACGCGAACACCCTCCACCGCGGCCAGCCGGGCCATCCCGAACTCCACCGAATCCGCCAGACCCGCGCCTGTCTCGTCGCGCGCGTGCTCTCGCGCCAATCGTGCATAAGCGGCCGCCAGGCCGCGCGGCGAGATGGAGACACCGTCCACGCCCAGAGCCAGCAGCTTCCGGCGCGAGTCCGAATCCGGCTCACGGACTCGAAAGCCGTAGCCCCGCAGCGATTCCGTCAGCAGCCTCGGATCCAGCCGCGAACCGAGCGCCGCGAAGTACGAATTGCACGAGTAGGCAAGCGCCGCGCGGGCATCCATCGGCAGGGCGAGCCGCGGATGGGAACAAGCGAAGGAGCGTCCGTCGATCGCCAGCTTCGGCTCGCATCGCGCGGCTTCCTTGTGGCGCGCGGCGGCCAGCACGAACGGCTTGATGGCGGAACCCGGCGCGGCTGGCCAGTCCGCGCGCGAGCCACTCACCACCACCACCTTGCCAGTTGCGGCATCCACCACCACCAGAGTTCCGGCGGTTCCGCGCAGGGCCTCGTCCGCCACCGTCTGGAGCGAAAGCAGAGCCAGCAGCGGGAGCATCTATCGCGCCGGATCCGGCGGGCGGCTCGACAGCTCGATCAGCGTTCGCAGTACTTTCGCGCGTTGCTCCGGAGTCGCGGTGAGATAGCGATGCCGGCCCGCGGCGGACGGTTCGAACGCGGTCTTGCCTTCGGCGTCCACGGTAACGGTTCCCGATGGCGACAAGCCGAAGTAGCTGTCGTCCGGCCGAACGGCATGGAGCACGGAGGTGAGATCCCACGTCGGCCTGTCGTACGGCATCTTCATGTACTGCCGGTAGGCGTCCGCGATGGGATGGAACGGAACGTACGAGTAGTCCTTCTCGATCGACGAAGCGGGATAGAGGATGGACTTGCCGATCTCGAAGCCGCTGAACACCACCGGTCCCGGCCATTCGGCGGCGATCCGCCGGAACGCCGGGATGTCGATCCGCACGTTGTACTCCGGCTTGCCCGTGGGAAACTCGCCGGCCATCGCGCTCAGCAGCTTCACCTTGCGGCGCGCCAGATCCACGCCTCCCGGCGATTCCAGCAGTCGCGCAAGATTGGTGGAAAAGCCCACCTGCGCGATCGTCACCGCGCCATCCGCCTCCGCTTCCAACACACGGCGCAGCAGTTGCACCGCTTCGGCGGGTTCCCCGCGTTGGCCGGTCGCGCGCGGAAAAACGAGCTTGCCGGCCGCGTCGCGGCGCTCCACCGGAATCGTCAGATACGGACTGTCCTTGGGCGTCTTGCCGTCCTTCACCACTCCGATGGGCACGTGTCCGCGGCCATAGAAGTGGTTGACCAGATCCACGAACGGCGCCGCGTGGCGATGATCCTTGGTGATCGTCACCGCCAGCAGCTTCGCTTCGCCCTTCGATTCCAGCGCATGGATGCAGGCCAGCGCGAGCGCGTCGTCGATATCGTTGCCCATGTCGGTGTCGAAGATCAATCGCACGGGCGCGGCGGAGAGCATCGAAGCGGCGGCGAGGGCGGTCAGCAAGCGCACTCTTGTATCATAAACGGCGATGACCCGGCGTTCGCTGTTGGCCGCGCTGCCCGCCGTCGCGGCGGCTCAGTCGCGCGTGAAGATCGCGTTTCTCGGCCTTTCGCACTCCCACGCGATGGGCAAGCTGCAAGTGTGCCGCCAGTCCGGCGGCTGGGAGGTGGTGGCAGCCGCCGATCCGGACAAGACGCGGGTGGCGAAGGCGGGTGTTCCTCTCGCGTCGAAGGAAGAGATCCTGCGCGATCCCTCCATTCAAGTGGTCGCGGTCGAGTCGGACGTAAAGGACCACGGCCGGCACGGCATCGAAGTGCTGGAAGCGGGCAAGCACATGCACCTCGAGAAGCCGCCCGCGGACACCATGGCGGATCTCGAGAGGATCGTCCGGCTGGCGCGCGAGAAGAAGCTGCTGGTGCAAGGCGGCTATATGTGGCGGCATCATCCCGGCATGCATGCCATCTTCGACGCGGTGAAGCAGGGCTGGCTCGGCGATGTCCACATGATCCGGGGCCAGATGAACACGCTGGTGGATGCGCGAGCCCGCAAGGACTGGGCGCGTTTCCGCGGCGGGCAGATGTTCGAGCAGGGCTGCCACATCATCGACGCGCTGGTGCGTCTGATGGGCAAGCCGGCGCGGATCTCGCCGTTCCTCCGTCACGACGGCAAGTTCGACGACACGCTCGCCGACAACACCGCCGCGGTGTTCGAGTGGGCGCGCGCGATCGCGGTGATCACGCATTCGGTGCTGCAGCCGGACGCGGGGCAACATCGAATGTTCGAGGTGATGGGCTCGAACGGCACGGCTGTTCTGCGGCCCATCGAGGGTCCGCCGAAACTCGAGATCGACTTGGCGAAGGCGGCGGGGCCTTACCGGAAGGGCCGGCAGGAGGTCGCGCTGCCCGCGTATGCGCGATACGTGGGCGACATGGCGGAACTGGCGCGCTGCGTACGGACAGGCTCGGCCTTGAACGTGACGCTGGAGCAGGAACTCGACGTCCAGCGCGCGGTGCTGGCGGCCTGCGGCATGTAGCTTACTTGCGCATGCCCTCCCGGAACAGTTCCACCAACAGGCTCGTCGCCTCCTGGATCAGATGCTCGCCGCAGCCCGGCGCGCATCGCGCGGTGGTGGGCTCGTACGACCCCTCCGGGAACGCGCGCAGGTTCGGAATGTAGTCGAGCATGTCGTTCGCCAGTTCGCTCACCAGCGTGCGCGGATATGGCGATCCCCGCTTCAACGCCATTCCGAGTTCGGTGAACACTTCGGCGGGAAGACCCGCGATCGCCAGTTCCTCCCCGAACGCGATCGCCTGCGTTTCCGTTCGCACGGGTTTGCCCCCGTGCGTCTCCGTCGCGTTCACCACGGTGAACGCGTGCACGATGTCGAGGAATTTCGGACCGCCGGCGCCGCCCTTGCGCGACGCTTCGATGGTCCGCTTGGCGGCGGCGAGTTCCGCGCCGGTGAACGACAGCGGAGCCAGTTCCACCGCGCGGCTCCGGATCCGCAACGCGGCGGCCGGCACTGGCTCCATCTTGCGGTAGAGCTTCATCACATCCGCCGCCAGGATGTTGCCGATACGCGCGCTCACCGCCGGTCCGCTCTGCCGTTCCTTGGTGGTCACGTCGACCTGGTTGATGTTGCCGGAGCAGCCCGGCAGGAACAGAGTGGTCATGTCCGCGCCTTTCACCTCGGCGAGCCGGCGCGCGACGATGCCAGGGTAGTCCGAGGAGAAGTCCGCCCCGCCCCACGACGTGGTGTGAAGCGCGAAGTTGACGATCGTCGCGAGCGGTTTGCCTTCGGGCGTGTCGAAGTAGAGGGCGAGCAGTTCCGGATCGATCGGACCGGCCACGCGCACGATGTCCGGATTCACCTGGCCGGGGTTCGTCTTCACCGAGCCGTCCTTCATCACGTAGCGGCGGTTGAAGCTGACCGAATCCTCGCTACCGCGGCCGAACCACACGCGCGCCGGTTCCATGCCTTGGCCGGCGAGCCGCACCGCTTCGGCGATGCGGCCGGGCAGCGCTTCGTGATAGGCGTCCGCGATCCGCTTGGTCTCTCCGGCCGCGCCGGCCAAAACGATCGGCGTCATCTCCGGACCCGAGTGACTGTGGGTCGCGGTGATCATCACGTTGTCTCCCGGAACCCCGCCCGCATCGGTAATGAGGCGCCGCGCTTTGACGATCCACGGGCGATGGAAGCTCTCCACGTCGCAACTCACCAGGCCGGCGCGCGTTCCGTCCTGTTCGAAAACCAGCGCCTTGCAGAACAGGTCGTCGTGAGCGGCCTTGCCGGGGCGTACCGTGAACCCGCCGCCCATGGGCATCCCCTCGGGAGGCGTGATCTTCACCTCGGCGCGGCCGAGCCGGAGTTCGCCCGCGTGGAGCGCGGCGGCGATGAAGGCGAAAAGGGTGAGTCGCACCTCTCGATGGTATCTCCGCGCCCGTCTCCGGCAGGAGCCTAACGCCGCGCCGCGCCACCGCCGATTATCCATTGGATGTATCCGGCCACCGTCCTGCTGTCCGCGTTTTTGCTCTTCCTGGTCCAGCCGATGATCGCGCGGCGAATCCTGCCGGCGTTCGGCGGATCGACAGCCGTCTGGACGACGTGCATGCTCTTCTTCCAAGTGCTGCTCCTGCTCGGATACCTCTACGCGGACCGGATCGCCCGGCTGGCGCGTGGCGGCTTGGTGCACGTGGCGCTGCTGTGCGGCAGCCTGGCGCTGCTACCGCTGGCCTGGAACCTGGATCCGTCCGGTTGGGCATCCCCAGGCGGAGACCCCACGGTCGCGGTGCTGGCGGTTCTGCTCGGCACGGTCGGTGTGCCATACTTCCTGCTTTCCACCACCGGACCGCTTGTGCAGGCGTGGTTCGCCAGGGAACACCAGGGCGAGGTCCCCTACCGCCTGTTCTCGCTCTCGAACCTCGGCTCTTTCGCCGGATTGCTCAGCTATCCGCTGGGCATCGAACCGATGATCGGGACGTTGGCGCAGTTGAAATCGTGGGCGGCCGGATACGTCTGCTTCGCCGCGTGCGCCGGATGGTTGGCGTGGCGATCCCGTTCGATGGCCGCGCCCGTGACGGAGGCCGAGGCCTGCGATCCGCCTCCCGCGTCACAACAGGCGCTGTGGCTGCTGTTCGCGGCGGCATCGTCGGCGATGCTGCTCGCCGTGACGAACCACCTGACCCAGAACATCGCGCCCATCCCGTTCCTGTGGGTCTTGCCTCTTAGCCTTTATCTGCTGACCTTCGTGCTCAGTTTCGGCCGCCGGGATACGTTCCGCAAGCGCGAGATTACCCACACGCTGGCCGTGGCGGCCCTGGGAGCGATGGCGTGGGTGCTATGCGCCGTGACGCCCGACGACACGGTCCGGATCGCCATACCGGTGCTTCTCACAGGGCTGTTCCTGGTTTGCCTGTTCTGCCACGGCGAACTGGCGGCGCGGAAACCGCCCGCGGCTTGGCTGACCCGTTTCTATCTGATGCTGTCGATCGGCGGCGCCGCGGGGGCGTTGCTGGTCGCCGTGGCCGCGCCCAAACTGCTCAAAGGCGTCTACGAGTTGTCGATGACGATGTTCGCCTGCGCCCTGCTGGCGTTGGCGGTCAACTACAAGCGTCACTGGCTGTCCGACATCGCCTGGACCGCCGCCTGCGTGTCGACGCTGTCGGTGACCTACGGCGAAGTCACCGCCTACGCCGCAAGCAGCCGCGTGATGATGCGCAATTTTTACGGCGCCGTTCGCGTGACGGAAGAGGGTAACAAGCGCAACATCGTCCACGGCGTGATCAACCACGGGCTCCAGCGGCTGGACAAACCGCGCGAACCGTCCACCTACTACGGCCGCCAGTCGGGCGTCGGCCTCGCGATCGAATCGATCGGCCGGCCGTCGCGCAAAGTGGGGGGGATCGGCCTGGGCGCCGGGACGATCGCGGTGTACGGGCGCGGCGGCGACGACTATCGCTTTTACGAAATCAACCCGCAGGTGGCCGATATCGCGCGAAGCCACTTCACGTTCCTCTCCGGCACTCCGGCGCGCACCAGCATCCTGGTGGGAGACGGCCGTCTGCTGCTGAGCCAGGAGCCTCCCCAGGACTACGACGTCCTTGCGGTGGACGCCTTCAGCGGCGATTCCATCCCCGTCCATCTGCTGACTCGCGAGGCGATGAATCTGTACCGCCGCCACTTGAAGCCGGACGGAATTCTCGCGATGCACATCTCGAACACCCATCTCGACCTGCGGCCCATCGTCGCGCGGCTGGCCCAGGAAATGAGTCTCCCGGCAACCTATTACCGCAGCAAAGCCGACGACACCAGTTCCGTCTTCGTCGCCGAATGGGCGCTGATCCCCATGTCCGGATCCGCTCCGCCGGGCGGCATCCCGCTAGTCGATACTCGCGGCCTGCGCCTGTGGACCGACGACTACAGCAACCTCGCCACGATCCTCAAGCGCTAGCAGCCCGTGGTGCAAGCAGCATGAGTCGCGTTGCGAGCGCCGCCGGGCCGAATCCGAGGCGCGGCGTCGTAGTCGATGCGGGACATCTCCGAGGAGCCGCAACGAAGGAAGCGGCCCGGCGGCGCCGCAACCCACTGGGTGCATTGGACTTGCAACGCAGGCTCCGCGCATTGGCGTTTGCTGCCCATGGCCGCCGCCGCGGCCATGGCATGGTTGCGCGCGGCCATGCTACTTGCACCACGGGCTGCTAGCCGCTGCGATACAATACCGGCGATGCTCTCCCGCCGTGCCTTCGTCGCCTCCGCCCTGGCCGCGCCCGCGATTCTCCGGGCCAAAAAGACCACCGACATCCGGATCGAAGAGATCAAGTTCGGCTACGAGGACTACCTGTACCGTACGCCGATCAAGTTCGGCGGAACGGTGGTCGACAAGGTCACGCTGATCAATGTCGACGTGGTGATCAAGACCGCCTCCGGCAAGACGCAAAAGGGCTTCGGCTCCATGCCCCTCGGCAACGTATGGGCCTTCCCCTCGAAGGTCCTGAAGTACGAAGAGACGCTGAACGCGATGAAGGTGCTGGCCGTCCGGATCAACAAGATCACCGGCGCCTACAAGGAATTCGGCCACCCGGTGGATATCAACGTCGCGCTCGAGCACGAGTACCTGAAAGCCGCCGATGCCGTCACGCGCGAACTGAAGCTCGCGCAGCCGATCCCAAAACTCTGCGCGCTGGTCACGGCGAGCCCGTTCGACTCGGCCATCGCCGACGCGTTCGGAAAACTCCACGGCCGCAGTTCCTACGCCACCTATGGCGCGGATTTGATGACGCACGACCTGTCGCACTACCTGAGCAAGGACTTCAAGGGCGAGCAACTCCAACCCTACGTGTTGACCAAGCCCAAGCCGCGCATGCCGCTCTACCATTTGGTGGGCGCCGTCGACGCGATCACCGCATCCGATGTCGCCAAACCCGTCGGCGACGGGCTTCCCGAAACGCTGCCCGAGTGGATCGTCTACTCCGGCCTCACCAACATCAAAATCAAGCTCAACGGCGAGGATCTGAAGTGGGACGTGGACCGGGTGGTCGCCGTGGAACGCGCCGCCGCCGAAACCCAGAAAAAGCGCGGCGTCTCCCAGTGGGTCTACTCGCTCGACTTCAACGAGAAGTGCCCCAACATCGACTACCTGATGGCGTTCATCCGTCAGGTGAAGGAAAAAGTCCCCGCCGGATTCGCCCGCGTCCAGTACATCGAGCAACCCACCAAGCGCGACCTGAAGTCCGACCGCGCCAACGTGATGCACCAGGCGTCCAAGCTTTTGCCCGTCGTGATCGACGAATCGCTCACCGAACTCGACTCCCTGCTGCTGGCTCGCGAGATGGGCTACACCGGCGTCGCGTTGAAAGCCTGCAAGGGACAGGCGCAAGCGGTGCTGATGGGCGCCGCCGCGCAGAAGTACAAGATGTTCCTCTGCGTGCAGGATCTCACCTGCCCCGGCGCGTCGCTGATCCACTCCGCGGGCTTGGCCGCGCACGTTCCCGGCGTGGCGGCGATCGAGTGCAATTCCCGCCAATACGTACCCGCCGCCAACAAGGGCTGGGACCAACGGTTCCCGGGGATCTTCAACCCGCGTGACGGTTGGGTCAACACCGGGCAACTCGACAAACTCGGACTGAGCGCGGTGGCGTAAGTGCGGGCATTCGGTCTGGCGGCGATCGCGCTGGCCGCCCCCCTGGCGGCGCAGGATTTTGCCAGGGACGTGTGGCCCGCCCTGGAAAAGGGCGGATGCGCCGGCTGCCACAACGACAACGGAGTCGCTTCCACCACCAAGCTGCGCTTCCCGCGCGACGGCGCCTCGGCGCTCGACATCGCCGGCTTCGGTATCCGTCTGCGGCGTTTTGTCGATTCCACCAAGCCGGACCAGTCCGCGCTTCTGATGAAACCCACCGGCCGCGTCACTCACGGCGGCGGCGAGCGCATCAAGCCGGGCAGCCCCGAAGAGAGCGCCTTGCGTGCATGGGTGAACCACTTGGCGGCGCTGCCGGCCGCGCCGGACGAGGGCCCGGGTCGCGCCGCCGGACCCGCCCGCCTGGCGCTCCGCCGCCTCACGCACAGCCAATACAACCACACCGTGCGCGACCTGTTGGGCGAGGAGTCGAACCCCGCCGGCCAGTTCCCCAAGGAGGACTTCGTCCACGGGTTCACCAATCAGGCCGAGGCCCAGTCGATCTCGCCGGCGCAGGCCGAAGCCTACGGGAAAGCGGCCGAACGAATCGCGCGCAACGCGTTCCGAGGCGGCTCCGGCAAGTCGATTCCCTGCCCGCCATCGGAGGAGTGCAAGACCCGGTTCGTGCGCGAGTTTGGGCTGCGCGCCTTCCGCCGCCCGTTGGACGCCGCCGAGACCGCGCGCTACGTCCGGCTGTTCGCCCGCGCTCCGGACTTCGTGGCCGGAGCCCAGCTCGCGGTCGAAACGATGCTGCAGTCGCCGCACTTCCTGTTTCACATCCCGCCCGGAGACTGGGGCGCGGCGAGCCGGCTCTCGTATTTCCTGTGGGACACCATGCCCGACGCCGAACTGTTCCGCGCGGCGGGCGCGGGGGAGTTGAAGACACGCGCCGGGATCGAGCGCCAGGTGCGCCGCATGCTCGACGATCCGAGGGCCAAGGAGTCGCTCGACGAGTTCCTGGGGCAATGGCTCCGCTTCGACCGGCTGCAATCCGCCATTCGTGACCGGCGCCTCTACCCCGAGTTCACCGGCGAACTGGTGTCCGCGATGATCGAGGAGTCGCGCCAGTTGTTCCGCCACCTGGTATGGGACAACGCGAACTTCATGGAGTTCTTCACGGCCGAGTACACCCATCTGCCGCCCGAACTGGCCCGCTTGTACGGCGTGCCCGCGCCGGCCAAGCCGTGGGACCGCGTACCGCTCGACCCCGCCGGCGGCCGCGCCGGCATCCTGGGCCAGGGGACCTTCCTCACGCTCACCAGCAAGCCCGCCGACACCTCACCGACCGAACGTGGCATCTTCGTCCGCGAGCACTTCCTGTGCCAGACCGTGCCGCCTCCCCCGCCCGGCCTCAACGCGTCGCTTCCGCCGGTGACCGACGAGAAGCCGCAGGGCGCTCGCGATCGCCTGGCGATCCACCTGACCAGCCCCGTGTGCGCGAGCTGCCACCAACTCGTCGATCCCATCGGCTTCGGATTCGAACATTACGATGCAATCGGACGCTATCGCGAAAAAGAGAACATCTCGATCTTCCCGACGTTCGACGAGATGAAGAACAAGATCAAGACGAAGCCGACCGAATACCAACTCGACATCCGCGCCGGTGGGCTGGTGCGCGGCATCGCGGGGTCCGAGTTCCGCTCGCCGCGCGAGGTGGGACGCATCCTGGCGCGGGAACCCGCTTGTCAAAAGTGCGTGGTCAAGCAACTCTTCCGGTACGCCACCGGGCGCTTCGAGGAAGAGAACGACGACCGCGTACTGGACGAAGTGCTGGCGCGCTTCCGGAACTCGGGCTTCCATTTCCGGGAATTGATCCTCGGTCTGGCAGGTTCAGAAGTCTTCACGGGTGCGGCGGACCGAGGCGGCCTGGCCACTAATCGCGCGCGGTGAACACGCCCGATCCGGGGGCGGCGCGCACTCCATTGGGGTGAAACGGATCGCCAGGCTGTTCATCACAGTACGGCTATGCTACTATGGCCGCATTGCACTTTGGATGGTTGGGTTTCACGCCTAAGGCCTTCCTTTGCATGCTCGTTCCCTGATCTGTTGGGGGTCTGGGACAGCGACATGCGGGCCTCGCCGTGCTCTATATTTATGGCGGCGGTGCGTCCGAGTCCATGCATATCAATGGAAGGCTCCTGCGATCGGCAGGAGTATTTCTGTGTTTGGCCGCGGCAACCGCCTACGGTCAAGAACGCTTCGGGGAATTGAACGGAACGGTGACCGACCCTTCGGGTGCGGTCCTTCCGAACGTCGCGATTCGGGCGACGAACAAAGGCACGGGCCGCGTGGGCGAAACCGTGTCCGGTGCGGCCGGCAACTGGGTCCTGCGCAACATCGAACCGGGGCATTATTCGGTCCGTTTCGAGGCTCGTGGTTTCACCACGTATGAGGTCGGCGATGTCAATCTGACCGTCGGCAAGGCCCTGACCGTGAACGCGCCGATGACGATCGCGCGGTCCGAGCAGACCGTACAGGTCACCGAGGCCGCGCCTCTGATCGACACCACGAACACCACGGTCGCGCACAACATCACCGCGGAAGAGTTCGACCGCCTTCCCAAGGCGCGCAGCTTCCAGGGCTTGGCCGTGCTTTCGACGTCGGTGAACACCGGCGACATCGAGGGCGGCATCCAAGTCAACGGAGCCAGCGGCGCCAAGAACAACTTCATCGTCGATGGCATCTCGACGAACAGTCTCATCAACGGACAGTCCCGGCAGAACGCCTTCTTCGAGATCCTGCAGGAGGTCCAAGTCAAGACCGGCGGAATTTCGGCCGAGTATGGCGGAGCCCTCGGCGGCGTCGTCAGCGCCATTACCAAGTCGGGCGGCAATGCCTTCCACGGCGACGTGCACTATTATCTGTCCGGCAACAAATTGAACGCCGCTCCCCGTCAGCGCCTGCTCCTCAGCCCGAGTGACGACACCTCCGTCCGGTATTGGCAGGACAAGAAGCAGAAGTCCGACGCCCAGGAACTGGGCTTCTCGCTGGGTGGGTATTTCATCAAAAACCGCGTGTACTTCTACACGGCGGCCATGCCGACCTGGACGCGGAACACGTTCGACTACAAGTTCAACAACGGCAAGGAAGACGACACCATCGCGCAGAAGCGCCTCAGCCACATGGCGTACCAGAAGCTGAGCGTCGACTTCACCAAGAACCTTCGCGGGTCGTTCACGTTCCTGTGGACCCCGACGATGAGCACCGGCGTACTGCCGGGGTACAACGGCGAAGGGCCCAACTTCACGGTCGCGTCGAAGACTTCGCAGCAGATTCGCAAGACGCAGGGCTTCTTCCAACCGCAGACCAACTACGGCGGCCAGGTCGACTGGGTGGCCACTCCGACCACGCTCCTCTCGATCAAGGGCGGCCGCTACTGGGACAACTACAAGGATACGGGCCTCCCGGAGTTCACACCCGTCACCTACAGCGTTCCGGGCACCGGCCTTCCGTTTTCCGTGCCGGCGGCTTTGCAGGGCGGCACAGGCTTCACCAATACGCCTCGCGTGCTGAAGAGTTCCTATGACGTCGCCACCCGGACCTACGTCCAGGGCGATGTGAGCAAGCTGGTCCAGTTCGCGGGAACGCACGACTTCAAAGCGGGCGTCGGCACGCAGAAGATCGTGAACCACGTGCTCACCGAATATCCGACGGGCGGCTACATCAACATCTTCTGGAACCGTGCCTTCAATTCGTCGGTTCCGGGCGGTCCCCGCAACGCTCGCGGTCAGTATGGCTACTATGAGTACCACGAGTCCGGCACCGGTGGAACCACCGGCGCGAATCTGGGCAACTTCTACTTCCAGGACAACTGGCGGATCATTCCTCGCCTGACCTTGAACCTCGGCTTCCGGTTCGAGAGCGAAACGGTGCCGTCGTTCCAGCGCAGTGTCAAGGATACGGCTTTCCACTTCGGCTGGGGTACCAAGTTCGCGCCTCGCCTGGGCGCCGCCTACGACCTGTTCGGGAACGGCCGCGTCAAGCTGTTCGGAAGCTGGGGCCGCTACTACGATTGGGTCAAGTACGAACTCGCCCGCGGCACGTTCGGCGGCGACTACTGGCGCGTCCGCTACCGCACTCTCGACACCACGGACGTGTTCAGCCTGAACAGCAAGAACACTCCGGGCCAGGACATCTGGAACCCGGCCGTCCGCGACTCGTTCCGCAATCGCCGCGTTCCGGGGTTCGACACGATCGATCCCAAGATCGAGCCGATGGGCACCACGCTCATGAACTACGGCGTGGAGGCTCAGGTGGCGCCTCAGTTGGTGTTCCGCGCCGCCTATGTCCGCAACAAGCTGATCCGCACGATCGAGGATCTGGGCGTCCTCGTCAACGGCGACGAAGTGTACTACTACGCCAACCCCGGTGAAGGCGGCGCATTGACGACGCCGACCTCCGGCAAGACGAAGCCGTTCCCCACTCCCAAGGCTACCCGCACCTACGACGCGGTGGAACTGCAGCTCAGCAAGCGGTACGGCACTTGGTTCGGCAGCGCCAGCTACACGTTCAGCCGGCTGTACGGCAACTACGCGGGCCTTGCAAACTCGGACGAGATTCGCACCGGAGCGGACGGCGCTGGCATCTACGGACCTCCGCAGCAGTCCGGCGGCCAAATCTTCCGGCAGGGCGGAAACGCGGGCCGTCCGTGGGACATCGACGAACTCCTGTGGGATTCCAAGGGCGGCTTGAATCCGCAGGGCCGCCTGGCCACCGATCGTCCGCTGGTCATGAAGTTCCACGGCTCCAAGACGTTGGCGTGGGGCTCGAGCAAGAAGCATTCCACCGACCTCGGCGGCTTCTGGTACGGCGGCTACGGAACGCCGCTCACCACGCTGGTCAACACGCTGAACGGCACGCAGACGTTCGTGAACGGGCGCGGCGACTTCGGCCGCACGCCGTTCCTGGGGCAGTTCGACATGGTGGTGGCGCACGACGTCAAAATGGGCGAGACCAAGCGCTTGCATTTCGAGTTCAACGCGTTGAACCTGTTCAACCAGAAGACGGCTCGCAGCGTCTGGACGCAGTTGAACCGCGCTCGCGCGAGCGCCGAAATCGATCTGTCGGAAACCGATCTCGCCAAGGGCTATGACTTCCGGCGCATGATCGGCCAGACCTCGGAAGGCAGCAAGGCGTTCAGCCCGCTGTTCGGCTTCAAGGACTGGTTCAACCCGGGATTCTCCGGCCGGCTCCTGGTGAAGTTCATCTTCTAGCCTGACTTTCGCAGTTCGCGGCGTTTTGGGGCGTTGTCGGGGTCCGCCGCAGGATTTACAATTGGCTAAGTTCAATGCTTGTAATGCGTGTTCTGTCCGGCCCGTCGAAAAAGTGCTTGAAAAACTCAGGGTGAAGACCTTGCCCCTTTTCTTCGGGTAATCGTTTATGGCATTCTG
>SXGT01823002.1_pt1 | contig 28598 bp, 23 predicted proteins | sample 3176221 | NCBI WGS metagenome assembly SXGT01 (sample SAMN11356862, study PRJNA531348) | freshwater metagenome | isolation source: freshwater sample F1-120 | place: China: Fuxian Lake, Yuxi | collected 2017-12-25 | reverse complement strand
GTTCGTGGTTTCCCGTGCCACGAGTCCCCGTGCACCGGTCCTCAGAGTTTTCGATGGCGTCGATCCGCGCACTCATCGCGGTGGCTCTCTTCGGCGTGATGGCCGGAGGTGCCGCGGCGTCTGCGCAGGAGCCGCGACCCGTGAGCGTCCGCATCCAGTGGGGTGGCGGCACCCCGCAGCCGTGGGCGGGCGACATCGAGGTCGTCGGTGCGGCCGCGACCAGGGTCCCCTTCACGTGGCGGACGCTCTCGGTGGAGGCGGATGCCGCGGCCATGGTTCACGAGGTTGGCGGAGCCCTCGTCGTGCGTCAGCCGCGTGCCGTGGCGAACGACGGGGTCGAGCTCACCGTTGCCGACTGGCGGGATGCGCGGGTCGTGGTCCGGCTGGCGGGCTCCAATGCGTCGCAGCCCGCCGCGACGATCGACATCCCGATTGCCGAACTTCTCGCCGCACCGGCTCAGCGGGCCCTCGACGGTCTTGGTAACCGGCTCACCCTGAAGCCGACTCCGGGTGACGCGCTCCGCGTGACCGTGGCCACGACCCCCGACGGCGGCTTCTCGAGCGATGCCATCGGATTCGTACGCCGTCCCGGCGATCTCCTCCGCCTGCGGGTCGAGCCGCTGCTCGCCGCCACGGTGCCGCATGGCAACGCCGTGGAACTGCGGATGCGGTTGCGGCCGGCGCGGCGGCCGACCGATCTCGCCACGCAAACGATCGTGCTCGTGCCGCTGGCCGAGTCCGGCTCCGCGTCGGCGGAAGGCGTGGCGCTCACCCCCTTCGAGCCCGTGGTCTTCGACGTCACGCTGCCGAATGGCGAGGGTGTTTACGACGTCGAGCTGGAGGCCGTCATTCGCGGCAGTCTCCGCTGGTCGCGGCCGATCGGTGCGCGGGCCCTGCAGTTCGTGGCCGTCGCCGACGCGCCGCAGGAAACACCCCCCGGCGAGTGGAAGGCGATCTACGAGCTCGATCCCGGCAGTCCGCGGCTTCATGAGCGTCTGCGCCGTCTGCCGGGGATGCCGCTGCCCAACGTGCCGCTGCCCTCGGTGCCGCTGCCAAAGCTGCCGCACGTGTCTTTGCCCAACGTGTCGGCGATCGTGCCGAGGCTCAGCGGGCTGCTCGCGACGGGACACTCGGTCGTGGCCACCCATCCGCTGGGCCCGATGCTGCGGCTGCCGGCCGCGAAGGCGGCCGGCGTGCCCGTCTGGGAGGGCATCGTGCTGGCCGGCCTGCAGCCGGGCCTGCCGCACGCCGTGGAGATCGACTACCCGGACGATCAGGATGCCACCGTCGGGCTGACGGTGCTCGAGGCCGATGCGGCGGGTGTGGCGGTTGAGCCCCGGCATGCGGGCGGCTTCGCGGTCAGTCGGTCGCGGTTCATCGAGGCGGCCCCGCGGCTCGGCACCCATCGCTTTGTCTTCTGGCCGACGACGAAGAATCCATTGGTCATCGTCTCGAATCCATCGACCAGTTCCAGTGCCACGTTCGGCCGGGTGCGGGTGTTCGTGGGGCCGCCGGAGTTGCCTGCCGTCGCGTCCGTCGAGCGGCGAAGCTCCCTCTTCGATGGCGAAGCGCCGCCCCGGCGCACGTATGCCTTCATCGCGAGTCCCGAGCTGGCCCGCGAGTTTGGTGGGGCGGATCGCATCGGCGCGGGCTCCGGCAAACCGACGTCCGACTGGCTCACGCACGTGGCGGCCGCCCGGCACTCGGCCCAACTGCTGCGATCGCAGGCCGCGGGCGGCGCGTTGGTGACGGCCTACGCCGGCGGGGCGGCGCTCTGGCCGACCGACCTCACGCGGCAGTCGCCCCGGTGGGATTCGTGTGGAGGCTCCGTCGTCTCGTGCGATCCGGCCGTCAGGGACGTGCTCGGCATGCTCGCACGGACGTATGCCGGCTACGGGCTCGGACTGGTGCCCGGCCTCTGTTTCGACGCCCCGTTGCCCGCCGTGGAAGCACTGGCCTCCGAAGGCGTCGTGTCGCCCGGCATCGCCTGCCTGGGCCGTGACGGCCGGCCGCGGCTGCTCGCCGATGGCAGCCCCCACTACAACATCCTCGATCCGCGGGTCCAGGCCGCCACCGAGGAGATCGTGATCGACATGGCCACGCGACTCCGCGGCCAGCGTGCCGTCGATGGCGTGGCGCTCCTCATGCCTCACGACGGCTGGCTCCACTTCCCCGGCATCGCCTGGGCGCTCGACGACGCGACGTTCTCACGGTTTGCCGCCACGCTGGCCGCGCCCCCGGTCGTGGTGGAGGGCGACGGCCGGTTCGCCGAACGCGCCCGGCTGGTCGAGGGGCCGCTGCTGAAGCCGTGGATCGCCTGGCGGTGTGGCGAGGTCGCCGCTTTTCACTCGCGGCTCGCCGCCCGCCTCGCCCGGCTCGACGATCGCTTCGGCCTTCATGTCGTGCCGACGACGCTCTTCACGAAGGGCGACCTCGCCGCCGCGTTCCGGGCGAACCTCGTCGCGGCAGGGGGCGAGGCCGACATCGTCCGCATCGCCGGCCTCGATCCGGCGGCGATCGCCGCCGACGTGCAGGAGCGGGTCGTGTTCGTCACGCCCCATGTTCACCGCGTCGGCGGCGGGCTCCGCGAGATCGCCGCCTGCGGGGAGGCGAACCGTTCGGCGGGGCTCGCCAGTTTGGCCGCCGTGGCGCGGCGGCGTGGAGCGATCATCGTGGAGGATCCGCTCACGATCGACGTGGCCGACGTCGTGCTCCACGGGCCGTTCGGCTCGGCCACGCTGAGCCGGCCCTGTCTGGTGCATGCGCCCCCCGTGGCGGGCGGGCCGCTGGCGGAGTCGCTCGTGGCTGCCGACGCGGAGATCGTGTTCGATGCCCGTCTCGCCACGAGTTGTGCGACGCCCGCCGACCGCCTCGGCTATGAATCGCTCCCGGCCGGACCGTGCGAGCCGATCGGAGGAGTGCCGGCACCGCTCGTGGTGCGGGCCTGTCGTGCGGGGAACGTCACCTGGGCGCAGGTCGTCAACGCCTCGGCAGCCCCGGTCCGCGCGACCCTCGTGCTCGGAGGCCGGCCCTCCACGACGATCGATGCGGTCGCCGGAGACACGCTGCCCGTGACCGCGGACCGCGAGGTCGCCGTCGCCCTCGAACCCTGGGCCGTGCGGACCGCGATCTTCGAGGGTGGGGTGCGGGTCGAGGGAGCGCGAATCGACTACGACGACACCGTGCGGGGGGCGATCGCCTCCCGCATCGAGGGCCTGAAGGCGAGGCGGGCCGTGCTCGAGGCTCCCGTGCCGATCGAGGTGCTCGACAACCCGGGGTTCGAGCTGGGCGTCGCCGCGCCGGCCGGAGGCCGCAACGCCACCATCGCCGGGTGGGAGGTGCTGGAGCCGCGGCGGGGTGCGATCGCGATCGTGCCGGGAACGGCGGCCGGGGGGCGGGCGGGTCGCGGGCTCGAGTTTTCCTCGTTCAACGGCCTGGCCACGCTGCGCAGCAATCCTTTCGCGGCACCGAAGACGGGCCGCATCAGCGTGGCCGTCTGGCTGAGGGTGGCCGGGGGCGGGCCGCAGCCGCCGCTGCGGATCGCGATCGAAGGGGTGGAAGACGACCGGGAGTATTACCGCTTCGCCGCCGTCGGAGGGCTCGCGGGTGGACGGCCGCTCACGGATGAGTGGTCGCTGTACGTGCTCCAGGTGGACGATCTCCCGGCGGCATCCTTGGAATCGATGCGGGTGCGGTTCGATCTGTTGGGGCCGGGCAGCGCGCAGATCGACGACGTGCGGGTGTTCGACCTCGCCTTCGACGAATCGCAGAGGGTCCAGTTGACCAGGGCGATCAGCATGCTCGATCGCGAGTGCAGGGAGCAGCGGTTCGCGACGTGCATCGCCGGCCTCGAGGGCTACTGGCCGGCGTTTTTGGAGACCTTCGTGACCGACGCCGCGGTGGCGGCGGCTGCGGAGCAGGCCCGGCAGGCATCGGGAACACCGGCGACGGAGCCCGCGGAGCCCGAGGCGCGACAGGCGGGCGGGATGTTCGACCGCATGAAGAGTTGGTGGCAGTGATTCGCGGGGCATGGGCAGCTCCTCCCGTCGCACCGCTTTTGAACGCTTGTGACGAAGAGGCACCGCGCAGGGTCGAACGCCGCTGCCTCACGGGGACGAGCAGACGCGCAGGCACTCCCCGGAGAACCTCGAACCGCGGGTGGAGCCGAGAGGCCGACCTCGAAGAGCCCCGCACTTCCGGCTGTCCTGCCGGGCGCCATGGTCGATCAAATCACGAAAGCGCACGTCGAGCCGTCGTGTCCATGGCCCGCGGTGTGCGGTGCGCCAATCCCGCGTTCAGCAGGATGGTCATGGATGACTTTGTCCACGCACGGCTATCCCGGTGGCCAGCGGAGCTGCCGGCCCCCGAGCAGGTGGACGTGGAGGTGATCGACCGACTGGCCGCCATCGGGCCCGCAGTTGACGACGAGGCGGTAGCCGTTAGCGAGGCCGAGTTTTTTCGCCAGCCTCGTGGCGACGACGACGAGGTGCCCGAGCAGGTCTCGATCATCGTCGGCCACGTCTGCGAGCGAGGCGATCGGCCGCTTCGGGATCACGAGCACGTGGACGGGCGCCTGCGCCGCCACGTCGTGGAAGGCCAGGCAGAGGTCGTCCTCGTGCTCGATCCGTGCCGGGATCTCCCTGCGGAGAATCCGGCCGAAGATCGTGTCAGCCATCGGACGCTTCTGTCGGGGTTGCCGCCTTGTCTGACTTCCGTCCGCGGCGTCTCGGAGCCGCCGGGGTGGCCCACTCCTTCGTCAAGGCCTCGAACACCTCGGGGGTCTCGTAGCGGATGACATTACGGCCTTCCGGCATCGGTCCGATCAGCGACCGAAACACGGGCGCGCCACGGAGTGCGAGGTCGGTGCTGCAATCGTCCGCCCCGACCTGCAGATGGGTCCGGAGGATGCCCTCCGCGGAGTCAAAATCACGAATCACCAGGGCGCCGTCGGTGCCCCGGGTCACGAGCCGCCAGGTATCTTTTGCCATGTCAGAGAACGCTCCCGCGGGGGTTTCGATGGCCGGCCAGGCATCTCGCACCCTCGACTCGAGGATGTATCGGCAGCCGTGCCGGACTGTCGGAGCCCGGCTGTCGGAGACCGTCGCCGCCGCTACGGCGGGCCTCGCCGGCATGCGTTGCTTCTTCGCTACGAGCGGTTCAGCCGGAACGGCGAGGCGAACTTGAGCGATCGCCGATCCCTGCCTACACTCTCCCGCGGAGGGTAAGCGAACGGCTAGCGGTCTGACTCGAAATCAGATGCCGAGAAATCGGTTGCGGGTTCGAATCCCGTGCCCTCCGCTCGAGTTTTTTCCGAGGAAAAACGCCGAAAAAGGCCCTGGAAACAGGGCCTTTTTCATGCGCTGCCCGCGGAACCGCCGATTGCGGATTGATCCGGGTTTGTCCTCCATGTGGGGCGTCCGGGTGTGCGAGGGGTGCGCAGGACATCCGCCGGGGGCGGAAGCCCGGCTCGCGGGTGCGCAGGACTCCAGTCCGCGAAATCCGCGGGAGGACGGGAAAATGCCCCCTCGAAACGGCAGCGGGCATCTGCTGGGCCTCCCGGTTTTCGGCACGCGAGCCATGGCGTTCTGCATGCGATGGAACTGGCAGCGTTGCCAAGGCAATCCAGTGAGCACCGCCTGCCGGGCGGCCTTGAGCCCGCCGTGGTCATCGCCGACCAGGAACTTCACACCCCGCATGCCGCGGTCGACGAGGCTTTGGAGGAAGGATCGCCAGTGCGTCTCGGCCTCGGAGAGTTGAACACTCCGGCCGGGGAAGCTCCGCTTGCCGTCGGGGCCGATCCCGATGGCCCACCTCTTCAGCTCGGGCCGCCGGTGGGTGCCCGCCCTCGTCTCGCTACGCTCGACTCGGGCTGGCACGCACCGGCGATTTACAGAAACTATGTTGCACTCACGCGAAGTCTGGACCGGGCCTGCTTGTTTGCGCTCGGGGCGAAGGCAGTCGATAGGTTCCGCGGGCAGGGCGGCGATTTGCCCACGTGCTTCGGCTGCGAGGGTGGCGTTCTCGCGAAGACGGGAGCCGGTCAGCAGATCACGCCGCTCGGGCCGCCTGCTTCTTGCCGCTGGCCTTGGCCTTCTTCCGGGCCTTCGTGCCGGCCCACGCGGTCAGGCAGTCTGTGCCGACTGGCGGAACAACTCTCGAAAACAAAGATGAGGGCAATGGCGAACGCCCCCCATGGCCGCGCGGCGAATCACACTCACCTTCCGGATTCTGACGATTCATGAATCCGTCCCGGGGACGTATCCGGGCAGGGAGTCTTGGTGATGCGTAGGCTGTTCTTGGCTGCTGCGATGTTGTGTGCCTGCGTCGCCCGGGCCGACGCAGACAATGTTTGCGGCCACGGCATCGATGACTTCGGCCTGCCGATTGATCTTCAGCAACCGGCTGACGATGCGGCGATCAGCGATCTGCTGGAGCCGGTCGGTTTCTTCCGTGGCGGTGGTGCGGGCCGACGGCTGTACATCGCGGGCATCGTCGGCGACTCCTTCGCTACGCTCGGCACACCTCTCGGGCCGGATGGCAACGGCACTGGTGATCCATCGCCCAGCCCCGCGGCCAGTCAATCGCTTTTCACCGCGGGTGGTGCCATCGGCCTCGCCTTCGAAGCGCTCGACCGGGATTGGCGGGTCGAGTTCGAAGGCCGTGGCCGGAACAACCTCGTCAGCAATCGCACGAGTACGTTTGACGCGCTCACAGGCCCGGAAACGTTCCTCTTCACGACGACGGCAAAGAACGGCTGGTCGACGATGGTCAACCTGTGGCGGGACTACGAACTCACCGACAGGTGGACCATGTACGTCGGAGGAGGCATCGGGGCCGGTGGATACCGGTTCTCGTACCGGAAATTCGATCCGGCCCTCAACTATCAGATTGAGACGTCACCCTACGTGAACGCGTTTGCATGGCAGGCGGGTGGTGGCACTGCTTATGCGATCACGGACCGCGTCACCCTCGACATCGGATACCGCTTCTTCCAGATCGCGAATGGCACTTCGACGGCAGTGATTTCCTATCCTCCCGCGCCGCCTTTGGGAAGCGAGATCGTCGGGTCCGCATTCAGCGCGAGCGAACTCTTCTTCGCGCTTCGCATTTACGAGCCGTTCCGTAACTGGCGGTAGTTTGTCAGCCGCCCCCGCTCCGCCCCCCAAGGCTTCGCCCCTCGTTCCGAGCGGCCCTGCAGCTACGTAGCGATGCGGGCGAGGATTGCGGGCGAAGTGGCGCCGGGTAAACCCGGGTGAAACCCTACGAGGAGAAATGCACGATTTCGGGAAAGATGATCTGCCTGTATCGGGAACTATGCCGGGAACTGTGCCGGGAAGGGAGATGGCCGCTGGCGAGCCATCCGGCGGCCAGTCAGATCAAGACAAACCAGACCAAGTCCATCAGGCTGTCATGGTCGCGTTTCAGCCCTTCGACGTCGTTTCCCGATCGGCCTCCTCGCGGTCACGCCCGGCACGCCCGGTTGATTCCTCCGGGGCTTTCCCGTGAAGCTGCGAGACAACCTCGATGGGCGTGTCACAGGGGGTCGCCGGAGGGGGGCCTCCCTCGTTCTCTTCCGCCTGCAACATTTTCGCGAGCACGTCGTTGTACGCCTGCGAAGGAAGCTGCTTGCGCTGGGAGGACATGGTGCTGCTCCTGTATTGAGAGGATTCGCAGTTGGGCTGATTCGCTGTTGGGCCTTTCGGAACGATTCATCGTATTCGTGCGTCCTGCCGGGGCATCGTCCGCGACTTCAACCTGAAGGCCAAGCTCGACCAACTCGGCAAGGCTTCGTCCGGCGCCTGGGAGCACCTCAAGCAGGGCAGTAAGGCCGCGTGGGAGGAACTCGAGGCGGTGGTGAAGAAGGCGGCGGCGGAGTTTTGAGGGGTTGCCCGGAGCACGGTGGGCGGGCGGTCACCTGGGCCGCTTGGAGACGCCGGCCGGATCGGGTCAGTATTTGGCGTAGCCCTTGCCAGGGTTCTTCGACGCCTTCTTGTGGCTGTGACCGGCCGTGTGGCCCCGGCGATTGTGGTCGTTGTCGTGCGTGGCGAGCAGGTCTTCCAGGCTCAGATTGCCCGGGTCGATGCCATGGGCAGCCCGGAGATGGCCCCGGACTTCCTCCATGGTGGGAGTCCAGTCGCCGTTCACGTTCCAGCGTGGCCCGGCGATTCGCGAGACGGATCTGACGGCCTCTTGGGCGGCCAGGGCGAACGAGGACACGAGCGATGTCTTCAGGACGGCCAGAAAACAAATACAGGCGGAACGCCGGTTCATCGTGCCATCCTTCGGTGCCGATCTTCCCACGGGAAAGATAGCATGTCCACGAATGTCCGGCGGGGCGGCTGCGGGCTGGAGAGCGCCACCGGGCAGCCACCGGCGCGAACTCGTGGCCCGGCTCTGGGGGCTCATCCCGTTTTGGGCGGACGACCCCGGGATCCTCAGCAGGATGGCGAATGCCCGTCGTGCTCCTCGACGCTCCGGGCACGCCGGAGAACGACCCGGCTCACGACATGCACGAGAAAGCCGACGGGTCCGGCCAGAAACGTGAGCACGAGCGCCGCGGTTCTGAGCAGCCATGGGAGCCCAAGGTTCATGCTGTCCCTGGCGATCCAGGCGCCCACGACCATGTCGAAGACGAGGTAGTGGGTCCAGGCTGCCGCGAACACCCAGTCATCGCCGAACACCTCCCGCAGGCCCGTGAGTGTCATCACATCCCCGGGCGGCGGTCCGTTCGTGGTGAGTTTCCAGCCGATGATGCCGGCGTAGGCCAGGGCCAGCACGCCAGGCACGACGAGCGGGCACAGCACGCCCGACACGAGTTTCCTGCCCGGAAACAGCACCAGCGCGATCCAGGCCAGAAGTGCCAGGGTGTTCGTCGCTTGAAAGAACTGTTCGGCAGTCATGGGGAGGTGCCTTCCTGTCGTGGTTCGGACGATTGGATCGTGTATGGATGCAGCGACAGCCCACGAGTGAAAGCCGCAGGCTTTCACCGCACCATGGAGGCCCGACGAGTCACCGCTGAAAACCCGGATTTTAAAAAGCTGTCGTTGCTGCAGCCCGGTTCTCAGCCCGAACCACCTTCACCCAGTCGACCTGCATCGCGAACCTGCCCGGCTTCTTGTCGCTGAGCATGAAGCCCAGCCCGTTGATCTGGTCCGGCTCGACCGGCCCCATGCCCTCGACCCGCCTGCCGAACGCCGTGGGAATGAAATCGGCCAGCGGGATCTCGACCTCTCGCCACTCGTCTTTGGTGGTCGGCAGCGGTGCCCGGTAGGAGAAGGCCCTGCGACGGCTGGTCGTGGAGATGTTCAGAACGTATTCCCGGCCGTCCCCTCTCACCCGGACGACGAGGGTGTCTCCGGCTTGGATGCCGAGCGCCGTGGGCCTCATCCGCACCGACGCGAAGCCGCCATTGTTCTCCAGCGAGAGGTTGCCGGAGAACTCGAGGGTTTTCTCCGGGGTGATCTTGAACCGGCCTTCCGAAACACCACCCATGACACCATCGTTCACGGCCTGCCACTTTTCGGCCGCTTCGGGGCCGGCGAAGTCCAGAACCGGCAGGAGCGGTTTGTCTGCCACCGCCTGCAGCAGGAACACGGCCAGGAGCGGGAGGAGTCTGGTAACGGTCATGTGTGGGGCCTCTGCGGTCAAACCGTGCGCTTCATCGACCGGCCGTGATTCTCGCGTTTCGACCAGGAACTGACGAGTGGCCCCGGCGAACCTCCCGCAGGGGCGGCGGCCGTCGCTTCAGGAAACCGCCGGCGTCCCCTCTCCGTCCGAGGACGACGTCATCCATGACCTCTGTCACCTTGATCAACCGGCCCCGCCAGAGGAGCTGATCAAAGCGAGTTTCATCCGGCGCGGCAGCCGCTTCATCGCCGCTTCCCGCTTCAGGGCCGAAGACCTCGTGGGCTGGGGCTCCTGATAGGCAAGCCGCACCGGGAGCCGGCTGCGGGTGTAGCGAGACGCCTTGCCCGACGCATGCGCCTGCAGGCGTTTGGGCAGATTGTTGGTGATGCCCGTGTAGAGGGAGCCGTCGCGGCAGCGGAGAATGTAGACGAGCCAGGGCATGGGGAGTCAGGCTTGAAGAAGAACCGCGAGGGACGAATCACACCCGGTGGCCCGGGCGTGTTCCCCGCCCCGCGACATCGGCCGGCAATCCGGACACGGCAGGCCGTGAGAAACCGCACGAGCCGCTCGGCGACGCAGCGGCTCGGTGCCTCGCGCGGCCCCCCGACGCAGTTTACGAGGAAGTGCGGACGACCGTCACTCCGAAGGACTGCCGGACCGGTGGGGCTGTCTCCACGGACGGTTACCGGTCGGCCCAGCGCTCGATGACGAGCGGGTCGTGGGAGCGGACGTCGCCGATGCGGAGCGCGGCCTTGCCCGCGAGCAGGTCGTCGACGAGGGTGCCCACCACCTCCGCCCGCCAGCCGGAGGCGAGGAGCGGCTCGCGTTCCTCGTCGAAATAACCGAGTTTGAAGGCGAGCAGGTCACGCATGTCCGAGGAGGTGCCGACGAGGGCGGGGGCGAGCTGCATGCTGCGGCACATTCCCGCCACGGCCGTGGCGAGAAACTGACCGAGCATCGCCAGCTGCGGAGGCGGGGCCCGGTGACGCTCGCCACCGGGGCACTCCTGCTCCGGCACGGCGAGGCCGCGGGCGATGGCGTCGGACAGCCCCTTGAGGATGTGTCGCAGGTCCGACCTTTGCATGCCGCGGATCGCCGAGATCTGCCGCTCGTCGGCGCTCTTCCGCTTGCAGAGCTCCACCAGCAGATCGTCCCGCAGCACCCGCTTCGGCGGCATGTCGCGCTGCTCGGCCACGCTGTCGCGCCAGTGCCAGAGTTCACGGGCGACGGCGAGTTCCCGCCGGGAAAGCCCGTTGAGGCCGGAGACCCGCCGCCAGCGCTTGCGGGTGAAGGATTCCTCGACGTCATCCTGCCAGTCGGCCATCTCCTGCCGCATCCAGTCCACCCGGCCGAGCGACTCGAGCTTGCCCTCCATGGTCCGCCAGAGTTCCTCGAGATGCCGCACGTCATCGACGGCATATTCCAGCTGCGCCTGCGTGAGCGGCCGCTGCCGCCAGTCGGTCCGGGTCTCCCCCTTGTTGGTCGGCAGGTTGAGAAAACGGCGGACGATCGAGGCATAGCCGGCCGGATAGTCGTGGTCGATCAAGCCGGCGGCCACCTGCACGTCGAAGAGGGACGAGGGCCGGCCCTGGATCGCATGGAGGATGAAACCGAGTTCCTCGCGGCCGGCATGGACGATCGTGGTGCGGCCGGGCTCGGCGAGGAGTCGCCAGAAGGGTTCGAGGTCGCGTGCCGAGAGGGTGTCGATGGCGGCGAGGATGCCGGGGGCCGCCACCTGCACCAGGCAGAGCTGGCTGCGGTAGGTGTGCTCCGAGACGAACTCGGTGTCGAAGCAGAGGTGCGGGTGGCGGGAGAGGCGATCGACGAGATCACGAACCTGCGAGTCGGTCGTCAGAACCTCGAAGTCGGCGGCGGGGCGGGCATGCATCGTGAAGGGAGGGCCGGGGGTTCGCCGTCGGCCCGAAAAAGGTGAGGAGGCGCGGAGCGGTCCGCCGCTAGATGAACAGCCACGCCATCACGGCGAACACGGGGAGCAACACACCGACACTATAGAGGATGTAGCCGAAGAAACTCGGCATCTTCACCCCCGCCTGCTCGGCGATCGCCTTGACCATGAAGTTGGGGCCGTTCCCGATGTAGGTCATCGCCCCGAGGAACACCGCCCCCAGGCTCACGGCGGCGAGCAGGCGGGCCTCTTCTCCGGCGATTCCGTCGGTCGGGTCGATCCCCGCGGCCTCGAAGAAGACGAGGTAGGTGGGGGCATTGTCGAGCACCGACGACAGCGAGCCCGTGGCCCAGAAGTAGGCCTGAGGCGAGTCAAGGCCGAGGCTGTCGCCGTGGACGTGCAGCAGGGCCAACGCGGGCTGCATGCAGATGAAGATGCCCAGGAAGAGGGCGGCCACCTCGAGGATCGCCCCGTAGGTGAACCCGTTGCGGCGGCGGACGTCGTCCGACCCGAGAAAGAGCGAGAGGCCGACGAGGCCCAGCAGCGCCGTCTCGCGAAGGTAGATCCAGGGGTGCCAGGCGGTGCCGGGGAACGGCTTCGAGGGATCGAGCAGGGCGACCGCCGCGATCACGCCCGCCATGAGGAGGACGTTGGGCCAAAGGCCGCTGAACCGCAAGCGCCGCGTGAGGACGCGATCTCGGACGATGTCCACGCGGGTCTCGCGGGGATGGGCCAGGAAGGTGTCCCACAACCAGTAGATGGCCAGCAGGGAGCCGTTGGTGAACAGCCATTCTTTCCAGAGCGACAGCGTCCAGAGGAAGTTGACTCCCTGGAGATAGCCCAGGAAAAGCGGCGGATCGCCGATCGGCAACAGCAGTCCGCCACAGTTGCAGACCATGAAGATGAAGAACACGAGCGTGTGGGCCACCTGCTTCCGCTCGCGATTGGTCTCGAGCAGCGGCCGCACGAGGAGCATTGCCGCGCCGGTCGTGCCGATGAAGCTCGCCAGCATCGCGCCGACGGCGAGGAACGTGGCGTTGACGGTCGGGGTGGCCTCCAGGTCGCCCTCGATCCGCACGCCGCCGGTGATCACGTAGAGCGCGAACAGGAGCATGATGAACGGGATGTATTCGGCGAGGATCGCGTTGACGAGCACCGTGCCGACCGTCGGCCACGACGGCCCCGAAGCGGCGGGCGGCACCACGGCGTGGGCCGGGAAGTGGAGATCGACCGGCTGGTGGTGAAAGAGGAGGTAGTAGGCGAGCGTGATCGCGGCGAGCAGCCCGGCCACGAGGAGCTTGCTGGAGTTGTGTTCCCACCAATGCGACACGACGGGCGTGAGCGGCAGGATGGCGATCGCCGCGAGGAGCACGGCGAACGGGAGCACCGTCGCCAGCGGGGGAGCGACCGCCCCGGCGGCGTGCCCGGAAGGGTCTGTCGCGCCGGCCGGGGAGTCGGTGTGACCCCCATCGGCGTGGTCGCCGGCGTGGGACGCTTGTGACCGCACCAGCAAATCACGACCATGTTGCGGCATGCCGAGGGCCGCGGCCACGAGATAGGCGGCGATCGCCGCCACGATGCCGATCATCAGCAGCCTGCCAGGCCGGCCGGACGACGGTGTGGAGGAGGCGGAATGGGCGTCTTGCATGACGGCGGGTCTCCGGAAACCGGGCTTGTGTCGCGAGATCGTATGCCAACATCCAACGCAACGGAAGCAGACGTGGTGAATCCGGTCCGGATCGGCGAGTCGGAAATCTGGCTCCGCGGCAATCCGCGGCCCGCGCTCGGTCTGCTGACGGCGGCGCTCGTCGTGGCCGCAGCGGCGACGGCGGTCGTCGTGATCTCGCGGTCGCCCGCATGGATCGCGTGGGGTGCAGCCGTGGGGGCGGCCCTGCTCGTCGCGGTGGCCGTGTCACTCGCCTGGTCGGCGGCACGACCGCGACTTGCCCGCCGCGGGGCGTTTCTGGAGGTGCGGCTCTCGCCGCTGGCGGTGCAGCGTGTGCCGCTCGAAATCGTGGAGTGCGTCTTTCCCGGTTCCCAGTCGCTCGAGGCCGGAGGCGACGATCACGCGGCCGCCGCCGGCCGCCGCGTCAACACGCTCGTTCTCCGGCTGGCGGAACGCGCCGTCGACTGGCGATCGCGGCCCGTGGCCGCTGCGTGGGGCACATGGAACGACGGCAATGTCGTCTTCGACGGCCGCTGGTGCGAACCACTCTCGCCGGCGCTGGCCCGGGAGATCTCTGCACGGCTGCTGGAGGCGCGGCGGCAGGTCGTCGGCATCGGGGAGACGCGCTCGTGAAGCATCTGCCCGGGGGCCTGCTCGTCAGCGTGCGAACCGTGGACGAGGCCGCGGAGGCCATGGCCGGCGGCGCGGCCATCATCGACGTCAAGGAGCCGGGCCGCGGCCCGCTGGGTTGCGCCGACGCCGAAGTCGCCGCAGCGATCGTCGCCGCCGTCGGCGTGGCCGGCTGCTGCACGCTTGCCTGTGGTGAGTTGGCCGCGGGCGTGCCGGCGGCCGTCGCGCGGATCGACCGGGTTGTCCGGCTCGCGGCAGTCACCGGCACGGCTCCCCGGGGCGTGAAGGCCGGCCCCGCCGGTCTGACCATCGACGAGTGGCGGCGCGAGTTTGCCGCACTGTCCTGCGGGCTTCCCGCCGGCGTGGAACCGGTGGCGGTCTCCTATGCCGACTGGGAGCGTGCCCGCTCCCCCGAGCCGGACGCGCTCATCGCCGCCGCGGCGGCCGCCGGCGCCACCACGCTGCTCATCGACACGTTCGACAAGCAGGGGCCGGGGCTCGTGGAGGCCTGCGGGCTGTCCCAACTGACTTGCTGGGTGGCACGAGCCGGTGTTTTGGGCATCAGGGTGGCCCTGGCCGGCAGGCTCGAGCCGGCGGAAACCCGCCTCGTTGCCGGCTCCGGGGCGGCGATCGTCGGGGTCCGGTCGGCGGCCTGCCGGGGCGGACGAATGGGTCGCGTCGATCGCGGGAACGTCGCCGCCCTCGTGAGTACACTCGGGGGAGCCGGCGGTGAGCCGGCAGCCGCCATCCCGGGAGAGAAGCCGTGAAGTCGCTGGAAGTTCGGGTGCCCCATGCCCTCGATCCCGAGGAGGTTCGCCGCCGGCTCGACGCGGCCGTCGTGCGTGCTCGTGACGACTATGCCGACAAGGTCGGCTCTATCGAAGCGACCTGGCAGGACGACGGCCGGCTGGCCCTCGCCCTTCAGGTGATGGGCATGAACATCGACAGCGATGTGGAGATTCTCGCCTCCGAACTGATCGTCCGGCTGCAGGTGCCCGGCATGGCGGGGCTGTTCGCCGGCCGCATCCGCAGCGGCATCGAGGAACGCCTTGGAGGCCTGCTCGGCGTCGGCCAGGCCTGAAGCGGCCAGAGCACCTCGAGCCGCGCGGTCGCGACGGTTGGGGGGGCGAGGCCCGAGTCCCGCCGTCCGGTTGCGGAAGACCGCTTGAAACGACCGATTTCCCCTGAGACTCCCGCGAACATGACACTGTTCCACGCCATGCCCCCAGATTCACCCGAGTTTCCCGCCGCCGGCCGAAAGCTGGTGTCCCGCGGCCTGGCGGCCGTGGCGGTGTGCTGTTGCGCCGCCTGGTCGTTGATGGTGGCGACGCCCCCCGCAGCGGCGCAGGATGGAAACGCCGCCGGTGTTCCCGAGGACGATCCCTTCGCGGACGAGCTCAATCCCTTCGGCCGTGGCAAGGAACCGCAGCCGGCCGCGCCGCGGATTCGTGAGGAGGCAGCACCCGCCCAACCCCGTCCGCGGCCGCAACTGCCCGTTCCCTTTCCCGAGACGACCGTGCCGGGAGACGCAGCGGCCCGGAGCCGCCCGGCCCGCGTCCGCCCGGACCCGCGCGGCGCGACCGACATCGATCGCGGCGGCGCCTGGGAGCCCTCGCTGGCGGAGGAACTGCTCGTCGAAGCGGAGAAACTCGATAAGGCCGGCAAACTCGAGGAGGCTCGTGCGAAACTCCGCGAGGTGATCAAACTCGACCCGAAAATGACGCTGGCCTACCTCGCCCTGGGCGTCACATCGCGGCAACTCGGTGACTACGAGACCTGCGTCGACGCCTGCTCCAAGGGGCTCGAAATCGATCCCCAGGATGCCGAGCTCTACCTGCGTCGCGGGATCGCGTGGTTTCACCTCGGCCTCTACGGCATCGCCCTCGAAGACTTCGAGGACGCGGCGGGCATCGCCTACGACGATCCGCGGCCCGAACTCTGGCGGGGTCTGACGCTCATCGAACTCGGCAGGCCGTTGGAGGCGATCAACGCCTACGCGTCGAGCATCCGTCGCGATCGCACGTTCATGCTCGCGTATCTCAACCGCGGACTCGCCTACCTCAATACCGGTGAGCCGCGGAAGGCGGAGTTTGATTTCAATCAGGCGATCCGCCACGACCCGCGGGATGTCCGCGCGTGGTTCAATCGCGGCGTGTCCCAGGCGCGGCAGGGCCGCTATGCCGATGCCGCCAACTCCTACGCCGAGGCGTTGAAGCGGGACCCGAAGCACGAGCCTTCGCGGCGCAACATGGAAGTGGTGCGGGGCAGGGCCGACCGCGTGATCGAGCCTTGACTGAGCCTTGATCGAGCCTTGATCGAGGGGGCCCCGAGCCTGGGAGCGCAGAGCCTGGGAGCCCCGAGTCCGGCGGTCAGCGCTGCGGATCGACGGCCCGGTCGCTGTCGTCCGCGTCCGGCGCCCGCTGCGGGGCGGTGATGTCAGGCAACTCGATGTCGGCCCGCTCGCGGAGGATCGCGACCGCCTCGGCCGGGATCCGCGACAACGCGGGGAGGCGGATGCCGCCACGATGCGCGGCCAGCCCGCGGGCGGTGGCGGTGTCGATCGTCGTGAGCCCTTCGAGCACCAACAGCCGTTCGTGACCGGCGAGGGCGTCGGCGACGTCGGCCGGCAGCATCGCGACATGGCTGATGACGATGTCACCAGGATGCGCCGCGAGTTTCCGGGCGGCCGCCGCCGAAAATGCCGTCGAGCCGGTGAAGATCAACGGCCCCGTCTGCGCTGCCAACGCCGCGGCCGCCGCGGGGGTGAGTGTCGCCGCGCATCCCAGCGTGATCCCGTAGTAGCCCGAGCCGGCCAGCCGCTCGGCGACCTCGGGCGGGAGTGTCTGCAGGCCCGGCAATGCCAGCGAGCCGCTGTCGCTGCCGCGCAGGGCGTCGGCGATCGGCCGTGAGAGGTGCGTCACCCGGGGAAGAAAGACGTGTTCCTGCCGTGCGAGCCGGCGGGCGAGCGCGGGAGAGTCGAGCGACGTCAGGTCGGGAAACAGCAGGCCCTTGAGCGATCGGCAGTCCGCCAGGGCGGCGGCGACGTCGTCGGGCAGCGTGGTCAAACCGCCGATCACCAGGCCGATGCCCTCGGTCCGCGCGAGTGCGGCCGCGGCCTCTGGCGACAGTTCACGGAGATTCGGGAGCACGACGAGCGCCCGGCATCGCGCGAGCGCGGCGGCAGCCCCGGGAGTGATGCTCCCCAATCCCGGCAGTTCGATCGCCGCCCCCCACGAGTCGGCGCCGAACGCCGCGAACGCCGCCGCGTCGTCGGAGGTCAACGAGGTGATCGCCGGCAGCGAAACGAAGCCGTCGTACGGCAGCAGGGCGGTGGCGATCTCGGATGTCATGGCAGCGATCCGGGGCAACGTGAGAAACTCCCCGAACCGATCGCGGAAGCCCTGCCACTCGGGATCGCGGGTCAGAAACAGAAACCCGTCGAGTCGGCTGCCCATCCCGGGCAGCACGGCACGATCGACCTCGCGCCACAGCCTGTCGAGCTGGGCCCGCGGCACGCCGGCGGCTGCGAGCCTGGAGTCGATCTCGGGCCGCTCCATGTGCACCGACACGCGGTCAGCCTTCGTTCCAAGGAGCCGGCCGATCTCCTCCGCGGTGCGGGCCTCGGCCGCGGCCGGGGCAGCCTCGGCGAACACCCGCAACCGGCGGCCGTCGATTGTCCATCTCAGGCCGAGCGTCTTGGTCAGGGTGTCGAGCAGGTCGTCCCGCGACACGTCCTGCACGTCGATCCGCACGATCTCCCCGGGGGCGATGCCCCGTTCGGCGAGCGAGCCGCGGTCGAGATCGACCTCGAGCCCCAGCCGGCCGGCGATCGCGTCCAAGGCCTGATCGAACGGCGCTTCCACCCGGAGCGAGAAGACATCGCGGACGACGGCCGGCTTTCGCGGGCCGCGCAGTCCGGCCCCGGAGTGAACGGGCGAACCCTGGGGGCCGGCCGCCGGCCGCCGCGCGGGCGGGGCGTTTTCCAGGGGCACGATGGCCCCGCCGTCGGCGCCCCAATCCACCCGGCGATCGAAGTGGGCCAGCACGAGGTCGAGCCGTTCGGCGAGCGACAGCGGTGGCAGCGTCGCTGCGGGGAAGTGATCGTGGGGTATCGCGTCGATGCCGACGATCGTGACGCCGGCCTTGTCCGCGGCTTCGGCCACGAGGTCGCGTGGTCGCGCCGCGGCGGTCCAGGCCCAGGGCTCGCGGACGGCGATCTTCCGTTGAACCGCGGCGGGCAGCCGGGCGAGGTCGGCCGCACGGGCGGCCTCTGCGGCGCTGGCCCGCCGGGCGGCCGAGTGGGGCACGATCCGGATGGTGGCGTCGAGCACATCGACATCGGCCTCGGCCATCTTCGCCACGCGGCCCAGCACGTCGCGGAGCGGCTCGCCTCGGCAGTCGAGCGAGATGGGCGTCGTGGGATCGATCCGTCGGTCCACGATCACCGGTCGTCCGGCGATCCGGGTCGCTCGCTCCGCCCAGTCGCGGAGTGGAACACGCGTCCACGACGCCTGCACGGCCGCGTCGAGGGGATCGGATGGCGGGCCGCCTTGGGCCGCCGCGGGCAGCGCGAGCATCACGAGCAGGGCAGCGACCGTCCCGACGAGAGGGCCGGGGCCGGACGGCTGTTTCCCGGCCGATCGTGGGGCGGCATGGGCTTGCTTCCCGCGGCAGGGCTCGGCTGTCAACGTCATGGCTGGCTCCGGAGCACGAAGACCCGAGAATACCCTGACGCGGGGAAGGCCGGCCACGGCAAGGCCTCGGCCTCGCGAGCAAAGCGGGAGAATCGCCGATGACGGAGCAGACCTGCGTCCTGGCCCTCGACCAGGGAACGACATCCAGCCGGGCGATCCTCTTCGACCGCCGCGGCACCTCGCTGGCGGTCGCGCAGGAAGAGTTCATGCAGCACGCCCGCGCGGCGGCCGGCCCGGACGGCAGCGATCTCGGCATCGTCGAGCACGATCCGGAGGACATCTGGCGAACGCAACTCTCCTGCGCCCGCCGCGTGCTCGCCATGGCCGGGGTCGCCGCGGATCGGGTGGCGGCGATCGGAATCACCAACCAGCGGGAGACGACGATCCTCTGGGAACGTGCGACCGGCAGGCCCGTCGCGCCGGCGGTGGTCTGGCAGAGTCGCGTTTCCGCGCCGATCTGCGCGCGGCTCGAGGCCGAAGGCCACGGGGAAGCGATCCACCGGCTGACGGGATTGCGACTGGATCCCTACTTCTCGGCCACGAAGATCCTGCACCTTTTCGAGACGACGCCCGGTCTCCGCGAGCGGTGCCTGCGGGGCGAGGTGCTGTTCGGCACCGTTGACTCGTTTCTGATCTGGCGGCTGACAGGTGGCCGCGTGCATGCCACCGACCCGACGAACGCAAGCCGCACGCTGCTCTTCGACATCGGGCGGATGGAGTGGAGTGACGAACTCTGCGGCATGCTCGGCGTGCCCCGCGGCATCCTGCCGGAGGTCCGGTCGTCGAGCGGCGACTTCGGTGCGACCGACCCGGCGTTGTTCGGCGGGGCGATTCCCATCGCCGGCTGCGCGGGCGATCAACAGGCGGCGGCCTTCGGCCAGGGAATGGAACGGCCCGGTGACGCGAAGAACACCTACGGCACCGGCGCATTCATGCTCTTTTCAACCGGCGATTCGCGGGTCGCGAGTGCCAACGGCCTGCTCACGACGCCGGCCTGTGCCGTCGGGCCGGCGGCGCGGCACTACTGCCTCGAGGGCTCGGTGTTCGTGGCCGGCGCGCTGGTGGGCTGGCTGCGGGACGGGCTCGGGCTCATCGAAAAGGCGAGCGACATCGAATCGCTGGCCCGCGGCGTCGACGACAGTGGCGGCGTGATGATCGTGCCGGCCCTGACCGGCCTCGGGGCCCCTTACTGGGATCCGACGGCCCGCGGCATGATCATCGGGCTATCGCGGGGAACCCACCGTGCCCATGTCGCGCGAGCGGCGCTCGAGGCGATCGCGCTGTCGGTGGCCGACGTGGTCGATTGCATGCAACGGGATTCGGGAGTGGCTCTGCGCCACCTGCGGGTCGATGGCGGGGCGTCGGCCAACGACCTCCTCATGCAGATCCAGGCCGACGTGCTCGGACTGTCGGTGGAGCGGCCGGCGGTGCTCGAGACGACGGCCCTCGGGGCGGCGCTGCTCGCCGGCCTGGCGGTCGGATTCTTCGCCGATTCGGCCGCTGTTGCCGATGCCCGCCGCATCGCACGTCGGTTCGAGCCGCGGCTCGACACGGAACAGCGTCGCCGACTGCTCGCGACCTGGCACGACGCCGTCGGCCGGAGCAAATCCTGGGCCCGCCCTCGCTGACCGCGCGAGTCTCAGTAGCGGCGAACCGCATCGACCGGGGCGGGACGCTCGGCGAGCATCACGGGCGCCGTGAAGCGTTCCGGATTCGCGGTGAAGGCGGCCCTGCTCTCCGCGGAGGCGAAGAGATAGATCCGGGACTGGTAGGTCACGCCGTAGGCGCGACGGCCCGGCAGGCTCTTGCCCTGTTCGATCGCGAGCACCGGATCGTCGCCCGAGAGCGCGGGCGAGAAGCGGTCGGGGCTCGCCAGAAAAGCCTGCTGCTGTTCGGGGCCGGCGAAGAGGTAGGTGCGGCCGCGGTGCCGCACGCCCCATTGGGCGCGGCCCTCGGTCCAGACGCCGCGTTCCGCGAGCGTGACCGGGCAGTAGCCCTCGAGCCCCAGCGGCATCGAGCCGTAGGGGTCGGCCGCGGGCACTTCCTCGGCGGCGGCTGGAGGCGGAGCCAGGGCCGCGGTGGCCATCGCGAGCGGCGAAGCCGGTCGGGCGGGGGTCATCGTCGGGGGTTCGAGCTTCTTGGCCGGCTTGGCCGAGAAGATATCGAAGGGCTTTTGGATGGCGGTGACGAACGACGACCACGCCGAGGTCGCGGCGGGCTTCTCGGGAGTCTCGGCTGGCGCACCGGAGCCGCCCGGTGTCGCGGGGAGCGTCGCCGCCGTGGCGGGCGCGGAGAGCCACGGCGTCGCGGGGGCCGTGGTGGCCGGCTCGATGGCCGGACGGTCGGCTTGCGGCGGGGCGGGCTGCGGCGGCGCGGTGGTGAACGCCGACGCCTGCTCGGCGGGCCAGGCGGCGGGCTTTGCGGGCAGGAAGGGCGTGTCGGTCACCGTGGCCGAGTCAAACTGTTCCGAATCCAACTCCGCACGGCTCGCCTTGGCGGATGACAGACTGGCCTGCGACAGGGCCTCGTCAGGCAGGTCGCCCGCCGTGGCGAAGCCTGACAACTGGGCGACCTTCGTCGTGACCACGGCGATGGCCCCGCCCGACGGCACCGCTCCGAGTTCCGATTCAACGGCCGAGGTTTGATCGGCCGCCATCATGTCGCCGGGCGTTCGAACCGCCGCGCCCAACGCGGCCCTCGCGGCCGCAGCCACGAAGTCGGCCGGCGCCTCGGGGCACTCGAACATGGCGAGCTTTCCCCCCTTCGGCGCCAGGATGCACGCCGCCGGCACGTGCACGATCTGCATTCGCTTGGTGACGGCCGCCTGGGAGTCGACATCGATCAGCACCGGCTCGTAACAGGCGGCGACCAGCGCGGCGACCTCGGGGCTCGTCAGCGTCTCTTCGGTGAAGCGGACAGCCTCCGGGCTCCATGAAGCGGTGAAGATCGCGAGCACCGGCTTCTGGCTGATGCCCGCGGCGGCCCGGGCAGTCTTGAGGTCGGAGTGCCAATGCAGTTCGGCGTTGGCGGTCGAGGCCGTCGAGGCGACCAGAGCGAGAACGGCGGCCGAGGCCATGGCGTGGCCCCACCGGACGGCGAGTTTGAAACGTGTCAGCCGGAACATCGCTGCGGCCTCGCTCTGCGGTAAAAAAACGCAATCCGCTGGTTCGGGGAGCCGGTTCACCGCTGGCGGCGGCACGCCGACGACCCTGCGTCTTCTATCGGTCGAAACGAACGTGAGAATCGCATCGAAAATGCCGGTCGTCGGCTTTGCGATGCCGTTGTTTCTTGCCTGTTCCGCCAAAGCCCCCGGGCTTCCGCGGTCGGCCGGCGGGCGTGCAGGAAAGAGGGGGGCCAACCGAGGGCATTGAGCCGCTGGTTCGAGCCCCCAGGTCACCCGGCTTGACAGTAGGGACGGCCCCACTGATACTTTGCCTGTCGTCTTGAAGGGCGATTCCGGAACGAGCCTTTGGCCTTCCGGAGGCTTTGTCGCAGGAACTTCGTCTCACAAACTTTTGGGGCGGATTGCGGCCAGGGTTTCGAGAGTCGTGCAAAGGCTCTGCCCGGTTGGGCTCTTGGCAGTCCCGGGTCCATACGCCGCCATCGCGTTTCCGGAATGCCGTTTTACGAACGGCATCGCTTTCGAGGATTTCCGGAGGGGAATCTGACTCAGGATCCGAGCCGCAAAGGCTTGCTTCCGCACGAAAGCGTCGGCTGTGAGCCGCGAGTCCAGAGCGTCCGGTTCGCTGGCGGGCAGTCGCCCCCGCGAACGCCGAACGTGTGCTTGAGCCGGTTTTTTCAGTTCGTGGTGACGGTCGATTTTTTAGACGCGGGGTTTTGAAACAGTCATGTCGAAACGCAGGCGATCCAGGCGGCCCGGGGGATTTGGTGGCCAGGGCCAAGGGCAGGGGGGCTTCGGCCCGGGTCCTGGTCCGGGCCAGGGGCAGGGCCCCGGCCAGGGCTACCAGGGGGGCGGTGGTGGCGGCGGCGGGTATGGGCGTCGCCGGGGCCGGTTTCGTCGCGGCGGTGGCGGCGGCGGACCTCCGCCGTCCGGAGCTGGTGCCGTGGGCATGGACAGCGAGGGCATGAGGCCGCCGGACCTGGAGCCCGAGGTTGCCGAAAACGGTGAGCCGATCCCGCTCGAGCCGGGCAGTGGCGTCCTGGAGATGCACCCGAACGGATACGGGTTCCTTCGCAGCGCCGAAACGAATTACACACGCGAGCGGACCGATCCCTTCGTGCCCGCCACCATGATCGAGCGATACCGCCTTCGCGAGGGCGTGTACCTCAAGGTGCTCGTGCAGCCCGGTCGGCGGCAGCAGGGGCCGCGGGTGCGCGAGATCGAGGAAGTCGAGGGGATGAAGCCCGACGACTACGCCAACGTCAAATCGTTCGACCAGCTGACGCCGATCAACCCCGAGACCTGGCTGCGGCTCGAGACCGGACAGCAGCCGATCACGACGCGGGTGATGGACCTCCTCACGCCGTTGGGCAAGGGGCAGCGGGCGCTGATCGTGGCCCCGCCGCGGACCGGAAAAACCGTGCTGCTGCAGCAGGTGTCGCAGGCCATCTCCGAGAATCACCCCGAACTCAACCTCGTGATGCTGCTCGTCGACGAGCGGCCCGAGGAGGTCACCGACATGAAGCGGTCGGTGAAGGGCGATGTGCTCGCCAGCAGCCTCGACTGCGATGTGGAGAGCCACGTTCGGCTGTCGCAGCTCGTCATCGAGCGCTGCAAGCGGATGGCGGAGACGGGCAAGGACGTCTTTCTGCTGATGGATTCGATCACCCGCATGGCGCGGGCCTTCAACAAGTGGGTGGGCAACACCGGCCGCACCATGTCGGGCGGCGTCGACATCAAAGCCCTCGACATCCCCAAGAAGCTCTTCGCCACGGCCCGCGTGTTCGAGGAGGGGGGCTCGCTGACGATCGTGGCCACGGCGCTGGTGGACACAGGCAGCCGGATGGACGAGCTGATCTTCCAGGAGTTCAAGGGCACGGGCAACATGGAGCTCGTGCTCGATCGCAAGCTCGCCGACCGCCGCGTCTGGCCGTCGATCGACATTTCGCAGTCGGGCACCCGGCGGGAGGAGAAGCTCCTCGATCCCAACACGCTGCATGCGGTCAACATGCTGCGACGGACGCTGTCCTCGATGCATCACGTCGATGCGATGGAGCAGCTCACGAAGCAGCTCGCGAAGTTCAAGAGCAACCGCGAGTTCATCGCGCTGATCGCGAGCTCCCGCGACGACTGACAGATCACCGCGGTGTCGCCCGGCCCGTCATCCACCCCGTGTCACACGGCGGGTGAGGGACTCAGCACGGCGGTCATCGGGACGACTGCGGCTCGACGCGGCTGAGCCAGTAGGAATACTGGGGATCGCCGCACCTGAACGAGAAGACCGCGTCGGGCAGGCGAGATGCCTCCGGTCCGGCGGATCGAACCCGAACGACGATCGCGCCATCGGATCGCTTCTCGACCGACAGCCGTTCGTCGGGGATGTCGTGCCAGTCCGAATGTGCGGGCATGGCGGTCGCTCATGCGTTCGCGGAAGGCGTCGGGCGGGACGGAGAGCCCCACCGAACAACTCCCTGCTACAGGGGATTATGCCGGGGACTCATGGTACTTTCCAGCGGCCGACAGGTCGGGGCCGTCCGCCGGACCGGTTTTGCCGGCGGGCCGGCGTCCGCCGGTCATCGGCGGGGAGTGCCGCGACCCGGGATCGGCGGCCTGCTATACTCCGGGCGATTTCCACGACCCCACGAGATTGCACGGGAACATGACGCCCTACGCGTCGCTGGCCGACGACTTCTACATCAACATGAACCTGGCCACGGAGATGGAACTCCCGGCCCAGCGCGAGACCATCCTGCAGTACTTCGAGCGGGTGCAGAAGCGGTTTCCGTCGATGCGGAAATTCTACTGCCGCGACAAGCGGGACTACGTCCTCGAGGAGGACAAAGACCAGGGTCGCTACCGCTGGGCCGCCGTCGAGTCGAAGCGACTCTGCTCGGGGCAGGTGAATCCGGCCACGCTCGACGCGGCCCTCGACCAGCATCGGCTCGTGCTCGATCTCGCACCCGCGTTCTTGTCGATCAGTCCGCTCGACTGCGAGGCGATCGACGTGCTCTTCGGCTTTGACTTCGCCTACCGCGGCAACCATAACGCCCTGCTGGCCGAGGCGCTCGGCGTCGGTCCGGCTTTCGAACGCCTGGGAGACGCCCCGGGCGGGCGGGTGATCAACTATGAGCCCTCGCTGACGATCGCCCTCGATGAAGACTGCCGGGTGCAGGTGCGGGTGAGCACCGAGACGCGGACCAACGCCTTCCAGGTGCGGACCGGGGAGTTCACCGAGGAGCAACTGAGCATCTACGTGACGGCCCGGCAGTATGGCAGCCTCGATCCGGACACGTCCTACGTCGACACGATGAACCGGTTGGCGACGCTCGCCCGCGAGGTGGTCGATTCATGCGTGGTCGAGCAGATCCTGCGCCCCTTGGCCCGCACCATCGCGCTCAAGTAGGCCGTTGCGGCAGGGGAGCCGGCGCCCGTCGAAAGCTCCCGGCCCCGGTGGGCGGGGAGCTTCGCGACGCCCGGGCTGTTTGCCCCAGAGCCTGCTAGCGACCCCGCTGCTCGCCGCCGCGTCCCTGCTTGTTGCGGGCGTCGAGATTTCCGGCGATCACGATGCCGATCGCCTCGACCCAGCTGGGCACGTCGAGCACGGTGTTGAGACCGCTTTCGACCAGGATGTCGTCGTCTTCGGGATCTCGCGGACGCCGCGACGCGTCCTGTCCGGCTTCCTCCACGCCGAGGAACTCGAGCCCTTCGTCGTCCTCCTCGTGACGGCCGGCAACCGGCGCGAAGTCATCCCTCCGGCCCCGGGAAAACGAGGACGACCGTGTTTCGCCGGAAGGCCGCCTCTGGCCGCGGCTGCGTGACCGGCTCGACGAAGACTCACGTGAGCCGGTCGGCTCCCGGTCGCTCCGCGATCGGCCCTCGCCACCACGGCGTCGCCGGCGTCGGCCACGGCCCTCGCCCTTGCCGGCCTCCTCGCCTTCGCGGGCCGCCGCAGGACGCTCGGAACGGCCGCCCGATTCGGTCCGCGAGGATGCTTCGGGCCGGCCGGCGGGACGCATGCCATAAGAGGTGGGCAGCGGCTCGTCGGAGTCGTCTCCCTGGCCTTCGGTGGCACGCGGAGCGGAGTCGCGAAGCGGGCGGTCGGTGCCGGTCGAATCGCCGCGTTCCGCGGTGCCCTCGGAAGAACGGCTCCGCCCGGAACGCCGGCCCCGACGCCGGCGGCGTCGCGGTCGTGATTCCTGGTCCCCCTCGCCGCGCCGATCCGGGCCGGCGGCCTCACGACGGTCGTCAACCGCGGGCTCTTCGTCGCGGTCTTCGGGACGGCGGTCGTCGCGGTCGTGATCATCGAGATTCCGGTCTTCGATCCGCCGGTCGTCCCCCCCCGCAAATGCGGCATCGCGGCGTCCTCGTGACTCGTCGTCCCGCTGCCTGACGCCTTCACGCCGCGGGCCGCGGTCGTTCCGATCATCGCGGCGGGATGACTGCTCAGACGACGCTTCCTCGCGCGGGCGTGCGGCCCCCGCTTCGCCTTCGCTCGAAACAGGACGATCGTCGTCACGGCGACCTCGCCCACGGCCGCCGCGGCGGCCCCGGCGGCGCCTGCGGCCTCCGCCACCCTCCTCGTCGCGATCGCGGGCTTCGCCGCCGCTGCGACGTTCTTCGCCGAGCGGCTCGTCTCCGCCAGGGCCGGCGGCGTCACGCGGAGCGCGGCCTTCGGGCTGCGGCGGACGGCCTTCCCGGTCGGGAGTCCGGTCCTCGTCAAATCGCCGTGAAGGACGCTCGGCGCGGCCATCGTCCCGGCCGTCGTCCCGGCGGCGTTCGGTGCGAAGCTCCCTTTCGGGTGTCGCTGGCGGACGCGGCACCGGTGCCGGCGGCCGGGCGGCGGGCCGGGGCGGTGGCGGAGCTCCGCCCGCGACCCCGAGTTCCGAAGCCAGGCTGTCCCAGTCGCCACCGGCGACGGCAGGCTTTGGCTTTGGCTTGGGCTCCTCCTGCCGCGCCTTCGGTGCGGGGGGCTGAGGCCGGGCGGCCGGCGGGCGGGGGGTGTCGTTGGCGGGGGTGGCGCCGAGCGATTCGGCGAGCGAGGCCCAGGGATCGTGCTGGTCGTTTTCCGGCATGGTGGATTCCGATCGCGGTAAGGAGAGCAGCGACGGCAGGCAGCCATCCAGCAACGCCCTCTTCACCGCGGAGAATACACGAATCGGCCGGAAGGTGGCAGGTGGCGTCCCGGAACCGGGGGGTTCACCCGGCGTTTTCAGGCGATCCCAACGGCTCCCGGGCGGTCGGGATTCGAGCCGGCCTACGGCCTCGTGGCGCTGAACTCCCGGATCATGCTGCCGTTGTCGGCCACTTCGAAGAGCGGCCGGTAGGGGCTCGCGAGACCACGCCGCGAACGCCCCGCCGGGTAGTAGACGAGGTTCACGCCGAGATTCCAGGCGGCCGGCGAGAAGTTGCTGGTCGCTCCCGACTCGTTGATCACGACCGACCGGGTCTGGCCGGGGATCAGGTAGGTGAACGTGCCTTCCATGGCCAGCGACCGGGCCAGCGGAGCCCGCAGGAGCGTGCCGACGATGCCCTCGCCGTCGCCGGTGCCGCCGCCCCAGAACTTGAGTTCGTTGGCATCGCCGAACTGGAGCCGGTAGAAGCCGGTGTAGAGATCGACGGTGCTCGCCGTTCCCTTCACGCGGCTGCGGGGACCGAGGAAGCCCATCTCGTCGGTGATGTTGGCGGCACCCCAGAAACCGATCTCGTGATAGCCCCAGACATAACTGATCTCGGCCCGCATCTGCGCGATGTTGGCGTTGTCGAGCCAGCTGTCGTGCATGAAGTCGTAGACGGCTCCGCCCTGGAGGCCGCGGCCCTCGAAGGCCCGGGTGAAGAAGCCCGTCGTGACGAAGTTCTGGTCGCGGGCGTTCTTCGTGAACGTGGTCGAGCCAACCTGGACTTCGGAAGGCTGGAAGTTGGTCTGCGTGCCCCTCCAGCCCACCTGCCAGCCGATGCCGAAGGCGTTCCAGAATGGCATGGCGAAGTTGAGGTATTCGTTGGTGCCGAAGTTGCCGTGAAGGCCCAGGTTGGTGTCGTTGGTGAAGGCGGTCACGCCAGCGCTGGCCGTGAAGTCGCGATACCACCTCCAGCCGTAGTAGGGCCGGCCGAACTGCCGCATCCAGTTGCAGAACCGGCCGCTGTGATGGCAGAGCGGGTCGTCGTCTTCGCAGGCATACGGGTCGTCGTAGAACGACTCCACATGCAGCATGGCGGGATACTCGCCCATGAGCATGCCCCCCTCGCCCGACATCATCGGCATGCCATCCTCGCCGGCCATCATCGGCATGCCGCCCTCACCCATCGGCATGCCGTCCATGGTCAGGGACGGATCCATGCCCATGTCGCCCGAGCCCGGCTCGAAAGACTCGATGCTCATCGGATTCTCGTCGGCGACCGAGGGGGCCGCGGCATTCGGTGCGGGCAGCTTCTCACCGGGATTCGGAGCGGCCGATGCCGCCGGTGCGGCGGCGGCGGTGGGGCTCCGGCCCGACACGCCCGCGTCATCGAGCGCGTTGGCCTGGGGCTGTTGTGTCATCACCGACGGAATGCCATCGACGTTCATCGCGATGCGATCGATCCGCGGCCGGGCTCCGGGGGTGGCGGTGTAGCGCGGGGCCAGTCCGCCCCCCAGTCGCTGGCTCTGGGCGGCTGCCATGTCGCGGCTCATGGCCTGCCGCTGCATGGCGACGGCCTGCTGGCCCTCGGCGGCGAGGATCGGCCGGTTGGCCTCACCCCGCGGAGTCCGCATCGACTTGTCGCTGAACACGCCGTCGGGATTGTTCGGATCGAAGGCCCGCTGCAACGAGCCGCTCACACGGTTGGCGGTTGACCAATCGGCCTGCGGGAGACCGGGCCGCGGACGCTGCGGCAGGGGCCGCCTGGCGACGGGCTGTCGAGCCGGCACCGCGCGGGGCACGTCGTCCGGCAGCACGACCGCGGCGGGGGCCGCCGAGG
>SXGT01779155.1_pt1 | contig 28602 bp, 29 predicted proteins | sample 3176221 | NCBI WGS metagenome assembly SXGT01 (sample SAMN11356862, study PRJNA531348) | freshwater metagenome | isolation source: freshwater sample F1-120 | place: China: Fuxian Lake, Yuxi | collected 2017-12-25 | reverse complement strand
GGCGGTTTCGAGCTGTTCGCGCTTGTCGCCCTTGCCGTCGCCCGCGGTGAAGCGCTGTATGTAGTCGAGGGCCAGCACGTTCGCGCCGAACGCGGTGCCGGCAGCGGCGACGTTTTCGAGGGCGAAGGGGGCGTGCAGAAATGCCAGGCGGCCGGCGACGGGTTCGAGGGATGCCACGGCGGCCCGCACCCGGCCCAGGGCAAAGACCGCGACGGCGACCGCGACACCCCCGGCGACGGCTGGGGCGAGCGCACCCGCGAACCACACGACCACGGCCCCCGCGACGGCGACGGCGACCACGCGGAGCCGCCGTGGTGCGGTCGAGGGTGGCCGTTCCCGCACGAGCCGGAGTCGGTGCGCGACGGTCCACGACGCGGGCGGCAGGGCGGTGAGGGTGGCCGCGGCAGCCAGCAGCGCCGCGGAGAGGCTCCACGTCCCCACGGCTCACACCGCCCGCGCGAGGACCTGCTCGAGCGCCGCCCACCCGTCGCGGCGCTGCGAGCGGTCCCCGCACCGGACCACGGCGGTGCGGACGCCGACCAGGCCCGCGGCGTCGGCCTGGACGATGCCGACCTCCGCGAGCACGCGTCGACCGTCGCGGTCGCGACCGACGTGCAGGACGACGTCGAGGCCCGCGGCCAGCTGGCTGTGGACGGCGTCGCGCGTGAGGCCTGCCGCGACGCCGAGCGCCTCGAAGCGTGCCGGGACGTCGGCGGGAGAGTTCGCGTGCAGCGTGCCGCACCCGCCCTCGTGACCGGTGTTGAGCGCGGCCATGAGGTCGACGACCTCGGGGCCCCGCACCTCCCCCACCACGACACGGTCGGGCCTCATCCGCAGCGCCTGTCGGACGAGGTCGCGGACGGTGACCAGGCCCGAGCCCTCGATGGTCGCCGGGCGGGCCTCGAGCCCCACCACGTGGGGGTGGTCGGGGCGCAGCTCGGTGGCGTCCTCGACCACGACGACGCGCTCCTCGGGCGCGAGCGAGGACAGCAGCGCTGACAGCAGCGTCGTCTGGCCCGAGCCGGTGCCGCCGGTGACGACGAAGGCCGCCCGGGCCCGCAGGAGTCCGCGCAGCAGGACGAGGTCGTCGTGCGTGAGCGTGCCGACCTCCCGCAGCGACGCGAGGTCGAAGGTGCGCCGCGCCGGCACCCGCAGGGAGATGAGCGTCCCCGGTCGGGCCACGGGCGAGAGGACCGCGTGCAACCGGGTGCCGTCGGGCAGCCAGGCGTCGACCCACGGGCTCGCGTCGTCCAGGCGGCGTCCGGCCCGCGCGGCGAGCCGTTGGGCGAGTCGGCGGACCGCGTGCTCGTCGCCGAGGCTGACGTCCGAGCGCTGCAGGCCGGCGCCGCGGTCGACGTAGACGCCCTCGGGTCCGTTGACCAGGACGTCGGTGACGCCCTCGAGGGTGAGCAGGGGCTCGAGCGCTCCGGACCCACGCGCCTCACCGCGCAACAGGTCGACGATGGCGAGCACGGTGGCGCTGCCGTGCAGCCCCGCCTCGGCCTGCAGCGCGGCGGCGACGGTCTGGGCGGTCGGCGCGACGACGTCGGCAGCGAGTCGTGCACGGACCCGGTCGACCAGGTCGGTGTCGAGGACGACGCCGGCGCTCATGCCGCCACCGCCTCGAGACCGAGGAGGTCCAGCACGAGGTCGGCCGTGCGCGCTGTGCGACGTGAACGCACCGGCCCACGTCCGGCCTCCACCGCCGTCCGCAGGTTCCGGTCGCGCCGCAGCCGGCCGACGACGGGCCGCTCCAGGGTCCGCGCGACGAGGTCGGACTCGATCCCACCGGGCCGGGCGACACCGAGCACGGCGACGGACCCGGCGGTCCGGTCGAGCCAGGCCAGCACCGAGCGGGCTGCCGCGAGCGCGCGTGTCTCCTCGGGTACCAGCAGGACCGTCAGGACCGATCGACCCAGGACGTCCTCGACGTGGTCGTCGGGACGTCTGGGGAGGTCGGCCACGACGAGGTCGAACCCGCGGACCGCCGCCGTCACGACCCCGCCGACCTGGGGCAGGCGGGCGACCGGGCGCTCGCGTTCCCAGGTGAGGACCGAGACCCCCTGGACCGCGGGCAGCACCCTGCCGAGGGACCCGGCCGACAGGGTGCCGTCGGCGCCGCCGAGACCCTGCCACCGCACGCCCTCGGCCTGCTCCGCACCGAGGAGGAGGTCGAGACCGCCGCCGAGCGGGTCGAGGTCGGCCACGAGGGACCGGTGACCCCGGTGGGCGGCGCGGCCGGCGAGACACCCGGCGAACGTCGACGCCCCGCTGCCGCCGACGGCGCCCATGACGCTCACGACGGCGCCCTCGCCCCGCCCGTCGAGCGCCACCGTGAGCGCCGCGAGCGCGGAACGCTCCTCACGGACGGACACGACGGCGACGGCGCCGAGCGCGACCGCGGCGGGCCACGCCTCCTGCTCGTCGTGGCCCTCGTGCACCACGATCACGTGGTCTCGACGCACGAGACCCGCCTCCGCGAGACCGGGGGCGGCGTCGGCTCCGACGACGACGAGGCGGGCCTCCCGCCAGGCCCGGCGGGCCTGCGCGACGTCCGTCACGAGCGCCGCCTCGGCGCCGAGGGCGGCGCACCACCGCTGCGCGTCCTCACGGACCTGCGGTGCGGAGCTGACGACGAGGGCGACGGTGTCGGACGGTCCCGGATCCATGGCCCCAGCCTTCGCCCGAGCCCCGGACGGTGGAACCCGGGACGACGGCGATTGTGGACAACCCGTGGCGGGCCGGGCCGCCTGTGGACCGACTCGTGACGGCGGTGCCCCCTATCCTCGAGACATGCCCGCCTCCGCCGGCGTCCGCACCGCGGCGTTCTTCGACCTGGACAAGACGATCATCGCCCGCTCGAGCACGCTGGCGTTCAGCAAGGCCTTCTACGCCGGCGGGCTGCTCAACCGGCGCGCCGTCGTGCGCAGCGCCTACGCCAACCTGGTCTTCGGCGTCCGCGGCGCCGACCACGACCGGCTCGAGCAGATGCGCCTGCACCTCACCGAGCTCATCGAGGGGTGGGACGTCGAGGCGGTGCGCGGAGCCGTGCGCGACACGCTGCACGAGATCGTCGACCCGATCGTCTACGCCGAGGCCGTCGACCTCATCGAGGAGCACCGCGCCGCCGGGCACGACGTCATCATCGTCTCCGCGTCCGGGTCGGAGGTCGTCGAGCCGATCGGCGAGATGCTCGGCGTCGACGACGTCATCGCCACCACCCTCGTCGAGCGCGACGGGCGGTACACCGGAGAGGTCGAGTTCTACGCCTACGGCCCCCACAAGGCCACGGCCATGGAGCGGATCGCGCAGGAGCGGGGGCTGGACCTCGACGCGAGCTACGCCTACTCCGACTCCGAGACGGACGTCCCGATGCTGGAGACCGTCGGGCACCCCTTCGCCGTCAACCCCGATCGCACGCTGCGTCAGGTCGCCACCGAGCGTGGCTGGCCGATCCTGAACTTCGAGCGCCCCGTCGGGCTGCGGCGCCGTCTCGGGCTGGGCGCCCGTACCGGGTTGGTCGCCGCGGCGCTCGGGGCACTGGTCGGGGGCGTCGTCGTGGCCGTCGTGATGCGACGGCGCCTCGTCGCGGCGCGCTGACCACGGACGGTCGATTGTGAACTGGGTCACACAACGTTACGGATCCGTAGGTCTTTCCTCGCGCCCTCGAGCGGCGTACAACGGAAGACACAACACCACAGACGGACCAGCAGCTCAGTACCCACGCGGCGATCTCCCGTCCCAAAGGGCAGTCGTCCCGGGACAACCGCACCGCTCAGGGATCAGCGGCCCCGCGGCGACGATTCGACGAAGGCACGCTTGGTAGCTCGACTGCTGGACCCCCAGACGGCGCCGTTCCCCCGGAGCGGCGCCGTCGTCTGCGCCCGAGCGGCCCCGCTCAGGCCGGGTACGGTTCCCGCGCCAGGAGCCGAGCGAGGTGGACGGCGTTCGCCGACGCGGTGCGCAACGTCTCGATCGTGGCCTCGGGTGCCTCGTCGAGGTCGTTGTAGTCCGTCGTGTGCATCGCCTCGCCGTTCCAGTAGGTCCCGCCCTGGGCAGGGATCGTCAGGCCGGTGTCGTCCAACGCCTGGAAGAGGTCGGCGGTGATCTTGTGCGCGCCGTCCTCGTTGCCGACGACGCCCACCAGCGCGACGGTCCCGTACAGGATCGGGTTGCCGTCGGCTCCGGTCTCGGAGGACTCGGCGTTCAGCCGCTCCAGCACCCGGTTCGCGACGCTCGACATCTGACCGACCCACGTCGGCGTGACGATCACGACGATGTCCGCCGCGAGCACCTGCTCGCGGATCGCCGGCCACTGGTCGCCGTCGCCCATGTCCGGTTCCACCCCGGGCCGGACGTCGTGGTCGACGACGCGCACCAGCGAGCCGTCGACGTCGTGCTCGGCGAGGGCGTCGAGGTACTGCCGGGCCATCAGCTCGCTGCTGGACGGACCGTCGGACGGCTTGAGCGTGCAGTTGAGGGCGAGGGCGGTGAGTGCCATGGCGGCTCCTTCGGGTCGGCGGCGACCGGGAGCGGTCGCCGGTCCACGGCGTACCCGACGACGCAGGCGCCATGCACGGCCCGTCAGGTCACGACGGCGCCAGGGGATCCCTGGAGAACCAGGCGAGGCCGAGCCCCTCGGTGTACCGGTCCCGCCGGACCAGCTCCAGACCGGCGGCGGCGAAGACGTCACGGATCTCGTCGAAGTCGTGGCCCGGCAGGGCGTGGTACTCCATGACCACGCGGCGGACGTGACGCCAGACGTCGGGCGAGGCGCGCAGGACGACGTCGTACTCCGCGCCCTCGGCGTCCATCTTCAGCACGTCGACCTCGCCGCCGGCGCGCCGCACGACGTCGTCGAAGCCGACGCTCGGCACCTCGATCTCGGCCGCCCCCGGCTCGCCCAGGTGGAGGACGCCGTTGTGACCGCTGCCGGTGCCGTTGTCGGCCATCACGAGGGTTCCCGAGGCGGCCGAGACCGCCTCGTGGTGCACCGTCACCCGCTCCGCCAGACCGTTGCCGTCGACGTTGCGACGCAGGTAGGAGCCGGTGGACGGCGTCGGTTCGTAGCAGTGGACGCGCGCGGCGGGCCGCGCCGACGCGAAGGCCACCGAGAAGCATCCGATGTGGGCCCCGACGTCGACGAGCACCGGAGCGTCGCGCAGGCCCTGCGTGAACCAGTCGATGGCGTACTCGTCCTCGGCGAAGACCTCGTAGACCGGCACCCTCGCCCCCGGCACGTTCGGACCGACGATGGTCACGTCGCCGATGACGTACCGGACCTCCTCGCTCCCCCCGGCGACGGTCCGCAGGACCGTCCAGCCGTTGTCGAAGCAGCGCAGGGTCTGGGTGACCCGTCGGGCGGCGAACTGCGCACGGTGGGCGAGCGTCATGACGTCACCATCTCCTCGGTGGATGAGTCCTCGTCCGACTCGGCGTCGGCTCGTCGGTGCGGCGCGAGCAGGAACGGCAGGGCCAGGACGCACCAGATGTATCGGTCCCACAGCAGCGGGGTGAGCGGTCCGATCAGCAGGTATCCCGCGACCGGCAGCAGGAGGACGTAGTACCGCGGGCCCTTGCTGAGGGCCTGGTGGACGACGGCGCCGAGGACGAGCAGGTAGAAGCCGAGCAGCAGCAGACCCCCGGCCCCCGCGACCTGGACGAAGATGTTGTGCGCGTCGAGGATCTCGACGGAGAACCCTCCCCCGAGCAACGGGTCGGCGAAGAACTCGTCGACCGCCTGCTGCGCCTCCTGCTCCCGCTGCAGGTCGGAGGCCGTCGCGGACCCTGCGCCGAAGAACCGGCCCAACGTGTTCGTGCCCGTGTCGCCCTCGAGCAGGGCCCGTGCGACGACCCACAGGCCGACGACTCCGCCGCCGAAGAGGGCGATCGCGGCAGGGACCGAACGGGCGACGACCGGGTAGAGGACCGCCACCACGACCGCCACCGCGAATGCGGCCCGGCTGCCGCTGACCCACACGCCGTACGCGCACCCGAGGCCGCCGACGAGGACCGCCGCACGCCAGACGCGCGGCACCTCCTGCAGCAGGAACGGCAGGAGGGCGAGGCCCAGCATCGCGCACAGGCCGAGGACGTTGGCGTGGGTCGACAGGCCCGGGTAGCGCCCCTCCACCGACACCTCCCCGAACACGACGCCGTAGGCCACGCTGATGCAGTTGCCGAGGACGTAGCCGCTCGCCAGCACGACCGGGAGCCAGCGACCCGGACGCCACAGGGCGAACACGATCGGCAGCACGAACGCCCCGGTGACGAGGCGTGCCACGATGTTGAAGCTCACGAACGGGTCGTCGGAGGTGAGGGAGACGACGATGCTCGCCACGAGCACCCCGCCGGCCGCGAGGACGAACCATGCCTGACCCTCGAGCCGGCGCCGCACCAGCAGCGGCGCGAGCAGGAGGATCGCGACGAGGAACAGCAGGTCGGCAGCCGAGGCGAAGGAGAGTCCGGGCACCGGACGCACGGCGTTCATCGGCGCCGCCACGAACCCCAGGGTCAGCATGACCACCGCCGACCGCTCCAGCCCGAGGACGAGGACCATGGTGCCCGCGACGACCATGACGAGGATCCCGACGCCGAGCGGCACCGACGCCGTGGCCACGGGGAGCCACAGGTAGAGGACCGCGGCCACCAGCACGACCGGGAGGATCTCCAGGACCCGCGACGTCGCCCGTGACGTCCAGCGCTGGGCGGGGCCTCCCGATCGGTGGCGGAGCGAGTCGACGACCATGGCTCAGCGCGAGGCTCGACGCCCGGACCGACGCCCGGGCTCGCTGGGCGGCACGGTGCTCGGGATCTCGGGAAGGTCGCCGTAGCCGTACCCGTAGCCGTAGCCGTAGCCGTCGCCGTAGCCCCCGGCCGCACGACGCGGCGTGCGGTTCAGCACGGTGCCGAACAGCCGCCCGCCGACGGTCTCGATCCTCGCGACGGCCAGCCGCAGCTGCTCGCGGGTCGTGGAGCCGTGCCTGGCCAGCAGCAGCGCGCCGTCGACCTCGGTGACGAGGATCGCGGCGTCCGCGACCGGCAGCATGGGAGGGGCGTCGACGATGACGGTGTCGAACATCGACCGTGCGCGGGTCAGCAGGTCCTTCATCGCCTGGGTCTCGAGGACCTCGGCCGGGTTGGGCGGGCGGGGCCCGGTCCCGAGGAAGGAGATCCCGTTCGGGTGCTCCTGGATCGCCTCCTCGAGCGTGGCCCGACCGACCAGGACCGTGACGAGCCCGACGCCGTTCTCCAGCCCGAGGACCTCGGCCACGTTGGGGTTGCGCATGTCGGCGTCGACGAGCAGCACGGAGCGCCCCGACTGAGCCATCGAGACCGCCAGGTTCGTGGCGACGAGGGTCTTGCCCTCGTCGGGCATCGCGCTCGAGACGAGGATCATCTGCCGGTCGGCGTCGAGGTTCGCGAACTGCAGGTTCGTGCGCAGCACCCGCAGCGCCTCCGCGAGGGGTCCGCCGATGCTCGAGAGTGCCGGCTCCTTCTTGACGTTCGGGTCGAACGGCAGGGTGGAGAGCACCACCGAACCCGTGACCTTCTCCACGTCCTGGCGGGACTTGAGGGTCCGGTCGAGGAGGTCGCGCAGGACGGCGCCGGCGACCGCCAGGAAGATGCTCAGCAGGATGCCGATGCCGAGGACCAGCGGGATGTTCGGCGAGACCGGCGAGTCGCTGATGCTGGCCGGGCTCGCGACGCGGGCCACCAGCGTCGGTTCGTCGCCGCTCGGCGGCTCCTCGAGCTGCGCGACGAGGTCGATGACCTCCTGGCCGGCCGTGTCGGCGATGCTCTGCGCGGCCTCGGGCGTGGACGCCCGAACGGTGATCTCGACGGTCTGGGTGCCGGGGATGACCGAGGAGCTCACCTGGCCCTGCAGGTCCTCGAAGGTCGTGTCCAGACCGAGCCGGTCGATGACGCGTTGCATGGTCGCGGGATCGGTCGCGAGGTCGGCGTAGGACTCGACACGCTGGGTCACGATGAACGCTGCGGCGAAGTCGGCCTGGCCGCCCGTCGGCGTCGACACGAACAGCTTCACGTCCGATCCGTACTGCGGCGCGGCCAGGACCAGGTAGGTGGCCGTGGCCACCGACCCGAGCACCACGGTGGCGACGGCGAACTTCCACCGGGCCGCCAGGACGCCCAGGAAATCACGCAGGTCCACGGAGTCTCCCTCTGATCGAGACCGGCTGGGATGGGCCGATCGGGGCGAGTCTATGCGAGCGCAGGCCCGGTCTCGTCAAGACGCCGGGATCGGCGATTGCGCAAGTCGGGCCGGAACTTTGTGTCGATCGTCTCGTTGTACCGGGACAGCGCGACATCGAGCCCGATCGAGCGCCTTCCCGACCTCTCGGAGGACTGTGCCCATGACCATTCTCGTGACCGGCGCCGGCGGCTTCATCGGCGGACACCTCGTGGCGGACCTACTGGCGCAGGGCCACGACGTCCGCGCCGTGGACAAGAAGGTCGAGGGACAGTGGTACCAGCTCCACGACGGGGCCGAGAACATCGTCGCCGACTGCTCGGACCCCCAGGACGCCCACAAGATGGCCATCGGCACCGAGGAGATCTACAACCTCGCCGCCGACATGGGTGGGATGGGCTTCATCGAGAACAACAAGGCCGAGTGCATGCTCTCGGTCCTGACGAGCACGAACATGCTGGTCGCCGCCCGTGACGCCGGGACGCGCCGCTTCTTCTACAGCAGCTCGGCGTGCGTCTACGCCGGCGACAAGCAGACCGACCCGGACGTCACGGCGCTCACGGAGTCCGACGCCTACCCGGCCGACCCCGAGGACGGCTACGGCTGGGAGAAGCTCTTCAGCGAGCGGATGGCCCGACACTTCCGCGAGGACTTCGGCCTGGAGACCCGCGTTGCTCGCTACCACAACGTCTACGGTCCCGAGGGCACGTACGAGGGCGGGCGCGAGAAGGCACCGGCCGCCCTCGCGCGCAAGGTCGCGCAGGCCACGCTCTCCGGCGACCACTCGATCGAGATCTGGGGCGACGGCGAGCAGAGCCGCAGCTTCATGTACATCGACGACTGCGTCCGCGGGACCAAGGAGATCCTGGCCGGCGACAACGTCGAGCCGGTCAACCTCGGCTCCGCCGAGCTCGTGACGATCAACCAGATGGTCTCGATCCTGGAGGACATCGCCGGCGTCACCCTCGAGCGTCGCTACAAGCTGGACGCGCCCCAAGGCGTCCGTGGGCGCAACAGCGACAACACGATGTTCCACGACATCTACGGCTGGGAACCCTCCATCTCGTTGCACGACGGCCTCGAGAAGACCTACACCTGGATCCTCGCCCAGCTGCAGGCCTGATCATGAGGATCACCGTCCACGACTTCTCCGGTCACCCCTTCCAGGCCGAGCTCTCGCGGAGCCTCGCCCACCAGGGGCACGAGGTGGAGCACCTGCACGCCGAGCAGTACGTCAGCGGCAAGGGCCACCTGGAGCGACTCCCCGACGACGCCCCCACGCTCCGGTTCCGGGGCGTCCGGCTGACCCTGCCGTTCCTCAAGTACTCCCCCCTGACCCGACTCCGCTACGAGGCCGCCTACGGCAAGGAGTGGATCCGGCGTTCACGCCGCAGTGACGCGCAGGTCACGATCGCCTCGAACGTGCCCCTGGTCTCCCACTTCCGCTGGGCGGTGTGGGCGCGGTTGCGGCGTCATCCCTGGGTGTTCTGGCACCAGGACATCTACAGCGTCGGTCTTGCCGACGAGGCCCGCTCGCGCCTGCCTCGTCCGCTGGGCGCGCTGGCGGCCAGGGTCTTCGACCGCATGGAGCGCTACTGTGCCCGCACGGCGGCGCACGTCGTCGCCATCGGGGACGGCTTCTGCGAGACCTACGAGCGCTGGGGTGTCGACGCGCGACGCGTGTCGGTGATCCCGAACTGGGCGCCTCTGGACAAGGTGCGACCGACCGACCGTGACAACGACCGCTCCGCCGAGCTGTTCGGCGACGCCGAGGGCCTGCGGATGCTGTACGCCGGCACCCTCGGCCGCAAGCACAACCCGATGCTGCTCGTGGAGGTGCTGCGTGCCGCGCGTGCCCAGGGGCTCGACGCGGCGCTGACCGTGATCTCCGAGGGGGAGGCGGCCGACTCGCTCGCCGCCCTCGCCTCGCAGGAGCCCGATCTGGGCCTGAGGGTGCTCGGCTTCCAGCCGGCCGAGGACCTGCCCTCCGTCCTCGGGTCCGCGGACGTCCTGGTCGGTCTTCTCGAACCCGACGCGACGATGTTCTCCATCCCGAGCAAGGTTCTGACCTACATGGCCGCGGGTCGTCCGATCCTCGGGCTGATGCCGGCGGACAACCCGGCCGCGATGGACATCCTCACCACCGGTGGCCACGTCGAGGTCCCCACCGTCGACGGCGCGTGGGCGTGCGCGGAGTGGCTCGAGAAGCTGTCGGCCGACACCGACGCGGTCGCGGTGATCGGATCGCGGGCGCGGGCCGTCGCGGAGGAGAAGTTCCACCTGCCGACGATCACCGACCGGTTCGAGGCCGTCCTCCGCGCCGCGGTCTCGACGCGTCGGAGCGCGGCGCGTCCCACCTCGGCGCGCGAGACGAGCGGCCCCGCGATGAGTCCGGTACGGGGCTAGCGCGAAGCACCCAGCGGCGACGCCTCCGCGCCCCGGGCGAAGGCCATGGCCGCGTAGGAGAGCCACTGGTGCACCCCGCCGGCGTCGCCACGGTCGTACGCGGCGAGCGCCGACGCGTAGCCGGCCGGCTCCGCGGCATGACCTGCCTCGGGCACGGTGACGGAGGCGGGGTCGACCCCGCGGACGACGAGGAGCAGCCGCTCCACCGCTCGCGCGACGACGGCGTTGTGGGAGGAGAAGGCCGCGGCGGTCGCGATCTCGGCATGCGCGACGGCGGCCACCACGAGGCCCGGCGCGGCGGTCGGGGCCGCCAGCTGCGCGGCGGCCTGCGACAGGCGCGCCGTCGCCTCCGCCGACACGGGGCGACCGAGCTGGTCGTCGGCCACCGAACCACCCGCGGCGAGCGCGTGGATGCGGGCGATCGCCTGGATCGGTGCGCGGTTCCACACCGGGACGAGTCCCAGCAGCTCGCTGGAGAGTCGCAGCGCAGCACGCGCCGTGGCGCTCCCCGACCCCGCGGCGAGCTCGTCGGGTCCGATCGGCTCGCCCTCGAGGGTGACGGTGGCGGCAGCACCGACCAGCAGGGAGCGAGCGGTGTCCTCGGGAGTCGTGCGGCGCAGGCCACGGTCGCGCAGCAGCGCGTCGATCCCGTCGCGGGCAGCGGCGTAGGCCGACGGCACGCCCTCGAGGGACGTCAGGGCCAGGAAGGGATCGGAGGTCGCTGACACGCCGGAAGACTACCGGCGACCCGTCTGCGGCGCGATAACCTGCCCGGGATGACCCGCTTCTTCGACCAGGCCGCCCACGAGCCGCCCGACGAGCCCGCCGCAGCGGTCTCCCGGGCGGCCAAGTGGCTCGTCGGCGAGCGACTCGCCTGCATCCTGCACCTCGGTGACGGCTCCCTGGCGTACCTGCTCAGCGACCAGGGGCACGAGGTGGTCGTCGCGGGCGCCGACGTCACGTCACGCCGACACCGCGACCTCTCCTACGTCCGGGCGACGTCGACCGGCCTGCCGTTCGCCGGCGAGAGCTTCGACGCCGTGCTCGCCCCACGGTTCGCCGGACCCGTCGTCGACCTCGACGAGGTCGCCCGCGTGCTGCGACCCGGCGGCCTGGTCTCGGCCATCGACCGCGTCGACGACGAGACGATCCCCTGGGTCCGAAGGCTCCGCGACATCGTCGGCCACCGCGAGCGGCCGGGACTCACCGTCGAGGCGCTCGAGCGGACCGGACTCTTCGAGCCCGCCGAGGTCCACGACGTCACCACCTGGGCGGTGCTCGACCGCGCCGGCCTGCAGCAGTACGCCCGGGCGACCGCGAGCGGCCCCGTCGACGACGCCACGATGGCCGAGGTGCACGAGCTGTTCAGCCAGAACGCCGGCCACACCGGTTCGCTCCGGCTCCGCCAGATCACGCGCTGCGCCCGGTCCCGGGTCGTCAAGGACCCGTCGACGCGGCCACGGGCCACCCCGGAGACGATGCTGCTCGACTTCCGGTGAGACGTCGCCCGGGCCCGTAACCCGCGACGACGGCGCACCGTTGTGCACACAGGACCGATCGAACAGAGGATGCACATGGCTCATCGTGGGGTCGCGTACGTGGCACGCCGGGCCCGGCAGTCGTTCACCCACTTCGAGAACGGGCCGAGGATCCTCGCCGGTCTTCTGCGGGGCGGGGAGATGACCTTCCGAACCCGCACGGGGACGACCCTGCACGTCCCCAACGTCGCGGGCGCCCGCTTCCCGGTCTTCGAGGTGCACGCCGACGACGTCTACCGCCTGGGCGACCTCCTCGCAGACCTGCCCGCCGATGCCGTGGCCGTCGACATCGGCGCGCACATCGGCAGCTTCTCCACCGCGGTCTGCTCGGCCCTGCCGGACGCCACGGTCCACGCCTTCGAGGCCTCCCCCTCGACGGCCGACTGGCTGGAGCGCAACGTCGCCGCCAACGGCCTCGAGGCGCGTCTGCACGTCCACCGGCTGGCCGTCTCCGACCACACGGGAACGTTGGAGCTGGTCGACAACGGCGAGGCGAGCGCGCACAACGGCCTCACCGCGCCCACGGGCCTCGGCGTCGCGGTCGAGGTGCCGTGCGGCGACCTCGCCGAGGTCCACCGCCTCGTCGGGGGGCGCGTCGACGTCGTGAAGAGCGATGCCGAGGGGGCCGAGTACGGCTTCATCCTGGACAGCGACCCGGCGCTGTGGGCCGGGGTGCGGCGCGTGGTCATGGAGTACCACCCGGTCGACGGTCGACGGTTCTCCGAGCTGGTCGCCTACTTGCGCGACGTCGGCCTGGAGCTGGTGCGCGACGAGCCGTCGCCCGACACTCCCGGCCTCGGCAACGCCTGGTTCGCCCGGGACTCCTGACGAGCCCATGACTCGCCTGCCTCCCTCCCTGCAGCCCCTGTGGCCGGCCGCGAAGGTCGCCCACCGCGCCGCCACGCGAGCGGTGGGTCGGACCACCCGGTCGTCCGGCCTCGGCGGGGACCGGGCGGTGCCGCCGACGGCCCTCCCCACCTCGCGACAGACGCGTGACGCCGAACCCGACCACGTCCGCCTGCACGTCAGCGCCCCGAGCGAGACGGTGCGTCGTCCTGTCGCCACCGGCGGACCCGGCCCGTTGGCGGTGTGGGAGGAGGCGCGCCTGCTGGAGGTACCGGAACGCTTCGTCCTCGCGGTCGACCACGGCAGGCTCATCGGCGACTACGCCGCGACCATCACGCCCGGCGGGATCCTCGACCTCGAGACGAGCCCCTACTTCGGGATCCGCAGCTGGCGCGAGCACCCCCTCTACCTGCGAGCCCGCCTCCCCGAGACCACACACCTCTCGGGCACGACGGTCTCGCTCGCCTCCCCCGCGTCGACGCGCAACTACTACCACTCCCTCATGGACACGCTGCCGCGGTGGGCGATGCTCACCACCACGCTGCCGGACGTCCGGCCCCACCACCTCGTGGTGAGCCACCGGAACCGGTGGGACGCCGAGCTGGCGGCGCTCGTCGGCCTGGACCGGTTCACGCTCGTCGAGCCCGTGAAGCACCTCGCCGTCGACACCGACACCCTGCTGGTCCCCTCCCTGAGCAACCGCGGCAACCTCGCCCCGCCCTGGATCACCGAGTGGCTGCGGGCCGCGTTGCCGCCGCGCGACGTCGCGGGGCGACCGCGGCGGCTCTACATCACCCGCGGCTCGGTCCCGAACACCCGACGTCTCGTCCACGAGGACGAGCTCTGGCCGCGGCTCGAGCGGATGGGGTTCACCCGCTTCGACCCCGGGTCGGTGAGCGTGCAGGAGCAGATCGACCACTTCGCGGCGGCCGAGGTCGTCGTCGGCGTGCACGGGGCCGCGCTGGCGAACCTGACCTTCGCGCCGCCAGGGGTCCGGGTGCTGGAGATGTTCGCCCCCCGCTACGTCGACCCCGGGTACTGGTCGATCACGTCCAACATCGAGGACTCGACCTACCGCTACCTCGTCGCCGATCCCGTCGAGCCCGACCGTCCGCAGCGACGCATGAACCGCGTGCAGGACGACGTCGAGCTCACCGCCGACCGGGTGCTGGGGGCCGTGGAGGAGCTGTTGTCCTGAACCGGGTGCGCCGCTCAGTCCTCGGGCCCGGACGCCACCCGCTCGAGCGTGGAGCCGACCACGCGGGCCGGGGAGGCCGAGACGACGGTGTGCGGCGCGACGTCCCTCACGACGAGCGCGTTGGCCCCGATGACGGCACCGTCACCCACGGTGACGCCGGCGGCCACGACCGCGTGGGTCCCGACGAACACGTCGTCGCCGATCACGGTGTGCCGGGGTGGCCCGTCGTGGGCCTGCGGCCCGATGACGGATCCGAGGTGGAGGCGGCAGTTCCGTCCGATCGTGACGTAGGCGCCGACACCCACGCCGATCGAGTGGACGACGTAGAGGCCGGGACCGATCGTCGCGAGCGGGTTGATCTCGGCGCCGGCCACCTTCATGGACCGCGCCCGCAGCAGCCAGGCGAGGGGCGCGAGGGGGGTGCCGAGCAGCGCCCGGGCGAACCGGTAGTGGAAGACCGCCCGGACGTTCGGGCTCACCACCGCCTTCACGAGGGCCCGCCCCCAGAAGTACGCCGGCGAGTAGGCCCGGAAGTTCTCGTGCGTCGTCGCCTCGACATCGGCGCGCAGCAGCTGCCAGACCGACATGCCCGCCCCGGGCCCGAGGGTCTCCTTCACGAGGTGAGTCCGCCGTCCACGACCAGCACGTGACCGGTCAGGTAGGTGTTCTCCGGGTCGGTCAGGAACTGGCAGGCCCGCGCGATGTCGGCGGGCTCGCCGAGACGTCCCGCAGGGGTGCGGCGCTCGATCTGGGTCAGCTGGCCCTCGTCGAGACCGTGGCTCATCTCGGTGCGCAGGTATCCCGGCGCGATGCCGTTGACCACGATCCCTCGCGACCCGAGCTCGCGTGCCAGCGACCGCGTGAGCCCGTCGAGTGCCGCCTTCGTCGCACTGTAGACGCCGAGACCGCGGTAGCCCGAGAGACCGACGATCGAGGAGATGTTGACGATGTGCCCCGACCGCTGCACGAGCATGCGCCGCGAGACCGCGCGCGTGACGTAGAGGGTGCCCTTCACGTTGAGGTCGACGACGATGTCGACGTCCTCGTCGGAGCTGACGGCCAGGATCCCGTCGCGCGCGACGCCGGCGGTGTTGATGAGGACGTCGATGCGGCCCCACCGCTCGAGCACGGCGTCGACGAAGGCCTTGGCTTCGTCGGGACGGGACAGGTCGGCCGCCGCGAAGAGGACGTCGTCCCCGCGTTCGGTCGTCCAGCGGTCGGTCAGCTCCGTGGCCGACCGCGAGCAGGTGGCCACCTTGTCGCCCGAGGCGAGGTAGCTCTCCACGATCCCTGCGCCCAGGCCACGGCTCCCGCCGGTGACCACGACGACCCTCGATTGCGATCCCATGCGTCCTACCTCCTGATGATCTTGCCGCCGACGGTCTGGAGTGAGTCGACGAGAGTGACACGACGCGGCCTGGCGGCAGCCGGCAGGTCGGCACAGGACTCGCGGACGGCGGTGCGCAGCAGTGCCTCGTCGGCGCCGGGCTCGGCGACCACCTCGACGGCGACGATCGAACCCGTCATGGGGTTCGGGCGTGCGAAGACGCGGACGGCAGCGACCCCGGGAACGGCACCGACCCGGTCCTCGATGGGCAGCGGGTGGACCTTCACCCCGCCGACGTTGATGATCTCCGAGGTCCGGCCCCTGAACTCGATGCGGTCACCGACGACCTCGACGAGGTCACCGGTGGGACGCCACGCGTCGGGGTCGATCTCCGGCTCCCCGTGGTACCCGAGCATGCCGATGCGCGAGCGGACCCACAGCTCGCCGTCGACGACCTTGAGGGCGACGTCGGCGTCGTCGCCGCGCTCGAGCACCGCTGCGGACAGACCGGGGCGGCCGTCCCGGACCGACCCCGTGGACCCGAACTCCGACGCCGCGTAGACCTGCGAGACCGTCGCGGACGGGAAGGCGCGACGCACGCGCTCGAGCACGGCACCGGGCACCGCCTCGCCGCCCATGGTGATCTGCTGCAGGGCCGGCACCCGCCCGCCGTCGGCGTCCATCTCGGCGACGAGGAAGCGCCAGTAGGTCGGCGTGGCGCTCGCGTGGGTGACGCCGAGCTCGCGCAGCGCGCGGAGCCCGGCCCTCGGCCGACGAGGGGCCGGGGCGACGAGCGTCGCGCCCGCGGCGAAGACGTGCAGGAGCACCTGCAGACCGGCGAACTGGTGGAGCCCGTAGGCCAGGAGCCACCGCTGCCCGACTCCTGGTCGGACCCGGTCGACCGAACGCACCAGCCTGGACCAGTCGTGCCGGACCCCGCGGGGCGCGCCGGTCGTGCCGGTGGTGAGGACGAGGTGCGGCCGCGCCGCGGGTCCGGGGCCGTCGCCTCCGGCCGCGGCCCCGGCGAACAGCTCGGCGGGTGGCACGACCCGTCCCCCGACGTCGTCGAGGTCGTCACGGTCGGAGACGACGACGTCGTGCTCCATCCGCGTGCGCAGGTCGGCGATCGTGGCCGGGTCGTCGGGTGGGTACAGGCAGGCCTGGACCCCGACGACCGAGGCGCCCGCCAGCAGCGGCACCGCGACGTCGGCCTCGAAGTCGGCGACGCCGAGTCGCCCGAGGGAGGTCTCTGCCAACCAGGCTGCGGCGCGCAGCGACCGCTCGACGAGCTCGCCGTAGGTGAGCTCGACGTCGTGCGTCACGACCGCGATGCGGTCGGGATCGACGTCGGCGACCCGCGCGAGGAGCTCGAACACCGCCGGCTCAGGCCGCCGCGTAGAAGCCGAGGAGCTCGTCCAGGGTCTGGGGCAGCTCTCCCGCGGAGTACGGGTCGGAGCCGTACGTGTCCTCCAGGATCGCCGACAGCTCCGCGGTCTCGAGGGAGTCCAGACCGGCACCATCGGCATACAGCGGGGTGGTGCCGCTGAAGTCCTCGGGCAGCTTGCCGAGCTCGGCGAGGAAGTCCGTGACGGTCTTCTCGACGGCAGCGGAGTCGGTGGTCATGTGGTGATCGTCCTTCGGGTCCGGTGGTGGTGACGTTGGGGCAACGAGGGTGTGGGGGGGAAGGTCACGGGCGGGCGGGGGTCAGTCCCGACGCGCGGCGACGAGGCCGTAGCCGAACGTCCCGTCGCGCCAGAAGCCCTCGAGGATGTCGCACGAGCGCACGAACGCCGTGTGTCCGTCCTCACCGATGAGCTCGACGACACGGTCGCGGTGCTCGGCGGCGTTCGCCCGCCACGCGTCGAACGTCGGCAGGGTCTGCTCCGTGAGGTCGTCGGCGACCTCGACCGTGAGCCCGCGTCGCGTCAGTCCCTCGGTGTGGAAGGCGAGCGTCTCGAAGTGCGCGTCGCCGAACGCGTCACGCAGGGTCGTGAAGTCGGCACGCCGCTCGCGCACCTCCGCGAACGGGATCTCGCGGTGCCGCAGGAGGTCGCACAGCACGAGGCGACCGCCGGGACGCAGCACGCGGGTGCACTCGTCGAGCACGGCGTCGCGATCACGCATGAGGTGTGAGGACTCCAGCGCCCACACGACGTCGAAGGACTCGTCGGGCAGACCGTTGTCCATGCCGTCGCGCTGCTCGAAGCTCACGTGGTCCAGCCCGGCCTCGGCGGCGCGCGCCGTCGCAGCCTCGACGCCGACGGCGCTGGTCGTGATGCCGAGGACCTCGACGCCGAACTCCCGCGCCATGGCGCGGGCGGGCGCGCCCGTGCCGCACCCCACGTCGAGGACGCGCAGCCGGTCCGGGCCGCCGGCCTCGGCCAGCCGCGCCGCCTCGAGCATCCGTCTGGTCAGGCGTGACGTCGCGGTGGCGAGGTCGTCGCCCGCCTCGAACACGCCGTAGTGAAGCTCGTCGCCGAGCAGCAGCTGCCAGGCCGCCGTCACCCGGTCGTAGTGCACCGCGGGGTCGTACTCCACCGTCATCGCGCCTCGCCTCTCCATCGGGCCCCTCGATCGGGCGCCTCGGTCGGTCCCGGGCCAGCCTAGCGAGACACCGCCGTCGGGACGATCATTTGGCGACTCCCGTGGGCCTCGGCCCCGGATCGGACCCCGACGGCGATACTGGACGCACTGCCGACCCGGCTCGGCCCGATCGAAGGACATGGCGATGACCGACCAGAGCTTCCGCCAGCGGACGCGCGAGAGCGCCAAGCTGACCGTGCGCCGAACCCTGCAACGCTTCGACCTCGACGTGAGCCGGGGCCCCTTCGTGAGCCGCCTGGTCGCCACGCTGGAGTCCCGCGAGATCTCCACCGTCCTCGACGTCGGGGCGAACGTGGGCCAGTACGCCACCCTGCTGCGCGGCGCCGGCTTCGGCGGACGCGTCATCAGCTGCGAGCCGCTCCGCGGCGCCTACGCCGAGCTGGCGGGGCGGGCGGCCCGCGACGACGGCTGGACCGCCCTCAACCGAGCGGTGGGAGCACGCCCCGGGACGACGTCGATCAACGTCGCCGGCAACTCCTACTCCTCCTCGATCCGCCCCATGACCCGCGCGCACGTCGAGGCGGCGCCCGGATCGGACTACGTGGGGGTCGAGGAGGTCGACGTCACCACGGTCGCCGACCTGGTGCGCGAGCACGACGTCGACCCGGCGCGGACGTTGCTCAAGATCGACACGCAGGGCTACGAGGACGAGGTGCTCGCCGGGGCCGGCGACCTCGTCGGGGTGTTCGGTGCCGTCCAGATGGAGCTCTCGTTCGTCGAGCTCTACGAGGGACAGCGCCTGTACGACGACCTGGTCACCGCGATGGCCGACGCCGGGTACCGGATCCAGCAGCTGGAGCCGGGCATCTCCGACGTCCGCGGGCGACTGCTGCAGGTGGACGGCCTCTTCGTGCTGGCCACCGCCGACTGACTCAGTCGCGGCGGCGCAGCCACATCGCCGACGGAGGATTGGGGTCCTCGGACACCGGCCGGTACCCGGGCAGCAGCGCGGCCAGGGCGGTCTCGTCCTCGTGGCGCAGCATCGGCACCGAGAGATCGATCTCGAAGGCGGAGTTGAAGGCCAGGAACGTCTGCACCACCATCGCCTCGTTCCAGTACACCGGCCAGCGCTCGCCGAACAGCCACGTGTCCGCCGGGTAGGGGGTGTTGTACGGGAAGTGGACGTCGTGGATGTGGACGATGACCCCTGGCTTGATCCGCGGCAGCACCTCGAGGAACAGGAAGGCGACGTCGCTGTCGATCTTGAAGGCGTGGGAGGAGTCGATGAAGAGGACGTCACCGGCCTCGAGCGCCTCGAAGGTCGTGAGCGGGACGTCCTGGACGAAGCCGTGGACGAGCTCGAAGTCCTCGATCGAGTGCAGCGCCTCGAACGGGTAGGGCTCGATGCAGGTGATCTGCAGCGGCGAGCCCTCGGCGCGGTTGCGCGCGGCGGCGAGGGAGGCGTAGTAGGTGGACAGGCCCGACCCCACCTCCAGGTACCGGCGGGGCTTGTGCTCGCGCAGCTGCAGGTACAGGGCCTGGGCGTCGGTCTCGGGGTAGCCCGGACCGAAGCCGCGCCGGGTGTTGGCGAGGTAGTCGCCGGTGTGCTCGACGAACTCCTCGGACCAGCGCTCGACCAGCCGTGAGAGGCGCTCGCGCATCCGTGGGAGGTCGACGTCGACACCGACCAGCTCGCTGGGGCGGTCCCAGCGGGACCGGGTGCGCTCGATCTCCTCGAGCACCGGGAGCGTGGAGTAGTAGTCGTCGCGCTTGACGACGTTGAACCCGAGCCGTCCGTAGATCGCCCGCGCGCCCCGCACGCGCGCTCGTCGGGCGGAGAACACGAGACCGTCGAGGCGCTCGACGACCGGGGAGGGCAGCACCCGGCCCAGACGCTCCTTGGGCGAGAGCCGCGCGCGCTGCTCCGGAAGGGTGTTCGCCATGGTGGTCTCCTGCGCCTCAGGGGGCGGTGGTGCGGGTGGTCAGGTGGGGGTGGTCGTCGGCCCACCGCGCGACGTCCTCGGCGAGCGCCTCGCCGACCTTGCGGTGCAGCGCGGGCGAGTAGTGGAAGCCGTCCGGCGTGGCGACGTCGAGGTCGCCGTCGGCGATCTCCTGAACGAGCGGGGACACCCGGAAGTAACGCACCTCGTCGTCGAGGGTCTCGACCATCGCGGCGATCGTGCGGTTCATGACCTCGACACGCCTCGCCATCCCGGGGAACCACGACTCGCGCCGCGCAGCGGGGGGCAACAGCTCGAAGACGTAGACCAGCGGTCGGCCGACCGTGCGGACGTGCCGCACGTAGAGCTCGAGGTCGCGGGCGACCCGTCGGGGCCGACCTCGCCGCAGGGTCGGGTCGAGGAGGCGGTCCGCGCGGGCCTGGAGGCGCGCCAGTGCCATCCAGAGCGGACGCAGCAGCCGGTCCCGGTAGAGACGCGCGAGCGGGCCGCGACGTGAGCGCAGGCTGTTCGCGTGGCGTTCGAACCAGCGCGGCAGGAACAGGTGGATCGTCTCGTAGTGCCCGTACACGAGGACGATGACGTCCGGGGAGTACCCGAGCACCTCCTCCTCCCACCGGCCGAGCAGCGAGCTGGCGGGCTCCGAGGCCAGGGACCGGACCTGGACCTGCACCGCGTGCCCGGCACGCAGGAGCTGCTCCTCGACGACCCGAGGGAAGATGAAGTCGGTGCGCGGCCCGCTCATGGGAGAGATCCAGTTGACCGTCGACGCGCCCTTGACGAGCACCCGCAGGGGCAGTCGCGCGCGGGGGGCGGCACTCACGGTGCGTCCTGGTCGCGCGTGCCGACCCGGCGGGCCGGGGACCCCATGACGACCGCGCCGTCGGGCACGTCGGACAGGACGACGGAGTTCGCCCCGACGACGGCACGGCGACCGATGCGCACCCCGCCGACGAGCACCGCGTGGGTGCCGATCACGGCACCGTCGCCGATCGTCGCCCAGCGTTGCTCCTCACCGGCCGGGATCTCGTCGTAGTACTGCGCGGCTGCGGTGACGCCGCCGGCGAAGGTGACGTCGTCGCCGATCGTCAGGCCAAACCCGATCGTGACCCCGACCGGGTGGGCGAACATGAAGCCACGCCCCACCTGCATGCCGGGTCCGAGGTCGACCCCGACGAGCACGTTGGCGAGGGTGCGCAGCTGGTGGGCCCAGAAGGTGCGGCCCGAGCGGTGCAGGCACTGCTGCGCCCTGAGCAGCAGCGACGCGAGGAGCCCGGGTAGCGTCGGGAGCCGGACGAGGACGGCCGGCCACGACGGCCGGGCGCCGGGCCGGTAGCGCTCGAGGTCGGAGAAGACCAGCTCGCTGAAGGACGCCTCGAGCGCCGACGTGGACGTGGGTGGAGTGGTCATCGGCGCTCAGGCTAGTACAGCGCGGGCCGGGATCGGCGTCCTTCGGCCACCCGGGTGGGCGACGTCCGCAGGACGGCCACCGACAGGGCCGAGACACTCAGGAGGGCGACGCAGAACATCGCCACGCCGACGCCCTGGACGCTGTCCAGCAGGGCGGCCACGACGATCGCGAGGACCAGGGCGGGCGTGAGGGTCAGCTCGACCCACGACGCCAGCGATCCCCGGTCGCGTGCCTGCAGGACGGCGACGAGCAGACGGCGAAAGCCCAGGATGCCGATCGCCGGCACCAGCCAGTGGGCGATGAGGGCGGCGTCGGAGAAGGCCTGTCCGAAGGCCAGCTCGATGACCGGGCGGCTCACGACGGTGACGACCGCGGTGACCGCGCCGATCGTCAGGGCACCGCGCACGAGCCAGCGGCGCACCAGGCGGCGCTCCGCATCCGGGTCGCCCTGCACCGCGGCGAGCCGTGGGAGCAGCACCGTCGCGAGACCGGAGCCGAGCATCCCGGCGAGGGACGCCAACGCGACGGCGGCCGCGTAGAGGCCGAGGACGGAGGTGCCGAGGATCGCGCCGACGAGGGTGCGATCGAGGCCGAGCCCGTCGATCGGCCCGACCGCCGCGAGGTAGTTCGCCCGGGTCACCCGCCACACCTCGGGCTCGGACAGGCGCGCATCCTCGTCGCCGGTCGGAGCCTTGAGCAGCGCCAGCGACGCGACGAGACCGACGAGCAGGCCCGCGGCCATGATCGACGCGACCACCAGCGCCGTCGACTCCCTCTGCAGCACGAACAGGACGACGAGTCCGACCGTCACGCACGACTGGGGGAGCAGGGTCGCGACGGCGATGCGCGTGAGCGGGGACTGCTCGCCGAGCATCGACGCGCCGACGAGGCGGATCGCCACGTTCTCGACGGCGAGCAGCACGACGAGCAGCCCGAGCCACCAGACGTACGGCTGCCCGGGATCGCCGTGCAGCAGGACGAGCAGACCACCGAACGGCACCAGGAGTCCGATCGTCAGCAGCGACCAACGTCGACCGAGGCCCCTCAGGCCGTCGCGGGCGGTGAGGCCCCGCTCGGCGAGCTGCTTGGTCACGGCGACCGGGAGGCTGCCGCCCAGCGTGAGCTGCGCGCCCATGAGGGAGACCGCAGCGACCAGGGCGATCTCGCCTCGCCCCTCGACCCCGAGCAGGCGGGCGGAGATGACCCCGCTGATGGTCAGCAGCACCTGGACGAGCAACCCCCCGCCGACCACGACGAGCCACGCGACCCGCTCGCCGAGACCGACGTGCTCCGGCTGCTGCGGGACGAGCTCGCCCTCGGTGGCCGGCGGCGTGCTCACACCGTGCTCGAGCGCAGGAAGAACCCGTCGGCCTGCAGCACGCGACCGTCCGGCGAGGCGAACCCCTGCTCGACGACGACCAGGGTGAACCCGTGGTCGTAGGCCCAGGAGATCGCCTCGTCGACCAGCATCCCCCCGTCGTACATGGGGGTGAAGGAGAGCTCGAGCTGGAGTCCGACGATCGCGTCGACGACGCCCGGGCCGCCGGCCAGCACCTGCCGCTCGAAGCCCTGGGTGTCGACCTTGAGCACCGCGGCGCGGCCGGCGACGAGGTCGAGGGCCTCGGCGTCGAGGGTCGAGACGTCGATCTCCTCGGTGCCCACGTACGCCACCTGCGGGGCCGCCGCGACGTGCTCGCGACCCAGCGGCAGCAGCGAGCTGCTCGTCTCGTTGGAGGCGACGTTGATGTGGGCCCGACCGGGCTCCTCGCCGAGGGCCAGCGCGCGGGTGCTCCAGCGCGCGTCGGCGGCCGCTCCGGCGGCGAGCGTCGCGTGCGCCGCCCGGCGCGGCTCGAAGGAGACGATGTCCCCGGTGTAGCCGAAGGAGCGGAGCTCCCGGGCAAACCCTCCGTCGGCCGCCCCGACGTCCAGGACGAGGTCGACGCCACGCTCGGCGAGGAGACGTTGCCGCCTGGTGGCCGGGTGGCGTCTCAGCTCGAAGCCCCGGCGGCCGAGCGCCGTCGCGGCGCGGACGACCGCCCTGGTCCGCGCGCCCGCGAGCGGACCGCTCACCGGTCGACCCCCCGCTCGACGGCGGGGCGGTCGGGCGCCTCGACCCCGAGGATCACGGCGGCGAACTCCTCGGGGGTGACCGGCTCGGGGACCGGCGGCATGCGGAAGCCCGGCGAGACCACCTCGGCCATGGCCGACCCGATGCTGCCCGCCGTGAAGTCGCAGGCCCGGCCGGCGCCGGTGGAACGGACCTCGCGGGCCCGGACGGTCGACCCGCACGTCACCACCGGCACGCCGGCGGCGGCCGCCTTGCCCATGATCCCGCTGGGGCCGTTGTTCGTGAGGGCGAGCGGCACGACGTCGACCGCCGCGACGAACATGTCGAGCTCCTCGTTCGGCAGGAACCCGTCGCGGACGTGCACCCGGTCGCGGTCGCGCGGCTCCAGGCCGTCGATCCACCCCCGGACCTCCTCGGTGATGTTCCCGGCGACGACGAGGTGGGCGTCGAGAGCGGCCGCGTCGATGGCCTCGAGGATCAGCGGCGCGTTCTTGCGCTCGGAGACCTCGCCGAAGATCCCCACCAGCGTCGTGTCGAGCGGGAGCCCCAGCTCCTCGCGCCAGCGGTCGCGCTGGTCGGCGTGGGCGCTCGCGTAGTGGGGGTCACGCGCCCGCTTGACGATCCAGCCCGACGCGGTCTCCTCCCGACCGGCGAAGCCGGCCGCACGGTCCAGCGAGCCGGTCGCCCGCGCCAGCACCGTCAGCAGCGCCTTGGGCAGGCGCAGGCGCCAGCCCACCCAGTCGGTGACCCTCAGGCGTGCCGGGTACCGCGTGAGCATGAAGACCACGCGAGGGCGTCGGCGCAGGCGCCGGAGCCGACCCGGCGCGAGGTACCACCAGCGCTTCAACGACTGGTCGGCGTCCATCACCACCAGCGTGACCGCGTCGGCGGCGTCCTCGAGGGCGGCGGCCCGTTCCACGGCGACGTCGATCATGGTCGCCGTCGGGGGGAACTTCTCGTCGTAGGGCTCGAAGACCTCGACGTGACCCGCCCTGACGGCGTCGCCGAGGTAGATCTCGAACGCCGAGGACGCCGTGGCCCCGGTGCTCGTCAGCAGGTGCACGGGCCCGTGCCGCCGTGCCAGCGAGACGACGGCGGCAGCGGCCTGGAAGTGGTGCCCGCCCGGGTCCGGCTCGACGACGACCGTCGCCGTCCGCCCTGCGTCCATGGAGCTCGATCCTTCTGTCGGGTGCATCCTGCCCAACGAGCGACGTGACGAACCGTCACTCGCGCAGTCGCCACGCGGCCGGCGGCGTCGCAGTAGGGTACCCCGTGTGAATCCCCGACTGCGGGCCGTCGCTCGCTCCGCCGTGATGACCGTGAACACCCCACTGGCACGCCGTCGGACCGCGTCGGCGCTCGCCGAGGCACCGCGCCCGATCAAGCTGGAGATCGGCGGTCTGGCACCGCGGGCCGGATGGGTCGTCACCAACGTCAACGCCGTCACCCGCAACTACCTCGACGCCACGTCACGGTGGCCGCTGGAGGACGGCTCGGTCTCGCACGTCTACTCCGACAACGTCGTCGAGCACATCCCGCTCGAGGCGGGTCGGGTCATGTTCGCCGAGGCATTCCGCTGCCTGACGCCGGGCGGGCGCATCCGCTTCGTGACCCCGGACCTCGGCGCGCACGTCGAGCGCTACCTCTCCGGCGTCGCCCCCCGCGGCGACGCCGAGGCGAAGGTCTACGAGGAGTGCGGCCTGACGGTCGAGCACCCGCTGGACTGGATCCGGATCCCGATCGCCTCGTTCGGCCACCACGAGGGGTACGTCTACGACTTCGAGACGCTGGCCGCCGAGCTCCGCCGCGCCGGCTTCTCCGACGTCACCCGGGCTCCGCTCGGCGACAGCGACCACGCCGAGTTCGCCGGACTGGACCAGCGGGCGGAGGAAGGTGGCGCACAGATGGCCGTCGAGGCGGTCAAGGGAGCGTGAGCACCGACGGGGCGACCCCGGCGCGGGTCGTCGTCCTCGCGAGCGGATGGGCGGGCTTCAACGACGCCGTGTTCGCCGAGCTGGCAGCGAGCGGCGTCGACCTGCTGGTCGTCTACGAGGACGCAGTTCCTGACACCGCCTACGCCCGCCACCGGATCGCGGAGCGGGCCGAGGTGCTGGCGTGGACCGAGCCGCCCTCGGGCGCCGAGCTGCGGCGACGCGTCGCGGACTTCGCGCCGGACGTCGTCCTCATGCAGTCCTGGCACCACCCCTTCTACCGCGAGGTCCTCGCCTCCGTGCCCCCCACGACCCTGCGCGTGCTGTGGATGGACAACGTGTGGCGGGCGACGGCGAAGCAGTGGGTCGGGCGGGCCGTCGCCCCCTGGTGGGTCCGTCGGCTGTTCGACTGCGTCATGGTGCCCAGCGACCGGACCGAGTTCTTCGCCCGGCGGCTCGGGTTCGGCGAGGGCGACGTCATCCGCGGCTCGCTGTCCGCCGACACCACCGCGTTCGGGTCCGGCCCTCGCGACGGCGCCGAGCTGCAGGGGCGACGTCGCTTCCTCGCCGCCTCCCGGCTGGTGCACCACAAGGGCGCCGACGTCCTCGCCGACGCCTACGCCCGGTACCGAGACCTCGTCGACGACCCGTGGGACCTCGCCGTGGCCGGCATCGGGCCGATGGCCGACCTCCTCGCCGCCGTCCCGGGGGTCGACCTGCTCGGCTTCTGCCAGCCCGAGCAGCTGGCGCAGGAGATGCGTCGCTCGTCGTGCCTGGTGGTGCCCTCGCGCGAGGAGCCGTACGGCGTGACCGTGCACGAGGGGGCCGTCAGCGGGCTGCCGATCGTCTCCACCTACTTCGTGGGAGCCGTGCCGATGTTCGTCCAGGACGGCGCGAACGGGTGGGTCGTGCCCGGGTCGGACCCCGAGGCGATGACACAGGCCATGGTCCGGGTCTCGACCCAGTCGGCCGAACGCCTGGGCGCCATGTCCGACGTCAGCCGTGCCCTCGGCTCACGCCTCAGCACCGACCTCGTCGCCCGACACCTGATGGACGATCTCGGGCGACGACTCCGGGCCCACCGGGCCTGAGCCTCACCGGCCGACCAGCAGCCCGACGACCTCGCCCAGCGCCACCTGCGCGTCGTCACGACGCCTGGCGAAGAGCTCCGCGAGGCTCGCCACCGGCGGCCGATCCCCCCGTACCGTCCGTGCCACGGCGCAGGGGTAGTCACCGCCCTGCTCGACCAGCCCCGCGGGCGGGACCACCTCGGCCAGGCAGCCGACGTCGTAGGCGACGGTCGGCACGCCGAAGCGCAGGGCGTCGAGCACGACGAGCGGTTCGGCCTCGTGGGCGTAGCGGCTCGGGAAGCAGAAGACGTCGATGCGTCGGTAGAAGGCCTCCACCTGCTCGGGGCCGATCCGACCGAGGACCTCCACCCGGTCCCCGTGACGCTCGGTCGTGGCGGCCAGCAGCTCCGCGGCCTCGTCGTCGGCGGGTGGGCCCGCCAGGACCAGACGAACCCCCGGCTCCTCACCCAGGAGGCACTCGAAGGCGGCGACGACGTCCCCGAGACCCTTCGCCATCGAGAGGTTGCTCAGGTGTCCGAGGACCGGGTCACCGGAGCGGGCGGGGCCGGCCGGCGACGCGGGACCGAGGAGGGCCGCGTTCGAGCACACCCGCACGTCCCGCAGCTGACGATGGTTCCGCCGCAGGTCCTCGGCCATCGTCTCCCCGAGGGTGACGTGCACGACGCTCGGACCGCCGAGACGGGTGACGGCCCGCATGGCCCCCCGTCGCTCGAGGACGGCGGAGTAGGAGTGGTGGTGGAAGACCGTCCGGACCTGCAGGAGGCGCGCCAGGCCCAGGACGATCGCCTGGTACCAGAGCAGCGGCCCGCCTGCGCCGCCGACGTACACGGTCGCGCCCCGCGTGACGGCGCCCAGCACGACGAGCAGCCCACCCGCCAGGCGCAGCAACCGCGCGGGCGGGCGCAGACTCGCTCCGTCCGGGCCCGCCGCGGACGTGTCGACCGTGACGACGCGTGCGGACCGAGCACCCAGCTCCTGCCGCATGCGGTCGGTGACCCGAGCGGCACCGTGGACCGGCGGTGGGACGGGCCCGACGACGACGACGGTGCCCGAGGGTCGGCGCGTCATCGCCGCACGAACAGGGCGTTCAGGCCCTCCAGCTGCCACAGGTCGTACCCGTTTCGACGCAGCAGCCGGGTGGTGGCCAGGACCTGGCGGGCCCGGTGGTCGTCGAACTCGACTCCGAGGCTCGCCGGACGGACACCGTCGTCGAGCAGCTGCCGGACGACGGCGTGCTCGGCCCCCTCGATGTCGAGCTTCAGCAGGGTCAGCTCGGGCTCGCCGATGCGCTCCATCAGCCCTCGCACCGTCGTCACCTCGAAGGTCTCGACGTCCCCGGCCGAGCCGGCGGAGGTGCCGACGACGGACTCGTCCTCGACGGACCAGGAGTCCGGCCAGGTCTCGTCACGTCGGAAGGACAGGTGCCCCTCCTCGGTCCAGACGCCGACCGGGAGGAGGGGGAGGTCCGGGTGGTGCTGCCGGACGAACTCGACCGCTCGCGGCGTCGGGTCGACCGCGTACACGCGATGGCCGAGCCGCTGCAGCTCGACCTCCAGGCTGACGTCGGTGCCGGCACCGACGCACAGTGCCGCGCCGGGCGGCAGATCGGCCGCCGGCACCCACCAGCCGCCGTAGTACGTCCCGAGGCGCACCATCTGCGGCGGACGCACCGGCCGCAGCAGACCGTCGAGGACGACCATCTTGAGGCGGACGCGCAGGGCCCAGAGGACTCGTCGCACCTGATCACGCCGTGCCGTCATCGGTCTCCTCGGTCTCGTCGTCGTCACCGCGGTCCACGGCAGTCTAGGGGCACCGCCGGCGACACCGGCGATCCCGAACCGTCGCCGCGGGCAACCCGCGGATCGCCGACCGCCGCGGGCCGCCCGCGTAGGATCCTCGGGTGAAGTTCCTCAACGGCCTGGACCCGTCGCACGACCTCACCTACAACGACGTCTTCATGGTGCCGGGACGCTCCGACGTGGTCTCCCGCTTCGACGTCGACCTCTCGACGTCCGACGGCACCGGCACCACCCTGCCGCTCGTCGTGGCCAACATGACGGCCATCTCCGGGC
>SXGT01854415.1_pt1 | contig 28604 bp, 24 predicted proteins | sample 3176221 | NCBI WGS metagenome assembly SXGT01 (sample SAMN11356862, study PRJNA531348) | freshwater metagenome | isolation source: freshwater sample F1-120 | place: China: Fuxian Lake, Yuxi | collected 2017-12-25 | reverse complement strand
GCATCATCTTCCAGAGCCAGACCGCCTACAAAGACCTGCGGAAAATGCTCGTGGAAAACTCCCTCGTCGCCGTCGTCTCCCTCCCGGCGGGCTGTTTCAATCCCTACTCCGGGGTGAAGACCAGCATCCTCATCCTCGACAAATCTCTCGCCCGGCAGAGCGACACCATCGGCTTCTTCAAAGTGGAGAACGACGGCTTCGGCCTCGGTGCCCAGCGCCGCGCCATTGAGAAGAACGACCTGCCGCAAGTGTTGGCGGCGTTGAAAGAGTTTATGTACATGGATAGACAGGATGGACAGGATAAAAAGGAAACATCCTGTAAATCTTGTTCATCCATGCTGGATTCTCTGGTCAAAAACGGTCAGGCCCAGATCGTGCCGAAAGAAAAGGTTGCCGCGAATGGCGACTACAACCTCAGCGGCGAGCGATATCGGGAGGGCGCGGTTGCCGTCTCATCGTGGCCTTTCGTTCCGGTTGGAGATGCGTTCCGAAAAGGAGACCAAACCGTGCTCCCCGAGTCGCTCGATGGTCCGGTCACTTATCTGGGCCTCGAGAACATCACGCAGAACACCGGCGAGATTGAAGGAGCTGTTGTCACGGAGAAGCCCGCTGACATCAAGAGCCTGAAGAATGTCTTCAAGCCACGCGACATTCTCTACGGAAAGCTCAGGCCAAATTTGAACAAGGTCTGGTTCGCCGACCGAAAAGGCATCTGCTCGACCGACATCTTTGCTATCGAAGCCATCGAAGGAACGACTGACCCCGCACTCTACGCCTACCTGTTCCGCAGCGCCCGATTCAACGACGCCGTCATGGGGCAACTCAAAGGCGCGCAGCTCCCGCGCATCGGCTGGTCATCGTTTGCCGAACTCCAAATCCCCCTGCCGCCGCTGGAGGTACAGAAGGAGATCGTGGCGGAGATCGAGGGCTACCAGAAAGTCATCAACGGCGCCCGTGCCGTCCTCGACCACTACCGCCCCCACATCCCCATCCACCCCGACTGGCCGATGGTGTCGCTCGGTGAAATCATCGAGAGCAAACCGAAAAACGGCTATTCCGGCAGTCCGGTGGATCACGCCACCAACGTCAAAGTGCTTTCATTGAGCGCGACCACGTTGGGAAAGACGGACCTTTCGAAGTTCAAGTATCTCGACGAAGCCATTCCGCTAGATTCGCCGTGCCGGTGCCGACGTGGCGACATCTACCTTCAACGCGGCAACACCAAGGAACTCGTCGGCACTGCCGCGATCTTCGACACGGATGACGAGAACTACATTTATCCCGACTTGATGATTCGTGTCCGTGCCGACCAGACCAAAATTCTGAGCCACTACTTGCTGACGGTTCTCCAAAGCGGTCCGGTTCGCGAGTTCGTCACCAGAAACGCCGTTGGCGCAGCCGGGAGTATGCCGAAGATCAATCAAAGCATCGTCGAAAGCATCCCAATCCCCCTCCCACCTCTCGCCACACAGCAAGCCATCGTGGCGGAGATCGAAGCCGAGCAAGCCCTCGTCGCCGCCAACCGCGAACTGATCACCCGCTTCGAGCACAAGATCCAGGCCACCCTCGCCCGCGTCTGGGGTGAAGACCAGCCCGCTCCGGTGGAGGCGTGAGCCACATTGCTGGTGGCCGCCTCCACCCATGCCAGGCTCTTGCATCAGCAAGACACAAGTATGAACGAGCACTATGTTGAGCCAAGAGAGGGAGTCTATTGGGTCGCTGGAACCCGTGTATCCCTCGACTCTATGGTGTATGCTCTTTTGGATGGCACACCGCTGAGAGCATGGCCCAGTCATTCCCCATCCTCACGCTCGAACAGATCTATGGAGCCATCACCTTGTATCTCGCGCACCGCCTGCTTATTGAGGCGTATCTGCGCTGCGAGGAAGCCGCATTTGAGACCATGCGCCAGGGCTGGCGTGCCCAAGACCCGATGTTTCATCAGAAAATGGCCGCTGCTCGGGGCCAGAGGCAGAACATCTACGTACTTGCAAAAATGCTTTTTGATCGTCCCGTTCCTGGGAGCGCGGGCGTCCCGCCCGCTTCGGAAGCGGCCAAGATGGCCACGCTCCCAGGGAAGACAAGGGAGAGAATACATTTTCATAGGTACGTAGATGTTCGTTGCATACATGCACGACCAGTTCTTCAGGGTTTGCCCTGGGAGCGCCACGCTCCAGCGTGGCTGCCGGAGCCGGGCTGGAGCCCGGCGTTCCCAGGCTTGCTCCCCTACATGTCCTCTTGGAAAGCGAGGGAAATAGCCACTGATGTGCTTTGTCAGCAGAAAGCAGGAACTCGCGGAAACTCTGGGCCTGAGAGCAGTCATGTAGGGGAGCAAGCGTTCCCAGGGGGGACTGACGAAATGGACATCTAGCCCTGATGGCACGGTTCCAGGCTGTGCCGCGTTTATCACGCTAACTCAGTGTAAGTGTATGCCATATGCCATAGAGAGGACGCTACATGGATTACCGTAACATTATTACCATAGAGCCAGGGAAACGAGGCGGCAAGCCCTGCATTCGTGGGATGCGCATCACGGTCTATGATGTCCTTTCGTATCTGGCGGCGGGTATGACGCCAGAGGAAGTACTCGGCGATTTTCCTTATCTGACCCGAGACGACATTGTGGCGTGCCTGTGCTATGCCGCTGAACGCGAGCGGCACACACAGGTCGTGTCTCCGTGAAACTCTTATTCGACCAGAACCTGTCCCCACGCCTGGTCTGGCGTCTTGCGGATGTCTTTCCAGACTCCCAGCACGTCTTTCCACTTGGTCTGCATTACGCCTCAGACGAGGATGTCTGGCGGTATGCCCGAGACCATGCGTGTATCATCGTCACGAAGGATATCGATTTTAGTGAGCTGAGTACCTTGCGAGGTTTTCCCCCCAAAGTCATCTGGCTCGGTGTGGGGAACTGTACGACAGGGGAGGCGGAAGCCCTGCTCCGTAGGCATCAGACGGCTATTCGGCAACTCTACGCTGCTCCAGACACTGGAACGCTGGTATTCCCGTAACATGTGAGGAGACCACATGCGATTACAAGACAAAATTGCCATCATCATCGGCGCTGGGCAGGGCGAAGGTTCCACCGCCGCCATTGGCAATGGTCGCGCCACCGCGTTAGTGTTTGCCCGTGAGGGCGCCAAAGTGCTGGCCGTGGACCGTGACCTGGCCTCGGCCCAGGAGACCGTCACGTTGATCGCGCAAGCCGGGGGCGAGGCGCAGGCCTACCGGGCCGATGTCACCGACGAGATGCAGATCAAGGCCGCCATCGACGCCTGTGTGCAACGCTGGGGACGGGTAGATATTTTGCATAACAACGTCGGCATTAGTGTGGCTGGCAACGATGCCGCGGTCGAGGACATCACCACCGAGGCCTTCGACCGTATTGTCGCCGTGAACCTGCGCGGCATGATCTACAGCTGCAAGCACACCATCCCCGTGATGCGCCGGCAGCAGGCCGGGGTGATTCTCAACATCTCCTCCATGGCTGCCTGGACGACGTATCCCTGGGTGGGCTACAAGACGACCAAGGCGGCGATCATTGCCATGACCGAGCAAATCGCCATCCAGAATGCCTCCTACGGCATCCGTGCCAATGTTATCCTGCCCGGCCTGATGGACACGCCGATGGCGGTGGATACGCGGGCGCGCACCTGGGGCACGCCCCGTGAAGTGATTGCTGCAGAACGCGATGCGCAGGTGCCCCTACGCCACAAGATGGGCACGGCCTGGGATGTGGCGCATGCGGCCTTGTTCCTGGCCTCGGACGAGGCCCAGTTTATTACCGGCGTGGCCCTGCCGGTCGATGGCGGTGCCAGTGTGCGGGTGGGGTGAAGGGCGCAGGCACCTGATGCGCCTGCACTGGAGGCTCTAGATCTTCAGAACATGCGTTGGCAATTCAGAGGTGACTGTCACGAGTCAACGGGGGTATCTCTCTGAGGACCTGTACGATGCTTGATGAACTGGATGCACTGCGCCAGGCCATTCAATCGGGCGATTACGCCCAGGCACTGGCTCTTATTGATGAGCTGGACGAGATGAGTCGAGACGATAAGATCAACAAGATCGCCAGCTACATGCGCGTCCTGCTGATCCATCTGATCAAGCAAGCCGCGGAAAAGCGCACGACGCGTTCCTGGACCTCCTCAGTCAAGATTGCTCTATCGCAAATTGCCAAGAGTAACAAGCGCCGCAAATCGGGTGGGTATTACCTTGACGACGACTCGCTGGTGCTGGCCCTGGCCGAAACCTGGCCAGACGCGTTGGAGTTGGCGGCACTCGAAGCCTTTGAGGGTATGTATACCGCGCTGCAACTCGCCGCGCTGGTGCAGCGCGACGAGCTGTTAGCGAGTGCGCTGGCGCAGATCAAACACACGCAACAGGCATGAGGAGTTGTCGTGCAGCGCAAGCATCCCTTGAGGCATTGATGCCATGGATTCTCGATGTCCATGGCGTCAGTCCTGCGCCAGTGCCCTCCTGGGCACGCCGGGCTCCAGCCCGGCTCCGGCAGCCACGCTGGCGCGTGGCGGTCCCAGGGAACACTCTGGAGAACTGGCAGTGTATGTATGCAACAGACATCGCTAAGTATCTGGACAAAAATTTTTGCATGGTTTTCCCTGGGAGCGCGGGCGTCTCGCCTGCTCTGGAAGCGACCAGGATGGCCGCGCTCCCAGGGCATGACCACCAGACAAACCTCGCGTCAAACTTCAGCCAGGTACTTAGGACGTCAGGGCTGGCCGGCAGACCAGACAGGGCCGATAGCCGGCGGCCGCAGCGGCGGCCACAGACGCGAACGGTACCCGGTGGCGCGCCGTGATACGGCGCGCATGGCGGCAGGTGGGATAGCAGTAGATCTGCGTCGTAGCGCTGCCATGATAGCGCACGCCGGCCTGGGCCCAGTGCATCACGGCGTCGATCTCTACGCCCTCGGCAGTGAGGACCGCTTGCTTGGCAGCTACGCCAAAGACGTATTGCCCGAGGCTGCCATCGCTGCGCCCGATCCGATGGCAGGGAATGACTAGCGGTACCGGGTTGCGCCGCAGGGCCGTGCCGACAGCACGCACCGCGGCGGGATGCCCGATCTCGCGGGCGACCCAGGCATAGGGTCGCATCTCACCGCGTGGTATCTCACGCACTTTCTGCAACACCGCCTGCTCAAACACCGTCAAGCCACGCCAGTCCACCGGGAGCACTGGCGGCGTCTGTCGGTTCCAGAGCTGTTCCCACTTCGCTGCTAGGGCGTGAGGTAGCGTGGCCACCTCACGCAGGACACGCTGGAAGCGCGCCTGGAATGTAGGCACAAATTCACTTGCCGAAGCGGCGCACAGCACCGTGGAGAGGCCCAGGCCATTGTAGGCAACATAGACCGGCCCAATGGGTGAGGCACACCGCGTATAGGCATCGCGCTGGCCAAGACGTTCGAGGACTAGCGGGAGCACGGTCTCCGGGGCATGGACCTGCCCCAGGGCACGGAACTGCTGTACCAAGGCGCGTGCTGGCGTGAGCGGGCTGGATGCATTGTCTTCCATTGATTTACCTCCATTCTGCATACGTGTGCAGGGCGGCCCGCAGGCGTTTGATGCCGCGATGCACATTGGCCTTCACCGTGCCAAGGGGCTGCTGGAGGAGCGTGGCCATCTCGCTATAACTCAGCTCCTGGATATGGCGCAGCACCACCGCCACGCGCTCGCGCGCAGGCAGCGCTGCGACCTGCGCCGCCAGCATGTCGCGTAATTCGGCGCGTTCGAGGCGTGCCTCGGGACGTTCATGCTCTGCATGTACCCTGTCCACCAAGTGTTGCACACCGGGCTGTTCCAGCGACACCACAGGCAGCCGTCGGCCACGCCGGGGATTCCTCAACACATTCAGGGTGATGTCACCCACCACTGCCGATAAATCGGCGTGGCTTGCCCTGCCAGGTTTCGAGTGCCAGAGGCACATACGGTCATCCTGTTCCTGCCACCCGGCAAAGGAGGCAAGCCAACACAGGCGACAACGGAAGACATCAGCTTAGGAGACCGGGTCATCCCCACGAAACCCGGGAGCCGTTGCGTTGGGTGGCGCAGGGGGCGAGCCTGTCGTCCCCACAGGGACGAGCAACGCGGGCCTGGAGTCCCATACGTCGCTGGGCATGTATGGTGGCCTTTTCAGCGGGTTTTCAGCTCCAGGCTGTGGGTTGTTTGTCTGAGGAGTATACAGGATGTGTGCTCATAGTTCAAAGGGAACAAAATCGGCTGAAGCCCTGGGGACGTTTCCTCCACTGCCGTGCAAACGGCGTGGCTTCCACGGGCTAAAGCCCTATCTCTGTGATACAGCCACGGCCGCAGCGCCAGAGCCTGCCGGCGCTCGGGCGCATAGCGGCCCAGGGCCTCGTACGCCCGGCTTAGCGCCTCCACCACAATCTCCTCGGCGTCCTGCGGGTTGCCCGTCAGGCGTAGGGTAAAGCCATAGAGTCGATCCTGGTAGATCTGTACCAGACTGACAAAATGACCATCGAGATCGGCAGCCAGGGCGCTCGGCAGTTGCTGCTCATGCATACACGCGTCTCCTCTGGGCGCAGCGAAGCATCAACATGGTGCCTCGTCTCGTGGTGCAACGTGCAGGCGATGTCCTCCATCGCAGGTTGCTTCCTCTCCTAGAACACGGGCACGCCGTCAAAGGTTGCAACCTTCATATGTAGCGCAGGTCGTCGAGGCCCGGAGGCCTGCTGGTGTCTATGCCAGCAAAAAAATCTCCGTACACATCCATTTCCCCTCTAGGGAACGTAATACCTTATGAGTAAGCCAGAGGAGACACGGTCAGAGGTCGGAGCACACCGTGGATCGTGTCAAGGCTGCGAGAACTACGTAAGGAGAGCTACGCTATGAGAAAGCCGTTGTTCAAAGCGTTATGTGCCATGACGCTCCTCGCCGTGACCGGATGGACCGCACATGGATCGAGCCACCGCGAGGCGTTGGCGGTCCTGAACGAGCCCTGCGCCGACAATACCGACACCTACGCCTGGGTGTCGAATGGCGCGCACGACAAGCTCTATCTGATCATGGACTTCAACCCATTGCACGAGCCGGGGCAGGGCAATCAAGGACTACGGGCCTGTAATGGCTATCGCTACGAGTTTCATATTGGCATCGGGGCCAGCCTCAAGTCCAAAGTCGTGTACCGCGTCGAGTTCAAGAACACGCTGACGTCCGAGGCGCCCCCCAGCCCCACGGACCCACTGGGCGGCGGCAATGAGCTGCTGTGGCAACTCACCGGCGGCACCGAGACGATGAAGGTGACCCGGATCATCCCCGTGAAAGGCGGACATCGGGATGACGATGAGCGACGCGACGCCGTTCTCGGCAACAATCTCCCCGTCCTCCCGAACAACCACGGTCCGCAGACCGACCGGCTGATCTACGGTCTCGGCGCTTTCACCGGGTACGATTCCGGGGACGCCACCAGCCGCGAAGTCGGTCTGTATGATCAACGATTCGTTGACGCCTTCATTCACCCCTTGGCCAACGGTGGGCGGATCATTGCCGGCCAGTTTGACGACCCCTATCAGCTTGATGAGAAAGGCATCTTCGATTTGGTCAACTTGAATCGTGATGATCTCGGCGGGATCCGGGGGGCGCGCCGTCCCCCAGGGGAAGACGTGTTCACGGGGTTCAACCTCTTTTCGATAGCCCTTGAGGTGCCGATGCGCGACATCTTCCCGAACGGCATCCCGCATAATGGCGTACTTGATGTGAACTCGACCGACAGTCTGCTGCGTGTGCATTCGGCCATTGTCCGTCGGGAGACGCAGACCGTCGATCCCAGCAACATCATCACTGGCCTCAGGGCCTCCGGCGCCTACGTCCAGGTTGGGCGCAATGCGCTGCCGCTGTTCAACGCCGGCCTGGTGGGAACGCAGCGCCAGACGCTCTACCTGCGCAGCAGCCCGCTCAACGACGTGACCAACTTTGGCGCCGACATTCTGTTCCCTGTGCTGGTACGCAACGCCGAGGCGCTCGGCATCTACAAGGCCCTGGGTGTGCCAGCGAACACCGTGACCACGCTCAAGGGACCCCGCATGGACATCATCAATGCCATCAATCTGGGACGGCCCATCCCGGTGGCTGACGGCTTCACGGGTGATGTGATCACACTCGATGCCGCGATCGATTCGAGCTTCCCCAATGGCCGACGTCTGGGCGGTGGCACGGCACCGAATCGCAATCAGGTGAATGTGAATAGTGTGCTGCTGAGCCTGATTGTGGCAGGTGACCCAGCCGCCGGCCTTGCCAAAGGTACCGAAGTGAATGACAAGAACTATCTCGACAGGTTCCCATTCTTAGCGTTGGCCCATCAGGGGCTCTACCAGGGACACGGGGATATCAACGTTCCGACCGAACCGGACATCCCACTCCCGTAGTGGGGCCACGACGACCGCAGTACGGTCCCCGCACGCGGGGACCGTGTCACGTGCCCGTATGGCAGAGACCGCGTGCCGGATGGCCCGGTCCATCGTATCAGGATGAGGACACTCATGAGGGTACCATCGTTGCATTGGTCGATGTGGCGTCGCCTCGGGGGGCTGGTGGTGCTGGCCATCGCCCTGAGCCATGCGCCCCTTGGTGCCCACGACCTGTGGATCGAGCCTACGACCTTTGCTCCAGAGCTGGGTCAGGTGATCGGCGTGCGGTTACGTGTGGGGCAGAATCTTCTGGGCGACCCATTGCCACGTGCTCCGGCGCTCATCAAGCAGTTTATCGTCGAGGATGCGACCGGGCGCACGCCAGTCAGTGGTCGAGACGGCGCTGATCCGGCGGGATTCGTTCGGGTGACCATGCCGGGCCTGCTCGTCATTGGCTATCACAGCCACCCGAGCGCTGCGGAACTCCCGGCAGCCACCTTCAATCAGTATCTGCAGGAAGAAGGCCTGGAGGCGATTGCGGCGCTGCGAGCCCAGCGTAACGCCACCAGCGCCACCGCCCACGAACTCTTTGCACGCTGTGCGAAAAGCCTGGTGCTCTCGGGAGCGCCGAGCCCGGCGCAGGGCGATCGGCATCTCGGTTGTACGCTCGAACTCGTGGCGGAAGGGAATCCGTACGCTCTCAGCGCTGGCGCGGAGCTGCCTGTACGTCTCACGTATGAGCAACGTCCGCTCGCGGGTGCGCTCGTTGTGGCGATGAACCGTCTGTACCCATCCGAGAAGCAGGCAGCGCGTACTGATCACGACGGCCGGGTGCGGTTCCGGGTGCGGCCCGGCGGCATGTGGTTGATCAAAGCCGTCCACATGGTGCCGGCCCCTACTGGCACCAAGGCCGAGTGGGCGAGTTTTTGGGCGTCGCTTACCTGGGCACGACGCACCACGCACGGCCAGGGATCCTAGTGTCGCAACCGACCTCCGTTGTGTCGCTATCCTGGGAGCGCCGGGCTCCAGCCCGGCTCCGGAAGCCACGCTGGAGCGTGGCGCTCCCAGGGGGTGGCTCTCACAATAGCTCGGTTGAGGCACGAGAGCCTAACTTGGGAAGGGCGCCCGGCCGCTAGCCCCTATGACGCGGACGGGCCGTTGGGATGGTCGACTGGGAGAGGCTCTTCGGGGCCATGCAGCAGAAAGGGAACAAGGCAATGCGTACGCGTCTTTGTGGGATCCTACGTTTCGCCTCATGGCGTCAGTGGCGTGTCGGCCCCGTGCTGTGCGCCGTGGGCTTCGTGCTGCGGTGCGGTGCAGGGGTCCAGGCGCATGAAATAGGCACGACACGGGTGTCCATCCTCTTCCAGGATGACCAGACGTATGTCGTGGACATCGTCACCGATGCGGCGACGCTCGTCGAAAAACTGGAGGCCTCTGCTGGTGAAACGCCCTCTGCCGACACCTCTCCGGCACGTCTCCAAGCCTTGCTCGCACATTTCGAGGAGCCGTTGCGCCAGCGCGTGCATCTCGCGTTTGACGCCTTGGACGTGCGGCCTGTGATCGCGTATACGGTCGCGTCCGCGAGCGACGCCCTGTCCTCCGCACCGGCGACCATCACCTTGACCGGCGCGATCCCTCCAGACGCACGCCACTTCACCTGGACCTACGCCTGGACGTTCGCGTCGTACGCCCTGACAGTCCGCCGGGCTGCATCCGAGCCTGCCACCACTGTCTGGCTCGAAGGCGGCCAGACCAGCGCCCCCTTTGCCGTGACGTCGTCGCCGCCGATGTCTCGACTGGCTATTGTCTGGCGCTATCTCACCCTCGGCGTGACCCACATTGTGCCCCACGGGTTGGATCACATGCTGTTTGTGCTCGGCATTTACTTGCTGAGCAGGAGCGCGCGCTCCATCCTGTGGCAAGTCAGTGCCTTCACCGTGGCGCATTCCATCACGTTGGGGCTGAGCCTCTACGGCGTGGTCGCTGTGTCACCGACGCTGGTCGAGCCCTTGATCGCGGTCTCGATTGCGTATGTCGCCATTGAGAACATCTTTCTTGCTGAGCTGAAATCCTGGCGGGTGGCTCTGGTCTTCGCCTTTGGGCTGCTGCACGGCTTGGGTTTTGCGGGAGCACTGCAGGCACTCGGACTGCCACGCTCGGAGTTTGTCACGGCATTATTGACATTCAATATAGGAGTCGAGGCCGGGCAACTCGCGGTGATTGGCGCGGCGTTTCTGTGCGTCGGATGGCCGTGCGCCCATCGCACCTGGTATCGTGGCCGCATCGTCGTCCCCGCCTCCACACTGATGGCGGTCCTGGCGGTGTATTGGACGATCCAGCGGTTGTTTTTGTAAGACGTACGCATATGGTTATCGCTTCATGACGTCGTGGGCAGGCGGTGCCAGACGGCAGTCAGTCGCGCAATGGGAGGTTCGACTTCTCCCGATAGACAGCCCATGGTGGGCCGTGCGGGGGGGAGTCTCTACGCCAAGAAAGGGCATAACGATGCAAAAGAGCGGATGGAAGCCAGGACAGTGGATGGTGTTGCTGCTGTGCCTGCTGGTACTAGTCAGTGGTTGTAGCGGCGATGACGACGATAATAATAATGGGGCTGGGAGCACGATGGGGGGCGGAGCTGGCGGGGGGGCTGGTGGGGGGGCTGGTGGGGGGGCTGGTGGCGGAGCTGGGGATGACCACGGCCAAACCGCCGCCACCGTCACGGTTGTCAATGCGAACTCACAAACCGCCGGCGTACTCAGCTCGGCCCAAGACGCGGACGTGTTCCAAATCACCCTCCCGAGCCGCGGCACCCTGCGCGTCAGCACGACAGGCACGACAGATACCTTGGGACTCCTCCTGCGTTCGCTCGCCGGGTGTGCCACGTCTGGATCGATCTTCGACGGGCCGGACTGTGGGAATCCCATTGCTATGGGGGATGACGAAGACGGCCAGAATTTTCGTATCGTGGCGACGAATCTACCCGCAGGTACCTACTTCGTGGTCGTCGAGACGTTCGAGAAACCAGGGAGCTACACCTTGGTCTCTAGCTTCACGCCGACACCATAGCCCACACTGCCGGAGAGCGTGCCAGGACGTGGCAGCCACCAATACGCTAGGGGGAGATGAGATGATCAAGGGGCTCGTCAACACTTGAGGGGCCTCCGGTCTGGCGCCACTGGCCGCGACACGGCGGCACGCCTGGCCGTCGCACGTGCCGAACAACGGGATGTTGTCGAGGATGGCTTCGCATAGCGCATGTTGCCTAGGGCGTTACCCCTAGGCTTCGGCTGTCTCACGGATGCTTGCAAATCATGTTCAGCACCGCCTGCCGTCCTTCCTCACGTACCGCCCGCAAGGCCCGCTGCAGAGCGGGCCGCACTTCTGATGCCTGGGTGACGCGCTCACCATAGCCACCACTGGCGGTTGCCAGCACCTCAAAATTGGGGGATGGTTGCAGCTCACTTAATGGGAAGTGATTGGTCTTAGCGGCCCAGCCATTGGGATACATGCCCAGGTTGGCCCGTCGCACCGCATTCCACACACGATTGTTAAAAATTACCGTGAGCGTTGGCAGCTCATAGGCCTGCGATACAAAATGGCACGGCGTCGGATTGCCGAACATATAGCTCCCATCCCCGAGTGTGGCAATGACTAGCTTATCCGGCGCCGCCAGCTTGGCGCCGAGCGCCGCCCCAAGGCCCCAGCCGAGGCCCGCCGAGGGCGAGTTGCCAAACAGCGTGCCCGGCTGCGTGAACTCCGCCTGTGTGGGGACCAAGTCGTATTCATTCACCACAATGCTGTCGTCGCCTTTGATCTCATTGATACAATGCGACACCCACAGCGGATCCAGGGGGGAATCATCCCGCACCTGCGCCAGGGCCTCGCGCCACGCGGCGCGTTGCTGGTCATGCAGGGTGCGCACATGCTGGAAGCGGGCCGTAATGCGCGCCTGGGCTGCCGCTTGATGCGCTTCTAGGGCCGTGGTCAACAGCGGCAGGGCCACTGCGGAATCCGCTGGAATGGCGAGGTCACAGGGGAAGCTGCGCATCGGGTAGTTGCTATAGAAAGGATCAATGCCGAGGTGGATGACTTTGGCATCCGGCGGCGGATTGACCTGGCTCGGAAACCAGGGCACGTCACTATCGAGCACTAGGACGGCATCGGCGGTCCTGAGTAGCGCGTCCGGGGCAAAGCCGAGGTGCATAGGATGGTTGGTGGGAAAGCACATATAGCGCTGGCCGAACACTACGACGGGGATGGCCCAGCGCGCTGCCAGCGCCACGAGATGGGCCACGGCCTCAGGATGACGTCCGGTCGTGCCGGTGATGATCAACGGCCGCTCGGCGGCAGCCAGGAGCGCTGCGGCAGCTTCAATCGAAGCGGGATCGGGGTAGAGCCGCCCACCACGATCGCGACGGGCCGGTGAAGTCATAGTGAACGTGGTCTGCGCTTCGCCCAGCACCTCGCGTGGCAAAGTCAGATACACGGGGCCGCGCGGTTCGGTCATGGCAATTTCGAGGGCGCGATCCACCACGGCTTCCAGCTGGGTGATATTACGCAGCTCGTAATCCCACTTGACATACTCGCGCACAATGCCACCCTGGTCAAAGGATTCCTGGGCCCAGTGAATCGCCACATCCCGCGAGCCCGGCAGCCCGGCTTCGGTGAGCGGCGTGCGCCCAGCGGAGAACAGAATGGGCACGTGATCACGGGCCGCGTTCATGATGCCGTTGAGGGCATTGGCCGTGCCGACGGTGACATGCACCATGACCACCTGCGGTCGGCCCGTGACCATGTAATAGCCGTGCGCCATGGCCACCGCGGCGTTTTCGTGCGGCACGGTGATGGGACGTGGGGTCTGTTTCCCTTGCTCGGCAAAGCGCGCAAAGCCGTCAATCAGCGGGGCGAAATCGGTCCCGGCGTTGGCGAAGAAATAGTCGATGCCACGCTCACGCAGGAGTTCGAGATAGGCTTGCCCGGTGGTTTCGACGTCTACGGTTTTGTGCGCCATGCTCATTCTCCCTGGCGTGCCTCCCCGGCCTGGCTAGACCTGGAGACACGCACGGACTCTTGGTATATTTGACTCTGTAAATACCCAGTGCAGTTAATTGACTTTGAGCACACCGCCACGCCCCAAGCCGCCTTTCACGTCTTGGGCCTTGTAATTTCTCAGCGATTGCACCATGCCATTGTAGGCGTCAAAGAATGCCGCCGCCGTGGCGATGCCTTCTGGGGTTTTCGTATATGAGCTGAGACCGCCACCAACAGCCCCACCGAGAAGCCCGCCCCAGCCACCAAAAGCCCCCGAACCGGAAGAAGTTACATTGTTGGCCGTGGAGCTGCCCTGGGAAATGGACACTTGCACCGTGGAACGCACATCGGTGAGTGTGAGGGCGACATCCGTCGTTTTCGATTCCACCGCACTGGCAACGCGACCGGCCGCCGCGCCGACACTGCCTAAACCCACCGCACTGAGTCCCACACCGAGCAGTGCGCCGCCAACACCGCCACTTTTGCCGCTCGTGCTTTCGTTATTCACGATGATTTGGGGATCTAACAAATAGTCCGCCGCCACACGCTGCCCTTTTTCCTGCTTCGAACCCGCACGATATTCGCCAGACTCCCTCTGCGTAATGGTGATTTTATCAAGCTTGGCACTTGTTGCCTCATTGCCGATCGCTGTGATGACAAAGCAATTTGACTGTTGGACAGCGAGACGAATCAAGGGCTCAACGGTTGTCACATCGCGGGAACCCGCAAAACGTCCATCACTGACCGCGATGGTGCCCAATGGAGCGTCGCAACGCTCTAAGGATTTATTGGCATTCACACTCGTAGCGCCGCCTGCTGAGCCTGACACGATATTGCTGCTACCCCCCGTTGTTACCCCTGGCGTTTGGGCAGCGCACCCCGCTACCACTAGAGCAGTCATGAAGCGTGCGAAACTTTGAAGGTATGGCTTCTGCATACTGCAAATCCCCCTTGCGCAGATTAGAGCCTTATGAAGACATTCATGGTGGCGTGCAGGTCTGTTCCCCGTCATAATGTTCCGCCAGTCATGGAGCAACCTACCGCTCATCATGGATACATCATAGCAAATTACTGCCAAGAAGGCGATAATAGAGCCCAATCCCCGATTAGCGTCTTGGTCACTCCAGAGACAACGTACAGGCTGGCATGCCTGGTGTGCCTCAGTGACGCTATCCTGGTGCTCAGCCCCCAGGACGCGCATGCTGTGCCCAACGCCACGATCGAGGTCAGTGTAGGTATGAGGCCAGAGCGAAGGAGATAAGCATGTCTTGCAAAATTGTCGCATTATTAAAAAACTTGCTCAGCATTACAAGTTTTTTAGTCATGGCCGCCTGTGCACATGAACAGCCAGCCAGGACAGACACGATCCGCGTATGTGATGACAAGGGGTGCACCGATCGCCCCCGAGGCTACGCCTCTCCTCAGCCGGCCACCGCCTTGCCGGCAGAAGACACGGCACAAGTCACGGCCCTCGAACAACTGGCCGCGAATGATCCGCGGGCCGCGTATGATCTTGCTTTGCGTTTTTTCAGGGGGGACGGGGTCCGGCAAGATAGCTACCGTTCCCTCAAATGGATGCGTGAGGCGGCCGAGCGAGGCGATGTGAATGCTCAAAAAGCCCTGGGCAGGCTGTATTTGACCGGCCTTGGTGAAATGGGGGCAGATCCAGGAGAAGCCGAGAAGTGGTTGTCCATTACGGCGAGCCGCGGCGATCAAGAAGCCGCCACCTTGCTTGCTGAAGCGACCGAAGCCCGGCAATCGGCCCAAGCCGAGTATCGCTGGTACCAACGGTGGAAACCCGTTTTCTACACCTACTGGCATTCTAGATATGTCTACTATTTCAACGATTTAAGAGTTGCGAACGTCCCTCTGTTACCGCCGCAGACGCTACAGACGAGCTCTCCGGCGACCACACAATCACGTCCCAACCCGCCCTCGTCACCACCTGTGCGCCCGCCGGTTGTGGCCGAGCAACGTTCCGAGTCGCCCCCCCCAGCGCCAACACGCCCGCCGGTCGTAACCGAGCAACGTTCCGAGTCGTCCCCCCCAGCGCCAGCGCGCCCGCCGGTTGTGGCCGAGCAACGTCCCGCCCCGCCTGCCTCTACAGCGCAACTTCCCCCACCGGGCAGTGAGGCGAGAACGGCGCTGGTCATTGGCAATACACGCTACCTCGAACGCCCCTTGCGTACGCCAGAAAACGACGCCCGCGAGTTGCACGCCGTACTCCGCAACCTGGGGTTCGATGCCACGCTGATCGAGAACGGGGGACGACGGGAGCTTATTGCTGCGATTGAGATGTTTGGGGGTAAACTACGGCGGGTAGGCGGCGTAGGTCTCGTCTTTTATGCTGGTCATGGTGTGCAGATTAAAGGCAAGAACTATCTGATCCCTGTCGATGCCCAGGTCCAATCAGAGGTGGGCGCGGTCGCGGATACGATCGACGTTGATCTGCTGCTTGGGACTATGGCGGAAGCGGGGACGCGTATCAATGTCATCATCCTGGATGCCTGCCGGGACAACCCGTTTGAGCGCCGCTGGCGTAGTGGCGGGGGGAGAGGCCTGGCGATCACCTCCAGCGACGCCAGAGGCACACTCATTGCGTATTCGACGGACCCCGGCAAGGTTGCTGCGGATGGCCACGGCGAGCACAGTCCCTATGCCAAAGCACTGCTTGAGGTGCTGCGTGTGCCCAACCTGAGCATTGAACAGGTCTTTAAACGTGTCAGACAGCAAGTGCAAGAGGTCACCGCTGGCGCCCAGACGCCATGGGAAACCTCCAATCTGACGGGGGATTTCTTCTTTGCTCTCCGCTAAGTGTTGGGAGAGACATGCGCCATACACCATGACATATTCGACGTGGAACGGGTGCTGTCAGACAGGCCTCTCCCGCCACAGATAGATCGTAAAATCGTTCGGCAAATAGTCCTGACGCACGCGCACCTGCGGACAAAACGTCTGGCAGTAGGCCAGCATGACTTGGGGATCATACAGGTGGAAAATGGGGTCACGTCGCGGATCGGTGATGCTCAAAAAATTCATCGCCACCCCCCGCGTGCAGGTATCGTACATCTCGCGTAGGACACGCTGAATCGCCACAAGATTATCGCCAAAGTCAATATTGAAGGCGCCTGACGACACGATGTAGTCAAAGGGTTCGTCCCCCAGCCCTTGCAACACGTCACGGACCAGGAAACGCGCTTCCGGGTAGCGCTTGCTGGCCCGGGCGACCATCTCGGGCACGAGGTCGTAGCCCGTATAGGTCACCCAGATACCCTGCGAGCCGAGATAGCCATAGAGATCCCCGAGACCGCAGCCCACATCCAACACCCGGGTCTGATGCAAGGCACCCACCTCCGCTAAGACGGCAAAGCGGCGGAATTGCGTGCTGCGGCTCTGCCAGCCGAGGGCGCGCCAGTCATTGTACAGGCGGGCATGGACGCGAAAAAAATCGGCGACCCGCTGCTGATTGTACGGTCGCGGTGGGGGTGTCGATGCATCCATCTGTATGCCTTCTCGTGTCATGGCGCCGCGTGATGTAGCCAGGCCTCACAGGAAGAGGTTGTACGGATAGACCACGCCGCTGTCAAGCCACAAAATATCATAGGCTGGGCGTCGCTCTTCCTATACAATGGGGGCCACTGCTCAAGGAAGTTGGGCGACATGGGCTCCCCCATCAGCCTCCGAATGTCCGCAGAGGTCGCACGCGCAGAAGGAAGTAGACCGTGCTCATCAAGAAGCTCAGTAGTTTCTTCTCGAAAGATCTCGCTATCGACCTGGGCACCGCCAATACACTCGTCGCACTGCGTGGACGGGGCGTCGTCATCCGCGAACCCTCGGTGGTGAGCCTGATCAAAGGCACCGACCGCGTACTGGCCGTTGGTGACGAGGCCAAGCGCATGCTCGGGCGCGTGCCAGGCAACATTGAGGTCATTCGGCCCATGCGTGGTGGCGTGATTGCCGATTTTGAATGTACCATGGCCATGCTGCGCTACTTTATCACCAAAGTGCACCGCCGCAAGCGTCTGGTGCGCCCGCGCATTATCATTGGCGTGCCCTCAGGCATCACCCAGGTGGAAAAGCGGGCCGTGCGCGAGTCCGGCGAGCTGGTGGGAGCCCGCGCCGTGTATCTCATCGAAGAACCCATGGCCTCGGCCATGGGCGCTGGGTTGCCCATCACTGAACCCACCGGCAACATGATTCTCGACATTGGCGGCGGCACCACGGAAGTGGCGGTGATCTCACTGGCCGGCGTGGTCTATAGCCGCTCGGTGCGCGTGGCTGGCGATGCGATGGATGAGGCGATTGTGTCGTACGTGAAACGTAAATATAATCTGCTGATTGGCGAACGCACCGGCGAGAGCATCAAAATTGCCCTGGGCACTGCGCTGCCGGTCTCGCCGCCGAAGACGATGCCGGTGCGGGGGCGCGATATGCTCACGGGCTTGCCGAAAACCGTGCACATGAGTTCGCTCGAAGTCTATGATGCGTTGGCCGAGTCGATCCAGGCGATTGTCAATACCGTGCAGGCCGCCCTCGAACGCACCCCGCCGGAGCTGGTGGCAGACATTATTGACCAGGGCATTGTCATGGCTGGGGGCGGTGCGCTGCTGCCTGGCCTTGATGCCTTGCTGCGTGAAGCCACCGGCCTGCCGGTCACCGTGGCCGAAGAGCCCTTGCTGGCGGTGGTGCATGGCGTCAGCCAGGCGCTTGAGGATATGGATTTGTTAGAGAAAATCTCGATTTAAGGAGATACGAGTATGACTGCCCAGCGTTTATCCCGCCATCTGGTCTATGGCGCCAATGGTATGATATGTTCTAATTCGCCACTGGCCGCCAGCGTCGGCATCAAGATCCTGCAAGACGGCGGCAATGCCTTTGATGCCGCCCTGGCCGTGGCTGCGGTGGAGACCGTGGTCATCGTGCCCATGTGTGGCCTGGGGGGCGATTCATTCATCCTGCTGCACGAGGCGCGCACCGGGACCGTCACCGGCATTAACAGCAGCGGAGTCGCCGCGGCAGGTGCCACGTCGGCCTACTACCGTGGCCAGGGGTACCGCCACATGCCACTGGAAGGCCCCCATGCCGTGTCCGTGCCCGGTGAGGTGGCGGCGTGGGAGATGCTCCACCAGCGTTTCTGCACCAAACCGTTTGCCCAATTGCTCGACAGCGCCATGGGCTATGCCGACAACGGCTTCCCAGTGCCGCCTGGCATTGGCCGCAGCTTTGCCAGTAATGTCGGCAAACTGGCGCAGTTTCCGTCCACTGCCGCCGTGCTGCTACGCCAGGGTATGCCGCCGCAAGAGGGCGATACGCTGGTGAACGCTGACCTCGGGCGCACCCTACGTCTGGTGGCCGAGGGCGGGGCCGAGGCGTTTTATCGTGGCGACCTGGCGCAGCGCATGGTGCAGGGCCTGGGGGCCACTGGCGGGTTGTTCACGCTGGCCGATTTCGCCGGGCATCAGGCCGACGTCTATGAGCCCCTGAGCACGACCTATCGTGGCCACACCGTGTACCAGACCAGCCCGCCGTCGCAGGGGTTTTTACTGCTCGAAATGCTCAATCTCGTCGAAGGTTTTGACCTGACGCCGCTGGGCCAGAACAGTGCTGAGGCCATCCATCTCATGGTCGAGGCCAAGAAGATCGCCTATGCGGACCGCAATCGTGTTGCCGGTGACCCCCGTTGTGTGGAGTGGCCGCTGCAGGAACTGATTGCCAAAGCCTATGCTGCGGAACGCCGTGGCGAGATTGCCCGCGACCGGGTCAACGCCGGGCTCGGCGCCCTGCAGCCCGTGGAAGCTGATGGCGATACGACGTATTTCTGCGTCGCGGATGGCGCTGGCAACTGCGTGTCATGGATCCATAGTCTGTCCAATGCCTTTGGCTCGGGCTACATCGCAGAAGGCACGGGCGTGCTCTTTAATAACCGCGCCGGACGCGGTTTTAGTCTCACACCCGGTCATCCCAATGAAATCGTCCCGGGCAAACGCACCATGCACACGCTGAATTGCTACCTGGCGACCAAAGACGGGCAGCCGGTGATTGTCGGTGGCACGCCGGGTGGGGATCATCAGCCGCAGTGTAATTTGCAGATTCTCACCAGTCTGCTCGATTTCGGCATGGACCCCCAGGCCGCGGTGGAAGCGCCGCGCTGGTGGAGTTTCCCCGGCACGGACCCGGCGACGCTGGAGCGCGAGCCAGAGCTGCGCGTCGAAGCGGAGATGCCCGAGAACATCGTGCAAAGACTCACGGCCCTAGGCCATCGCGTGGTGCGGCGACGGCCAGGTGTGTATGACGGTAAAGTGCAACTGATCATCCGGGATCCGCAGCGTGGGGTGCTGATGGGCGCCTCGGATCCGCGTGGCGATGGGCAGGCAGTGAGCTGGTAGTCGATCCATGCGCGGGCAAGGCCCGCTCCTACAGGAAGAGGAGCGCCGTCCTGTCGGTTGTAGGAGCGGGCTTTGCCCGCGCAGTCTCCGCTGATGCAATGGACATCTCGTTGTGAGCCGGGAGGGGAAAAAGCATGCGTGGTGCAGATGCAGTGATTAAAGCCCTGGAAAAAGAAGGGGTGCAATACATTGCCGGGTTTTCCGGTGGTGGCCTGGCACCGTTGTGGGAACCGTTACGGACCTCAGAATCGATTAAAGTCTTTGCCTCTCGCCATGAGCGGCTGGGGGTCGAAATCGCCGATGGCTATGCCCGCGCTACTCAGAGCGTTGGGGTGGCGATGACCGGCACTGGGCCAGGGGCAACGAATACGTTAACGGGGATCGCGGCGTGCTATGCCGACAACATCCCGGTGCTCCTGCTCATGGGCCAGCATCCGCTGCGCCATCTGGGCAAAGAATATCAGCAAGAAGTGTCGGCGAACATTTTTGATGGGCTGGTAAAATGGCGCGGCACCTTTACCCGCGTCGATGACATCCCCGGCGCCATGCGTCGTGCTTTCACGGCCCTGCGCTCCGGCTCACCAGGTCCGGTGGTGCTGGAAATGCCGGGGGATGTGCTCAGCGCCGAGGGGACTGATGCGGCACTACATTATGACCCCGTTGGCCCGGGTCGGCGCGCTGCACCGGATGCCCAGGACATTGAGCGCGCCGCCGACCTGCTGGTGCAGGCCGCCTTTCCCGTGCTTAATGTCGGCGGTGGCGCCCTGGCTGCCGGGGCGGCTGAGGAAGTGCGTGAGCTGGCGGAACTGCTGTCCATGCCCGTGGCCACGACCCTGGTGGGCAAAAGTGTGTTCCCGGAAGATCATCCGTTGTCCCTTGGCCTGGGGGTGTATCCGCGCAGTCGTTACGCCACTGGACCCGCCTTACACATCAACCGCAAGGTCGATGTGGTGCTGGCCGTGGGCAATTCCTACCGCCTGCCTAACGGCACCGATGGCCGCCCCATTCCCGCTGGCGTCAAGCTCATCCATATCAACGCCGATGCGGCGGACCTCAATAAAACCTATCGCGCCGACATCGCCATCCTCGCCGACGCCAAACTGGCCCTACGTGACCTCCTGGCCGCGGTGCGCGACCGTCTGCCGGCTGGAACGACGGGCGGCGTGAAGCCAGAGCTGGCAGCCGAGATTCAGCGCGCCCGCGCCAAGTGGCTCGGCGAGTGGCAGACGACTTTTACCGATCCGTCCGCCCCAACCAACGGCTACCGCGTCGTCCACGACCTCATGCAGGTCATTGACCGCGAGAAAACCATCGCCATCCACGACGCCGGCGGCAGTCGTGGCTACATGGCACAATTCTGGGTCGCTACCAAGCCTGGGACGTATATTGGCATGGGCGGCATGGCTGCCATGGGCTGGTCCATGGGGGCGGCGATTGGCGCCAAACTCGGACGCCCGGATCACCTGGTGGTGCATCTCCTCGGCGACGCCTCCTTTGGCATGACGGGCATGGAACTTGAGACGGCCGTGCGCATGGGACTCCCCACGCTGACGGTGCTGATCAACAATGGCGGCATTGGCGGCGGCATGATGGGCATGAACCGCCCCGGTGGCACGCCGCCAGCGATGGCGCAACTGGGTGGCAATTTTAGCGTTGTGGCGCAGGGACTCGGGGCCTATAGCGAACGGGTCGAGCACCCGGACAACCTGATTCCGGCCTATCAACGTGCCATCCACGCCACGCAAGAAGGCCAGGCGGCGTTGGTTGAGGTGATGATCAAGCCCATGCGTACGCCGCAATTGCCCGATGATTGGACCGTGTGATACCGCGGCGTGCGCATGTGTGTCGCGTGTGGCACACATCGTCGCTCGTCTGACACTGGGGCTGAGCTGCGAGCAGCAGTCAGCCCCAGGCTCTTCTTCCGCTTGCTCTGTGTGTAGCGCTTGCCTTAGTTGCCCCACACGTTCCCGGCATCATGGCTATTATTGGCCATCAGATCTCTTCTCTCCTCCGCCGGAACATGCCGGCGAGCCCCGGTCTTGGGTGTAGGCGAGCATGGTACCGGGTCAACACAGGCAGAGCCTGCACAATATGGCAGCACACAGCGAGCCCCTCTCCCCGATTGGCATATTACAGCCCAACGCTACCGCTTTCTGTCTGTCGCCGACAACGCCTGCCCAGGGCAGACGGGCGGATATATCTTCGGTTTTTTCGATGATTTATCCAAAGAATATCTATTTGTCGAATGTTTATCCAGCAGATATAGTTCCATCCTGTGGGACCGGAGGGCAGTTATGCCCACAGAGGACAGCCGTTGGTTATAGGTCAGAGAAGGAGCCTAGGTTATGCCAGTGAAGCCCACAGAGCAGGAAGAGGAGTTCTTTGCCAGACAAGAGTTTGCACGCCGCAAACACGCTCTCGTTGATCAAGCCAGCCGGGCCGCTGAAGAGGAGCGGCAACGTCTCCTGGCGGTAACGCAAGGGCACTGCCCGCAGTGCGGCGCAGCGCTGATCGTCGTCCCTTACCGTGGGGTCGAGATCGACAAATGCTCGCACTGCCAGGGGGTGTGGTTAGACTGTGGGGAACTTGAACAGGTCACCGCGGGTGAGCCCGAAGAGGGGTTTCTGAGCGGCTTAAAACGTCTTTTTGGGTGAGCACGTCGCACAGGAGAGGGTAGAGACCATAGCGCCTGGCACATCATAGTAGGAGAAGCACTTATGCTGAGAGATTTTCCCGGACTGCTCTACATGCGAGCCTATCGTTCTTATACGTCGCAACCTGGTACCCCTGGAGCCTGGTGGTTGTTGATGGCTCCGGGTATCGCCTTCATTTGTGCGGCTCTCGCCATGATTATCTGGCCAGCGTTGTTAGCCTACGTGGTCGGGAGCCTCTTACTCTGTGCTGGCGTCTTCCTGGTTGGTGCCGCCTGGCAGATGCGGCACAGCGAGCAACACGGACAGCGTTATGGCTCTCGTCTCGAAGGATAAACAGGTGAACACACGCCGAGAGCGACAAGCAGCTCGACCCTCAGGGGGAGTAGGTCACCGACTATAGGTGTGATGCGGCCGTCAAGACGATTGTTCGAGGCACGAACGATCCGGTCCATCAGCGCTAGCCAGAGAGGCTGACGTATCAAGACCTTTTGCGCAGACATGCCGCAAAAGGTCTTTTTTTTGTCTCAAGTGCAGCAGCCATCAGACCGTGGAGAAACACAACGTGGATAGCATGCCGAAACCATCAGGATCAGAGAAAACTCTGCAACAATTCTTGAGAGCACAGTATGCCCAATATGGGGCACGCTGGAAGATCCCAGCCATCCTGCTGGTCATAGCCGCAGTGGTGGGGTTTGTGTTGTGGCTGATGACCAGCGTCTACATTGTGGGGCCTGGTGAACAGGGCGTGGTCAGCCGCTTTGGCCGGGCCGTGGCGCGGACAGGCCCGGGACTGCGTTTGCACTGGCCGGCGCCGTTTGAATGGGTAGACATTGTGAATCTGGAGATGGTGCGACGCATTGAAATCGGGTTTCGGAGTCAACCGACCGTCCGCGTCATTCCCGAAGAGTCGCATATGTTAACGGGGGATGAAAATACCGTCTATGTCCAGGCTATTGTGCAATACCAGGTGAAAGACTCCGTACAGTATCTATTCCGTGTGGCCGACCCGGATCAGGCACTCCGCGATGCCGCGGAAGTGGGCCTCAGGAGTGTCATCGGGCACACCACCATCGAAGAGATTTTGACGGTGGGGCGCGCTAAAATCCAGGACAGTACACGGACCTTGATGCAACAGCTTCTCGATACGTATGAGGCCGGGCTCGTGGTCACTGAGGTCAAACTGCAGGTCATCGAGCCCCCTGAGCAAGTCCGGGACGCGTTCCATGAAGTCGTCCGGGCCCGTGAAGATCGCGAACGCCTCATCAATGAAGCCCAGGGCTATCAGGAGGACGTACTGCCCAAGGCGCGTGGACAGGCAGAGCAAATGGTGTACGCCGCCGAAGCCTATAAGGCTCAGCGGGTGATTCGGGCCGAAGGAGAGGCCGCGAAGTTTATCGCTGTGCTTCAGGAGTACGAGAAGGCACGAGACGTCACCGAGCAACGGCTGTATATCGAGACCATGCAGCGCGTCCTCCCACAAGCACAAAAGATTGTGATCAATTCAGGACAGGAGGGGAATATTCTGCCTTTCCTCTCTGCACCCGGGCTCGGTATGCGCGCCCCGACAGGGCGTCAGCAGGAGGCACCCAATCACCGCGTGCCCCCGTAACACCGCGTTAACCATCAAGATCGAGATGGAGGGCTCTATGTTGCAGCGCTGGCTCAGTCTTTTGCTCGGTGTCCTCGTACTCGGTATCTTGATCCCCCCAGCCATTTTTACCCTGAGGGAGCAGGAACAGGCGATCATCATCCAATTTGGGGCCTATGTCCGGACAGTCTCCGTCCCGGGGTTACATCTCAAGGTGCCGTTTATCCAGACTGTGCATCATTTTGATAAGCGCGTGCTCTCGACGAACGCGCCACCCGCCGAATATCTGACGAACGATAAGAAACGTCTCGTCGTAGACTATGTTGCACGGTGGCGCATTCAGGATCCTTTTGCCTTCTATAAAAGTGTGGCAACACTGGAGGGCGCCAGAGCCCGTGTCGAAGATATTATCTTCTCGGCAATGCGCGCTGAAATGGGCGCGAAAGGTTTTGCCTCAGTGATCTCGGATCAGCGTGAAGCCATCGTGGAAACGGTCGCCCAGGCAGCCCGGGCCCGTACGGCCAGCTTTGGGATTGCGTTGATTGACGTGCGGATCAAACGGGCCGATTTGCCACGGGAAGTGCAGCAAAGCGTCTTCGCGCGTATGGTGGCTGAACGCGAACGGATCGCCAAACGCTACCGTTCGGAAGGAGAAGAAGAGGCCGCCAAGCTCCGGGCCGAGTCCGACAAACAGCGCGAGATCATTCTCGCCCAGGCCTACGAACGCAGCGAACGCCTCCGGGGCGACGGCGATGCGGCGGCCACGGTCATTTATGCGCACGCCCACGGGCAGAATCCTGCCTTCTACACCTTGCTACGCACGCTTGAATCCTATGAAGCCATCCTGACACCCAATACGTTACTCGTTCTGCCGGGGGATACGGGTATCTTCCGGTTGTTACAACAACCGCCAGGCAGTAGCACTACGGCACCGCAACGCTAACGCTGAGGGAGGTCCACCTCCCTCAGCAATCTAGAACAGGGAGATCTCTATGCCACGCGCTCACGCCAGTACGTCACCAGAGGTGCCCAGCCCACACCCCCCAAGGAGTGCCCCCCAGACAGCGAGGCCCACGGGGGGCATGGGACAACAACCATTGATGCAGGCGGCGGCAACGCCTATCCCATGGCATACCATGGAGAGCGACACTGTCCTGGAGCAACTGCACGTCAATCCTGCGGTAGGACTGCAGGAGACGGACGCGGCAGCCCGTCAGCAACAGTATGGCTCTAATGAGTTACTTGAACGTGGGACCAAAAATCCGTGGCGTATCCTGGGGGAACAACTGACCTCCGTGGTCATGCTGGTACTCGGCGTGGGTGCCCTCATTAAGGCCCTGCTTGGTGAATACCTGGATGCGGGAGCTATCCTGGCCGTGGTGCTGCTCAATGCCGTGTTAGGCTTTATCCAGGAATACCGCGCCGAGCGGGCCATTGCCGCCCTCAAACGCCTGGCCACCCCGCTGGTGCGCGTGCGGCGGAGCGCGCAGGTGCGCGACATCCCGGCGCGCGACCTGGTACCAGGCGATGTGATCCTCCTGGAAGCCGGCAATGCCATTCCCGCCGATGCGCGCCTCGTTGAATCGGCCAATGTCCGTGTGCAAGAAGCCTCTTTGACGGGGGAATCGCATCCTGTCGAAAAAATGCTGCCAGCGGTGGCAGGCACTGACGCACCGCTCGGTGACCGGCATAATATGCTCTATCTCGGCACCACCGTCACCTATGGCCGTGGCACCGCCGTGGTGACCGAGACGGGCATGCGGACGGAGCTGGGGCGTATTGCCGAGCTCATCCAGAATGTGGTGTCAGAAGCCACCCCCCTGCAAAAACGCGTCAAGCACCTGGGGATGACCCTGGCCTTGGCCTCGGTGGCCATTGTGGCGCTGGTCTTTCTCCTTGGCCTGTTGCATGGCCAGGCAGCTGGTCCGCTGTTTCTCGCCGGGGTCGCCATTGCCGTGGCCGCCATGCCGGAAGGGCTCCCGGCCGTGTTGACCATTACCCTGGCCCTGGGCGCGCAGCGTATGCTGCGGCGGCGTGCCCTCATCCGTAAACTCCCAGCAGTCGAGACGCTGGGCTCCGTCACGACGATTTGTTCCGATAAGACCGGCACCCTGACGGAGAATCGTATGCAGGTGAAGATCCTGGATGTGGCTGGACACATCCAGGACTTCACGGAGATGTTACATAAAGGCCATCCTGTGCTGGCAGAGAATGAGGGAACCGAGCCTGCACACGACACGGCCCAGCTCCTGCTGCTCGCCGCAGGCGTCCTGTGTAACGACGCCATCTTGGAGCGTCAGACCCCGGAGGGAGGCGCCGCGTATACCATTGGTGACCCGACCGAAGGGGCCCTGCTCGTCGCCGCGGCGCATTTCGGGCTGTGGAAAACCCCGCTTGACCAGCGCCTGCCGCGTGTAAGCGAAGTGCCGTTTTCCTCCGAGCGCAAATTGATGACGACGGTGCATCGTCTGCCCACAACGCCAGCGACCGCCAATGGCCTGGCGCAGCTTGAGCGCCTGTGGAGTGCGTACCAGACACCTTTTGTGGCCTGTACGAAAGGAGCGGTAGATAGCCTGTTACGCCTGTGCACACAGGTATGCCATGGTGAGCAATGCGAACCGCTCAGCGCGGTCGTGCAGGCGCGGATCACCAGCGCCAGTGACCAGCTGGCCCGGGAAGGCCTGCGTGTCCTGGGCCTGGCGTTTCGGCCATTGGCCACGCTGCCAGACCAGGTGACGGCGGAAGCGCTGGAACAGGAGCTGATCTTCATTGGCCTGGTGGGCATGATTGATCCACCCCGTCCTGAAGTGCAGGCCGCGATCCTGACGTGTCAGGCCGCGGGCATTCGTCCGGTGATGATTACCGGCGATCATCCCCTCACCGCACGCCAGATTGCCCGAGAATTGCGTATCATCGCTCCAGAGGATGAGCGGGTGTTGACGGGCGCCGATCTCGCCCGCATGAGCCCGCAGGAACTGCTCGACGCCGTCGAGCACGTGTCGGTCTATGCCCGTGTCGCACCGGAGCACAAACTCCACATTGTGCAGGCGCTGCAACAGCGGGGTCACGTCGTCGCCATGACGGGTGATGGGGTCAACGACGCCCCGGCCTTACGCCAGAGTGACATCGGCGTGGCCATGGGCATTACCGGCACCGATGTGGCCAAGGAAGCCGCCCATATGGTCATTCTGGATGACAACTTCAGCACCATTGTCAGCGCGGTGGAAGAAGGACGGACGATTTATGACAATGTCCGCAAGTTCGTGAAATATATCGTGACGAGCAATCTGGGTGAGGTCATCACGATGTGTCTGAGTCAGGTTTTTGGCATGCCTCTCCCCATGACCACCTTGCAGATTCTCTCGATGAACCTGGTGACCGACGGCGTGCCTGGCCTGGCGCTCGGGCTCGAACCGACGGAAAAAGACGCCATGCGTCGACCCCCCTTTCAACCTGGTGAAAGCATCTTTAGCCGCGGCATTGGCAGACACATCCTGATGATGGGTCCCTTGCTGGGCCTCGTCGCGTTTGGTGTGGGCTACTGGGCCTATGCGTCACAGCATGCGGCCTGGGGCACCATGGTGTTTATGACCCTCACACTGTCCCAACTCGGCCATGCACTGGCCGTGCGTTCCAACCGCGACTCACTCTTCCGCATTGGCATACGGTCCAACCCGCTGTTGCTCGGTGCGCTTCTCATCACGCTCGCTTTGCAGCTCGCGGTGGTGTATGTACCTGTGTGTCAGGCGCTCTTTCAGACGGTGCCGTTGTCGGCTGTCGAGCTCAGCATCTGTCTGGTGCTCAGCACCCTGGTGTTCTGGGCCGTAGAACTGGAAAAGTGGTGGCTGCGGCGTACGGGCGCTGTCGTCTAAGAGCCTGTCCCAGTCGGGGCGACCGGCCAGCCGCCCCGACGACTGCGAGATAGAGGAGCGATACAAGGCTATGAAATTCCTGGGGCGATGCTTTGAACAGATGTTGTGGCGCAGCCGCCTCCTCATCCTCTCCGGGGTGATTGCCGGGATGGGCTTGACGGTGGGTGCGTTGTATATGGCCGCCGTGGATGTGTTCTATCTGCTGGGCAAGCTCTACACCTATGCCGACCCTACCCTCGATGCTGTCAGTCGGTCTGCCTTACGCTCGACCTTTGTGACGTATTTCATCAAAGCGGTAGACAATTACTTGATCGCGGCGATTTTGCTCCTGTTTTCTCTGGGGCTCTACGAGCTGTTCATTGGCCCAATGTCGGCGACAGAATCTCGGCGGCTGCTGCCACGTCGTCTGCAGGTGCGCAGCCTGGATGATCTCAAGGATCGTATTACCAAATTGATTCTGCTGGTGTTGGCGATTGAGTTCTTCCAGCATGCCTTACAGATGGAGTACACCAGTGTGCTGGAGCTACTCTATCTCGCCCTCGGGATATTGCTGCTCACTCACCTTACGCGACTGGAACGAAAAAAGTGTAGAATCGCCCGTATGAAATCACAACCGATAGCAGATTTGTATTCCGACTACTTGCTGGCGTCGTTTGGGGCGACCACGGCTACCGGGCTGAGCGCACTGCT
>SXGT01418215.1_pt1 | contig 28605 bp, 19 predicted proteins | sample 3176221 | NCBI WGS metagenome assembly SXGT01 (sample SAMN11356862, study PRJNA531348) | freshwater metagenome | isolation source: freshwater sample F1-120 | place: China: Fuxian Lake, Yuxi | collected 2017-12-25 | reverse complement strand
CTGCTGCTGCCCGCCCGAGAGCTCCGCGGGGCGCCGATGGCGCAGCGAGAGGTCGAGGCCGGCCCGCCCGAGGGCCTCGTCGACCGCCCCGGGAGTCTCCCCGTCGAAGAGCGCCTCGCGCACCAGCGCCTCCACGCTCAGCCGGGGATCCAGGCTCGACGCCGGATCCTGAAAGACCGCCTGCATCGGGCGCCGCGCGGCCCTGAGGCGAGCCCCCGAGAGCCCCAAGAGCTCCACGCCGCAGAGCGCTACCCGCCCCGTGGCAGGCACGAGACGAAGCACCGCGCGCGCGAGCGTGGACTTCCCTGATCCACTCGCCCCGACCACCCCCAACACCTCGCCGGGGTCGAGGTCGAAAGTGATGCCCCGCAGCGCGTCGTAGCGCGACTCGCGGAGGAGGCCGGGGCGCGTGTACGCCACGCGCAGGTCGCTGACCGAGAGCGTGCTCACCATGGCAACCGTGGCGACGCCTGGACGAGCGACGCGGTCAGCGTGTGTTCGGGGGCGGCGAGCACCTGGGACGTGGGGCCCGACTCGACCACGCGGCCCGCGTGCATGACCACGAGACGCTCTGCCACCTCGGCCGCCACCCCGAGGTCGTGCGTGATCAGCAACAGGGCCCGCTCCCGCGCGGCGTCCCCGAGGAGGCGGAGCACCTCGGCCTGGGCGACCGCGTCCAGCGATGTGGTGGGTTCGTCTGCGAGGATCAGCTCGGGCTCGCCGAGCAGTGCCATCGCGATCGCCGCGCGTTGCCGCTGGCCGCCCGAGAGCTCGTGGGGCCAGGCCAACAGCGCCCGCTCCGGCACGCCCACTCGCTCGAGCAACGCCGCGGCGCGCCGGGTGGCCTCGCGCCGCGTGACGCCCCTGTGGCACTCGGCCACCTCGGCCAGCTGCGTCCCCACCCGAACGGCGGGGCTCAGGGACGCCAGCGGGTCTTGCGGGATCAGGGCCACCGCTCCGCCACGGTAGCGCCGCAGGGCGGCCGGCGACCACGTGGCGAGATCCGCGCCGTGCCAGAGGACCCGACCGCCGGCCAGCGGCACCATCCCGAGAATCGCCAGGCTCAGCGTGGACTTACCCGATCCCGACTCGCCCACCACCGCGACGCGCTCGCCGGGCTCCACCCGGAGGTCCAGCCCGTCGACGGCGGCGTATCCGCCGCGCAACACCCGTAGTCTCTCCACCGCGAGCATGACCCCACCATACCGCGCCTTCCTTGGGCGTGTCGGGTGCGAAAGGGCTACCAGGAGGGGTTGCGCGCGCCGCCCGAAGGCGCGGCTGCTCGCCGCGAGGCGGGTCGGCTGCCCGGTTCGACGCCCACAGGCGGTCCGCGTATACCTCGTGGCGTGTACGCCACGGCTCAAGAACACTTGGTCGATCTGCTCGCCCACCTCGAGCTTCGCCTCCGCGCGCTGATCCGGCGGCGCCGGGATGACGCGGTGCGGCTGGGCGTGACCCTCCCGGCCCCCCCCGGGATCACCACGCTCGACGACGTCGGCACGCTGGAGGCGGAGGCCGCGACCGTCGCAGCACGCCTTGCCGAGCACAGCCACGAGGGCCTCCCGTTCGCGGCGCTCTGCCAGCGCTTCGCCCTGGACTCGCGCGCCCGGGACCTGCTCTTGATCGCCCTCGCGCCGTCGTTGGACGCGCGCTTCTCGCGCTACTACGCCCTGGCTGACGAGACCCTGCGACGGCCTGAGCCCACCGTGGATCTCTGCCTCTCGCTCTGGTCGCACGGCCTCGCGGAGCACCTGGCGCTCCGGGCGGCGTTTGCCCCTACGAGCCCGCTGTTCGCGCACCACCTCGTCTCGCTCGATCGCCGGCGCATGGAGCACGGCGAGTCCTTCCTCGGCCTCGCGCTGCGCGTCCACGAGCGCGTGCTTGGCTGGGTGCTCGGGGAACACGACCTCGACGCCAGCCTGCGTGGGTTCACGAACCTCGTGGAGCCCACAGGGGGGCTCGACACCGTCGTTCTCCCCGACGGCGCCGAGAGCGCGCTGCGCTCCCTGATCGACCACCACGCCGAGCTGCCGGCGGCGCTCGAAGCGGCCGGTCTCTCCGAGCGGATCCCCTACGGCCGCGGCCTCGTCGTGTTGTTCGTGGGTCCGTCAGGCACGGGCAAGACGCTGGCCGCCAAGGCGGTGGCCCACGAGCTGGGCAAGCGCGTGCTCCTGGTGGATCCGCAGCAGGTGTACGACTCGCGCCGACCGGTGGAGGACAACCTCGCCAATGTGCTCCGCGAGGCGCGCCTCCAGGACGCCGTGGTGTTCTTCGACGAGTGCGAGGCGCTGCTGGCCAGCCGTCTCGCCGGCGGCGCACACACCGCCACGGTCTTGTCGGCGATCGAGCACTACGACGGCGTGGTGATCCTCGCGACCAACCTCCCCCAGCTGCTCGACGAGGCGGTGGACCGCCGGGTGTTGGTCCGCGTGGTCTTCGACGCCCCGAACGTGGCGCAGCGCCGGCGCATCTGGGAGGCGCACCTCCCGCCGGCTCTACGAGGCGAGCTGTCGCTCGACCGCCTGTCGCGCGACCACGAGCTCACCGGCGGGGCCATCAAGAACGCCGTGCTGGTGGCCCTCACGCGGTCTCTCGAGGGCGATGCGCGGCCTCCGCGTCTCGACCACGCAGACCTCCACGATGCGGCCCGATCGCAGCGACGCGCGCGCCTATCGGAGTTCGCCGAGAAAACCCCCACGCCGCTGCGGCTCGAAGACCTCATCCTGCCCCCCGACACGGACGTGCAGGTGCGTGAGATCCTGGCGGCGGCTCGCAGCCGGTCGGTGGTCTTCGAGGACTGGGGCTTCGCGAAGAAGCTCTCCAAGGGGCGGGGCCTGTCAGCGTTGTTCGACGGCGAGCCGGGTACGGGTAAGACGCTGTCGGCCGAGATCATGGCGGCAGAGCTGGGCCTCGTGCTCTACCGGGTGAACGTGGCCAACGTGGTCTCGAAATACATCGGGGAGACCGAGAAGAACCTCACGAGGATCTTCGACGAGGCGGGCCAGGCCCACTGCCTGCTGCTCTTCGACGAGGCCGACGCGCTCTTCGGGCAGCGCACCGACGTGAAGAGCGTGAACGACAAGTACGCCAACATGGAGATCAACGTGCTGCTCCAGCTCGTTGAGCGCTACGAGGGCATCGTGGTGCTCACGACCAACCTCAAGAAGGGCATCGACAAGGCCTTCGAGCGGCGCCTGTCCTACAAGGTCTACTTCCCCTTCCCGGACGCCGAGTATCGCGAGCGCATCTGGAAGCAGCTCCTACCCGACGAGGCGCCCGTGGCGAAGGACGTGGACTTCTGGGTGCTCGGGCAGTCGTTCGAGCTGTCGGGCGGCTCGATCAAGAACGCGCTGGTTCGCGCCGCCTATCGAGCCGCCGCCGCGGTCAGGCCGATCGCCATGAACGACCTCGTCGACGCCGCAAAGTACGAGTGTGCGGCCGCGGGCAAGCTCTATCGCCTCGTGCCCAGCGCCGACGACTACTGAGCTCGGGCCGCGGACCCGTGGCCGAGAAGGCCAAGGCGCACTGCCTCATCTCCCGCTTGCTGCGAGCGCCCAACGCCCTCGACGTCACGGTGGTGCTCGCGGACTGGCGGCGCCGCGGTCGCACGCAAGGCTCCCCGCCATCGCCGAAGCTGACCGCGTCGGCGCGCTCGTTCAGAGGTGCCTCAGAAGTCGGGATGGCGGAAGACCTCGTCTCCCTGGAGCAAGGTCCACAGGACGCGCGTCTTGGCGATGTCCGTCTTGGGGATGGTGAAGATGTCCTTGTCCACCACGATGAGGTCGGCGGCCTTCCCCGGCTGAAGCGTGCCGGTCTGCTGCTCTGAGTGCGTGATGGCGGCCGGGAAGACCGTGTAGGCGCGGACGGCCTCCTCCACCGAGGGCAGGGACTGATCGCCGCGGGTCACCGCCCGCTGGATACCCTCGAACGGAGACAAAGGGCTCACGTCATAGTCCGAGCTGAGGGCCGCGCCGATGTTGGCCTGGCGCATGGACTCGTGCAGCGTGCGCAGAGGCCAGGCCCGTTCGGTGACGACGGCCGAGCCCAGGTACTCGTCGTACTCGTGCACCCGATCGGGGTGGTTGTACTGGGTAAGCTGCATGTCGGCGTAGACGCCCAGCGCAGCGAAACGCGGGATGTCGTCCGGGTGGATAATCTCCACGTGGGTGAGGCGGTGGCGCGCCTTGTCGCCGCCGGGTGACGCCTTGGCGGCCTCGATCGCGTTGAGGGACTCGCGGACGGCCCGGTCGCCGATCGCGTGGATGTGCAGGTCGAAGCCCACCGCCTGAAGGTGCGTGGCGTACTTGGCGATTCGGGCCTGATCGAAGTAGCTCAAGCCGGTTTTGGGGCCCCAAGTCTCCACGCGGTAGGGCTGCAGCAGGGCGGCAGTCGTGTTCTCCAGCAGGCCATCGGAGTAGAGCTTCACCTGGGTCGTGTGCAGCAGGGCGTCGGCCTCGGTGGGCGCGGCGTACATGGCAACCAGCGCGTCGAGCTGCTGGGCGTCCTCGGCGGAGGGGTAGGCCCACAAGGACAGCGTCGTTCGGGCCGTGAGGTGGTCGTTGTCGGCGGCCTTCTGGTAGGCCGCCAGGTGGCCTCGCTTCCAGTAGACACGAGCGTCCACCGCTGAGGTGATCCCGTGCCGGCTGTTGTTGGCCTGTCCGGTCCGCAGGGCGTCGTAGTTCTTGGTGTCGAGCGCGGGTGACTGCGCCAGCGCCAGGTCCCAGGGCCACTCGCCCGCCGAGTCGACGAGGATGCCGCTGGCGCTGCCGTCGTCCTCGCGCACGATGATCCCCCCCGGGGGGTCCGGTGTGTTCGCGTCGATCTTGAGGGCAGTCAGCGCCGCGGTGTTGACCCAGGTGCTGTGGCTCGTCATCTCCATGATGGCAACCGGGGTGGTTGGGAAGGCTTCGTCCAGGATCTCGCGCGGCGGACGCAGCGCCGCGAGCAGCGTCAACACGCTGTGGCCCCATCCCAGCACCCAGCCGGTGTCTTTGCCTGGAGCGCACTTGGCGATCGTCACATAGTGGTCTTCGGGGTCCTGGGCCGTCTCGCCGTCTTCGAGGATGCAGTCGATGACCTCGAGGTGGGCCTCGAGCGTGTGCTGGTGGACGTCGTGGAAGCCAGGGAGGACGACGCGACCCTGAAGGTCGATCTTGGCCTTGGCCGAGCTCATGAGGCCGGCGGGATCGTCGCCGATCCAGGTGATCTGGCCCTCGGCATCTATTGCCAGGGCCGTGACGAACTCGGGACCCGTGGCCGCCGTGAAGATCTTGCCGTTGTGGAGCAGGAGGTCGGGCGCGCCGGGGAGCGGGACGTTGGCGGTGGTGTCCTCGGCGGCGCCGCCGGCGGTGTCCTCGGCGGCGCCGCCGGCGGTGTCCTCGGCGGCGCCGCCAGGGGGGGTGGTCTCCGCCCGCAAGCGTGAGCCGGCTGGTGCGGACGAGCAGCCGACCAGGGCGCAGACGACGGCGGTCAGGAGAAGGTGCATCGCGATGGGACCTCGTTCGGAGATGTTCGCGGTGGCCGCACCGCTCTGACGGGGCCCGCAGCAATCGGCATCAGGGAAGGCACTCCGGAATCGGCTTGGGCGTGGAGGTGGTGATCGGGTCCTTCACGAGCGTGGCGTCGCTGAGACACACCGCGGCCTTCATGGTGCTCGCGAACCACGCGTCGGCCTCAGCGTTGTAGGCGTCCGTCGACTTCCCATCCTCCCCCTTGAGCACCGACTCGAGGCAAGCCTTCGTCATCACCGCGAGGAGGCGGACGCTCTCAACGGCGGCCGGGGTCTTCTCGTGATCCACGTCCCACCGCCGTGCCACGACCTGCGCGCCGTCGAAGGTCTGGAACTTGTGAATTCCGCTGCAATAAAACTCCAAGAAACGGAGGGTGCACTCCTGAGCCTTCGCCGAGCCCCCCTTGATAGCGGCGGACAAGACGATGTTACCGCAAGCTTCCGGCGGGAGCTGGCCTACTTCGCTGTAGAGGCATGGCAGCGCCCTGGGCACCTCGAACGGGGGAGGGGTGGCGGGCTGGCAAGGCGGCGGCGGCGGCGGCACGGGACTCTCGTCCTCCAGGCACACCGAGACCGAGTCCGGGAAGGCATCGAAGCGCTTCTCAGAGCCCTCCTCGCTGATGTCTACCGGCAGGTGGCTCGTCACGGCCGGACGCTCCCGTGCGTCCGGCGTATTGCCCCCCGTACCGATCCGCAGGCGCCGATTCTCGGGGCCGGGCTTCGCTGGCTTCTCGAGTAACACGTGGCTGTAATCAACGAACGAGAGCTTCTCGTCCACGTGCACCTCGACGTCCCAGAACCCGAGATCGACCGACAGATCGAACATGAACCGGAGAAAGACGTCGAAGCTGAACTTCGCCCCACCGTACGGCCCGGCGCTGACGGTGATCGACGACGCTGCGAGCGGCTCGCTGCCCACCGACTCCGCCATCATCGCGTCCCGGATCTGGTGCTCCATTCCGAGCTTACCCGCGAGGGAGGCGGCGGCCTCGGCCCACAAGGAGACCTTGGCGTCCCCGATCCCCACGTCGACCGTGAAGACGATCGGCGGCGTCCCGATGGAGGGGGTCAGCGTGGCTTCCACGCCGGTGCGAAACGCGAGAGCCAGATCGTCAGCTTGCGACGCGCGCACGAGATACGGGTCGCGCCCCTCGAGCTTGACCGTCGGGTCACTCGGCTGGTCTTTGGTTGGGTCCTTTCGAAGGCGGAAGGGCCCACCCAGGCTGCCGGGGCCGAGCACCGGCTCGGTCTCCCAGAACTCCTTGCGAAGGAACGTGTGCATCGGGGCCAGCCACGGGCCGTCAGAGTAGTAATCCCCGTAGGGAGCAGAGTCGTCGAGGGTGAGCCCGATCCGGGGTGCGTCCGGGAAGCCGACCGGTTTGCTGCCCGGCTCAAACGCAAGCACGTGGTCCTGTATGGGCAAAGTCGGGGTTCCGAAGTCGAGGCCCAGCTCGACCTCGAGGTCGACCGGGAACGGTCCCACCCAGAAGATGCGTCTCTTGAAGCCGAGCGTCTGCTGGAGGCTCTTCGACATCCAGAAGTCCGCGAACGACGCTGTTCTATAACTGCGGGTATATACGGAGCGTTTCGTGGACTTCTGAGTGCAACCGGGAGCGCCTCCGAAGAGCCCCACCGAGCACGATAGCTCCGTGAAGTCCATGGTTCGGCGGTTCGTGCCCACCTGGACCTCGGCGTCCACGGCGCCGAGCACGACCGGGATTCGGAGCTCGGCCAGCGCGGGCAGCTCGTAGGCATCGATCGGGTGGAAGACCACCCCGAGGTCCAGCGGCACCGTATACGTCCCGACGCCGTCCCCAGTGTGGAATAGCGAGACGTCGAGCGGTGCGAGCTTCGTCGGGGAGCGAACGTATGCGGTCGCGGTGAAAGACAGCAGGTCGACCTGCTCCCCGAGGATTTGGAATGAGAACGCGACGAAGTGTGCGAGACGCCGAGGGCTGAGCTGTTTGCGCGCGACCTCCCTCGCGGCGCAGTAGACGCGCGCCGCACGCGACCGGACATCAGCGAACGCGCTGGGCTCGCCGTAGGAGAAGCGGACGTTCCTCACGATCCCCTTGGCGTCAGCCTGCTTGTGCCAGGCATGCGTGAGCCATCGGGCGTGATGGGGTCGGCGCCCGTAAAAGCGCTCTTCTGTCTTGGGCTTCTCGGGGGTGGCCGTGAAGGAGCTGCCCGCGAACGCCCGCAGCAACTTGATGGCGAGTCCGAGGGCCTCCTCGCCCAGCGACGCGTCGAGCGAGGTCGCGACCGCCGCCTCGAGGTCCTTCACGCGTTCCCCGAGCTTCGGAGGGACGATGGACTGCTTGATGTCGTCGGGCCACGTGAGCCAGGCGAGCCAGGTCTCGACCGTCACGGCAATAGCGTCGTCCGCGGGGAAGAGGTCAGTCGCGTCCGTGAACTGACCCGCGATGACTCCCGTGGTGCCGGGAGCGAGCTCCGAGCCCACGTGCAGCCTGCCCCCCCAGGGGACCGCCGGGATGTCGCCCGCGAGCGGCTTCGCTCGATACGGGGCGCGCGCAGCGGGGAGCAGCGCCCCAGTACGGAAGGCGGTGCGGGGTCCACCCTCCTCGGCGGGCGGTGTCCCTGAGCAAGACGCGAGCAGGAGCGCCAGCGAGAGGGCGAGGCTTCGGGTCATGGGCACACCCCCGGGGTGAGCGCACTACACGTGGCGCAGAAGTCGGGGCAGCAGTCGCCCACGGCCAAGCAGGCCGCGTCGCATGCGCACCCGCCGCCCGGGTCCAGCTCGCCGCATGCTCCAGCGCAGCTCGACGGGAAGGCGCAGAGGCCTTGAACGCCGCAGATCTGGCCCAAGGGGCAGCTCCCGCAGACCCCTCCGCAGCCGTCGGGGCCACACTCGCGGCCCTGGCAATCCGGTGCGCACCCGCACGTGCCTACATCGTCACAACAGTCGCGGTACCGCGCGCAGTCTGTGTCGCACCGACACGGCGCCCGGGGATCGGTGTCTCCGCAGCGCCCGCTGCAGGAGGTGGGCCCGCAGTAGCCCTCCGGACCACAGCCGAGACCCGGGCCGCAAGCGCCGCACGAGCCGCCGCAGCCGTCCGAGCCGCACTCCCTCTGGCCGCAGCTTGGCGCGCAGCCGCAAGCGTTCCCGAAGTCGGGGCAACACCCGCCGAACTCTCCACAGACCGCGTCGCATTGGCACGGCCAAGCCTCGTCGGCCTGGCCACACCGGCCCACGCAACTGGCGGCGGCGCACTTGCCATCGGCGGCGCACGCCTCGCCAGCGGGACAGCCTCCGCATGAGCCGCCGCACCCGTCGTCTCCGCAGGACTTGCCGGCGCAGGCAGGCGTGCAGCAGGCCCCGCTCGTGCAGACGGCCCCCGATGCGCAGCTGCCACACGAGCCGCCGCAGCCGTTGTCCCCGCATGTCTTTGCCGCGCAGCTCGGGAGACAACACTTGCCCGCTGAGCAGGTGGCCCCCGCGACGCAGAAACCGCAGAGTCCCCCGCAGCCATCCGAGCCACAGGACTTGCCGTCGCACGAGGGCGCGCAGCAGGTGCCGTCGGAGCCGCACTTGGCGCCGGCGGGGCAGACGCCGCAGGAGCCTCCGCACCCGTCGTCCCCGCAAGACTTCCCGGAGCACGACGGCGTGCAGCAGGCGCCCTCGCTCGTGCAGGTATCGCCTGGTGTGCAGACGCCGCATGACCCGCCGCACCCGTCGTCGCCGCAGAGCCGGCCCGCGCAGCTCGGAGCGCAGCAGCTGTTGTCGCTGAGGCAGACCTCGCTCGCTTTGCAGACGCAGGCGGGCGCGCACGTGGTCTCTGGGCAGAACTTGAGCGGCTCCAGTACCGCGGTCTGGACCCGGCAGGCGCGCAACGGCTCTCCCTCGAAGCACATATGAGCGTCGGAAGTGCCGACGCACTCGCACTCCACACTGGGGAGCTTCAGTTCGGGGCGACCGCTCTCCGGGGGGCACGCCGTGGACTCCGGGGGCGCCAAGAACACGCCCTCGCAGGCAGCGCCAGCGATGCGCTCGAACTGAACGTCGAGCCCATTGCACGCCAGCCGGGAGCTCTCGACTGTGACCGTGGTGCCGAGCGCGCTGGCGCTAGCCGAGTCGCAACCGGCGACAAAGAGGCCGCTGGACTCACTGGCGACGATCGAGGAGCAGAGGACGTGCACCGCCGAGCGCATCACGAGCATGCCGAGGCCTCCGCGCGGCGAAAGACCGGCTTCCGGGCAAGTCCCATTGGACGTGGAGTGGATCCTCGTTCGTTCCACGACGACGTCGCCCAGCCCCTCGAAGATCGCCCCAGCGAACGTATTGAAACCCATCCGACTGTCGCGCATGCGCACAGGGCCCGACGCCGCGGCAGCGAAGCCGGCCACCTGGATCCCGGGCTTCCCATTTTGGCTCGCCACACAGTCCGCGATGTCCACCGAAGCCGGGCCGCGCAGCTCGACGCGGATCCCGCGCCCCGCGTTCTGGTTGGACTGCGTGTCGCTGAAGGTCACCGAGCCACCGGTCGACCGGACAATAGCGCCGTCAGAGCCTGCGCTTCGCAGCCGGGTTCGCGAGATCACGGAGGCCGTAGCACCGTCGAGATCGATCTCGACCGCTGCCCCGCCGGCCAGGAGGTCGCTGTCTTGAATCGTCACGGCGCTCCCAGCGGCCCGAAGCCCGGCGCCAGCAGCATGGGTGACGGTCAAGCCGGTTAGCTCCGCCGCCGACCCAGCCGCCAGCGCCACGCCGTCCCCGGTCGGCCGGTCGATCGTGATCTCAGTGAGACGCGACAGCCCCGCGACCGACTCCAGGCGCACTGCAGAGGCGCCTCCCGCCCGAGCGATCGAGAGACCGTGGACCGTGACCGGGTACCCGAGCGCGCGGAACAGCAGGGCGACGTCTCCCGCACCGTCGACCGTCACGCCACGCAGGTCGAGCTCGCCGGGCGCCACGATCGTGGAGGCATCGAGCCGCACGACGCTCCCGCCGATCGACGCGGCGGTGAGCCCGTCGACGACGAGGCGCCCCGTCCTCGCGAGGCTCAGCACGTGGTCCCGAGCGCCATGGGCGCTGCATCCCCTGAGCACCACCGCCGAGAACTCGCCGCTGACGCCGATTCCGCCGCCAACGAGCGCGACGTCCTCGAGCGTCAGCGACGGCCGCACCGTCGTGGCGGCGGGTCCGCTCGGCGCGCCAATGGCGGTTGTCGACTCGCCGGAGAGGAGCCCAGCGTCTCCGACGACGCGAAGGGCGCGCAGCACCACCTCGCCGGAGCCCGTCACGCGCAGCGCCGGAGCGTCCTCTGCGGTCCCGTGAATCGTGGTCTGGCCGACCCCCGCGCCCACGACGGTCACCGCCCGGACAATCGGTGCGCCGGCGTAGGTGCCGGGCCCGAGGCGGATCGTGCCACCAGGATCGACCACCTCGAGCGCGGCCTCGAGGCTGGGGCAGGCACTGGGGACCCGAACGACGTCCGTCCGCTCCCCGCAGGTGTTCTCGTACGGGATTATCGGCACGGTGGGGATCGTCACGTCGAGCCCCGCCCACGGGGAGGCCGTCGTCGCCGCGGTGGGCTCGCAGCCTGCCACCAGCACGGCCGGGAGGCACCACGACGAGCGCCTCAACGTGTTACCGAAGAACGAGAGCACGGTGAGCGCCTGGTCGAACGAGTGACGCATGTCCGACCATGAACGTAATCTCCTTTAGAAGTCAAAGCGTGAGCGCGATGTAGAGCGAAGTTCTGAGCGCGACGGAGCCACGCGCACAGCAGCAAGTGACCGGCGGGGATCCGTCAGGTGACACGTGACGGTGACGGGCTTGCTCGCGCATGGAGCGGCCTCCATGATGCCTGCCCGGAGGTCCTCTTGAGGCGTCGCCACTTCCTTCAGCACCTCGGAGCCGCCGGGGCCCTGCTAGCGTGCCCCCGCCTCGCACGCGCCGCGCCCTGGGGCGCCTACCCCGACGCGGTAGCGCCCGGCGCCCTCCCCGAGGCGCGTCTCGCCAAGAACGTGCTCGACATCTTCCTCTACGGCGGGTTGTGCCCCTGGGAGACGTTCTACGTCGTCCCCGAATACGGCCACCCGAACGATCCTCAGTACGCGCGCCAGCAGTGGTGGACGTTCCAGGAGGGCCCGGACTCGGTCGCCGCAACGTACGCCGCCTGTTACGGCGCCGCGGCGCCGCCCATGCTCCAGGAGTTCCGTGTCGACGAGACGGGCGCCATGGTCAACCTGGGCCCGTTCAGCGAGCCGCTGCGCTCGCGGAAAGACATCATCGACCGCCTGCGGATCCACGTGGTCTCGCACTCTCTCGAGCCCCACGAGGCCGCCATCCCCTACGCGCTCAGCGGGTTCCGCCTGGGGCAGCCGAAGCTGGCAGGGCTCGGCTCGGCCGTTCAGCACTACTTCTCAGCGCGCGCCCCAGTGTTCACCGGAGAGCCGTACGCCTACGTCCTCTACTCGCCCGGCGACTTCCCCACCGACAACCTGCGCGCGGCGTCCGCGATCGGGCAGCACCCGGGGTCGGCACGGCCGCTCGCGATCAAGGTCGAGGCCAACACTGCGTTCATCGACGCGCTGGGGCGCAAGGTCCTCGGCGATAAGCGCACTGCCGTAGACGCTCTCGTCTCGCAGTGGACCGCCGATTACCGGCAGCGCCTCACATGGCCCGGCGGCACGCCCGTGCGCGCTCAGGCCGTGTCGGACTACAGCTTCGCGCTCGAGACCCTGCAGAACACCGGCGTGCTCTCCGGCATCCTGGAGTCCAAGTACTTCCAGGGCGTGGCCGGCACAGCGTGCGGCGAGAGCTCCAACCCCAACCATCCCCACATGGCGCTCGATCTGGCCGCCCACCTGCTCACCCGCCCCGGGAGCCAGGCGAAGTACGTCAACGTGGTCGACGGCGGCCTCATCGCGGCCTCTGGGGGCGGGGGCTACGACACGCACGACCGGCACATCCGCGACAGCGGGCGCAACCTCACCAACCTCTGGCGCGGCCTCACGCGGATCATCAACCAGCCCGGCGAGAACGACCCCACGAAGCTCAACCTCGACGAGACGCTGGTGGTGATCAACACCGAGTTCGGGCGGACCCCGTGGGAGCAGAACGGCACGGGTCGGAACCACCACCCGTACGCCTACACCACGCTCATGTTCGGCGGCCCGGTCGGCAACGACCAGCAGGGGATCGTGGGGTCGATCGGCGCCGACGGCTTCGCGGCCAACGCGCTCCCGCCCGCCGCGCCGCGCGCCGCGGTTCTTCAAGCGCTGGGGATCTTCCCTTTCGCGCCCGAGTGTTACGCCGTCAGCGACGTCCCGGGGGCCGTCACGGAGCTGGACGCTGCGCTGCTCCTGAACGAGCTGGTCCTGGGGGTGAAGGCGTGAGACGCCTCTTCGCCGCCCTCTTCGTCGCCGCCTGCATCGAGGCCCCGGGGAAGCTCCCGCCTCCGGACACGTCTGGGGTGCCAGAAGACACGGCGAGCGGCGAGCACGAGGTCCAGGACGACATCGCCATTGCGCCGGACCTCGACGTCCCGGCGGCCTCCGACGTCTCGGGGACCTCCGACGTCCCCGGGACTGCCGACGTCCCCAGCAACCCCGACGCTCCCGGATCTACGGACGTCCCAAGCGACCCCGACGCCCCGGGGCCCTCCGACGTCCCCAACGTCTCCGACGGCGAGGGCCCGGCCGAGGACGTGGCCGATACCGTCGACGGCGACACGTTCGTAGAGCCCCCCGAACCCGACTACGTCACCTGCGACGCCAGCGACGAGGCGTGGGTGAAGCAGGTGGTGGAGCAGCTGCTAGGCCGGAAGGTCAAGGGGCTTCGCGAGGTCCGCGTTCTGGAGGCCATGGTCAAGGGGTCGTCTCGGGAGCAGGTGGCAATGGGCCTCATGAACTCCCCGGAGTTCCTCGACCGGTGGTCGCTCTGGCTCATGGACGAGCTGCGCGTGAACCGCGTCGGCGACAAGGCCCTGGCCGAGTGCTACGGGGAGCCGCAGGTCCCCACGGACACCGGCGGGATCGGCGCTTTCATCCGCGACAACGTGGCGCTCTCGGACGCGAAGTACACGGTGGCGTTCAACATGGCCGACGTCGTGCGCTCGTCGCTCGTGCTCGACGACGTGAGCCCGGTCTACCGCGCCCACCTCTTCGCCATGATGGTGAAGCCCATCACGGGCGCGAACGTAGACGCGCTGCAGCTCGACATGGCGCGACGGCAGGACTACGGCGAGATCTTCGAGGCCACCTATCTCCACCGCAACGTGGTCTGCAACGGCTGCCACAACAGCCAGTTCTCCACGACTGACAACCCGGACCCGGCGCACGACCGGCATTGGCCCATCCCCGGCCTCTTCGAGAAGGCGCTCTACGGGTTCTCCACGGGTCGGCCGGAGCGCGAGTTCTACTCCAACTTCCGCCACCTCGACCTCGTCCGCGAGGCGGGGGGGCTGCGTCCTTGGCGGCTCGCGTCGGCCTGCGGTCGTTTCCTGAACCCCCTCGAGCTCCCGGACGACCCGGCGGGAGTAGACGCCGTCTTCATCACGCCCACGGGGAAGAAGGCCTCCGTGTGGAACGTGGAGGCGGCGCTGCACACGGGGTTCAACAACCTCCGGGCCGACGGCAAGCTCCTCGTTCACCCCCAGACGCTCGAGGTGGAGCCGCACTCCGCCTTCGCCTACCTCGTGAGCGTGCGCTTCACGAATCAGGTGTGGCGCGAGGTGATGGGGTATCCGCTCTCGCTCGTGCATTACTTCCCGCGGAACGCCGAGCAGCGCGACCTCCTCATGGAGCTCACGAACCACTTCGTGGCCTCGGGCTTCTCATTGAAGCAGTTGCTCCACGCCATCGTCACAGGTCCGTACTTCAACGAGCCCGTCGCCGCCGACGGCTGCGGGAGCCAGGACCACCCCTATGTACTGCCGGCGATCTTCAATCCCTGGGTCCTCCTCGAGGAGGATCCCGTCATGACGGCCAACAGCGTTGGCGACGTGGCGCACCGACACGACGCGCGTCAGCTCATCGGGTTCGCGGAGAAGGCCCTGGGCTGGCCCGCCTCGCCGCTCTACCCGGCGGAGGGCGAAGAGGCCTTCCAGAAGGCCGTGGGCGTGTTCGTGAAGGACGCGGAGCCGGGCTTCGACGGCATCGACTTTCAGGGGCTGCTCACTTGGGAGGCTCGCTTCGGCGCGTGCTCGGCTGGGTCCGCCCCGGGGTCTTGCGCCGGCTCGTGCGGCGGGCAGGCGCCGTCCGGCTGCTACTGCGACGCCGAGTGCGTAGCCGCGGGTGACTGCTGCGCCGACTACCAGCCCGTTTGCGTGGAAGGGAAGCCCGCGGTCCCGGCGGACGATGGCGTCGTCGAGTGGTTCGACTCTCTGTTCGAAGCCGTGGAGCTCGCTACCGCAGCGGGCGGGACCGTGTCTTATGGCCAGGTCGCCGCCGCCGTGAAGGACCGCTTCCTGGCTGCTCCAGAGATCTCGGCCGTCGAGGCGCCGTTGGTGGCCGCCCTGCTCGGCGCCGAGTCGCTGGCGGCTCCCGTCGCGGGCAACTGGCTGCTCGGGGCACGCCTGCTCTGCGGCGCGGCGCTCAGCTCGCCTCACTTCCTGTTAGGCGGCGTCCCGGCTGCCGATCAGGGCCTCCCGCCAAGCCTCGTGGTGGGCGAGTCCTTTACCGAGCACTGCGAGGCCATGAAGCGCGTGATCTTCAGCCCGAAGCTGTGGACCATCACCTGCGGAGAGGACGCGATCTCCATGGTCCCCTTCGCACCGCCGCTGGGCGGCGTGGAGCCCGGGCAATGACGCGCGCTCTCCTCGCATGCCTCCTTTGGGCCAACCTCGCCTTGGCCGACGAGCGAATCGCGGCGCCGCCCGCAGACAGCCCCGAGGCGCCGATCTTCGCTGCCTTGAAGGCGGCGCTCCGCGACGACTTCGCGGCCTATCTGGACACGGTGCACCCGGAGCATCGGGCCACCGAGAACGAGCGGGCGGCCCGGCAGAAGTACGAGTGGGCGCGCTTCCGAAAACAGCACACCTGGTACATCGAGGGCACCGAGGACCCGGCTTTCGTGGTGGTGTTGCGCAAGCCGGACGGCCCGAACATCGTGCGGGTCTTCCTGCGCGACCTCGTCCACAAAGAACGCATGCCCGTGCCCGTCAAGCTCAAGCGGTCTGGCGGCGGGTGGAAGATCGTCGTCTCTTCCCTCTGAGATCAGGGCGCCGCGGCCGCGCTCCGCACGACGGCACACCGTCTGCGAGCGGCTACCCGATCGAGTGACTCGTGGCACCCATCCGCACAGCACCAGGAACAACGGCATGAGAAAAATTCGCCACTTCGGTTGGCAGGTTTCACCCTATTCCGCGAAGACAAGGTCCTATCTGCGCTATGCCGGAGTAGAGTTCCAGGACGTATCGCCCATATTGTTCACGTTTGTGCGGAAGATCCAACCTGCGATCGGCGATGTGGCCATGCCGACGGTAGAGCTAGAGAACGGACGGTGTCTAAAGGATTCCAGCAAGATCACCGACTACTTCGAGAGCCGGGGCGTGGGGCCGTCCGTTATTCCTGTGACAGCCAAAAGCACGTGGCATCCGCTCGCGAACACTGCGATCGCGAAGCTCGCTGCACAGATGCCCGGCAGGACCGTGCCCGTTAGTCGTGCCGATCGCGCGTTGTCGAGACCGAGTGCCTCGTACGCGAAGATCCCGGAGAGGATAGACGCACCGTATACCGCTGAAGCGAATCGTATCGGCGAGCGCACGTGGTTGCGCAACAACAAGGTGACCGGGGCGATGGTGAGGAAGGGTCCTAGCCACGCGATCGCCACCGGGCCTTGCGAGAACACCTCGATGAGAACCGCGGCTGCGAACACAGCGCGACCAGGAGCATTCGCCAATCTAACATCGACGCACGGCTCGTTGAGACGGCAGGAACGCAAGACCTCGATGGCGGGCTGGACATCCGCTACGAATTCCGCGCCGAGAGCTGCCGGTGGTTGGGGCTGGCGGCCACCGCCTTGGACGGGTCGCCGGCGTCGTCGCCGAGCCACTCGCGAGCATGTGCAGGATCAGCTCACAGGGGTCGAACCTCATCTCGCCTTGGATCGCCCGCTCCGAAGGGCAAGGTCAAGAAGGAGAAGGAGACCTGAGCCCGGCGGCCCCCCCCTCAGCGGAGGTGGCCCACCACGAGGTAGGAGCCGGCGGCGTCGCGGAGTTGGTGCGTCTCCACGTCGCCGAAACCGGTCGCCTCGAGCCAGTCGGCCACCTCGCCGGCCGGAAAGACCCCGCCGCGCTCCGTGAACAGCGCCATGGACAGCGCGAATCGCCCGGCGCTGCTCGGGCCGAGGCGGTCGGCGTCGACCACGAGGTCCTTGATGGCCACTCGCCCGCCGGGCCGAAGGGCGTGGCGCAGTCGTCGCAGGGTTTTCAGCATGGCGTCGGCGCCGATGTTGTGGGCGATGTTGGACAGGAGAGCGAGATCGAAGCCCTCGCCGAAGTCTTCCTCGACGAAGTCCGCGGCCAGAAAGCGCGCGCGCCCCTCCACTCCGGCCTCGTGGATGTGCGCCTCGACGACCGGTGCGGCGTTCGGCCGGTCAACCAGCACGGCGGTGGCCGCCGGCGCCTCCCGGAGCAGGGCGGTCGCGTAGGTTCCCAGTCCGGAGCCGAGGTCGACGAGCCGGGTGACCGGTCGCGCGAGCAGCAGCTTGGCCACCTCCGCCGCACCGGCGAGGCTGCGCTCGTGCACGTGGCGAAGGAAACGCGCGCGTTCCTCGGCGGTGGCGTCGCCGCCGGTACCGGCCACCGGGATCGCGACGTCGGTCCGAAGGACCTCGGTGCCGCGCGCCAGTCGCGCGAAGAAGGTGGCACTGTCGGTGAAGGTGAGTCCGGCTCGCTGCCCGACGCCGCCTGCGAACAGCGCTTGGTCGCCGGCTACCAGGGCGTAGCGCTCGCCCTCCTTGGCGAGAAAGCCGAGCGCGGCGGTCCGGTCGAGAAAGGCCCCGAGCCGCCAGGGCGAGACCGCGCAACGCTGGCCGAGCTCAGCGGCCGTGGCCGGTCCCTCCACGAGCGCGGTGAAGACGCCCACTTCATGGACCGACAGGAGCGCCATTGCGTCCAGCGCCGCGCCCACGCCGCCGTCGAACGCGCCTCGGCGTGCCACGATCTCGGCCTCCGTCATCGAGAGGCTGGGATTGCCGCGCCGCTCAGCGGGGCCGCGGGGCGGCCAAGGTAGTAGCCCTGCGCCGCGTCGCAGCCGAGCTCGGTCAGGCGCTGGAGTTGCGACTCGTTCTCGACGCCCTCCGCAACGACCGAGCAACGAAGACCCGCCGCCATGCCCACGATCGCGCGCACGATGGCCTCGCTACCCGCGTCGGTGGGGAGGCCGGAAACGAAGGCGCGGTCGATCTTCACAACGTCGACCGAGAAGCGGTGGATGTGGGAGAGCGAGCTGTAGCCGGTGCCGAAGTCGTCGAGGCAGACCTGCACGCCGAGGGCGCGCAGGTTGCGAACCGCCGCCTGCGCCGCGACCTCATCGGCAAGGAGCGAGGTCTCGGTGATCTCCAGGCGCAGCGCGTCGGCCGGGATGGCAAGGCGATCCAGCGCGTCGGCGACCTGGTTGAGCAGGGCGGGCTGCACCAGCCGACGGGCCGAGACGTTTACGGCCACATGCCCCCCGGTGGGGAGGAGGCCGACCGCCCGCCAGCGGGCAATCTGGTCGCAAGCGGCTCCGAGCACCCAGTTCTCGATCCGCTCGAGGACACCCGCCTCCTCCGCTACGGGGAGGAACTCCCCGGGCAGCACGAGGCCATGACCCGGGCGGCGCCAACGGACCAGCGCTTCGTAGCCGATGATCTGCCGACTTCCGAGGCAGACGATTGGCTGGTAGTGGAGGACCAGCTCGTCCGCGTCGAGGCCGGCGCGCAGCTCCTGCTCGAGCTCGACCTGGCCGAGGACCGCGGCCCGCATCTCGGGCTCGAAGCATACGGTGCGGTCGCGACCGTCGGCCTTGGCCCGATACATCGCCGTGTCGGCGTCGCGCAACAGCGCGTTCGGGTCACGCTCCTCCGGTCGGGAAAGGACTACGCCGACGGAGGCAGACACCACGAGCTCGGCGCTGGCGACCTCGAGGGGCTGTCGGATGGCCTCGTGCATGCGCTCGACCACCACCTCCACCTCCCGAAGATTCCGGGCGCTGTCGACCAGCACTGTGAACTCATCGCCCCCGAAACGGGCGACGGTGTCCTCGCTGCGCACCGCCCGCCGCAGTCGACGGCCCACCTCCTGGAGGAGCTGGTCGCCCGCCGCGTGGCCGTAGCTGTCGTTGACGCGCTTGAACTTGTCGAGATCAATGAACAATACCGCGACCTGGCGACCGGTCACGCGCGCCGCTCTCTCGAGACTCTCCTGTAGCCTCTCCTCAAAAAGCGCCCGGTTGGGCAAACCGGTGAGCGCGTCGTGCAGCGCCTCGTGCCGCAGCCGGAGCTCCGCGCTCTTCTGGCCGGTGATGTCCGCTTGCGAGCCCGCCACGCGCAGGGCGGTGCCCCGTTCGTCCCGCTCGGCGAGGCCCCGGCACAACATCCAGCGCCAGCCGCCGTCCTGGTGCCGGATCCGGTACTCGCACTCGAGGTGACCGCTGCGCCCGGCCAGGTGGGCGCCGAGCCGCTCTTCGAGGCCCGCGCGCTCGCCCGGATGCACCTGGTCGAGCCACTCGCCCGGGGGGCCGCGGAAATCGACGGCGGCGTGCCCCAACATGTGGCGCCAACGGGCGCTGAGCAGGACCTCGCCCCTCTGGAGGTCCCAGCCCCACATCCCGTCGTTGGCCCCGGCGGCAGCGAGCGCGTAGCGAGACAGCGCCGAGCGGAGCTCTTCCCGCTCGCGCACCTCGTTGGTGACGTCGCGACGCACACACATGAAGTCGGTGACGAGGCCGTCCTCGTCGAATACCGGCGACAACGTGCAGTCGGCCGTGAACGTGGCGCCGTCCTTGCGGCGGCTCGCGATCAGGCCACGCCACACCCGGCCCGAGGAGGTGGTCTTCCAGATTTCTTCGTAGAACTCCGGCGGATGGGCGTCCGAGCGGAGGAGCACGGCCGGCGTTTGACCAATCGCCTCGCGCGCCGAGTAGCCCGTGAGCGCCTCGTAGGCGGGGTTCACCCACCGGATCACCCCCTCCGAGTCGGTGAACTCGATCGAGTCTCCCACGAACTCGGCGGCCAGGCCGAGCCGCGCCAGCTCCTTGCTCCGCGCCAGCTTCTCCCGCAGCCGCAAAACACGCGCCTCGGCGACTGCGAGGCGGTGGACGAGCTCAGGGGGGGGGTTAGTGTCGTGCAAGGCATCCCGAAAGGGTGTCACGAAGTTGTCTCAATCCACGAAAGTCGTGGGATTGACGCAGGCCAAGCGCGCGCCGCCAAGTTACACTATGACACACGACGCCAAGGCACGATAGCGCGTCTAAGGAGACCCAAGTATGGACGTCGCGATCGTGGGAGCGGGAATCGGCGGGCTTGCATTTGCGCGAGCCCTTGAGCTTCGATCGATACGGTGCACGGTTTACGAACAGCGCAACCGCTACGCGCGCAGCGGGTTAGGCCTCCTGCTCCTTCCCAATGGCCTCGCCGCGCTCGACGCGTTGGGCCTCGGCGATGAGGTACGCGCCTTGTCGAATCCGCTGGACCTTGCCGTCATCCGCACGTCGGCCGGCGTGCCGCTCGGCCAGTACCGCCTTCAGGGGCACCGGGGCATAGCGCGCATGGACTTGATGGGCCCTTTGCAAACTGCCGTCCCCGAAACCGTCGTGCGCTTCGAGGCACCCTTTGAGGGCCTGCTCGGCGAAGCGCCCCTTCGGGCGCGCGTGGGCGGCGTGGAAGTCCAGCCGGACCTGCTGGTGGCCGCGGACGGTAGCCGGTCCAGCGTGAGAAGCGTCGTCGCCCCGGAGTGGCGGTTGGAGCCTTGTCCGGTGAGCGAGCTGGTATCGGTGTGCGTGGCCCCCGACCTCGCCGCGCTCTACGACCGCACCTTCCTCAAGAGCATGGCCACCGGAGAACGGCTGGCCGTGGGCCTCGTGCCGGGCGCCTTCGGCAAGATCGTCTGGTTCGTCCAGTTCGACGCCCGCGAGGTCGGCCAGGTCCCGACAGGGTCCTCCGCCAAGCGCGAGTTCGTACGCCAGTTGGTGGGCCACTGGGCCGACCCCATTCCGGAGCTGGTGGAGCGCACCGACTTCACGCACACCCACCTCTGGGTCACGCCATCCCCCGCACGGCCGCCCGCCATGGTGCACGGCCGGGTGGTGCTCATCGGCGACGCCGCCCATCCCTTCCCGACTCTCACCAGCCAGGGCGCGAACGCGGCGCTGGAGGATGCGGTCGCGCTGGCGCGCCACCTATCCGAGGGCCCCTCGATCGACGAAGCCCTCGCCGCCTTCGAGGCCGAGCGCCGCCCGCGCCTCGAGGAGATCCGCGTCGGGGGCCAGGCGCTCCTCGACTCCTTCCTCAGCGCCGACTCTTCTTCGCTCCTGCCCTTGGTGGACGTATGACCGACCTGTTCGGCGATGGCGCCGTCCGCCTCGACCTCTTGCGCGAGCGCGCGTTCAACCTTCGCTGGGCCACGGTCGACCCCGGCGTGATCCCGCTGACCGCGGCCGACCCGGACTTCCCGGTGGCCCGCTGCATCCGGGATGCGATCCAAGCCTACGCCGAAGGGGGGGTGTTTTCCTACGGCCCGCCGGACGGCCTCCCCGGCTTCCGTGACGCCTGCGCGCGCGTCCAACGCGAGCGCCGTGGGGTTGTCGGCACCTCGCCCGAGCACATCCTGCCTGCCGACAGTGCGGCCTCCGCGATGTTCGTGGCCGCCCGTTGGGCGCTCAAGCCGGGCGACGAGGCGCTCGTCTTCGATCCGGTCGACTTCCTCTTCGGCGCCAGCGTCGAGGCGGCCGGCGGCGTGGTGGTTCGCTCGCCCGTGCACGCCGGTACCGGCACCTTCGATCTGGATGCCCTGGCGGCCGCGATCACCCCCCGCACTCGCCTTCTCACCTTGTGCAACCCCCACAACCCGGTCGGCCGCGTGCTCGACCGTCGCGAGCTGGAGTTCATGGCCGAGCTCGCGCTCCGCCACGACCTGCGCATCCTGAGCGACGAAGTGTGGGGAGACGTGGTGTACCCACCTGGTGTGCTCACCCCGATCGCCTCGCTCGCACCCGAGGTCGCTGCCCGCACCATCGGCGTGTACGGCTTCAGCAAGACCTTCGGGCTCGCGGGACTGCGGGTGGGCTTCCTGGCGGCACCTTCGAAGGCCGTCCGCGACGAGCTCCTCGAGGTGAGCCGAGCGCCCACCACCGCTTTCGGGGTGAGCACCCTCTCCCAGGTGGCAGCCACCGCGGCCTACAACGAGGGCTGGCCCTGGTTCGACGACTTTCTCGCCCACCTTCAGCGCATGCGTGACCTCGCGGTGCGACGTTTGGGCGCGATCCCGGGCCTCTCCATGCGCGCGCCCGACGGCACCTATGTCCTCTTCGTCAACATCGAGGGTCTAGGTCTCGGCAACGAAGCCGAGGTCGCGGCGCTCCTTCTCGAGAAGGCACGCGTGGCGGTGGTGCCCGGCATGGCCCGCTGGTTCGGTCCGGGCGCCACCGGCCACATCCGCCTCACCTTCTGCACCTCCGAGGCCATTCTCACGGAGGCGCTCGACCGCATCGAGGCGGTGCTGCGGGCCTGACTCCGGCCAGACCGCCCGCAATCCAGACGGCGCCCGTCATGATGGTCGGTGTCGGCGGGACCCCTCCGATCGTCGGCAGCGGCGCTCCGTCAACGACGTAGATAGCCCGATCCTGCTGGCCCAAAAGCCTCGTTGGCGGCTCGGTATCAACGCGGAGCGGGCTTGAGTGGACCGTGATCGAGCTGCGGATGCGAGCCAGGACCTCCGGTTCTCTGAGTGGGCCGACCCTGCCGTCGACTCGACGGGTCTGGCGGCGGGTGGAAGATCGACGTCTCTTCCCTCTGAGCTCAGGGCGCCGCGGCCACGCTCCGCACCACGCCGTCGCAGTCGCCTATCAACACGCCGCCGTCTCCCGGGAGGGCGGCGATCACCGGGTCGCAGCCCGGCGCCGCCGTGTGGATGACAATGGGAGTCCCGGCCTCGCGGTTGGCACTCCATACCGTCACGTCGCCGGGCGACCCGAAGAGCGCCTCCACGCCGAAGAGCAGGGTCTCGCCCGCGGCGAGGGCGCCGTGGCGCATGGGCGCGGTGGTCAACACAGAGCGAAGCTCCCCCTTGGACAGCGCCAGGAGCTCACCGGTCGCGTGGTTCCACCAGAAGAGGTCGGCGGCGCCCCGCGTGAGGTCCATCGTGTTGTCGCCCAGCCATTGGGCCGCCACGGTGGGCTCGGCCCCCGGCGTGGGATAGACCCACATCACCGCCGCCAGGCGCTCGATCACCCACGTCCGAGTGCCGTCGGTCGCCACGCCGCTCGCGAACTCCAGGTTGCGTTCGGCGAGGGCGCTCAGCCCCCCGGAGGGCCGAGCCCACGTCAGCGTCCCTGCGTTGTGATCGGTCCAGACCACGAGATCGTTCGCGGCGTCGAGGTCCGTGACGGTGGCCTCGCGTTGCAGCTGGGTCTCACCGTCTTCGCTCGCCCACCGCACTCGTTTCCGGTCCGGCGGGCTCCACGCCGCGCCGTAGGCCGAGACGCTCAGCAGGGCCGTGTTGGTCGACGGTGCCTCGTCGAGGAACGGTGCGCTGTCCATCAGCACACCCGCGGTCCCTCGAAGGAGCTCGAAGGTCCCGCCGGTTCTCACCCACCACGCCTCGCCCGCGTGCCCTGCGGCGACCGCGGAGATCACGCCCTGGTCGGACGCGATGACGCCGTCGGTAGCAGCTCGGTGGTCGGTGCCGCAGCCGCACGCGAGGATGACCGCGGCGCCGAGCCCGGCGGAGGGCCCTGTGGTGGTTTGCATCATCACGACTCCTGTTGTGCTCACTCTACGGACACTCCGACCGCGGCGTTCACGGAAAACTCCGTACTCGGTTCTGCGTCGTCCGCGGTACGGCGCCGTCCGCGGTTCAGTGCGTCCCGTACGCCACAACGCCGGTCGGCATGGCCGGGGGGTTCGCCAGCGCCGCGCGCAGGCCGGTGAGGTTGGCGATCTGGATGTTGAGCCCCGGCCGCGCGTTGATCTCAAGCACCACGGGACCCCGCGCGTCGTCCAGCACCAGGTCGATGCCGGTGTAGCCGAGGCCGCTGAGCTCCGCCGCGCGGAGCGCGATCGACAGCGTCTCGTTCCAATACGGCACCTTGGCGCCGAGGAGGCCCCGCCCGGAGTCCGGGTGGACGGTGCATGGCGCGCCGTCGTGGACGGCGTGCGTGGTCACGCCCAAGGCGATGTCGATGCCCACGCCCACCGCGCCTTGGTGGAGGTTGGCCTTCCCGTCCGAAGCGATGGTTGGGATTCGGGACATGGCCATGACCACCCGACCCTTGTGGACGATCACCCGTACGTCGGGCAGGCCTCGAGCCGGGCTGCCGGTGATGTCGACCGCTGAGGTCATCCGCTGCTCGAAGTGCGCGACGTCGCGTCGCCCTTCGCGCGAGAAGTCGCCCGAGAGGATGGCGAGCACGTGAAACGCCAGCTCTCGCCGCCCGAGGGGCCGACCGCTGAACGATGCCCAGCCGTCCCCCGAGCGTGACACCGTGACCACGATGCCGCAGCCGCGGCCGCCGCCGCTGGGCTTCAGGGCGAACGCGTCCGGCAGAGAGCCCCAGTCGAAGCGCGCGAGCTCGTCGCGGGTCTCGATCACCGCGTAGGTGGTGGGGACGGGGACGCCGTGGCTCTCGAGCAGCCGCTTCGTGTTCACCTTGCTCTGAGCCACGGTGATCATCTGTTCCCGGCGGTTGCAGGGGGAGATCACCTCGAGCTCGCGGCGGTTCAGGCCCATCACCGAGGAGAGACCCCTCACGGCGCGCTGGCCAAGGCGCGAAAACGCAGTCGCTCGGTGAGGCGCAGGCCTGTGTAGCGACCCGCGGCGAGGCAGATCGGTAGGCTCAGGAGCACCAGGTCGGGCCATCGCGCGATCGTGTCCCGCAGGGCGCCCCAGCCGAAGAGGAGCCCGACGAGCGTCGCGGACACAATGGTGTACGCGGAGAGCTTGGCCGCTTCACCCGCGCTTTGGTCCATCTGCGCCGTGACGAAGCGATCCACGATGCCCGCCATGATGACGACGGGAAGTCCCCACGCGGAGGGGTCGCCGCCGCTGACGCCGAGGGCCGTGGTCACGAACAGCCCCACCGCGCAGAGGGCCACCAGGATGCCAGTGCGGGCCACGGACAGGATGAGGACGCGGTCGAGAAGGATCCGCAGCGGCGTGGCCACGGCGAGGATCGCGAGGAAGGTGGCGCCACCCTCGACCACGCCGGTACGCGCGAAGGCGAACGCGAGCACAAGGGGTGAGAAGACCCCGAAGCCCTCCACGCCTACGAGGGTGCGGAGCAAGACGACCGCTGTGGCCCCCACCGGGACGAGCAGCAGCTCGAGGCGCGAGGCCAGCTCGAAACCCTTGGCGGCGGCGAGCTCGACCACGTACCCAAGCGGCTGGGTCAGCGCTACCAGCAGCGCGAGTCCCACGCCGAGGGCGGCAAAAAAGAGAGCGGTGGACCGACTCATGGGCCGGTTGTCTCACCGAGCCACGCCGCGCTCAACACGTTTACGTTGCTACGCTTGGGCCTCCCGCTGGTCGGGCTGGGGTGGCCCGTCAAGCGCCCAAGGTCGACGATCGTCTGACCGAGAGCTACTGTGCCGCCCCATGATCACCCGCCCCAAACTCACCTATTTCGACTTCTCCGGCAGCCGCGGCGAGGAGTGCCGTCTCGCACTTCACCTCGCAGGGGTGGCCTTCGACGACAACCGCATCAAGGGCTCCGACTGGCCGGCGCTGCAAGACAGCACGCCGTTCGGGTCCTTGCCGGTCCTCGAGCTCCCGGGGCGGCCGCCGCTGGCCCAGAGCAACGCCATCCTGTGCCTGATCGGCCGAGGACACGGCCTGCACCCGGCCGACAACTTCGAGGCCGCGCGCCACGAGGCTGTGATGGCGCACGTGGAGGACCTGCGGCACAAGGTCAGCCCCACGATCCGCATGCCCGACGACGAGAAGCGCCGCGTCCGCGAGGAGCTCGCCGCCAGCTGGCTCCCGAAGTGGGCCGCGCGCGCGGAGCAGGCCATCAACGGCGACGGCCCGTTCTTCGGCGGCGCCGAGGTCAACGTCGTGGACCTCAAGCTCTACATGGCGGTCCGCTGGTTCGCCGGTGGCGCTGTGGATCACGTGCCGGCCAACATCTTCGCGCCGTACGCCCGCCTCATGCGGGTGCACGACGCCGTCGCAGCCCACCCGGGCGTCCGCGCGTGGTACGCCAGAACCTGAGCCACGCCCCAGTCACCGCTGCTCGGCGGGGTCCCAGCCGGCGGGTCGCTGGCCGCGCGCGAAGCGCCAGAGCCCGATGAGATAACCAAGGGCCACGGTCGCGGCGAAGAGCACGGGTCCGAGGACCCGGTTCAGCGCGCGCACGTAGGCCAACGCGCAGACCACCGCGAGGGAGCCCAGCGCCAACAGGACGGGCACGCGGGCCTCGGGTGTGTCCAGCACCAGGGCGAGCGCGGCCACCACGATCAGGCTCGGCGACAGCCACCGCAGCACCTTGTGGGAGACCAGCTGCCAACGATAGGTCGCGGGCAGGGAGGCCCAGTGGCGCGCGGCGTGTGCCATGAACGCGTAGGCGGAGAGGGCCAAACGGACCCGGCTCTGCAGCTCTCGCGCGGCTGAGGCCCGCGCGCGTTCGTGGCTCACCGCCCCCGGCGCGAAGACGGTGCGCAAACCCCGCCTCGCCGCTTCGAAGGGGATGAGCAGGTCGGTGCTCAGGGCGGGGGGTAGCGTGCCGCCTGCGGGCTGGGCCAGGACCGTCCAGCGCGTCGCGCTGATGGACCCCGACACGCTCGTGAGCGAGCCCCAGGTGCCGTCGTGGCCCCGATGCGCCACGATCAACCGCTGATACGACGCGAAGCCGGCAGCCAAGCCGGACGACGCGTAGTCGTAGCGCACCAGGCCCGAGACGGCACCGACGTCAGGGCGGCGCAAGGGCGCGAGCAGCACGCGGAGCGCATCTGAAGGCCACACCGCGGTCGCGTCAGAGAAAGCCACCACGTCCGGCGCCGCCGACGCGTTTCGCAGGGCGGTCTCGAGCGCGGCCGTCTTGCCCACGTGCGGTAGCTCCACCACCGTGGCGCCCGCGGCGCGCGCCTCCGCGGCCGTGGCGTCGGTGGACCCGTCGGACACCACCACCACCTCGAGGGAGCCGGGATAATCGAGGGCCAGCGCGTTGCGGACGCGCGCGGCGATGTGGGGGGCCTCGTCTCGCGCCGCGATCAGCATCAGGACGTGGGGCCAGCTCTCGTCGGAGGTGGGTGCGGGGTGCGACTGGGAGGGCTTGCGCGCCGCCAAGAGCCGGGAGATCAGCGGGTAGAAGACGAAGGTCCAGAGCAGGAGCGCCCCGATCACGGCGGCGACGATCAAGACACCTCTCCGTAGAGGGCGTCCAAAGCGTCGAGCATCTTGCGCACGTTGAAGCGCTCCGAGACCCAAGCGGGTCCGTCCACCGCCCGCCCCGGTGGGTCGCGGAGACAGCGCGCCAGCGCGTCTACGTTTCCGGCTGGGACCAGCGCGCCGAGGCGCCCGTGGTCCGTGAGCGCCTCCACGTCTCCGACGCGGGTCGCGATCACGGCACACCCGAGCGCCAGCGCCTCCAGGAGCACGTTGGGGGCTGACTCGCTGTGCGAGGGCAGCACCACCACTGACGCCGCCGCGAGCCAGTCCGCGGGCCGGAGCGTGCTGCCGTACCACCGCCCACCCTCGGCGATCACTCGGGCGGCGTAGGCTGCGTTGGCGATCCCCCCCACCAGCGCCAGCGACACCCCGGCCTGCTTCGCCGCGCGAACAGCGTCCAGCTGGCCCTTGTCTGGGTGCAGCGTGCCCAGGACCAGCGCGAACGGCTCAGTCGGCGCGCGAGGCGGGCGCGGCCCGGGCGTCTCCACGGCGATCCCGGGTGGGACGATTCGCGCGCGGATCCGCCACGCGGCGGCGGCGGAGTCGCTCACGGCCGCGCGAGAGACGAAGTGCGGCCAGAGCCCGTGGGCCGGGGTGCGCGTGACGTACTCACCGGTGACCAGCGCCCAGGGGGCCCCGCACGACGCCAGCGCCGCCCAGGCGTTGGCGGACGCGAGCCACGCGTGCACGACCTGGGGCCTGAGACCGGCGAGCGTGGCGCGGAGGCGCGGGACGAATCCGGGGTCGAGGCGCCGGGCCTTCGGGAGCTGGACGTGGTGGAGCCCTTCTGCCAGCGGATGCGCGCCGGGTCGCCAGGTGAGCACGGTGTGACCCGCCCGCGAGGCGACGTGCCGCAGCTGACGTTGCGCGCCGCCTAGCCCCATGTCGCCGATGAGGTGAACGACGCGCACGCGAGCCTTCGGTCACTCCGTGGGCGCGGGGCGGGCCAGCGCGTCGAGGACGTCGTCGTCGATGGGGGCGCGGATGAGGCTGCCGGTCCGAAGCGCCACTTCGACGTAGGCCGTGAGCTGCCCATCGAGGTTGAAGCCGAAGCTCACCTGAAAGGTCGAGTCGACGAGGTCGTGGGAGAGCTCCGGTGCGTCGCCGCGCGCGACCAGGGCCCCGCGCGTCTCTCGCGCTAGCCGGGCGAAGTCAGCGGCTCTCCCCGAGTCGCCGAGGTTGTGGGCGACGCCCGCCGCCCAGCGCGCCGCGGCGTGGCGGAGCGACAGGGGGTGGTCCTCGGAGGTGAGCGACGCGAGGGTGGCGAAAGACCGCTCCCGAGCGCGGTCGTCGCCGGCGTAGAGCGCGGCTAGGCCGGCGCGCGCCAGGACGTCATCGGGGTGGGCGTCGACCAGATCCGACACGCACTGCTCCACCGCGCCCACGTCGCCTCGGTGCAGCAGCGCGACGCAGCGGTGGCTCATGATCTCGGCGTGGGCCGCTCGGGTGGTGTCCCCGTGGTCTGCGAGGTGTCGCTCGCCCTTACGCATGAGCCCGATGGTCGCGAAGTCCCATGCCGGCTGCTCGTCGGCCGGAATGGTCGCG
>SXGT01118971.1_pt1 | contig 28610 bp, 17 predicted proteins | sample 3176221 | NCBI WGS metagenome assembly SXGT01 (sample SAMN11356862, study PRJNA531348) | freshwater metagenome | isolation source: freshwater sample F1-120 | place: China: Fuxian Lake, Yuxi | collected 2017-12-25 | reverse complement strand
GTGTCGCGGCCGTCGTGGGGGAGGGTCCGCCTCCCCCACCAGCAGAAACGAGCAGCAGACTTGAGATGGTCTTCCTCTGCCCATTCGGAATGTCTCATGTGTGGGCGCGCGAGGTATATGGCTACCCCGGCTGTCGACTGCTCGCCAGAAGATTTGGGCCTGGGTTTCAGTAGCACGGCGAGCCCTCGGTCAAGTCTTGGTGGAGCCTTTTCAAGCATCGCCCGTTGAGATCCGAGGCATCCCCCGGTCACTGGATCCATTCCATTGCTGGCAATCGAGCAGCTCACTGCGACATCCGTCGAGAATGTTGCCACCATCTCCAGCGGCGCTGCCATGGCACTGGGAGCAGCCATGACGCGTGCATCCTCCATGCGGCCATGGATAGGGGCATCCTCTTGGCCAAGGCTCACCCACCATCGGCGCCGGAGGCACCAGGCGCTTATCGAGTGCCAAGGAGGGGGAAGGAACGCCGCCAGGCGGCCGGTGCGGGGGAGGTCATCCTCCACCGCGAGGTGCCTTGCCTCTCCTGGCGTCAAGGCACAGGACGATCCACCGGCGCGCGTCTTGCGAGGGCGCCTCGCAGTTCCCGACGAAATACAGCCCCTTCTTCGGGTCCTCCTCCTTACCCTGGCTGGCTGCCGAGGTGAGGAAAATCTTGCCACCCCAGACGATCGGCGACGCCCAGCCCCGGCCTGGAATCAGTGTCTTCCAGGTGACGTTTTTCGTCGCGATCCACTCGACTGGTAAATTGGGTTTGTTCGAAACTCCAGATGCTCCCGGCCAGCGAAACTGGGGCCAACTCTCCGCCCGCGCCAGCGTAACCGAGAGGACAGAGATCGCTGGAATAAGGACCGCAGGGGATTTCAGAGGAATTGAGTCCTGTCGTCGTACAAATACACGGGTTGCTGCAGCCGCGAGACCGCTCCAACGAATGGTGCGGCTCGGAAGAAAGTTTGGATGAGCTGACTCCCCGAAGAAGTATCAAGAGATCCCGCACAGAGCAAGGAATCCTATGAAGTGGCAACAACGGACTCCGGGTGCAACCTGGGCGGATCCATGAGTACCGCCCACCGCAAGTTAGTGCCTGAAAATGCAGCTCTTGGGCGGTACTCGCCAAGGGGAGTGTGAGGGGGGCAGCGTGGCCCCCCTCAAGAGTACCGCGCGCCTCCAGGAGATTTCAGGCACCTATTTATGGTGCGCGGTACGAGTGGAAGCTTGTTCCGGAAAAGCTACGCGGCTCAAGCCCCCGGAGGAGACCGCCGAACTGGAAGAGGAGATTCCCTCAGGCACTGGAGGATCATGGAAATCAGCACACGGCGGATGGGCAATTGGAAAGTTCTGACTCCCTCCCGGGGACAAGCGGCTCGATGCGCTTGTGGCGCAGGACTTCAAGACCGTCCTTCTTTCTGCGATTGCAGACGGCTGCCAGTGCTTGGTCGTCGATCTGTCGAGAATCGAGTTCATGGACTCCGCAGGGCTCGGCGCCCTCGTATTCTGCCGCCAGCGAATTGGACACGGTGGGAGGATCTGCCTCTCCGGCGCCCAGCTCGAGGTGGCGACCCTCCTCCGACTGACCCACATTGACAAGGTCTTTCGGCTCTGTGAAAGGCCTGAGTGCGTTCTCGACATGATATTCGAGTCCACAGGAGTGACCACATGAGCTGGAAAGTAAGCATCAAGATGGATCCTTCACTCGTGGCTGTGCGTCGAGCGGCGCATGTCTTCAAGGCGGCGATCGGTGATTTTGGCACCCATGAGCTCCGGCAGGAGCTGGAACTCGCGTTTGTGGAGGCGTGCACGAACTCCGCAGTCCACGGCCCGAAAGGAAGGGGCAAACCAGAGATCCTCGCCACTATCACGATCGACCCAGCCGAGCTGGAGATCGTGATCCAGGACGGCGGAAAACCGTTCGACCCGTTCCAGAAAGAGAGACAACTCGACCTCGACGACGTCGGATCACTGCCCTGCGGCGGTTTCGGCCTCTCCCTCATCCGCCGGATTTGCGACACAGTCGAATACCATCACAATGAACAGGGCAACCTTCTGAGACTGCGAAAGAGCCTCAGTTCGTCCTGCGACACGTCTCTCGCGTTGGGGAGACATTGACGTGGAGACAGAGCGTACCGAGGTCATCGAGGACCCAGGCATCGAAATCCTCGACGAGCTCGCCAGAGCCTACGAGGAGATTCATCTTCTGCACGGCCTCGCCGGAAGCATGGAGGACGAGCTTGAGCATCGAATGGTCTTCGCGAAGATTATCGCCTGCTTGAAGGAGCTGCTCCCCGTCGAGAGCGCCGAGATTTGGGTTCCCAACCCGCAAGCGGGAGAGTATCGCTGCGCCCTTCGGTGGGATGGGATGCAGGTCACCAGCCGTATCGAGGCCGTGGAGTATTCACCCAGTCTCGAGAAACAGCTCCAGAAGATGGGCGTGCGGGTCCTCCGTGGCAACCAGTTTGCGGCGGACGCCGTCAACACGTTTCTTCTTCAGATCGTGAATCTGTCAGGCTTCCCATCGCTGGTGGCGCCCCTCTGTTCGAAGGCGAAGTTGGTCGGCCTCCTCGCTGTGAAAATCCCCGGAAGCGTCGAGAACCTGACTCATTCCCGGCTGCGGCTGGTCGAGGCGGCGGCCCGCCAAACCTGCGTCAGTTTGCAGATCGACTTGCTGATTCGCGAGCTGCGCGCCAGTGAACGGCTCAAGAAGGAGATCGAGATCGCCCGGCAGATCCAGCACGGGCTGTTGCCGGAGAAGATTCCCAAGAACCCTCTCTACGACCTTCATGCAGGCTGCGTCACTGCTGCACGAGTGGGAGGCGACTATTACGATTTCATCGAGCAAGAGGAACGTCTGGGGCTACTCATCGCCGACGTTGCAGGGCACAGCATCGCCTCGGCGCTCATAGCGATGAGTTTCCGCACAACGATCCGCTTCTTTCTCGCCCGCAACCCTGATCACACCGAGCTCTTCCGGTGGGTCAACGATGCCCTGAATGAGGAGCTGAGCAAGTCAGGGACATTTCTTTCGGCATTCTATGGCACCTTCAACCCCACGACGCGCCTCTTCAGATACGTGAACGCTGGCCACAACCCGCCGATCGTCTGGAGCACATCAGCTCAACGATTCCTCCATCTGGAGGAATCGGGTCTCTTGATCGGAATTCTGCCCGACCAGGAATACCCCGCGGCAGAGGTTCAGCTGGCGCCCGGCGATGTTCTTCTCATGTACACGGATGGAATCGTGGAAGCTGAGAACCAGCGAGGCGAGTTCTTCGGGCTCGAACGGCTCGAGGCTGCGATCCGAAAAAACCTGCGCAAGAGTGCACGGGAAATGTACCACTACTTGTTGAAGGAAATGTACCTCTTCCAGGATGAGCAGTTCAACAAGGACGACGTGACATTGCTCGCGCTCAAGGTCCTGGATGCAACGTGATGGTCAACAAATCAAGCAAGAACGCTCATGGTCAACGATAGAGTCCTCGTCATAGACGATTGCCGAATCACCGTGCTCCTCTTGAAGCACATCCTCGGAAAAATCAAGGTGTGCGTTGACTCCGCCGGATGCGGGGAGGCAGGGATCGAGCTTGCGTCGAAGTCAGAATATGCACTGATCTTCGTCGACATCCTGATGCCAGGAATTGACGGTCTGGAAACCTGCCGCCGGATCCGGGAGCAGAGCCACGGCACACGCCCCCGGCTCATCCTCTTGACGGCGATGGGCGAGCAGCTCTCGCCCATCGCCACCGAGGCCGTCGGAGCCGACGGCCTGTTTTTCAAGCCCATCATGCCTTCCAGGATCATCGAAACCGTGAGGGAAACTCTGGAAGCCGCGCGCCAGGCTCAGGCCTGACAGGCCATCGAACACAGCCCCGCGATGTTACTATGCCTTGATTCGCCGATTCGGCTCGGCCCCAGGAAGCGGAAATGTCTTGAGGCCTTCCGCGACCTTTTCAACTTGCTCGCGGATTTCCTGCGGCAGAGTGTCGAGTTTCTCCCAGGGAAGCTTCTCTGCGATTGTCCTTCCCTTCTCACTTACCGTGACGGTTCTCAGTCCGTTGTGCTCCTCCACCGTGACCTGAAGGCCGTTCTCGACGATCGAGACGACAGAGCTCTGGCTTTGCGAGGTGCTCGCGCGCACGTTGGAGTCCACGCCCTCGCCATCAAGGCTCACCTCCGCATCCTTCCAGAGGCTGGGGAGTTCCAGGTCTTCCGTCAACTTTCTGAGCCGGCGCGACAATGCCTCGGGATCGAAGTACCTCCGGAGCCTTCCAGTCTCCTTGTCGATTTCGTTCTGAAGGCCCTTGAGACGCAACTGAAAATCTTTCGACAGCTCCTGCGCTTCCCAGAAGGTGTCGGGCATATCGAGCTGCCAGGTCCTGCCGTGAGGGCCCTCGATGATCACCCGGCCTCTGCGCTTTGGCCCAGGGCCGCGATGAAATCGCCGCGCGTCTGGCCCACGGGAGTCGCCGCCCTGGGCAGGGCTCCAGAGAGAATCTTCATGGGCCCCCGACAGCTCCCTCGGCCGCTCCGAGAGCCCGACGCTCAAGGTGGACCGGTGCCCCTTGTGAAGGATCTCGAGCGTGATGTTGGCGCCAACACCCTTCTCGCTGATCAGTTTCGCGAAGTCCCCTGGGCCCTTGATCTCATGGCCGTCGAAATTGAGGATCACGTCGTTCTTCTCGATCCCCGCCTTCTGCGCAGACGAATCCTTCCAGACTTCCTTGACGATGATCCCAACACCTTCAGCGAGCTTCAAGTGCTCCGCCAGCAGCGCCGGGACGCCGCCAAACCCAATGCCGAGAAAACCCCGAGGGTCCTTCTTCTCCTCTTTTTCAGCCGGCGGGGCAATCTGCTCAAGCTGCGGCCTCTCCACTGCCTGGGCACGCTTCACAGCCTCGGCCAGGGACCCCAGCGTCACCTCAACCTCAACAGACTCAGGCCCTCTTCGAAGCCCCAGCTTCAGCCTGTCGCCCGGCTTGAAGGATCGCACCTTCTCCTTGAGAGCGTCACGGTTTTTCACCGTCTCGCCGCCAGCGGCTTGAATGATGTCGTGTACTCGCAGAGCGCTCTTCTCCGCAGGACCACCCGGCGTGATATCCACAATCAATGCCCCCCCCTCAAGCGACAGGTGATGCGCCAGGACCTCGGGAACGTTCTCCAGCCCGACACCGAGGTAGCCACGATCCTCTTCGGCTCGCACAACAAGCCCGGTCGGCAGCCCGCAGGCCAGCAACCCAAGAATGAAAACCAATCGTGAGGTCATTTCGGACTCCTTTCCAGGAACAAATACAACCAAGGGACAGGCACAAACTCATCTGTAAGGCCAGTTCACAAGCTTAACGTTGCGCGTGTTGACCCGCTCAAAACGCAGGCTCGGATCTTCGTCCGATCCCGACGGGTGACCCGTCGAGGAAGTCTGGACGATCCAGCGTCGAACTCGCTCAAACTCCCGCCGGATCGGTAGTCCGTCAGAATCCGGGACAAGCTGAAAATCCTCGACGGTCTCCTCAAGCTCAACGCGCAAGGACTGCGCAGCCTCCCTGGACGGCCAAAGATTCCAGCCAATCCAACTCCCGACCACAAGGAGCGCCGCGGCCGCACCCCAGGGACGCCAGGGCAAGAAACGCCAAGACCCTCGCTCGGGGAAGTCCCCACCGTCCGGGGATACGCGATCCAGCTCCGCCATGGCTCGCAGGATCGAGAGTTTCAGGGCGGAGGCCTCGGCTTCCCGTGGAAGCAATTCCGCTTTCAAGAGATTCGATCGCCGGGACTCCGCCTTCAATAACCCCGTACACGTCTCGCATACCGCAAGGTGAGCCTCGAGAGCCGACCTTGTGGCGGGCAAATGGAGCTCACCGTCCACCTTCAGTGAGATCCAACCTTCGGCTTGTTTACATGAGTGGCTCTGCATACTAAGGTTCAACAAACTTCTTCAGTCGCTTCTGCAAGATTTTCCGCGCTCGAAAGACTCGCACTTGCACCGCATTTTCGCTGATACCCAGAATCTCCGCGATCCGTGCGTAGGACAGGTCTTCGGAGTGCTTCAAAAGCAGCGGCTCGCGATAGATCAAAGGCAGGCCACGAATGGCCTCGAGGAGCTTCTCGGCATCCTCACTACCTTCCGTTCGCGCGGGAGCCTCGCGATTGTCCAGTTGGTCCGAGAAAGTGAACAACCTTCGTCGCCGTTTCTGAAAACGGAGGTGGTCTCGCAACGTGTTCTGTGCAATGCGGAAGAGCCACCGGGGAAACTTTGAGGTATCCTTCAGCTTCTCGCCGGCCCGAAAGGCCTTCAAGAAAGACTCCTGACAAATGTCATGAACTGTCTCTGGATCCACGACTCGGCCACGAACCCAACCGCGAAGCCATGCGAGGTTCTCCTGGACGAGAGTCTCCAAGATTTCAGTCCTCGCGGGGCTTCGAGGGTTCGCGAAGGCGCCTGGCGCCGGGCTTCCTTCCGATCTCGTGGCCATGACAGATAGAATGACGAGAAGAGGTCCATGGACCTTACAAGAAAATTCAGAGCCGTCCGAGCAAGATGCCGCCCCGGGGGGCATCTTGCGCCCCGCTGGGGCTGTGTCCAAGAGTTGGACCGCCCGGGTGAAGGGGCACGCGGCCTCCTCTCACTTCCACTCCTGTTGGGCGCCCGGGCCGCCTTCGACGCAGCCCGAGCCCTCCGGCGGACGAAGGTAGGGTGGGCCGATGCCGACTATAAGTTCTCAGCCCCGCGCCAGGATGCGCTGAGCCTCCCGGGGGACGTCCGGCTTGGTGATCTTTCCGAAATCGCTGAACTTGTAGTTGAACCAGAAGGCGACATGCTTGCCGCCCACGATTTTTTTCGTGGCCTTGTCGACCTCTGTCTCTCCCTTTGTGGCCGCGAGGAGAACCATCTTGACGGTAACGGGTAGCTGGGAGGCGTGATCGATCTCGATGTCGTAATAAGCGCTCGTCAAGCTCTTGTCCAAACTGGACAAGAGCGCGGGAACGCGTCAGCCACCGCCAAAACAGTTCGAGTTCTGGACGGTGATCAGCGCGGTCAAGGCCTCTTCCGGTGGTAGCTCAATTCGGATGAATCTGGGCAGTGCGACCGCAGCTTCTGCGAGATTTTTGACCTTCTCGGCCTTCTTTACCACGACCGTTCTGCCGGTAGCCGGGCCACCGTCGGGCTGCTCATCAACGCTGGAGGAGGCCTCATCATCCTCCTCTTTCGGGCTCGAGGCCCCGGAACTCCCTGAATCCCTGGGTTGCGGGTTCAACCACGTGGCGCCCTTCGGTGCGTTTCGAAGGGCCCGATCAAAGATTTCCTCGGGAAAGCGAAAGAGCCGCTCCATTTTCGTCATGCTCCGGTCGCTCAGGAGATCCCGCCAGTTACCCTCGATGTAAGCAGCGCCCTTCTTCTGCGTACGGAAAGCCTTCGGTTGCTTACAGCTCATCAATGTGCCGTGGATCTCGCCCTCGTAAGACTCGCGCACGGTGACCTCCGTCACCTCGTGGTCCGCCCGGGTGGCAAAGCCACCCTGGACATCCAGACAAGCTCGATAGCTCCTGGCCTTCGCGAGACTCTTCGCCACCTTCTGAAGGACCCCGACGGGGTTGGGAAGCTTGGCGGCGCTCTTCGAGCCTTCCACCGTGCCCTTCGAATCCTTGCCACCATCTCGAGGCGGGTTTCCGGCCCAGACACTCCCGAGCCCAAGTGCCAGAATCCATGCGCCCACCAGTAGAGTCAGCTTCGTTCGTTCCATGTCCGCCTGCTCCCCAAGGGGTAGAGTACAGAAAACCTCACAACACCAAAGTCAAGGTCCTGCCAATTAGAAATGTAAGCTTATGCTGCCGGTCTTGCACGAACAAGGGAAATCTATCCCCCGGTACCCCGCCAGAGAGCCATTCTCCGGGGATCCTCCAGGCGCAGACGGAGGGCCCCCGGAGCCCAACCGGCCTGGACGACCTTCACAAGGACTTCGTTACGTCCCTGGGAGAGCGTTGCACGGAATCTGACGCAGCGGCCATGTCCGACGGCCGGGGAGCGGGACTCGTACACCAGGCCCCCCCCAATCCAGATTTTCACGGAGGCGTTGGTCTCCACGATCCAATCAGGACTCAATTCCTCGATAACCTCGATTGTGGCGTTGAGGTAGACAATGTCAGAAGGCCTCCAGAGGCCCAACACGCCTGAATCGATTTGTCCCCCGGAACCCACGTCCAACTCCCTCCAGGCGATGGGTTCCCCCTGGAACGGTCCCGGCCCGAGCTCGGGCTGCAAGGCGGTTTCGAACGCGTCCATACCTTCCGTCCGAAAGGGGCCTGCCCGCAACGCCTTCGACAGAGCTGGTCTGGAGACGAGGTAGGCGATCAGGTCGCGAAGCTCGGCTTCCGTGAGGTCGTTCGTCAGTCCCTCCGGCATCAGGCTGACTCCACTTTCAACAAGCTTCAAGATGTCTGCCTGCGCAAGGGACATCTCGACTCCTTCCTCTCGACGCAGGGTGATCTGGCCGTTCGCTCTCGAGACGACAATGCCCTGCAGAAACTGCCCGTCCCTTTGAAGCACTCCGCTCGAGAAGTACTCCCGGCGGACCTCGTCATTGGGGTCGACAATGCTGCGCAGGAGCCGGGAGATATCGCCCCGATCCAAATCGTCGAGCCTTGGCCCTACCCGGTGGCCCTTCCCGTACAGTTCGTGGCATTTCGCGCAGCGCTTCTCGAACACCTCGGCGCCGCGCTCGAAGGAGCCCGTGGTCCCTAGAAGCGAGTGCTCGAGCCGCTCCCGCCGCTGTGTCATTTCGCCCGAAGCCCGCAGCGAAACGCGGCCCCACACTCGTTCGAGAGCAAGCCGAACACGATCTGACCCCAGGGACGTGAGTCGGCGGGCATCTTCCGGCGAGATGGCTTCCGCTGGCACCCGCCCGGCTTCCACAAGACCGAGCAGGGCGAGCGCCCAGGCCTCCCGGGAGGCCATGCAGCTGACGCCAAGACTTTTAAGGCGGGGCGACAGAGAAGCCCAGTTTGCAAGCACCAGGCAATCCAGCGGTGCGGCGGGGAGCCGGGCGAGACGCTCCAGCACACTCGCTCGACGATCGTCATCCTCCGCCTGGCGCCAGTGGGCCAAGAGAGCTGGCAGGGCCCGCACTTCGCCCTCAAGGAGAATGGCATCGAGGTCGATGGTCTCTGCGCATTCGAGCCGTCCGGCCCTCGCGATCCGAAGCGCCCCGACAGCCTGTGCACCCTCGAGACTCGCAAGCTTCCGGCAGAAAGTCTCCAGCTCCTTCAGGACGTCGGAGTCCGTCTCGCGACTCGCAAGCTGCTCCCAGCGTTCAAGGGGAGGCCGCAAGTTTTGATCGACCTCTCCCGAAATACGTACCGCCGATACCCGCACGGCCGGGTTCGGGTCATCCATGGCCTTCGACAGAGCCTGCGCATCGAGACCGACTCCCACGAATCGAGCCCAGAGATCTCGCGCCTGGGCCCGCCCGGGCCCCTCCCTCAAGCGGGGCTCGCTTCGCTCGACCCTGATCACCCGACCCTGGCATGGACCCTGGGTTCCCTTGCTGCAGCCTCCAGCAATCTGGCCGTCGAGGAGGAAGAGAACGCCCTTGGGCGAGCTCACCGCTGCGGTCCATTCAAAGCCCGGATCGAGCGCCAGGCCCTCCCACCCCTCCGGCTTTGGGGGAAAGGAGCCCATGCGAGGCCGAAAGCGCGCGTCAAAGTCGAGGCCTCGCGCCCCCGCCTCGATCGGCCTCACTACCTCGAACACCTTCGACACCGGATGCCAGCGCCACACCCCGCCCTCCAGCGCGGTCCCGCCGATAACAGAGCGCCCGCCGTGGCACCCATAGAGCCACCCATCGGGCCCCCACGCAAAGGAGTGCAGACGCTCGAAAAGCGAGGCGGGGCCGAAGCCTTCCACGAGCGTCGAGGGTGGGCCATCGGGAATGTCATCCGAGTCCTGGTCGGCGAAAAAGAGCAGTCGGGAGTCGGCCCCCAGAAACACGCCCCCGTGACCCAGGGCCAGCCCAGTGGCGTCGTTCAAGCCCGAGACGAACGTCCCCACGTCCCGTGCAAGGCTGTCCGAAACGGCGTCCATGAAGATTCGAAGCCTGCCCCCACCGGCTGCCGGACTTCCATGCTCCAATACCCAGGGTCTTTCCCTGCAATCGAAAGCAATGGCGATGGGATGCACGATCTCCGGCGCCTTCGCGAGGAGTGTGACTTTCGTGCCCTGTGGCACGCTAACCCCCCGCTCAGGGCCCGGATTGGCATCCCTCGAGGGTAAACTCGCCGGCAAGAGGAAGCAGAGCGCCAGAGGGAAGGATCGACTCACTCCAAACGCAATCTGCCGCATGCAGGTTCGGTCGCCAGCATTCACGGCCGGGCGGATTATACTTCTCGCGGCCATGATTGGGACATCTTGATCAAGGCTCACCCACCAACCGGCGCCGCAGGCGCCCGGCAGTCCGTCGATTCGGGGCACCTCTACTTCAAGGTTGCGGCCCTGGCACTACTCGACCTTTTGCTTCTTGCCATCTGCACCATTGCCAACAGCCTCCTCGTAAACCTTGAGGCGCTCACTGAGGGGCTCCTTCATGTCCTCACTGGCAATCTCAATGGCCTTCTTCTGCACCTCGAGAGCCTTCTTCGAGTTCCCCTTCTTGTGGTACGCGAGCGCCAGGGTGTCGAGGACCGCCGGGTCCAGGCCCTTCGTGAGCTCGCTTGCGCGGCTCGCCATTGCCAGCGCCAGGTCGAAATCCCGCTTCTCGATCTCGCCCTCATCCAGAATGCTCCAGGCCAAGGCGTTCAGGGCCTCGTGCTCGTCCTTCAATTGCTTCTCGAGAAGCTCTCGACCGAACGCGTAGGCCTTCTCGGGCTCCTTCATCGGCAAGAGCAGGATAAAGAACTTCTGTGGAAGGAGCTCGGCGCTCCGAGATGCATCCACGGCAATCAGCGCATCAATACCCTTCACGGCACTCTGCCAATCTCGTTGCTGAAAGGAGGCCTGAAGCGCTGCCATGAGCTTTGACGACTCGCGAGCCTTCGCCAGGTCGTACTTGCCCGCCACGATAGCCTCGAGAGGCTTGTCCATGGCCATCGGGTGCCCGATGTAGGCCACTCGCCCCTCACCATCGACGACGAAGGCGCAGGGGATGCCGTTTTGCCCTGCCGCTTCCATGTACGCGTCGTTGGTCGTGCTACCCTTGTCCCAGGCAACGCTGTAGCCCATTTTTTCGTCACCCTGCCTCGTCACCAGCTTTTTTACAGCTTCGAGCGTGTTGCCCCTCGGATCCTCGCTGGTGACACCGATGATGCGAAGCCCTTTGTCCTCGTACTTCTTCTGAAGCTTCGTCAAGTGCGGCATTCCGGAAATGCACGGCCCGCACCATGTGGCCCAGAACTCAACCACGTAGACCTTTCCCTTCTCGAAGGCCTGGATCGGCTCCCCCTTGATCCACTTTTCGATGGCAAGCGGGGGGGCCATGTCCCCGATCCCCAGCTGTTTGGGAACTTTCTGCGAGTCCTCGGGCTTCTGCGCAGGCTCGCTCTGCCCAGGAAGGGCCGAGCCCAGCGACAACAAGAGAACCAAGGCAACGCTCCTGAGATGCAACATCGAAGACTCCTTGGGTATGAGATCGATCAAGGGACCAGGCCGACAGCACACCTGGCAGAAGTGAAAAAGATAACCGCAAAACTGTGGTGGAGCCAACTCCCGAGCGCAAAGAATGTATTCCCAGAGAAGTTCGTGCGGGGGGAGGAGGGGCCGTCCTCCGTGTCGAACCCGAGGATTACGCGACCCACGGGCGGGACACCACTGCCGAAAACGTCGGCAGGGTCTCCCGGGCGAGCAGCGAGAATCGTTCCCATCGGGAAAAAAGCGTCGCTGCGGCTCAAGAGAGGCATGCGAGTTCCTCATTCTGCCGATAAGAGGTTCTGATCAGGCGGCCGCGCTAGCGGTCTCGTGGGCGGCCTGATCCAGGATGGAATCTTGGGAAAGCCTCTAAGAACAGGAGCCCCGGAAACGACATCTTGGCAACATTCGCGATACGCCACCCGACCAGGACAGAACGTCGACGATGACCTCGAGAGGCGAAATGACGGATCAGGACCTCCTGCGAGCCTACGCCGAGTCCAGCGACATGGACTCGCTCGGAACTTTCTTTGGGCGGTACGAAGAGTCGCTCCTGCGCTTCTCGGGCAAGCTACTGGGCGATTCGGACCGGGCACAGGACGTCGTCCAGGAGACTTTTATTCAGGTGGCTCGCCAGCCGAGAAAGCTCCTCGGTATTGAAAGCTGTCACAACTGGCTGCTCAGGGTCGCCCGCAACATTGGGATCACCCAGCTACGGCAGGATGCCCGGGCCAGACGCCATGCGGAGCGTGTCGCGGAGCGTGTCGCGGAGCGTGTCGCGGGGCGCGTGGCTGGCGAGGCCGCGAAGGCGGAGGCAGCGCTGTCGACGAAGGCTGAAAGAGATGAGACGAAGCATCGCGTGCGCGAGGTGATCGCGAAGCTTCATCCGCGCCACAGAGAGCTGCTGATGCTGAAAATCGAGGAGAGCAAATCGTACAAGGAGATCGCGGAGATTACTGGGCTCACGGCGACCAACGTGGGCTATTTGCTCCACATGGCAATGAAGGATCTCGAGCGGCGACTAAAGCCGCTCCGGGAGGACCTCGAATGAGCACGACGAATCAGCGCCCGAGGGATGACGGCCATCTCGAGTACCTTCTCACGGCTTACCTGTTCGACAACCTGTCGGACGCCGGCCGGAAGGAGGTCGAGACTCACCTCGCCGCGTGCGCGCAGTGCCGTGCGGAGCTGACAGAGCTGCGCTCGACCCTGGGGATGGTGAAGGAAGCCCTCTCCCCAACCAATGGCGAAGACGGAGCCAATCCTACCCCATCCAGCTTCGAGAGGAGGCGCCTTGAGCGCGTAATTCAGTCGGCACGGAATGAGCGCACGATTTTCGGCTGGGTACGAAGGCACGGCGTCCTGGTGGCGCTCACGGCCGCGGCGGCAATGCTCCTGATCTTGCCGATGATCTTGTCGACGCTCAACATTTCGCGTAATGCTCGACAAGTGCGGGAGTCTCTCTCCGAGCGCGAGTTCGGTCGCGCCAGCGAGCCGGGCGTGGGGTCAGAGGTGGTGACTGCTGCCGGATCAAGACCTGAGTCGACGTTGTACGCCAGGGTTGCCACCGAAGATCCACTCCCCGAAGCCACGGATCAGTTCGCCAGGCAGCTGTCCTTGGAGGCCTCACTCGGTGCCGACCGGCTGGATGACATGGATCGTGTTGACGAGAGCTTTCGAAGGACGAATAACACGATGCCCAACCCGGTGCCGGCGAAGCCAGCCTCCGCGGCACCGTCGCCCCCGTCGGCGCTTTCGGACTCGTCGGCCAGGGGCTTTCCCAAGAACGATACCGCCATTGCCACTCCTTTAGTTCCGCCGGTCGGGGCGCCCAGGCAGGATTCCCTGCTCCCCGCTGACAAGGCGGCGCTGAAGGAGGAAGCCGACAAGGCGAACGAATCCAGGATGGAATTCCACGGTGAGTTTGCCTCGGAAGAAAATAGGAGAGCGGGGGGCGTGGGTGGACGCGTGCTGACAGGGAAAGCCACTCGGGTCGCGCAAGACGCCAATGCCGAGGACACGAGGCCCAACAGCGAAGTTGCGGGACTCTCGAGCACTCGTGACTTCAAGAAGGAGAAGCAAGATCTCGAGAAGGACTCCAGCCAAGACATCCAGGACGTCCCGGGATCTTTCCCGGCCAGCGACGGCGCAGCACTCGCCCCCGCCGTGAAGGCCCAGATCGAGTCTCGCCTTCGCGCCTATAATTTTTACCGCTCGCTCGACCCGAGCCTGAGACCTGAAGTCTTCTTCTCGCAGCTCCTCAAGGTACCCGCGCCAGCCGTGGGCGACGAGGGGCTCGGCGAGGCCGGGTTCCGAGCACGCTACAGCGTCAACCCATTCGTTGACACGTCCCGTGACCACTTCTCGACGTTCGGCATGGACGTTGACACTGCCAGCTTCTCCCTCGCTCGTGCCAGGATCCAGTCGGGCAAGCTGCCAGACCCGAAGACTGTGCGCGTCGAGGAGTTCGTCAACTACTTCCGCGAGGACGTTGAGGCTGATCTGCGCACCGTATTCACGGTGCGTTCAGAGGGCGGCCCCTCCCCCTTCGGCGACGGCCTCGACCTCCTCAAGATCACGGTCAAGGCTCGGGAGCTACTGAGCGGCGAGCGCAAGAATGTCATCCTGACCTTCGCGGTCGACACCTCTGGATCGATGAACCTCGGTGCGCGTCTCTCACTCGTGCGCCAGGCGCTCGAGACGCTCGCCCTGGCGCTCCGACCCGAGGACAGGGTAGCGGTCGTCGCATTCGGAGCAAGCCCCTACCTCGTCCTGCCACACACCGCGGCCCGCGAGCGTGAGCGCATCCTGGGCGCTGTGCGCTCGCTGACACCGGGCGGCGGCACGAATGTTGGGGCCGGGCTGGACCTCGCCTACCGCGTCGCCGACGAGGCCTTCGACGCGAAGAGCTTGAACCGCATCATCCTCTGCTCGGACGGCGTGGCCAACGTCGGGTCGAAAGGCCCCGAGGAGATACTGAAGAGAGTCGAGGTCTTCGCCAAACGCGGTATTTACCTCTCGTCGGTGGGCTTTGGCATGGGCAAGTACAACGACACGATGCTCGAGACGATCGCGAACAAGGGCAACGGCAACTACGCGTACGTCGACTCGCTCCAAGCGGCCACGGAGATATTCCACAACAACCTCCCGTCCACCCTCCAGGTACTGGCACAAGACGCGAAGATCCAGGTCGATTTCAACCCGGAAGTCGTGAGTCACTACCGGCTCCTCGGCTACGAAAACCGCGACATCGCCGATGCGGACTTCAGGAACGATAGGGTTGACGCTGGCGAGGTGGGTCCCTCGAGCACGGTAACCGTGCTCTACGAGCTACAGAGAAAACCGAGCTCGAGCGGCGACCTTGGAAAGGTCTTTATCCGCTACCGCGACACGGGCACGGGCCGGGTGGAAGAATACAACTACCCAATCCCGCCAGGCGTCCTCATCACGAGCTTGAAGGAGACCAGCGAGCAGTTCCGTTTCATCGCATGCGTTGCCGAAACCGCCGAGCTGCTGCGCGAGAGCTACTGGGCCCGCAACGGCTCATTCGCGGCCGTGCTCGTGACGCTGGACGGTTTGAGCCCGCAGTACAAGGCAAGAAGAGAAGCTCGCGAGCTCACAAGCCTGGTGACGCAAGCGCAGGCTCTCGCCTTTCCACAGACCACAATCCGAGAAAAGAGGTGACTCATGAGAATCGCGTATAAAATCTCGCAGGCGTGCGCGCTTGCGCTCTCTCTCGCCGCCGGGGCCACGGCGAGGGCCCAGGTTCCCGACCCCACCCGGCCGCCAGGGCAGGACGCCGGCCGCGAAATCGTCGTGGAAAAAACTGTCTATGTGCCGTTCGAAAAGCTCGAGGCAGTCTTTGAGAAGGAAGGTCGGGGGATCTTCCTGCCCTACGAGGAGTTCCTGAAGCTCTGGCAGGCAGGACAACCCAAGCCTGTCGATATCAAGCCAGACGACCCCCCCGCCGCCGCCGTGGTCCGCGGTGGGCTCTACGCGGGCTCGGTACTGGGTGAGACTGCGCGCTTCACGGTGACGCTCGACGTCGAGAGCCTGAAACGCGGCTGGAGTGAACTTTCGCTGCCATTTCGCGGGGTCGCGGTCGAGTCGGTCGAGCTCTCAAACCCCCGGGCAATCCTCGCAACAAAGCCCGGAGCGAACGGCGCGCAGGATTACTCCGTGATCCTTCCGGAGCCGGGTCGGACGCAGGTGAAGCTCCAGCTTTCCGTCCGCGTGGCGCAGGAGCCTGGCAAGCGAAGTCTTGCGTTCAGCATCCCCGCCACGGCGATGTCGCGGGTCGAGCTCATGATTCCCGAGGAGGACGTGCGCGTCGACATTCAGCCGACGTCCGCAGTGAAGCAGACCCGGCCGGTCGACAAGTCGACGCAGGTCGTGGCATTCCTTGGAAACGCGACCGACGTGGCCCTGAGCTGGATGCCGCCAGCCGGCAAAACGGCCGAAGGTGGCGCCGTCGTGTTCGCCGAGGAGCAGGTGCGCGCCCATGTGGGCGAGCGGATCCTGAAGGTCTCCACCACCGTCTTTTACCAGGTGTTACGTGGCGAGACGGACACCCTGCGCGTACGGACCCCCGAGGGGATGCGGTTGATCTCTGTCAAGGGCGACAACATTCGCGAATGGAAGGAGGAAGGCGGAATCGTGATGGTCCGGCTTCATTCCGCGCTGAAGGCGGCTGCATACACACTCGCGCTCAGCTTTGAGCGCATCCTCGCCGAGACACCCACGACACTCTCGGTTCCGCTCCCGCGGGTCGAGGACGTGCTGCGGGAGTCGGGCCATGTGGTGCTGGGGCACGAGTCGAGCCTCACGGTGCGGATCGCGAAGACTCAGGGGCTAAGCCAGGCCGACAGGGAAGAGGTGCCCGAGGCGCTGCGCGATGGCCTGGGCGTCGGGTTTCGCTACCTGGCGCCGCCCGTGGGGCTCGACCTGGAGATCGAAAAGATCCTGCCGCAGATTCGCTCCTTCACAACCTCGGTAATCACACTGGGACGCGAGGAGGATGCCTGGGTCGGGTGGATCGATTACTCGGTGGCGAAGGCAGGCGTCTTCCGACTGGAGATTCGCGTACCCGGACGCTGGACCGTGGCGTCGATCGGCGATCCCGGGATGGTCGAGGACTTCCAGACGAGCGATGCAGGCGCAGCCCGCACAATCACAGTGAGCCTGAAGACCAAGGGGCTCGGCGCATTTCGGCTGCCGTTCAAGCTGACGGCCCCGGGCTCAGCAGCCACGGGAGAAACGGGCCACTCGCCCCCCGTAGTCGTCGCCTCGTCGGAAGACCGCGGGCTCTTCGGCATCGCGAGCCCGAAGGCCTTCGACCTGACGACCGTGTCGCGGGAGAAGACCCTGGCGGCCGACGTCGACGAGCTCTTCCGCTCCGGCATCCTGCCCCAGATCGCGGCCGGTTCGAGCTTGCCGCTCGCCTACAGCTATCGCGAACAGCCCGCTTCGGTAAAGGTGAAGCTCGAGGCGAAAAAGACCGAAATCGACATGCTCTCGCAGCACCTGGTCGAGATTTCGGATGGCGGAGTGAGACTGACTCATCTCCTCGACTTCGAGGTTCTCTACGCCGCGGTCGATCGGATCACGTTCACGGCGCCGGCGGCGCTCGACACGATCCTCAAGATCGAGGCGAAGGACAAGAAGGAGGTTCGAAAAATCTCCACCGACCAGGGCCGCACCACCTGGGAGATCGTCCTCCAGGCGCCCATCGTCGGCAGCGTGAGCGTCACCGTTACTCACGAGACCAACTTGAAGGCACTCGAGCCGGGAAAACGCTTCTCCTACGATGTGCCGATTCTCCATTCGCGAGACGCCCGCGAGAAGGGCTTCGTCGCCGTGCGAAAGGAAGGAACGCTCGAAATCTCCCCGGACTTCTCGGGCCTCGAGACGATTGACATGAGCGACCTTCCCGACAAGCTGCGCCGCGGCCAGATCTACGGGGCGTTTCGCTACTTCGCCCCCGATCCACGGCTCACGCTCGGGCTCACGCGTTACGAATACCAACCGCTCGCCACCGCCATTGTCAACCTCCTCAAGCTCGAGAGCGTGCTCTCGGAAGAGCGCGTGCTCCGGACCAGGGCCACATTCATTGTGCAGAATACGGAGCGGCAGTACCTCGAGCTGAGCCTGCCCGCGGAGCGGATCCTTTCACTCTCGGTCGCGGGCAGGGCGCAGCAGCCGCGCAAGCGTCAAGGGGCCTCGGGCACGTTGGTGCAGATTCCGACGGGCGCGGGGGCGGGTGCTGGTTTCCCCGTTGTCGTCGTCCACGAGGAGCCGCTTGCGCAGTCCGGAATGACGACCTACGGCTCAACGGAGTTGAAGGCGCCGCAAGTGCTCGAGGGCGTTCCCGTCAGCAAGGTCGAGCTCGACCTCTACGTTCCTCCTGGCTTCGTGTACTTTGGCTGGTCGGGCAGCTTGAGGGAGCGCCTGTTCGAGGGCGCGACCATCTGGACGCAGCTCCAGAACCGGATCCAGCGCTCCATCGGCATCGCCCAGGTACGTGCCGCCCCGCAGGGCTTCACCCCGCAAGGCACACAGGCGCCACAACAACCCTCCGGAATCGACATCGAACTCCCAACACGCGGCTCGCTGCTTTACCGCTTCGACGGCATGTCGCCCCAGGCGACACTCTCCTTCCACTACGCCGGGCGCACGGCCTTCCGGCTCGTCGAGCTCGGTGTTTTCCTTGCCGCTCTCGCGGCGGGCTGCATCGTGGCCAGGCAAGCTCGCAGGCCATTTTTCTGGCTCATGGTCGCCTTCATCCTCGTACCACTTTGTATTTCTTGGCTCACGACGCGGCCACTCGCGGACCTCTCAACGTCTGTGCTGGCCTCCGGGCTACTACTTTTCGTGGGTCTCTCCACCCTGGAACTCCTTCGCAGAGCTCGCCAATGGCGTCTCTCAAGACTCAAACTGGCCCCGGACCCATTCCTCGAGGACGCAAACCCGAAGAAGGAGGGCAGCTAACGTGGTCCGCGGACAAGTCGCGTTCATTCTTGGCGTCACAGTGATCCTGATAGGCATCCTTCCCGCGCAGGACTCAGTCCGGGTGCGGGAGATCTATGTGCCCTACGCGGAGCTTCGGGCCCGCACGGGCGGAGATCCGAATGGCACCATCATGACTCTCGAGGAGTACCGCAAGCTTCTCCTCGACGCCCTGCGCGCTTCAAGGAAGAAGCTTCCCGTGGAGCTGCCTCCGATCGAATCGGCCGTGGTCTCTTCGGTCACGAAGGGCAAGGTCGAGACCGAGGCCGTACGGCTCGAGTCACGGATCAGGATCCAGGTCACCTCAGACGGCTGGGTCCGGTGCGACCTGGGCACGCCCATCGAGACTCTTGGAAGCGTGACAGTCGATGGTGGCCCAGGATGGATCGTGATCGAGGAGACCGCAGAGCCTGTAAGAGAAGGCAAGAACAGAAAGAACACGGGACAGACTGGCACGGCCGAGAAAGCCATCGCCCAGGGGCGAGCGTTTCTCCTTCTGAGGGGCCAGGGGGAACACGAGGCCGTGCTCAACTACTCGCTTCCGGTGACCGAGCGCAAGGATCGCTTCACCATCGAGGGCCCGCTCGTACCCGCGGCAGCGTCCAGCGTGGAGGTCGATGTTCCAGGCGTCGTCGAGGCCACCGCCTCGCCGCCCTTCCTCGAGACAGTCTCCACGGAAGATCGGAGCCGGCTCCTCCTTTCGGCCGGAGGATCGAATCACTTTCAGGTGAGCTGGCGGCGCAAACGAGCTGCGACCGAGACGGAGTCGCTCCTCGGGGTCAGTCACTGGGTCACCTATACTCTCGACCGCACGGGTAGCGTGCTCCATTGGGAGGCGCTGGTCACGATCGCGCGCCGCAAGACCGGAGTGCTGACGTTCACGGAGCCAGCCGGCACCATCGTGGTCCGTGTCGATGGGCCTCTCGTGCACGGCTGGGAGCGCGTTGCCGAGGGACTCCGGGTCACCCTGAACGAGGAGACAATTGGGGTCGTGCGAGTTGTTCTATCCGGTATCGTAAATGCGGCGCAGGATCGCGCCATCTTCGCTGCTCCCGCGCTCTCGGGTGCCTTTGCCAACACGGGCTTCCTCGGGTTCACCGCGCCGCGCGACGCTCGCCTGCGCGTCGGCGCTGTAACCGCCGTCACCGAGGTTGCCGCGAAGGAGGCCGCTTTCCCGCCAGCTGGCTCGCCGCCCACACGCCGAGTTCCCACCTGGGCAAGATCCTTCGCCTTTGCCTCCTCCGAGGCCCGGGTCGAGGTTGAGCTTGTGGCCCTCAAGAATCGATTCGAGTCCCGGAGCACTCTTGGACTCCACGTCACAGAGGACGGAGCAACTCTCGACGCCCGAGTGCAGCTGGCGGCGTTGGAAGGACACTTGTGGCGTTTCGAGATTTCACTTCCGGAACCGTGGCACCTCCTAGACCTCAAGGAGGCGCCAGCTGGGGCCAACTCCCCCCCCGCTCACGGACTCCGGCACGAGCTAATGGGACCCAGGGGCGCACGAGTGTTGAGACTCGAACTCGAACGCCCCCTCGGGCCCGCCGCGCCCGTCGAAATTGCCGCATCCTTCGAGCTGGAGGGATTTGGTCCCAACCGGGCGTGGACCGAGAAATCCCTCGATTTGTTCTTGCCCGCTGTGTTCGGAGCCGAGCGCTCGCGCACGGACATCGGCGTCCTGCTGCCGGAGTCGATGGACGCGATCCTTGAGGACTCACCTCTCTGGCGCTCGCTTGCGGAAGATGAGAGCGCCGTGATGGGCTTTCAGTCCGCTTCGGCGGCGCTCTCGAGCCGCGAGACAGCCCCACGGCTTGCGTTGAAGTTGGTGCACCGCCCTGCGCGAGGCGAGCTCCGTGTCGTCTCCCACGTCCTTGCCCTCGAGGACCACCTGCGAGTCCGCGCCGACCTGCGCCTGGCCATCGTCGATCGCCCCGTCGAGGAGATCAGTTTTGCGGTCCCCGCTTCCGCCTCCGCCACCGTCGTCATTCTGGGCCAGGGGATCAAGGAGATCACAGTCGACCCTGCCACGGGCCGCAGAATCGCGCGCTTCTCAACGCCCTGGCTCGGTACACGACAATTCCGCGTGGAGCTCGAAGCTCCGCACTCACCGAATACGGAGGCCTTGATCCCCGATGTGCAGGTCCTCGCCCCGTCCGGCGACGCACGGCTCGGAAGCGAGCGTTTCGTCGTGCTTCAGAGCCGCGGAGCCGTGGAGATCAAGACAGCTCCCGGCCCGGGACTCGCCACTGCGGACGTAGACGAAATTCCATCCTTCGCCGAGCCGTGGGCCGGCGGAAGGGTCATCTCCGCGTATCGATTTCGCCCCGACGGCGATGCTGGAACGCTTCGAACCACTGTGCACGAGCGCGCCCCCGTGCTGCGGAGCCTTGCGCGGGAGATGAACCTCACGACAGTGCTCGGCGCCGACGGCGTCGTGCGTACGCGAACAGACCTGCTCCTGGCCTACTCTCGCCAGACACATCTCGCCGTGCGACTTCCGGACGGGTCACGCTGCCTCAGCGTGACCGTGAACGGCGAGACAACACAATCCGTTCGGCCAGGCGCTCGAGGGGAAGAGATCTTCATTCCCCTTCCGCCCATGTCGTATGCGCAGGTGGGCATTGTCTCGGAAAGCCCCGACTCATCGGCAACCCCCTCCCACGCGGCGATGTTCGATCCCTTCGGGTCCTTGAGCCTCACCGCGCCCCTGCTCCCTGACATGCCCGTGGGGCAGACGCGCTGGACCGTCTACTACCCGGAGGGGTACCGGTTCGCCGTCACGACCGAGGCGATGCGATCGAGCGCTTCCGAGCTGAGCGCTGCCGGACTTTTCGCCGAGACTTTTGTATGCCCGATGCTCGCTGGCAACTGGCCCAAAATCTCGTTCCTCGAACCGGCTTCACCTGGCGCGACGGCCACGACATCCGTCCAGACATTGGAGGCTTCAGACCCGGTCATCACCATTCCGGAACCCCAGGCACCCACAGGCCAGCTGCAAGCCCGGGAATTCTACCAACAGGTCGAGAATCGGATCGCGGGACCAAGCTTCCCACTCTGGCCCGAGGGCCACCGCATCCAGGCTGAAAAGATGGGTGGCAACGCACAGCTCACACTCGAGTATCGATCGCTCCGCTTCGAACGATTTGCACAACGTGGCGTCTTCCTCGCCGTGCTGGTCGCTGGTTGGGGGCTCACCCTGGGGCGTGGAGCCCGCGTGGCAGCGCGATCCGCGCTCTGGAGCCTCCTGGTTCTTGGAGCCCTGCCGTTTGCATTCGGCTGGAGGTCTCCCCTTCTCCTGGTGCCACTTTGCGAGGGGTTGGTGGCACTACTGCTCTGCCTCGCTCTGGCCGCGCCGGGCCGGTGGCTTCTCCGAGGGCGCCAGGCCACGACAATCGCACTTGTACTTGTAATCGCCGGCGCCGGGCGATCCTTGAGCGCGGCGCCGGGGGACGAAGTCTTGATCCCCTACAATCCAAGCTTGCCGGGCCTTGTGAATGCAAGGGATGACAAGGTATTCGTCCCCCGGGAGACCTTCCGCCGTCTCTGGAAACTCGCGCACCCCGACGCCCCGATCGTGGAGCCCGAACCGGCCGCGGAACTGCTGCTCGGAAACGCCGAATACACTCTCACGGTCGAGGGGGACGCCTACCGCCTCGCATTCAAGATCGCGGTGAGAACCTTCAACGATCGTTGGGCTGCGGCGCCGCTCCTCATCGAGGGACGGATCCTACGTCTGCTCGTCGACGGCGTCGAGGCAGGCGTGGCGCAGGCCCGCACTGTCCAGAGCACGGACTCGATCCCCTTTGTCGAGCTGAAGGGCGCCGGTAACCACTGGATCGAAGGCGAGGTCACCAGCCCCGTGGAAAGCCTCCAGGGCCTTTTTCGGGCCTCCGGCAGGCTGTGGCGGGGACCGTCGGCCTCTCTGCAGCTCCGGTTGCCCGAGGGGGCAAAGCTCCAGAGCCCGGCGACTGCGGTCGTGTTGGTGAAGGACGGCGCAAGGACCGCAACGATCGACCTTGGCGCAACGGACAAGTTCGCGCTCGAGTGGAACTTCCCAAAGATCGAGGGGCAGAGCGGCTCCCAGTCCGAATCACGATCCCTCTCGATCCTCGGCTTGACCGCAGAGGGCTATTCCGTCGATCGAATCGAGCGCATCCGCGTTACCGGCCGCCCCGCCAGCGCGATCGAGTATCAGCTCCTCGGCACGTGGCAGATCACCGAAGTCAGCGGCGCGGGTGTCTCGGAATGGAGCGTTGCAAGGGACGATGCAAACCCGCCCGGGCTCAGACTCCGGATCACTTTCGCGCAACCCGTTTCGCAGGCGGAGGTGAACATCCATGGACGGGCGAGGCTCTCCGCCTCCGGCCCGCTCTCGAGCCTCGCTCTCATCGGCGCTGCGAGACAGGAGTCGTTCGTGGGCCTCCTCCAGTCGGACTTGCGGCGCTTCGCGCAGCAAGTGCTCGGCGGAATGCGCCGTGCGGGCCGGGAGGAGCTGGCCGCGGCCTTCACGATTCCCCCGGGACCGTCGTTCGAAAGACTCTACCATGCACACGGCGCGGGCGAGGGCGAGGTCATCGCGATCGAGCTCGTGCCATCCGAGATCGACGTCACCACCGATATCGTGGCATTTCTCGACGATCGCCGCGCCGCCCTCAGCGTTCGCTCACGGTACAGCGTCAAGGGGCCAGGACCCCAGCGTCACGAGGTGCCCCTTCCCGACGGGTGGATTGTGCGGAGCGTACAGTCAGCAAGCTTGAGGTCGTGGGAAGTGCTGGATTCTCCCCGGCGGCTGGTAATCGAACTCGTGGGACGAGCCGAAGGGGGCACTGAAATCACCTGGTCTGCAGAAAGTGTCCTCGATCAGATTCCCATCCCAATCGAGTTGCCCCGAGTGCGGATCTCACCGCTCACCGGTGCCATCCTTCGCGAGACACAGCGATGGTCGCTCGCGGCGATCGACGAGCTTGAGCTTTCTGTTGCCGACGTCGGGCAATTTATCCCCGAGAGTCTGGAAGCGGCACAGCAATGGGTCGATCTGCCTCGTCGCGCCTCTTACCGGCTGGCCCTGCGCTCGCCGCGTGGCGAGCCGCAGGGCCAGGACTCCGGACTTCAAGTCACAGTGACGCGTCGACAGAGCCTTCTTGGCGCGATCGTTGTGGGCATCGCGCGAATCGCGGAAGACTTTATCCACGTCAGCGCCCGCGTCCACTTCCAGGTGCGCCTCGGAGGACGCGACAGCTTTCGGCTGCAACTCCCGCCCAGTGCGCTGCTGGGTGGCGTCGAGACGCGCAACGAGAGGAGCCGCGACGTCCGCCGAGCGGCGGAGGGCATCGAGATCGAGGTCGTGCTCCAGTCCCCGGTATCGGGGGAGCACTCAATTGACGTCGCGTACCAAGTCCCGAGGCTCGCCGGTACGCCTCCGACGATTCTCCCGATCAAGGTGTTCGACGGCTCGGCACGCCTCGGCGAGGTGGATCAGTATGTGGCCGTCCTGCAAACCGGGGCCGCACTCGCTTCCACCTCGGACGCATCCCGGCTCGTGGCGCTGGAAGCGGAGAGTTTGCCGTTCCTGCCGGCTGGAGTTGCCCCCGAGAGCTTGCGGCCGATTTTTCGCGCCACACAGCTCGACTGGAGCCTCCGCCTGGAGGAAAAGTTGATCGAGGTGACGCGCTCGGGCGCCGTCGTCGAGCTCGCGGAGCTGACGACGGTCGTTGGCGGGGACGGGACGACCCGCACTCGCGCCGTCTACACCGTGCGCAACAAGGAGCTGCAGTTCCTGCTAATCGACATGCCCGGGGCCTCGACTCTCTGGGGAGTCACGCTCAACGGAAGCCCCGTGGCCGTCGGGCAAAGCGCCGTGTCGGGTACCGGCGCGGCGCAAAAGCTACGCGTGCCGCTCGAGTACGTTGGGTCGGCCAGTTTGAGCCTGGAGGTGGCCCTTCAGTACGAGGAGCCCGCGCTCGCTCTCCCCTCCCTGCGGGGGAGCGCCGAGCTCGCGGCGCCCCGAGTTATCGACACCCAGGTGGTCGAGACGGTGTGGAACCTCATTTTCCCTCACGGCTACGAGCTCCATCGCTCGGGAGGGACCCTGCGCGAAGTGGCCTCCAGCGTGCTCTATGCGAAGCGTACCGAGAGCCTCCTCACCCAGCTCGACAAGGTCTCCAAGGCCGCGCAGGAGTCCGACTCGGTCCGGGTGCGCGAACAGGCAACGCGCGAGCTCGCCCGTGTCGAGCAAGCACTTGGCGATAACCTCGCCGAGCTGTCTGCAAACAACCGAAGCCCCGATGAAGCGGCGCAGGCGAAACAGATCGGTCGAGCCGACCTCGAGGCGCAGTGGGCCTCGAACGACGTCATGATCGAGAAGGCGCGAACCGCGCAGGAAGGTCTGCGGCAGTCCCGTGCGGAGCGGGAAAAGACGCAGGGGCAGAAGACAGTCCCCTCGAAGCAGGAGCAGGCATTCCTCGACGCCACGAACCACCTGAGGCAGGAGTGGCGCTTCAACAGTCCGGTCGTGACGGCCCCGGGAACCACCGCCCCCGGCACCACAGAATACGTGGGGCTGTCGCTCGAAGGCTTGCTCGAGCCGGCCTTCACTCGGTCAAGCCAGGCCGGGCTGGGTGGCGCGCCTCCGCCCGCGCAAGGCGAGGCAGACGTGGCGCTACCCGCTGACTCTCCAGGCTTGAAGCCGCTTCCCGACCTGGCCGGCGCCGGGCTCGTCCCCGGTCTCGAGGCTCCGCTTCCGAGGGACTCGGGCGTGAGGTTCACCTTCGTGAATCAGGGAGGCGACGCTCGCGTGGCCTTCACGTTCACGCGGGAAGACCTCGCGCCACGGCTCGCCGTGGCGCTCGCGGCGATCGTCCTCTCGGCCGTGGCCATCGCGCTCGGGGCATGGCGCCGCAAAAGCCAGAAAAGCGGTTGAAGCTGTCGGATCTCACGCGAGAAGCTCGTGTAAGACCTCGCCGTGCACGTCAGTGAGGCGCATGTCGCGTCCGCTGAAGCGGAAGGTAAGCCGTTTGTGATCGAGGCCGAAAAGATGGAGCATGGTCGCGTGCAAGTCATGGACCTCGACCCTGCCCTCCACCACCTTGTACCCATACTCGTCCGTGGCCCCATGGATGGTCCCTCCTCTGACGCCGCCACCTGCGAGCCAGATGGAAAAACCGAACGGGTTGTGGTCCCGTCCGGTCGAGCCCTGAGCGAACGGTGTTCGACCGAACTCCCCGCTCCAGACGACCAGCGTCGAGTCGAGGAGGCCTCGCGCCTTCAGATCACCGAGCAACGCGCCGATCGGCTGGTCCACAGCGCGGGCGTTATTGCCGTGGCCTCCGAGGAGATCCGAATGCTGGTCCCAACGATCGCTCATCACGTCAGGACAGGTCAACTCAACGAACCTGACGCCACGCTCGACGAGCCGGCGGGCGAGCAGGCACTCGGCCCCAAAGATACGCGTCGGACCGTACTCAGCCTCCAAACCGTAGGCACGCCGGAGCCATGCCGGTTCGGGCGAACTGTCCGTCAGCTCGGGCACTGCGAGCTGCATGCGAGCGGCCAGCTCGTAGTTCTGAATCGCGGACTCGATCGCGTCAACGTGGCCCAGTCTGTGGAGAGCCGTCTCATCGAGCTTTCGAATGAGACTCAGCTTGCGCCGCTGCAGGTCGGGACGTGCCTCGAGCGGCTTGATGTTGGCCACGGCGCCGACTCCCGGAAGCAACACCGAGCCCTGATGCGTCGCCGAGAGGAAACCGCTTGAGAAGTTGTCAAGCCCCCCCGGCGGAATGAGGCCACCGTTCAAAACCACGAAGGCCGGAAGATCCTGGGTCTCGCTTCCGAGCCCGTAGCTGACCCACGCACCCATGCTGGGCCGCCCGCTCAAGCCGGCCCCGGTGTGGAGCGTGTAATTCGCGATCGTGTGCTCGCTGGAGGGCGATACCATCGATCGAATCAAGCAGAGATCGTCGGTGTATCGAGCGATATTCGGGAAGAGACTGCTGACAGGCATCCCGCTCTTTCCGTGGGGCTGAAACTCCCAGGGACTCTTGAGCGTGCTGCCATTTCTGTTGAACTGAGTCGCCTCCATCTTCATTCCGAACGGCTTCCCGTGCTCCCGCGCAAGCCGTGGCTTCGGGTCGAAACTGTCAACCTGGGACACGCCTCCATCCATGTAGAGGAAGATCACGCTCCTGGCCCGGGGCTCATGGTGATGGCGGTCGAGGGCTCCCCGAACACCACCGGCCTCACACTTGTCCTGAAGTAACGATGCGAGCGCCAGGGCGCCAAAACCGCTCGAGAGAGTACACAGCACCTCGCGGCGCGTGACCGGTTGAGGCAGAAACTGTTGGCAGTGCATCGTTTTCAGTTCACGAAGATGAACTCTTTGACATTGAAAAGGACGTGGCACAGGTCGGCCCAGGCCTCGAGGCTCGGGAGCGGGTCCTCGGGCGGCCGGCCATGCCCGATGCCCTGCTCCGCCAAAAATGCGAGCGCATTCTCACGCTCGAAGGCCGTCGGCGGCCGGCCCAGAGCGCATTCGTACATGTGCTCGATGAGTTGCGGGGCCGGTTGAGCGGGAGTCGCAAGCAAGCGCTGAGCCCATCGCCGCGACTCCGCCTGCACGAAGGGGTCATTGAGAAGACTCAGCGCCTGCGCTGGAACATTCGAGACCATTCGCCGGCCCAGGGTCGAGGCGGGAATCGGCGTATCGAATGCGAGGAAGAAGGGCGAGAGGAAGTTACGGCGCACCTCGAGATAGACGCTGCGGCGGCACATTCCATCGACGGGGCCCGATACGGCCGGCCGGCCTCTGCCCTGCATGAACGGCGTCAAGTAAATCGGGACCGATGGCCCGCCAAGGCGCAAATCGAGCCCAGTCGATACGCTGAGGATGCGGTCCCGGATCGCTTCAGCTTCCATGCGGCGAAGCCTCATCCGATGTAGGAGCAAGTTCTCGGGGTCCAGCTTCTCCGCACGCGGGTCCCTGGAAGCACTCGACATGCGATACGCGCTCGACGTGACCAGACGGCGAACAAGTCGTTTCAAGGACCAGCCGTCGTTCCTGAACTCCACGGCGAGCGCATCGAGAAGCTCGGGATGGCTCGGCTTCTGCCCCAGGACCCCGAAATCATCGACCGTCGGAACCAGGCCGCGACCAAAAATCTGGTGCCAGATACGATTCACAAAGACACGCGTGACAAAAGGATTGGAGGGATCCAGCATGCGGCGCGCGAGCTCCAGGCGGCCGCTGCCTTTTCCGACGGGGGGCTGACTCGACCCGCAAAGGGCCACAAGAAATCTCCGTTCGGCGACCTCACCCGTTATCTTCGGATTGCCCCGAAGAAAGACGGGCACGTCCTCGCCGGAGCCGTCGGCCATGGCAGGCAGGAGGGTGGGCGCAGGAATGCTCTCCTCGATCTTCCTGTACTCCGCCCAGAGCGATCGAGCCCGCGGGGCCGACTCCCTGGAACACGTCGGTTTCCTGCCTTCGATGAGTCGTCCGGTAGAAACCTCCAGGGGTGGACACGGGCTGTCCGAGAGGCCGATCCAGCTTGCGGCGATCCAACCGCTTGGGCCGTAACCAGCCTCGCGGTATTTGTCGCCGAGGTCCCGCGGCTCCAGATCAGAGAGCTCCACCACGGCTTGCCGGCCCGCCCACATGCCAAGATCAACCGTGATCCAGTGAGCTGATTCCTTCTCGAGACCTTGCTTCAGGTCCCCGTAGATCGGCGAACGGATCAGGCCAAAGCCATCGACAATAATGTTCATGCGACTGTCGCGGCCTGCGACGAGCGCATGCAAGAATTGTCTCTCGATCTTGAAGCTCGGAGATCGTAGGGCCCCCTGAAGACGCGTCGACAGGGCTCCGCTGTTCGCCCAGCCGCCGCGAAAAGCCCGAATCTCCGGCAGGTCGGCCGATCCGCTGAAGGCCAGTTCCGGGCAGAATTCGCCGGAATGACCGAAAGCAGGCCCCTCAGGCAGCCAACCGTCCCACCGCTCACCGCGGACGTGC
>SXGT01720856.1_pt1 | contig 28620 bp, 23 predicted proteins | sample 3176221 | NCBI WGS metagenome assembly SXGT01 (sample SAMN11356862, study PRJNA531348) | freshwater metagenome | isolation source: freshwater sample F1-120 | place: China: Fuxian Lake, Yuxi | collected 2017-12-25 | reverse complement strand
TCCCCGGCGCCTTCCGCGATGTTGAGGGGGATCGAGGCGACAGCTCGCCGAAGTTGATCGCTGAGGTAGGCGCGGCCCCTCGGAAAGCGGTCCGCGAGCTGGTCCGCCCCCGCCACCAGCTCGATGCTCGCTCGGTAGACGTCGAGTCGCTCATGTTCGAACCCGTCCATGCCCGCCAGTCGGCACGAACCGCGGGTTCGTTGCGCAGGAATCGGGCTCGGGCTCGGGCTCGGCCTCGGGCTCGAAAATGAGGGGATTCCTCAGCGCGAGGGGACGAAATATCTCGGAGGGGTTGATCGTTTCCCGGTGACCACGCCACAGAGAGAGAGACCAGGCGTCCCATGACCCATGCTCCTTACTCCTCCTTCACACACCCGGGTTTCGAGGGCGCCGAGATGCCCCCTCGCGGCCCCCGTGCAGCTCCGCCCGTCGAGAGCGGCCGCGAGCGCGCGGGCTTCGAGAGCGGCGTCTTTCGCCGGCGTCCGCGCAGCGCGACGCAGGCGCGGATCCTGCTCGCCGATCCCGACCTCGCCGTGCGGACGCGCGTGGGCGCCGCGCTGACCCATCGCGGCTACGATGTGGTTTTCGCGACCACCGCGCAGGAGGCCGCCTCCCACCTGCTCGACGGGCTCGATCTCGTCGTCTCCTCGTTCGACCTGTCCCACGCCGCGTTCGGGAGCGCCCCCGTGATCGCCCTGGAGCGCCCGGTCGTGATCGACCAGGTGCTCGACCACGTGCTCGCCGTGCTGATCGAGGCGGTGATGTGCGAGTCGAGCGACTTCGACGCGACGGACGTCTGAAGAGCGGGAGGCGGGCGGCAGACAGCGGACCTCGACCGCGGTAGGCTTCGTCTCCCTGGAGGTGTGACGTGACCCATCCCGCCCTGCGATCCCTGCGCGTTCCACTGCTCCTCGCCGCCACGGCGTGCTCGTCCTCCACGACCACGGCAACCTCCACGACCGCCACCGACGGGGGCACCACGACCGCCGCCGGCGACGGCGGCGTGACGACCACGGCCGACGGCGGCGTCACCGCGACCGGCCTCCACGATCTGACCACGTGCACCACGAGCATCGCCGCGGACGCGCCGGCGTTCTACAAGAAGTTCTTCAAGTGCGTCACCGTCACGACGACGGCCGACGGCGTGAACGTCGCGTACAACGGGCTGCCCCCGCACAAGTCGTACTACTACGGCCAGGGCAACGTGAACTTCGCCGACTTCGACACCTCGCGCGGCCCCACGTACAAGCCCAACCCCAACAAGATCGTCGGCAGGACGCGCACCGTGAGCGTCCCCTCCGCGCCCGTGTCGCGTGGCCTCACGATCACGCCGGCCATGGTCGACCGCAAGGCCGGCACCAACCCCAACGAGTACCGCATGGGCGCCGCCGGCGTCGCGATCGACTCCGTCGTCATCTTCAACGACCAGGCCGCCGGGCAGGACAACATCGACGACGAACGCTTCACCTTCGACAGCTACGACGCGCACCCCGCGCCCAGCGGCGAGTACCACTACCACACGACGTCACCGGGCCCCCTCGAGGTGCTGAAGGCGCTCGGGTTCGCCACGACGACCAAGCCCGGCGACGCGGAGGTCGAGCTCTACGGTGTCATGTGCGACGGCGCCCTCGTGCTCGGCTGCACCGAGCTGGACGGCAAGGCGCCCGACGGCGCGACCCTCGACGGCCAGAACGGGCACGTCACCGACATCGTCGACAAGGACGGCGTCACGCACTTCACCGGGCGATACCACACGCACGTGTGCCCGAAGCTGTTCACCACGCACAAGTACACGCCGGAGATCCAGTTCTACTCGACCTGCACGGTGAAGTAGGCCAGCGCCCTCGGGCCACCCTCTACTTCACGGTGCGTGTCCGCACCTCCGCCGACGACTTCCACTCGCGCGCCCACGGCACCTTCCGGTCCATCTCCTCGTCGTGGAGAAAGCCGTAGAGCTTCTTCCGGCCGCCGAAGGGAGGATCGAACGTGAGGCACGCGTCGAAGGGCGGCCTGTCGTCGCACGACTCCACCTTGAACTTCACGTCGGCCTTGCGCTTGTCGTGCAGGAAGGTGACGTCGAGCCTGTCCTTCTGGCGCTCGAACTCGAAGATCTCGAGCGTCGATCGGTATGCGGAGCCTTTGTCGGTGATGCCGATGCCGCCACCGAAGAAGATGACGATCTCGATCTCGTCGTTGCGCTTCTCCGGGTACCTGTCGAACCAGACGTGACCGAGGATGAGGCGCGGCGCCTTGTCGGCCTCGTCGCCCTCCGAAGGGCGCGGATCCGTCCGCGTCGGCTCGCCCTTCGTGGCGGTGCCGGCCGGGGGCGACGCGTCCCGCCGCGGACCCTTGAGGTAGAGCGCGCCCGCGAGGAGGGCTCCGAGGACGGTGACGGCGGCGACCTTCTGGACGAGGGACTTCTGCATGGACGCTCTCCGGGCGGGCCGACACTCTACGCTTGGCTCGGCCCCGGTCTTCCAGGAAAGATCAGCGGATGCGCGTGGTCTCCCACCGGTCGAGGAGATCGTCCCCCGCGATGCCACCCGCCGTGGCCTTGAGGCCGTACGCGGTGAGGCTCATCTTCTTCTCCTCGAGCGAAAGCATGCAGTATACACCCACCCGACCCGTCGGCGCGTCGAAGCCCGCCGCCGCGGCGCGGTACGGCACGACGCCCGAGCCGTAGCCGTACGGGGGCGCTCCCGCGCCGGCGCAGATCACGTACGTCGTGCCCTCCGGGTCCGCGACCGGGAGGCCCGCCGGATCGTCGCCCGGGCGGATCGGCACCGTGCGCTCGTACTCGTGATCGTGTCCGGTGATCACGAGGTCCACGCCGAACCGGCGGTACACGGGCGCGAGCACGCTACGCGCCTGGGCGAGGTCGCTGTCTCCGGCATGCGAGGACGTCGAGTAGAGCCCGCGGTGGTGCACGACGACCACGAACGGCGTCTCGGTACGCGCCACCTTCGCGAGATCCTTGTCGAGGAACGCGCGGATCGCCCGCGCTCGGTCCGAGCCGAGGTCGGTCGCGATCGGCTGGTCGTCGATCACCACGAAGTGCGCGCTCCCCGCGTCGAAGCTCGCGAAGCTCTCCTGGTAGAGGCCGTCTCCGGGGAGGGCGACGTTGGCGAAGTAGCGCGCGTGCAGGTTCTCGTGGTTGCCCGCCGCGAAGAGGATCATCTGCTGCGAGAGCGTCGGCTCGGCCGCATCGAGCCAGGTGTTCCACAGCGAGGAGTAGGCGCCGATCGACACCAGGTCCCCGCTGAAGAGCTGGAACGCCGGCTTCGCCTCGCGCATCCGCTGCTGGACGAGCTGCCAGATCTCGACGTGGTCGCGGGCGTCGCCGCTCACGCCCACGGTCATCGTCTTCCCGTCCGGCACTGTGAAGAAGGACGACACGGGGCTCCACTTCTCGAAGCCGTCGGGGCCGCCACCCACGCGATAGAACCACTTGCGGCCCGGCGCGAGCCCGCACAGGTGGACCTCGTGCATGTAGGTCTCCGGCTCGTTGGCTCCGAGGCCCTTCGGGGAGGGCGTCGTCCACGCGTGACCGGTGAGCGTTCGCGTGAGCGCGTCCGGCGCCTCGCCGAACTCGATCTTCGTCGCGCGCGTCTTCGCCTTCGTCTCCCAGAGGATGACGGCGCTCGTCCGTGGATCGGCGTAGCCGCGCACGCCGCGCTCCGTCCCGCCGCCGAGGCCCACGCGCGGGCGGAGCGGGATGTCCCCAGGATCGCGCGGATCGTCCTGCGCGTACTCGATGAAGGCCTCGTTCGGCGTGACGACGTACCCGCAGCCCTCGGGGAGGTACCGGAACGGCGGGGCCTGCGGCGCGTCGGTCAGCTTGCGGGGCGTCCGCTCCTCGCACGCCACCCCCAGGCCGGCGGCGACCGGGAGGAAGACCGCGACGAGCACGGCCACCATGGAGCTACGCGATGTGGACACCTCGCCTCATTGTACCACGTCCGCGACGGGTTGCTGCTCGGTCGTGGCCGCGGCCGGGGGCTCCCCGAAGACCCCCTCCCACCGCGCGATGACGCACGCGGCGAGGCCGTTGCCCGTGAGGTTCAGCGCCGATCTCGCCATGTCCATGATCTCGTCGACGGCGAGGATCATGGCGACCCCCGCTTCGCCCGGCAGCCCGAAGCTGCCGCACGTGCCTGCGATGATCACGAGGGTCGCCCGCGGCACGCCGGCCACGCCCTTCGAGGTGAGCATGAACGTGAGCATCATGGCGATCTGCTGCGCGATCGACATCGGCTTGCCAGCGGCCTGAGCGATCGTCATCGAGGCGAGGACGAGGTAAAGCGTCGAGCCGTCCAGGTTGAAGGAGTAGCCCGCCGGGATGACGAAGCTCGCGACCCGCCGCGGCACGCCGAAGGCCTCCATCTCCTGGAGGAGCTTCGGTAGCGCGGCCTCGCTCGACGCGGTGCTGAACGCCGTGATCGCCGGATCCTTGATGTGCGCGAAGAAGCGCCGGATCGGGATCCGCGCGAGGCCCATCACGGGGAGGAACACCAGCACGAGGAGCAGGCCCAGGGCGAAGTACAGGCTCGCGACGAGCACCGAGTAGCTCTTCAGGAGGTGGAAGACCGCCGGCCACCCCTTCATCACGACGCCGCCCACCGGGTGCCCGGCCGCCATGTGGCTCACGTTGTACGCCATGGCGCCGAAGACGCCGAGCGGCGTCAGCTTCATCACCATCCCCGTGTACTTGAACATCACCTGCGCGACGCCCTCGAAGAACGCGAGCACGGGCTTGCCGCGCTCGCCCACCTGCGTGAGCGCCACGCCGAAGAGGCTCGCGAAGATGACCACCGGCAGGATGTCGCCCTCCGCGGCGTGCTTGATCAGGTTGGAGGGGAAGGCGTGCAGGGCCGTGTCCCAGCCGGTCTTCGGGCTCGCGAGCTGCACGTGGGCGTCGGCCTTGAGGGGCAGATCCGCGCCCGGCTGCCACCAGTTCGCCACGAGCAGGCCGAGGAAGAGCGCGATCGTCGTCACGACCTCGAAGTAGACGATGGCCTTCAGGCCCATGCGGCCCACGGCCTTGAGATCGCCCGTCTGCGCGATGCCGACGACGATCGTCGACACGAGGATCGGGACGATCACGCTCTTGATCAGCGCGATGAACGCCTTCGAGAGGAACTGGAAGAAGAGGAACGCCTGCGGATGTTCGTCCTGGGGCAAGACGCCGCCCAGGAGGACGCCGAGCAGGAGGCCCACGAAGATGTGGAGCGTGCTCGACCGCCACCAGGGCCGCGCCGGTGTCGCGCCCGCGACCGTGGCGCCGCGGTACGGGCCTCCCTCCTCGATCTTCATCCCGCGACGCGCTCCGTGCGCGCGGGGGTCGCGCGGGCCGCGCCGGTGTCGCGCCTGTGCTGCTCGGCCAGTGCCCGGATCGCGTCGAGGCAGCGATCCGCGGCGCGCTTGGCGGTCGTCGCCCGGATGCCGCGCGCGCGCAGATCCGCGAAGTCGAGCGGCGCGCCGAAGTACAGGCTCGTGGGGTGATCCTCGGGCGCGGTGATGTTCTTCTTCATCTCGGACGCGATGCTGTTGCCCGTTCCGAGCGCGAAGACGGGGATCACGCGCACCTCCGGATCCGCGCACAGGGCGAGACGCCCGGCGCCGGGCTGCGCGGGGAGGAACGCGTAGGGGTCGTCGGACTTGTTGCGCGTGCCCTCGGGGTGGATGCCGACGATGGTGCCGGGCGTGTTCAGCTCCGCCACGCACCGGTCGATCGCCCAGTTGTTGAACGTGCCGCGCGACCCGTCGCGCAGGATCGGCGGGAACATGCGCATGGCCGACATCGAGAGGTTCACGAGCGGGCCCGCCGGGTGATCGTAGAAGAACGTGGAGCGCGTCGGAAAGAAGATGCGCTTCGGGAACTTCGTGCGCCAGAAGAGCACGGCCGTGATCGTGTAGAAGTCGAAGAACGACCTGTGGTTCGCGACGAGGAGGACGCGGTCCTTGCGCGAGGTGGGCTCGAGCGCGTCGAGGCCGACGATTCGGAGGCGCCGGCCGCAGCACGAGTAGATGAGCGAGCCCATCACGACCGACAGGTACACCTCGCTGAAGCGGGTGAACCGGGGGCGGGCCATGTAGTCCCCGATCTCCAGGGCGAGGCGCTCCGTCCTCGAGAGCACCTCCAGCTGCTCGCGGGTCGGTCGCACGTCGGCGTCATAGCCGAGAAACGCAGGGGGGTCGACCGGTGTGCCACGTGGGCGCCCGCGCGGGGCGGTCTGGGCTAGTTGTGCCAGTGGCACAGAACGCGCCCCCCCGATCAGCCCCCACGCGGGGGGAAGGGACTCGAGTGCAATGATTTCGCGCCTTTTCGTGCTGGCTCGCGGGTTGCTTTATACGGAAGTCGAACCACAATCAGGAGATATGAAGATGCGAGCGAAGACAGCCCTGGTGTTTCTGAGCGCGATGGGCGCGGCGGCCGCCGCCGTGGGGTGCTCGGCCGGAAAGCCCACCGAGAACACGGACACGTCGGAGGCCACCCTCGTTCGCGTGCAGTCGTGCAGCGAGCTCGAGTCCTACCTCAAGGCCGACGCCGCGTACCGGATGAACAGGCAGATCGATCGCCAGATCGAGTCGATCCGCGTCGGCTGGGGCTACGGCTACAGCTCCGGGTCGCGCGAGAGCGCGCCGATGTCGGCGGGCTCCGCTACCGACTCCAAGGGCGCGTCCCCCGCGCCGAGCTCGGGCCCGACCTCCTCGGGCGCGTCCGACTTCTCCACCACGAACACGCAGGTCAAGGGCGTGGACGAGGCGGACTTCGTCAAGACGGACGGCAAGTACATCTACCTGCTCCACGGGCAGGAGCTGAAGATCATCAACGCGTGGCCGACCGCGTCGATGGCCGTCGAGGGCAGCGCCAAGATCGAGGGCGCCCCCACCGAGATGTTCGTCGCCGACGGCAAGGTCGTCGTCTTCTCGCAGACGAACGGGTACTCGCTCTTCGGCGCGGCCGGCGTGAAGCCGCACGCGGTGGAGAGCGACGGCGGCGACTCCGACGACAGGCCCAGCACAGCCGTCCCCGGCGGCGGCGGCGGCGGTCCCTCGCCCGATCCGTACGTCCCCGTGACGAAGGTGACCATCCTGAACCTGGTGGGCACCACCGCCACCGTGGCGCGCGAGGCGTACTTCGAGGGCGGCTACAAGACTTCGCGGCGGGTGAACGCACACGTGCGCGCCGTCCTCCAGGGCGGCCACCACGGCCCGAGCCTGCCGACGTGGGTGTCGAAGCCCTCCGCGAAGATCATGTACACCAGCAGCGGCATCACGGAGGAGTCGAAGGCGATCATGATCGGCGACCTCGAGGCGCTCCGCTCGAAGAACCTCGCGAAGCTCGCGGCCGCGAAGTACGCCGACTGGCTGCCGTTCGAGTTCGAGAGGACCGGCGCCAAGGTCACTGCATCCCTCCCTTCTTGCAGCGGCTTCTACGTGCCGACGGTCGGCTCCACCACCTGGGGCATGACGACGGTGGCCGCCCTCGAGATGACGGGCACGGCCGCGCCCAAGACCTCGAGCATCCTCGGGCAGGCGGACGTGGTGTACGGCTCGACCGATGCGCTGTACCTGTCCGGGCACGCCTACGTGGACATGCCGATGTGGGGCTGGGGCGGCGGCGTCGTGTCCAGCGGCACAGCGGAGGTGGGCCCGTCGACGCCTCCGAGCGCGGGCTCGGGCAGCGTCGGGACGAGGACCGTCCCGGTCAAGCCGCCCCCGTTCGCGTGGAAGAGCCTCACGCGCTCGCACATCCACAAGTTCGACTTCAAGGCCGACCCCACGTTCCCGAGCTACCTCGGCTCGGGCTCGGTGGACGGCACGGTGCTGAACCAGTTCTCGATGGACGAGCACAACGGCAACCTGCGCGTGGCGACCTCGACGCAGTTCACCAACGGCTCCGAGTGGAAGCAGAACAACCGCCTCACGGTCCTCGGCCAGTCCGGCTACAAGCTCGCCAAGGTGGGCTCCATCCCGTCCCTCGCGGAGGGCGAGCGCATCTACTCGGCGCGCTTCATGGGCGGCAAGGGCTACATCGTGACGTTCCGCCAGGTGGACCCGCTGTTCTCGCTCGACCTCACGAACCCGGCCGCGCCCGTCGTCACCGGCGAGCTCAAGATCCCCGGCTTCAGCGAGTACATGCACCCGATCGGCCCGAACCACCTCCTGACCATCGGCCGCGACACGAAGACCGATCCGGTGACGGGCCGCACCACCACGAACGGTCTCGCGCTCCAGATCTTCGACGTGACGAACCCGACGGCCCCCGCCCTCGCGCACAAGTTCGTGTACAGCCCGGCGTCGTACGGGTACTCGGAGGCGGAGAGCAACCACAAGGCGTTCACGTGGTTCGCGGAGCGCAACCTCCTCGCGTTCCCCTACTACTCGTCGGGCGCCGGCGGGACGAAGAGCGGACTCGAGATCTTCCGCGTGAACACCGCCACCGGCTTCCAGCGGCTCGGCGCCATCGACCACAGCCCGCTCGTGAAGACGCCCTCGGGGTTCTGCGGGTACTGGGATCCGGCGGTGAGGCGCGGCATCTTCCTCGAGAACATCGCCTACGCGGTCTCCTACGGCGGCATCGTGGCGAAGGACGTGAACGACCTCGGCAGCCCCGGGACGACGCTGAGCCTGCCGGTGCCCTCGTTCTACTACCCGTACGGCTACGGTGGCCCGGCCTGCGCCCCCGGCGGCTGACAGGTTCGAGGGGGCTGAGAGGCCCCCTCGAGCTCCCCACGTCGCAACGCCCTCGCCCGGACACCGGGCGGGGGCGTCTTTCATTTCGCGACCTCGCCGCGTAGCCTGGGACCATGGAAGACGTGCTCGTCCCCTGTGAAGGTTGCGGTCGCCACCACCGGTCCACGGAGGCCGCGTGCCCGTTCTGCGATCGGCCGGCGACGCCTCGCGGGACCAGCGCCCCTCCCGCGCGGAGCGAGCGCCTGTCGCGCGCGGCGATGATCCTGCTCGGCGCGGCCAGCCTGGCCGCGTGCGATCGCGTGAAGGACAACTCGAGCGGCACGGTCGTGCAGCCGTACGGCGCCCCCTACATCCCGGAGGATGCTGCGGCGCCGGGGGTCACGCTGTACGGCGCGCCGCCGACGCCGAACGTGAGCGACGCGGGTGAACCGCCCGCTCCACCGGCGCCGCCCGACGCACGCGAGCGGATGAAGAAGAAGTGACGGCGGTCGGCGGACGGCCGACCGCGGACCGCAGTCGCATCCCACCTCACCGCAGAGACATCCCGGATCCAACGAGACGATCCGCCGGCCGCGTCCGCGCGGCTCGATTACATGTTTGTTCACACTTTTTCGCTGGCACCCGAATTGCTGCACGACGGGGCATGAAGCCACTTCGCACATCCGTCCTCCCCGTCCCTCCTCCCCACAGCGACATCCCGCCTCCCCCGCCCTCGGTGGTCGAGGCAGCGGCCGACCTCGACGAGGAGCTCGGACGCGAGTGGATGCTGAGGCGTGCGAGCGAGGCACCGCCTTCGGGTCCGCGCCTCATCGAGTAGCAAGCGAACACGCCAGACACCCGGGCCCGTGCGCGCGAGTTCGGGTAGCCTCACGGGATGCCGCGCTCGACCGGTCCGCGATCGTTCTGGGCCTGGGGATACGAGGACCGCTTCCCCTCCGGGGAGGCGCGGCGGAGACTTCGCGATCGCGTGACGATGATCCTCGGCGGGGGTGTCGAGGAGCGTCCGCTGCCCACGTTCGAGGAGATCCGGCTGCGCACCCCGGGGGGAAAGGTGCCCACGGCGCTGGCGGCGTTCGCGAGGGACGACGCCCGCGAGCGCGCGCTCCACACGTACGGACGCGGCTTCCCCGATCTCGTGCGCGGCTTCTCGGGGGACTTCCTGGCCGCTCCCGACTTCGTGCTCTTCCCTCGCGACGAGGACGACGTGACGCTGGCCATGAAGGTCTGCGAGGACGAGGGCATCGCGCTCGTCCCCTTCGGGGGCGGGACGAGCGTCGTCGGCGGCGTGGAGCACGCGCCGGACGCCCGGCGGCGCGCGACGCTCGATCTGGGGCTCCTGTCGGGCGTGCACGAGATCGATCGCGCGTCGCTCGCCGCACGCATCGGCGCGGGGATGAGGGGCCCCGCCATCGACGCGGCGCTCGGCGAGCACGGGCTCACGCTCAGGCACTTTCCCCAGAGCTACGAGCACTCCACCCTGGGCGGCTGGATCGCGACGCGCGCGGGTGGGCACTTCGCGACGCTGTACACGCACATCGATGACCTCGTGGAGAGCGTGCGCATGATCACGCCGCGCGGACCGCTGGAGACGCGCCGCCTCCCCGCGTCGGGCGCCGGCCCTTCCCCCGAGCGGTTCGTGCTCGGCTCCGAAGGGACGATGGGGATCATCACCGAGGCGTGGATGCGCGTGCGTCCGGTGCCCTCGCACCGCGCGTCGGCCAGCGTGTGCTTCCCATCGTGGGACGACGCCGTGGCCTCGGTGCGCGAGCTCGCACAGAGCGGCCTCTACCCGACGAACGCGCGCCTCCTCGACGCCCGCGAGGCGCTCATCCACGAGGTCGCGACCGACGGATCCTGCGTGCTCCTGCTCGGGTTCGAGTCACACGACCACGCGCTCGAGCCGTGGATGTCGCGCGCGCTCGCGATCACGGCCGAACGTGGCGGCGTGGTGAGCTCCGGTCCGACGTACGTGGCGGCGGGCGCGCGCACGCACGAGGTCGACAGGGCGAGCGCGGAGGCGGCCTGGCGGCAGGCCTTCTTCGACGCGCCGTACCTGCAGAGCGCGCTGGTCGCGATGGGCCTCGTCGTGGACACGTTCGAGACGGCGTGCACGTGGTCGGCGTTCCCCACGCTCCACGCCGCGGTGGTGCGCGCCGTGAAGACGGCCTTGAAGGAGGCGTGCGGGGGCGGGCTCGTGAGCTGCCGGTTCACGCACGTGTATCCGGACGGGCCGGCGCCGTATTACACGTTCATGGGCGCGGGCCGGCCTGGCGAGCAGATCCGTCAGTGGTCGCTCGTGAAGCAGGCGGCGTGCGGGGCGCTGATCGAGCACGGAGCGACGATCACGCACCACCACGCGGTGGGGCGCGTGCACCGCGAGGGATGGCACCGCGAACGACCTCCGCTCTTCGGCAAGGTGCTCGAGGCGGCGAAGCGGGAGCTGGATCCGGCGGGGATCCTGAACCCGGGCGTGCTCCTGTAGGGGGCCGGGGAACGGCGCCGGTCCGCGCTCAGTACGGTGACGGGTTCGCGGGGCTGCAGAGAGGCGCCACGCCCAAGGGTGCAATCTTCAGGTACTCGATGTCCTGGTGCCGGCAACCAACCCAGATCTTCATGTTCTTGGGCTCGTCCGTGGCGACGCAGCCGGAGGTCGCCGCGGGCGAGGCCTGGTAGTCGGCGTTCGAGAAGAGCGCGAAGGCCTCGTCCACCTTCGCGCGGAAGTTCGCCGGGCTCAGCACCGTCGCGTCGAGCTCGACGATGCGCGCCCAGATCTCGTCCTTGAACGCGTGCGTGAACGCGTCCTTCAGGATGTTCATGCCCGCCCCGCCGCCCACGCTGCTCCCGTAGTAGAACGACGCCATCGTCCCCTTCGACGTCCACGCGTTCTGGTCGCCGAACTCGCGGTCGCGGTCGACCGCGATGAGGACCCACCGCTTGTCCGTGGACCGGCGGTACATGAAGTGGTTGTGGACGCTGTCGTCCCACGTCTGCGACCAGCTCTTGAGGAGGATGTAGTCGCGGAGCTTCGCGTAGTCCCAGTTCGCCTTGAACCACGTGCGCATGGGCTCCCAGTCGCCCGAGGCGAGGGCGGCCGTGCGGAGGGCATTGAGCTGCTCGATCATCGTCCGGATCATCGCCGGGCCGGCCCACCGGTGCGTCCCGCGCTCGTACGTGTACTCGTAGCGCTGATCCACGGTCCAGTTCGGGCACGCCGTGCTCAACGGGAGCACCGACTCGTTGGCGGGGCCCCACGGGCCCTCGACCGAGCCGCCGTTCCCGTCGGCCTTGAAGAGGTCGCCCAGCCGTTCGCCGGGGGCGCGGTAGCGCTTCATCATGTCGCCGTCGATGCGCTCGAGGTCGAGCATGTAATGGTAATAGCCGCCGTTGATGTTCACGCGGCCCCAGCGGAAGGCGATCTGCGTGGGGATCCCGATCTGGGGATCGCCGAAGATGCGTTCGCCCACGGCCTCGGCGAGGCCGGGGCACCCCGAGTTCAGCTTGTGCAGGGTGATCTTGCCGCGCTTGCCCTCGAACCTGGCGTAGGAGGGGAAGTCGACCTTCCACGACAGGACGACGTTCGACGGGCGATCGGGTAGCGGGTTGATGGTCGTCTTCGCGGGCTGGAACGCGACCCCGTTCAGGCGGTTCCAGCGGCTGCCCTGGTAGCGGGTGAAGACGTCGTGGACGACGCCCTCGAACACCATCACCGCGGGCACGGTCTGGTCCCAGGACTCGCGAAGGAGACAGCGGTTCGCGGGTGCGGCGGGGTTGCCGCCCGCCGTGACCCGGCGGGCGTCGGTGCCGGCGGGCTCGTAGGTGTTGTCCCACATCTGGGTCCAGTCGGCCTGGTGGATGAAGAGGTAGTAGCTCTGCGCCGTGGACGTGGCGCCGCCCGGGAGGATCGCGGGGGGCGTGACGAAGTACGCGTGCCACTCCAGCGGATCGGACCGACGCGGGGAGATCGTCTCGCGGCCTGCGCCGCGGTCCCCGCGGATGCGGTAGCGCACGATCGCGTTGTTCGGCTGGGGGGGCAGCGTGGCCTCGAAGGCACCGCCGTTCGCCGTCAGGGGGACGACCGACCTGGGCTCGTCCGTGACCTGCAGATCGTCGACCCAGTACTCGAGCTCGGGCTTCGAGATCTTCCCGAGCTTCGAGAAGGTGACCGAGATCGTGACGCTGTCCGCGCTCCGGATGAGCTTCTCCTTCCCGGAGCCCTTCACGGTGAGGGCCGTCACGATCCCGGGCGGTACCGTCGCGGCGCTCGCGTTCGCCCTTCCGGGCGTCGCGCCGTCGAGCGGCGACGGGGCCCAGTTCGAGATCTCGGGCGAGGGGAGATCGGCGCTCACGCGCTCGAGCGAGTGGCCCATGTACACGTGGTCCACGCTGCTCCTCGGGGGCGTGAGGCGCTCGAGCCACTTGTCGTCGGCCCCCATCGCGTCGGCGGCGATCGGGTACGGGAACGCCGCCTTGTAGCTGACCTCGTCGATCGTCTTCTTCTTGTCGTCGAACAGCGAGAGCGTCGTGCCGCCGTTGTCGAGGTTGCCGGCGTAGTCGCCGAGGACGTCGCCGATCTTCAGGCCATACTTGGCGACCGCGACGAGGGCGACCTTGTTCTTCGCGACCACCACGTAGCCGTTCGGCTGGATCGTCGTGCCGGCGGGGAACGTGTAGTCCACGGCCTCGTTCCCGGTGCTCGCGAGCCGCCAGCCGGAGACGTCCTTCGGCGCGCGGTCGTGGTTGTGGATCTCGATGAACTCGTGGTTGTCCTCGAGCGCCTTCTCCGCCACGGGGTGGTACATGATCTCGGAGATCACGACGGGACCGGGCACGGGCGGAGGCGGGGGCGGGGTCACGGGTCCGGCGTCGGGCTCGGGCGTGCTGCCAGCGTCCACCGCTGGCTCGCCACCGCCGTCGTCGGTGGGCGGAGCCGCGGGGGCGTCCCCTCCCGTTCCACAAGCGATCGCTACGATGGCCGCTGCTGCCGCGAGCGAGAAGGAGAAGGTGGTGCGCATCGTCGTCCCCTGGGTGACGGAGAGGTCCAGGTTCGATGGTAGCCGGTCTCACGTGCCCTCGCACGCGGAAAGGCGCGCGCGCGGTCGCGCGGGCAGCGGTCCGCCCTTCGCAAGCCGCGGCGGGCGCGTGGAACGCCCAGGTGGCCGTGGGCGCCTCTCCGCGCCGGGAGGCGGGGCAGCGTCCCCGATGTCCCACTTCGAGACCACGATCGGGTGCGTCGCCTGGCTCGATGGCCAGTGGACGTGACCCTTCAGTCGACGCTGGGTGTCCCGCCCATCTCCTTCAGGATGTGGTCACCGCCATCCACCGCGTCGAGCAGCCACTCGACGTACCGGATGTCCACGTGGATGGACCGCGTCAGCACCGGGTCGAACACCCAGTCGGACGCGATCGCCTCGTAGTTGCCGTCGAACACGAGCCCCGTGATCTCGCCGCGCGTGTTCAGCGTCGCCGAGCCCGAGTTGCCGCCCGTGATGTGCAGGTCCGCGAGGAAGTCCACGGGGACCTCGCCGTACACCGGGTCGACGTACGGGCCGCGCTTGCCCTTCTTCACGGCGTCGAGGAGCGCGGGGGACGCCTCGAACGGGTCCTTGCCGGTCGCCTTCCTCGGGATCTCCGGGAGCAGCGTGAAGGGCAGGTGGACGGGCGCGTCGGGGGCGGGTCGGTAGCCCTTCACGGTGCCGTAGGTGAGGCGCAGCGTGCCGTTCGCGTCCGGCGCGAGCTCCTTCCCGACGAAGCCGCGAAGGGCCTCGAAGTAGAGGGGCTTCAGGAGCGCGCGGCTGCCCGAGTGACGATCGTTGCGCTCCTCCATCTCCTTCTGGAGGGGGCGCAGGGCGAGGGCGAGATCGAGGAGCGGGTCCTTCTTCTTCCTCAGGTCGGCCGTCGTGGCCTTGTCGAGGAGCTCCGCGCGCGTCTTCGGATCCTCGAGCGTCGTCGTCGCGTAGAGCGCGTCCACGGCCTTCGTGACGCCCTCCTCGCCGGCCTTGCCGAGGAGGATGCCGACGGCGGGCGAGCGCTCCGCGCCGGTCTTCCGGAGCGCGCGGCGGAGCGCCGTCGAGAGGAGCTCCCTGTCGAGCGCGCGGTGGTACCGCTTGTCGAGCGCCGCGAGCGCTTGCCTCTGGCGCGGCCAGTTTCGCTCCTGGTAGTCCGGATCGCGATCGGCGTCGGGCTTCGCGCGCTCCTCGGCCATCCGCACGATGGTGATCGCGGCCGAGAGGAGGCGCGGGAGCACGATCTCGGAGTCGAGCTGCGCGTCGGCCTCGAGGTGCTTCTCGGCCTCGGCCATGAGCTTCCTGAGCTCGTCGAACGTCGCACCGAAGCGCGCCTTCCGCGCCGGCTCCGCGGAGATCCAGGCGACGAGCCGTTCGTGATCCGCCTGCTTCTTCCGGAGGAGGCCGCCCTTCGTGAGCCCCTCGAGCTGCCCCTTCGTGTTGGTGAGGGCGTTGTTGAAGCCGCGCACGAGGGGCGTCGCCTTCTGCTGGATCTCCTTGTCGGTCTTGCCGAGCTTGTCCAGAACGGCGACGTACTCCTCGAACATGGCGAGGCGCCGCGGGTAGTGCAGCTCGACCGCCTGCCGCACCTCGTCGGCGGTCTTCAGCTGGCTGGTCCGCCCCGGGTAGCCCGCGACGAAGACGAGATCGCCCTGGGCGAGAGGCTTCGTCGCGAGCCGGAGCCGGTGCGGTGGCCGATAGGGGACGTTGTCCCTGGCGAAGTCGGCGGGCTTGCCGTCCTTGCCGACGTACGCGCGGAAGATCGCGACGTCGCCCGCGTGACGGGGCCAGCGCCAGTTGTCGATCTCGCCGCCGAAGCTGCCGACGCCCTCCGCGGGCGCGTACACGAGCCGAACGTCACGGATCTCGAGCTGCTCCACCTGGAAGAAGCGCGAGCCCTCGTAGAAGCTCCCGACCCCGCAGCGGGTGCCCGGGCGGCCCTTCTCGCAGGCGGCGACGAGCTCCTTGGTGCGCTTCTCGATCTCCTTGTGGCGCGCGCGGTCGTCCTTCACCTTCGCGAGATCCTTGCGGATCGGGTCGGTGACCTCGACGATGCGCTGCGTCACGAGGACGCGGGCGGTGGGCCCGTTCGAGCGCTCGTCCGCGCGCGTCCTCGCGACCCAGCCGTCGTGGAGGAGGTCCTCCTTCGGGGTGGAGTTGTACTGCAGCGCGCCGATCGAGCAGTGGTGGTTCGTGATGACGAGCCCCTCGTCCGAGACGAACGACGCCGAACAACCGCCCAGCGAGACGACCGCACCGAGGACGCTCGAGACCGGGTCCGACAGAAGCTTCGGGTCGAGCTCGAGGCCGAGCTCCTTCAGCTTCGCGGCGTGAGCGTCCATCTGCTCGGGCATCCACATGCCGCCGGGGTTCTGGTACGCGGACTCGGGGGGAGGGGCCGGGCGCGCGGGAGGCGCGGCGGGCGTGGAGGCCGGCGCCCTTGGCGGGGGAACGACCGGCGCGACGGGCGCGGGGGGATCGCCGCAGGAGGAGAGGAGGGAAAGGAGCGCGAGGAGGAGGGGTTGCGGGCGCACGCGGCGTGGATAGCACGGCCGCGGACAGGACCGCTCTCCTACCCCTCGATCGCCTTCAGCGCGCCGCGCGCGAGCCGCTCCACTTCCCGCGCGAGGGAGCCGGTGAGCGGCTTCGACGACCCGCCGAGCCCCACCACGTAACGCGCGAGCCGGTCGAGGGCAGCCGTCTCGATCGACACCCGGATGCCGCCGGGCACCTCCTCGGCGCGCATCCCCTCCATGAGGTTCCGCGCGACCCAGCGCGCGTCGGGATCGCACACGAAGAACGCGTGGAGCGCCGGCGCCGTGCCCTCGTGGAACCCGTCGAGGCTCTCACGCAGGAAGGCCTCGACGGCGTCGTCGGCCGCGTGGCGGTACGGCTCCGCCTCGTCGAGCCGCGCGTCCGAGACGCTCTCGACGCGGAACCACTTGATCGTCCCGCTGCGGTGGCAGGTCGCCACGAAGCGCGCGGGCGGGCCGACCCGCACGCGGTGGACCGACGCGTGGCGGGAGCCCTCCTTGCCGCTCGTCGCCGTGTAGTAGCGGAAGCGGAGCGACACCCTCCGCTCGGCCGCGTCCTCGAGCGTGGGGAGGTGCTCCTCCTCGCGCGCCGTCGATTCGGGTGCCACGATGTGCACGGCCCCGGATGGACGCGGGAGGGCGCCCCGAAGCGTCTCCACGAGGCGACCCCTCCCCTTGCTCTGAGGGAGCCGGAGGAGCTGGCGCAGGAGCTCCGTCACCTGCTCGCTCGTGAAGACCACCCCGCCGGGGTACCACTGCTTCGGGACGCTCCAGTACACGTGCGGGTGCTCGCGCTCCGAGGTCAGCGGGACCCCCTCCGACTGGAGCTCCACGAGGCGTTTGTGCAGCGCCGCGGTGGAGACCCCGACATGCCTCGCGAGGTCCGCCTGCTTCCATGTGCGGTGGTCGAGGAACGCCTTGAGGATGGCCACGATCGTCTCGGTGTTGCTGCGCTGGCCCACGATGGGCGCGAGCATCGCACCCCACAGGGAGCCCGAAAAGCCCCCCGTGAGCGCGGCGGGGCGTTACCCTGCGCCGTGGCCCCGACCCGGACCCCCACGCGACGCGGGCTCGCGGTGCTCCTCGACGAGATCCGAGCCTGCCGAGCCTGCGAGGCACACCTCCCGCTCGGCCCACGGCCCGTGCTCCGCGCCAGCGGGACGGCCCGCGTCCTCCTGGTCGGACAGGCGCCGGGGACCAGGGTCCACGCGTCGGGTATCCCCTGGAACGACCCCAGCGGCGACCGCCTCCGCGAGTGGCTGGACCTCGATCGCGACACGTTCTACGACGAGGGGGCCGTCGCGATTGTCCCGATGGGGTTCTGCTACCCGGGCAAGGGGCCCTCGGGTGACCTGCCGCCGCGACCCGAGTGCTCCGCGCTGTGGCACCCCCGCCTTCTGCCGCTGCTGCGGCAGGTCCGGGTCACCCTCCTCATCGGAAGCTACGCGCAGGCCTATTTCCTGGGCGATCGCCGCAAAGCGACCCTCACGCAGACGGTACAGGCGTTCCGGGACTACGCGGCCCAGGGGTTCGTCGTCCTCCCCCACCCCTCGCCCAGAAACCGCCTCTGGCTGAAGAAGAACCCCTGGTTCGAGCGGGACTGCGTGCCCATGCTGCGAGCTGCGGTGGCGGAAGCGCTCGCCGATCGTCGCCGCTGACCTGCCCTCCCCTTCCCACGGGCCGTCTCCTTGGCGTCTTTTTTTCGGGGCCGCGTCAGGCAGAGCGCCGACGCGCGTCCAAGAAGGGTCCGACGAATCGTGTCGGACACAGCCCACGTTCTTCTTCCGGAGGCCGTCCAGAGTTCATGTCCAGCGTGCCCGTCCTCGCCGAGGAGTCGCTCGGCGAGCTCATCTCGAGGATACAGGACGCCCTGCGCGCCGGGGACGAGGACGCCCTCGCGCGGCGGTTCGCGCGCCTGGCGGAGACGTGCCGCGGCTACACCGGGCTCGTCCGGAGCGTCGGCGTGAACCCGGCGGACGTGGCGGACGTGCTGCAGCAGATGCAGCTCAAGATGTTCGTGTGGCTGCGGGCGAACGCCTACCAGCGTGTCGAGAACGCCGACGGCTGGGTGTGGACGATCGCCAAGCGCGCGGCGCTCGATCACGTGCGGCAGCGCAAGGGGCGCCTGCAGGACGAGGAGCTCGCGAAGGCGCTGGAGGTGTCGGGCGTCCACGCGATGCGCGCCCTCCACGACGCGATCCACGCGGAGCGCGAGCTCGCGGAGATGGGCGCGCGCCTCCACGCGTACGTGCAGGCGTATGCGCTCGCCGCGCGCGCCGAGACGCCGCGCGGCTGGGAGCACGTGTACGCATGGTATTATCTCCGGGTCGAGGGTCGGCTCGCGCACGACGTCGCGGCGCTCGTCGGCGCCGAGCGGTTCGTGAACGGCGGGCGCGACGCGGTGTGGCAGTGGGCCGGCCGCGGCCGCAACGTCGTGCTCGCGCTCGCGGCGCGCGATCCGGACCTCTCGCGTGGCGCCGCCATGAGGGCGGCCGCGCTGGAGACGGGCTGACGCGTTCGCCCGCACATCCTGCGCCCGGCGCACGATCTTCGCGGCGCACGTCCCGTTGACGCGCGATCTTCGCGGGCACCGCGGGGGCACCGTTGTTGCTCCTCACCGCCGGGAGGAGATCCCAGCATGTCGACGAAATCGGAGCAGTACCGCGCGGAGGAGCAGCGCAAGGGCCCCGCGACGGCGAAGCGGAACAGGTCCGGCTCGAAGCCCGGCGTCGCGCCGGCGAAGCGATCGCGTTCGAAGACGCGGGCCGGAAAGAAGGCGACGTACGCCTACGAGCCCACGCAAGCGGGCAAGCGGCCCTCCCGCAAGTCGAGCCGGAAGAGCGCGAACCGGTCGAAGCCGGACGCGGCCTTCAACATCGGCGAAGAGATCGCGAAGACCCGGCCCACCGCCCGCTTCCGGAAGGACCGGGCGAAGGCCACGAAGACGAGAGGCTCGAAGAAGGCTGGAGGTGCGTCATGACGACAGCGCGAGATCTGATGACGGCGAAGCCCATGACCGTCCCGGAGACGGCGAAGGTCCGGCGGGCCGTGGAGATCCTGCAGGAGATGGAGATCCGCCACCTTCCCGTGGTGAACGCGACCGGCGAGCTCGTCGGCATGCTGAGCGATCGGGACCTCCGGTCGCTCGCGATCCCGTGGTTCGCCGGTCGCGAGCACACGGGCGAGATCCGCACGGCCCTCGAGGCGCGCGTGTCGAGCCTCATGAGCGGCGACGTCATCTCGGTCCAGGAAGAGACCGACGTGTCCGAGATCGTGGACCTCATGCTCGAGAACAAGGTCGGCGCCCTTCCGGTGACGGACGGCGACGGCGCGCTCGTCGGGATCATCAGCTACGTGGACGTGCTGCGCGCGATGGCGCGCGCGGCCAGCTGAGCACGCGCGAGTCGCGTCGCGGCGCCGAGGCCCCGCTCGGTGAGGCTGATCGTGCGCTGGAAGGCGACGGCCGAGAAGCCGTGCGCGACGGCGGCGACCAACGGGGGCGTCTCGTGGGTCCAGTACGTCCATGACGCGCGGCTCGTACCCCAGTACTCCAGGAAGATGCCGAGCGCGGCGCCACCGAGGAGCAGCGAGAGATCCTGCCGATCGTCCCTGGGGGTCGACGCAACCACGAGCATCGCGACGATCGCGAGCCACGTGGCGGGAGAGGTCCACGACGGGCGCGCGAACCACGTCATCCACGCGGTGAACGCGAGGAGCGCCGCCAGGGTGGCACGCCCCGCCTCACGCGGAAGCGCGGGCTCGACCGCGCGCGCGATCCGATCGATGGCGAGGGTGGCCACGGGCCAGGCGGGGATGATCCACAGCGGCGGCCGCTCGCGGGACGAATACGTCCACAGCTCCGTGGCCGTCCCCCACGCCTCGATCACGAGGCCGCCCACGAGGCCGACGACGACGCGCGGGACGTCGCGGCGCGCATCGACCCGCCAGCACAGGATCGCGGCCATCGCGGCCCAGATCGCGTACAGGAGCGCGTCGTTCGCGGAGAAATCGAACGCCTCCTGCCACCACCACAGCACGAACGCGCACGCGCACGCGAGCGCCGCGAGCGCGGCGAGGCTCCTCCGGTCGTAACCGGCGCGCAGCGTGGCGTTCATCGGCGCAGCATACCCCGCTGGCGCTCGTGACGCGCGACGGTCTTCGCGCTAGAGCGTGGGCGTGCTCCAACCTCTCGCGCGCATCGACGGCCCGCTCAGGCCCCGGCTCGCAGAGCTCCTCGCGACGTGTGGCCCGTGCTTGCCCGAGGGGGAGGCGATCGCGTCCCGCGGCCTGGTGCGCGTGCTCCAGAGCTCGGGCTCGCTCGTCTGGCTGGTCGTGGAGAGGGACCGCCCGGGCACCGTGTCGATATCCCTGCGGGTCCCGGTCATGGCGACGTGCTCCTGCTCCGGCAGCGGGGTCTCGCGGTGCGTCCACGTGGCGGCCGCCCTGTTTGCCCTCCTCCGTCACGATCCGGCCACGAGGCCCGAGCGAGCCGCAGCGGCCACCCCTGCCCCCCACGCCGTTCCCCCGGTCTTCCGGCACGCGCGCGCGTCGGCGCGGTTCTTCGAGCGGGTGGGCCTGTACGCCGGCGCGGCGATCTCGGGGCCCGCGGACGGAGGCTTCGCCCCATCGCTCGAGGTCTTCTGGAGCGCCGCGCGAAGGAGACCGGACCCGGCGGATCTCCTCCGTACGCTCGAGACGCAGGCCGCCGCTGTGGCGAGGACGATCGAGGCGCTCGCCACCTGGAGGCCTCCGCCGACCCCGGACCCGACGACGGCGTACGGACGCGTTCACGCGTTCCTCGGCGATCGCTACCTCGCCCTCGCGAAGGGCTGCGTCGTCCACGAGACGCTCCCCGGCCCGCTCGACGAACGCCACCCCGGCTTCGTCTTCGAGTACGACGCGCGAGCACGTTGCTACCGGGCGCGCGAGTGCGTGAGCGCGCTGCTCCAGCGACCCACGTTCTACGTGCTCCGCTTCCCCGAGTTCCCGAGCGAGATCCCCCACCTGCAGATGACGCCCGAAGGCGCGCGGATCGACGCGTGGGAGCTCTTCGTGCTTCGCGCGTTGCTCACGGAGCTCGCGGAGCCGAGCGCACCCGCGACGCTCGCGCTGCGGGCGGACATCTCGCGCCCGACGTGGGAGCGCGCGCTCGACCACCTGAGCGGCGCACCCGACGTGAAGGTGCTCGAGTGGGGCTTCGGCCTGCGCCCGAGCTACGGAGACGAGTGGACGATCCTCGCCTTCACCCGGCCGGCACCCGGCGGCGGGAAGGCGAAGGAGTGGAAGCGCGGCAAGGTGGCCGACCTCCTCGACCTCGGGGACGAGGACCTACGCGCGATCGCGCGCCTGGTGATGCTCGGGGAGCGTTTCCACCCGGGCACACCCCACGGGCACGAGCTGGTCCGCCTCCTCGCCAAGCAGCGGAACGTCATGATCCTCCAGGGGCAGAGATCCGCCATGCGGGACGGCACGCCCGCGGCGCTCGCCGCGGAGGATCTCACGATCCGCTTCGAGCGCGGCCCGGCGGGCGAGCTCGTTCCCCGATTCTTCGCGGGGGGCTGGGACGTACCGGATCGCGCGCTCTCCGACCGGCCGTTCGGTTCGTTCCTGCACGGCGATCGCCTCGTCTCCTTCTTCGTCCCACCGCAGCTCCGGAGGTGGACGCGCCACGCATGCCTCGCCCAGCGGCCCGTGGAGTTCCCGCCCGAGGCCATCGAGCAGCTGGTCGACCGCCTCGAACCGCTCCTCGATGCGAAGATGGCTCATCTCCCGAAGGAGGCGCTCGGCGCGGAGCTCGAGCACGATCCGAGACCCGCTCTGCGCGTGGAGTGGGCCCCGGGCGGCGAGGCGCGGGTCGAGATCTTCGTGTCGGTGCGCGCGGACGCGCCGCTCATCCACCCCGCCTTCGGCGCGGTGATCTTCACGTGGCAGGATCGCGGCCGCCGCGTCTTCGTCGAGCGCGACTTCGCGCGCGAGACCGCGGTCGCCCTCCGCATGAAGGAGGAGATCGGGGCGACGCTCTCCTGGGAGCTCGCCCTTCCGCTGACGGGCGGCACGGGCTCCATCGAGGACTCGCTCGCCCTCGCCGCGTGGATCCGGGAGAACCCGCTCGGAATCCGCATCGAGGAGAAGCTCGGGAAGCCGCCGGCGGTGTTCTCGTGGAACGAGGCGAACAAGACGCTGAAGGTCCGCAAGGCGGGCGACTGGCTCCACCTCGAGGGCACCATCGCGTTCGGCGACGTGAAGATCACGCTCGGCGACATCCTCGAGGCCGCGCGCCTCGCGAAGCGCTACTACCGTGCCTCCGATGGCTCGTACCTCGAGCTGTCGAGCGAGGTGAAGAAGAACCTCGAGACGCTCGCGGCGGCCTCGGCGCTCGCGCGGACGCCGCGCCTCGCCGAGGACAACTCGGTCGTCCAGGTCCACGAGGCCTTCGTCGAGGCCGTGGCGAAGGACGCCGGGGCGCTCTTCGACCACGGATCGTTCGACGTCTTCGCCTTCGCCCACAAGCTCCACGGGAGCGACAGGAAACCGCCGAAGCCTCGCATCGAGAAGGGCGAGCTACGCCCCTACCAGAAGGAGGGCGCCCTGTGGATGCTGCGCCTCGCGCGCTGGGCGCCGGGCTGCATCCTCGCCGATGACATGGGCCTCGGGAAGACCATCCAGACAGCGGCGGTGCTGCTCGATCGCGGCAAGCTCGGCCCCGCGCTCATCCTCGCGCCCGCCTCCGTGACGTCGAACTGGATGAGCGAGCTGGCGCGCTTCGTGCCGTCCCTCGCCGCGCGCTGGTACAACGAGGACCGCGACGTCGACTGGAAGGCGCTCGGCAAGTGGGACGTCGTCGTCGTCTCGTACAACCTCTTCCAGCGGCGCGAGGAGCGGTTCCAGGAGACGCGCTGGAGCACGCTGGTGCTCGACGAGACCCAGTACCTGAAGAACCTCGCCGCCCAGCGCACCCGCCTCGCCCAGAAGCTGTCGCGCGATTTCACCATCGCCCTCACCGGCACCCCCATCGAGAACCACCTCGGGGAGCTCTACAGCCTGATGTTCCTGGTGTTCCCCGGACTCCTCGGCGACGAGCCCACGTTCCGCGAGCAGTTCCGGCGCCCGATCGAGGCGATGAAGGACACCGTGCGGATGCACGCGCTCGGCCGGCTGATCGCTCCCTTCCTGCTCCGGCGCACGCGCGCCGCGGTCCTCGACGAGCTACCGGCCCGCGAGGAGATCACCGAGAAGCTCGCCCTCTCCGCGCCCGAGAAGAAGGCCTACCTCGCGCTCCGCAAGGCCGTGGAACTCGAGTTCAGCAAGCGGCGGCGGTCCGACGAGCCATGGGCCAAGGTGCGCATCGCGCTCCTCGCGGCCCTCACCCGCCTGCGCCAGATGGCGTGCGACATCCGCCTCGTGGACAAGGGGTTCGAGGGGCCGTCGACGAAGATCGAGCGCTGCGTGGAGATCGCAAGGGAGCTCGCCAGCGAGGGGAACAAGGCGCTCGTCTTCAGCCAGTTCACCTCCTACCTCGACATGGTGGTCCCCGCGCTCGAGGCCGCGGGGCTCGCGGTGGCCACGCTCACGGGCGACACGCCGACCACGCGCCGGAAGGCGATCATCGACGCGTTCCAGGCCGGCGCGTACGACGTCTTCTGCGTGTCGCTCAAGGCCGGAGGGACGGGCCTCAACCTCACGCGCGCGAGCTACGTCATCCACCTGGATCCCTGGTGGAACCCGGCCGCCGAGGAGCAGGCGACCTCCCGGGCGCATCGGATGGGGCAGACCGCGCCCGTCACGGTGTACCGGCTGGTCGCGAACGGGACGATCGAGGAGGCCGTCCTCGCGATGCACGCCGAGAAGCGCGAGCTCGCGACGGCGGTGCTGGAGGGCAAGGGCGAGGCGCGCGAGATCACACCGCAGGAGCTCCTGGCGCTGGTGAGGTTCGATGGGTAGGGTGCCACCTGCGGCAGGCGGACAGGGGACGCGCGGGGTCCTCTACGGCCTCGCGGCCTACCTGATGTGGGGCCTCTTCCCGCTCTACTGGCCGCTCCTGGCGCCCGCGCCGGCGACGGAGATCCTGGCCCACCGCATCGTCTGGTCGCTGGCGTTCCTGCTGATCCTCCTCGCCACGCGCGGCGGTTTCCGGCGGGTCGCCGCCCTCGAGGCGCGCCAGCGGCGGCTCCTCGGCGCGGCCTCCGCGCTCATCGGCTTCAACTGGTACTGCTACATCTGGGGGGTCACGACCGGGCACGTGGTCGAGACGGCCCTCGGGTACTTCATCAACCCGCTGGTGTCGGTCGCGCTCGGCGTCGTCGTCCTCGGCGAGCGCCTGTCACGGGGGCAGAAGGGCGCGCTCGCGCTCGCGTCCGTCGCGGTCGTCGTGCTGACGCTGGCGCATGGCCGGGTGCCGTGGCTGTCGCTCGCGCTCGCGGTGTCCTTCGCCCTCTACGCCCTGGTGAAGAAGCGCGCCGGCGTGGGGGCCATCGAGGCCCTCGCGGTGGAGACGAGCCTCCTCTTCTTCCCGGCGCTCGCGTACCTCGCGTGGCGGGGACACGCGGGGATTGGCACATTCCTCCACGTGTCGACGCGCGAGGACCTCCTGCTCGCCACGTGCGGCGTCATCACCGCGCTCCCGCTCCTCTGCTTCGGCGCAGCGGCGAACCGGGTGACGCTGAGCACGCTGGGGCTCCTGCAGTACCTGTCACCGATCCTCCAGTTCGCGTGCGGTGTCCTCGTGTTCCACGAACCCATGGCGCCTGCCCGCTGGGCCGGCTTCGCGCTCGTCTGGGCGGGTCTCGCGGTGTTCACGGGCGACGCGCTCGGGCGCGCCCGGGCCCTGGGAAGCAAACGCGGCGGCGCGGCGTTCGATTCGCGCTAGCATCGATCAGGAGCGCATGAAGCACCTCCACGCGTGTCCCAAGTGCACGGGAAGGAAGATCTGGATCGTCGCCCCCTGGCGTCTGCTCGCACACACCGTGGAGGGGGAGCGCGCGCCGATCGTGGCGCACCAGCCGTTGCCGAGGGCCGGCTTCTTCGACATTGGGCTGCAGAACCCGGTGGGGAAGGTCGACCTCTGGGTGTGCGACGGCTGCGGCTACTCCGAGCTGTGGGCCGAGGGCGTCGGGGATCTGCGCGAGGATCCGGAGCGCGGCGTGCGCCTGCTCGACTCGTCCGAGACGAAGGCGGGGCCCTTCCGGTGAGCGGGCCTTCGAACGTCGCACGCATCCGGAACGGGCTCGCCTCGTTCCTCGCCTTTTCTGCCGGCCTCTACGCGTTCACGCCCCTCGGCAAGGAGTCGTTCCACTGGTTCCTCCTGATCCCGGTCCTCGGGCTCCTCACGGGCGCGGTGGCGATCCAGGTCTCGCGGCTCGACGCACAGCTCCTGGCGCGCGCGGTGTGGTGGTCGAACCTCGGGCTCGGCGTGACGCTGTGCGTGCTCGGAAACATCCGCGAGCGCGAGGCCGGGATCGCCGTCGCGATCACCTGCGGGCTCGCGCTCCTCGTCGCCGGAAAGGGCACGCCGCGCGAGGCCGAGGCGCGCGCCAGGTTCATGCCCGCCGCGCTCCGGAGCTCGCTCCTCCTCCTCCTCGTGCTCGCCCTCGCAGACGCGCAGACGTTCGCGCTCTTCGGCGCAGCGTCGCTGGATCGAACCGTCGCGGGGGTCGTGTTCCTCGTGGCGGCCGCCGCCCTCCTCGGCGGCTTCGTCCTGCTCCTCCGGCTGTCCTTCGCCGGGCTCCTCGTGAACGTCGGCGCCTGCGCGCTCCTCCTCGTGTTCGCGCTGCTCGGGAGCGCCAACATCAAGGGCTCGCTGCGGGCCGTCACCGCGGTCCTCTGTGCCGTCCACCTCGCGTGCGCGAGCCCCGCGCTGCTATCCTTCGCGTCGAAGCGACCGCTCCCTTCGCTGGGCCCGCGTGCGCGGGACGTGGCCACGACGATCGCCGTCGTCGGCATGGTGGCCGCGGCCGTGATCGTGTTCTTCTCGCGGGGCGGCCGGCACTACTGATCCCGTTCCGGGCCGTCACTCCGCATACATCTGGATCCCCGTCGCCGCCGCGAAGGACAGCCGGTACGCCTCGTCCCAGTCGGGGTGGCGGAGGATCACGTGGCCATCGGACAGCAGCGTGTGCTTCCAGTTGCGCCGCGGGGTGCCGGGCCGGAGGAGCCGCTCCTCGACCAGCGCCTCGCCCGCCGCGTGGAGCCAGTCGCCGAGCCCGTCGATGCGCGTGATGCGCCCACGCCCGAGTGCGCGCTTGAAGACGATGCCACAGTTGTACTTGCGGCGCGTCTCGGCCTCGAAGGTCTTCCAGCACACGACGCGCGCCCACTCCCGGAAGAGATCGATGTCGCTCGTGTAGTTCATCTGGTCGACGATGTGCGCGCCGCCTGGGCGTCCGCCGATCTCGCCGAAGACGGCCTCGCCCTTCGGTGTGAGGAACCACTCCATGTGGGTGAAGCCGTCGGTCATGCCGAGCGCGTCGAGCACCTTGCGGCCGAGCTCGACGCCCGGCATGAGGCGCGGCTGGTACATGTCCCGCACCGTGATGATGACGGGGCTGATCCACTCGATGGAGCGCATCTCGATGGGCTTGGGGAGGTAGGCCGCGACGTTCTCGTACGCGGGCTTGCCGTCGATGCAGACGGTGTCGAACGTGAACTCCTCGCCCTCGACGTACTCCTCGCAGCTCGCCTCGGGCACGCCACGTGTCGCGAGGATGGCGTGGTCGAGATCCGCCGAATCGGTGACGCGGTAGGTGTCCGCGCTGCCGGCGCCCGCGATCGGCTTCAGGATGAGGGGGAAGCCGATCTCCTCCGCGGCCGCGCGCACCTCGGACTCCGTCTTGACGCGGCGGGAGCGCGGGACGCGGAGGCCCGCCGCGCGCACGCGCTCCTTCATGATCTCCTTGTCGCGGAAGCCGAGCGCCGTGTCGACGCTCATGCCGGGCATCCCCCAGCGTTCGCGGAGGCGCGCCGCGAGGAGGACGAGGGGCTCCCAGTTCGTGAGAACGCGGTCGATGTCGCGGCGGCGGAGCCAGTTGGAGACGCGGTCCATCACGTCGGGCTCATCCATGATGCGGGGAACCTGGAGGTAGTCGAAGAGGTGCGGCCGCACCTCCTTGGGGAGGCCCTCGCGCGGGGTGTCGCCGACGCCGAACACCTGCGCCCCGACCTCGGCGAGGCCACGCGTGTACTGGATCATCTCGGGGGGGTAGGAGGGGGCGAGGAAGACGACTCTCATGGGGACCTCCCTCTACTTCACGACCGGAGGGATCACCACGTCGTTGATCGGCTGCACGCTCGCCCCCGCAGGGTACGCGTAGCTCACGGCGGTCGACGTGAACCCCGTGCTCAGGTTCGAGCCCCAGCCCCACACGGTCAGCCCGAAGCGGCCGTCGCTCTTCGCCTCGTGGCGGCCGTTGTCGCAGGCGCCCTGCTTCTCGAAGTTCCGTCGCACGAGGTCGAAGCGCGTGTACTCGAAGTCCCCGCCCGCGCCGACGGGCTTCCACCCCGCGAGCTTGCCGGCGCAGTCGAGATCGACATCCTTGAAGGTGCCGTCCTTCGATTTCCGGCGCGTGAACACGAGGTTGGTCTCGGGGTACGTCGGATCCGTGAAGAAGACGTACGACTGGAGGTACTGGTCCGGCGGGATGACGTTGACGAACTCCGGATCGCCCGCGCAGCCCTCCGGCGCACCCTGGCCGGGAACCGCGCAGCCCGTCATGTACGACGCGAAGAAGAACGGGTGCTTGTCGTCCTGCGAGCGCACCACGAAGGGGCCTGCGCTGTCGAACATCACCATCTGGCCGGAGCCGATCGTCGCGGGCGCGCCGACCTGTGGGGGATCGTACGTCAGGGTCGTACCGTCGACGGCCCCGAGGACGCGCCACGGGGGAGACTCCTCCACGCCGTCGTGGCGGTTCCGGTAGCGGACGGCCACGTAGCTGGAACGCCTGACCGAGGCCCGTCGTGTTGACCGCGACGGGGCCCGTGGCACTCGTCAGGCCCGGCGGGCACGCCGTGCTCTCGCGGTTGAGCATGACCAGCGCCACGGCTCCCGGCGGGATGACGCTCCCCGTGAGCGGCTTGTAGGTGATTCCCGCACCGCTGCCCGTGGGGAGGTACGCGAAGGTGTCGGCGGGAAAGGTCTGCGCGCCGCGCGAGATGGTGAGCTTCACTGGCGCGCCCCAGGTGCCCCGCGTCGCGTTGCCCACCATCGCACCTGAGGGTCCTTCCTGAGACCGATCCCTGCCAGCGCTCCTCCCTCTCCCTTCAGGGAGAGGGAGGCCGGGAGGGTGAGGTCTGCGCGGGGCTCGCGCGCTCCTCCCTGGCATACCGGAACCTCTTCGTCTCCCCCTGAGGAATCCCCTCATTTTCGAGCCCGAGCCCGAGCCCGAGCC